>Ga0164313_10001306_pt1 | contig 21982 bp, 17 predicted proteins | sample GuaBasSedimGuay4_FD_113735 | JGI IMG/M metagenome (GOLD analysis project Ga0164313, IMG submission 113735) | Subseafloor sediment microbial communities from Guaymas Basin, Gulf of California, Mexico - Guay4, Core 4569-4, 0-3 cm | ecosystem: Environmental > Aquatic > Marine > Hydrothermal vents... | reverse complement strand
GCCTCATAGTTCAAGGGATAGAATAGAAGTTTCCTAAACTTTAGATCCAGGTTCGAGTCCTGGTGAGGCTACTTATTTTTTACTCTTCTAACGCTGGCACACAGGGCAATAATAGGTCGATCTTCCGGCTTGATATGCTTGTCTGATTATTCCTCTAGAGCATTGCGAACATTTTTGCCCAGCCTTCCCATAAACCATTAATTTTCTGGCAAAATAGCCCTCTTCTCCATTTAAACTAGAGTAATCCTTTATGGTTGTTCCACCAGCTTCAATAGCCTCCTGCAATATATCTTTGATGGCTTGAGTCAATCTTTTTACACGACTAGATGAGATTCCCCCAGCTTCAAGGAGAGGATTTATACCGGCACGAAAAAGTGATTCACTGGCATAAATATTGCCAACACCAACAACTATACTATTGTCCATGATTAGGCTTTTAATTGGCTTTTTTCTTCGTTTACAGACCTTCTTTAAGTATTTATCATTAAAATCATCAGTTAGAGGTTCGGGGCCTAAGCTGACAAGAAGCTTATGATCGGCAATATCACCTTTAGGATCAAAAACTACAATCTGACCAAATCGTCGAGGGTCATTATATCGTAGCACCAAACCTGATAGCAAGTAAAACTCAACATGATCATGCTTTTGGCGCTCGATAGATGTTGATTCGAGACGCCAGGAGCCTGTCATGCCTAGATGTATGATAAGTCCAAAGCCGTTTTCTAATTTCAGAATGATATATTTTGCTCTTCGATAGAGGTTCGTAATTTTTTGGTTTATTAACTCAGTTCTGTCACTAAGTTCAAGTGGCGTGCGAAGCTTGCTAATATAGGTATTTATCGAAGTGAACTTATCATTTTCCAAATGTGGTTTTAGTGCCTGAAGAACAGTTTCAACTTCGGGTAATTCGGGCATATGTGGTATCTAATTTGTAAGAGGTTAGATTTAATATCAACTGCAACCAAGAAAATTTTTAGGGTCGAGATTAGGAATGCCACCAAAATCATTCTTTTTAGTGTCACTAGTTTCGATTTTTTTACCTTTTGGATCCTCTTTCTTTATTGTTGCTTTAGCTTTCTTTGATTTCATTAATGTAAGATAAGACTTTGGGTAAAATCATGACAATTATTTGTCAGATTAAGTTTATCTTCACTTAAAAATTAGCGATGCGATCTATATTTATATTTCTTGTGATTTCAGTTGGTTTTTTGGCTTGTAAACAAAATTCACAGAATAAGTCTATCAATAATAGTAGCACTGTAACCATAGCCTTTGGCTCGTGTGCGCATTCATACGACACATTAATAATAATGGATGCTATTGTTTCAAACAAGCCAGCGGTCTGGGTGTGGTTAGGGGATATTGTCTATGGTGATACGCATGACATGAATGTTCTTGCAGCAAAGTATAAGAAGCAAAAAGAAAAAAAAGAGTATCAAAGCTTAATGTCTACTTCCGAGATAATAGGTGTGTGGGATGATCACGATTATGGTGTTAATGATGCCGGCAAAAATTATTCAAAAAGGGACGAAAGTAAGGAGTTGTTACTGGATTTTCTTGATGTTGAATCGAGCGACCCTGTAAGAGACCATGATGGAGTATATTCTGAACATGACTATACTTTTGGAGATAAATTGCTCAAAATTATATTATTAGATACCCGCTATTTTAGAGATACTCTTGATCCGGACATGGGAAGTACCAACAGGTATTTACCAAATGAAGAGGGAGATATTTTAGGCGAGGAACAATGGCTGTGGTTTGAAAATGTTCTTAAATCCAGCAATGCCGATTTTCATATTGTTGGCTCAGGTATTCAGGTAATAGCGGAAGAACAGGGATATGAAAAATGGTCAAATTTCCCTAAATCTAGAGATAGACTGTTTGAATTATTGTCAAACATAAACCCAAAACCATTAATGATTATAAGTGGTGATCGACATATTGCTGAGATATCAAAAATTGATATTCCCGGCCTTGATTACCCACTTTATGATTTTACCGCCAGTGGCTTAACTCATACTTGGGGCATGGCGTGGAACGAGCCCAATATATATCGAGTAGATAGCTTGATTGTTAGCAAGAATTTCGGTTTGCTCAAATTCGATTGGCAGAAAGCTAGCCCATCGGTCACTCTTGAAGTGAGAGATGAGTTTGACAAACTACTTCAAAAAATAAAAATCGATTACTAAGATTAGGTACTTCAAAAGGCTAATTTTGTGCCGTTTATGCGTTACATAGTATTCATATGTCTATTTTTTACATTTAGTAATCTTTATAGCCAAAAGATTCCGGATCTACCTATTCCTATTCAGACCTATGAGTATGATACAAGTTATATTGTAAATTTTGGCAATTTGATGGCAGTAAGGCTTGTCTCACCAAGAAGGATATACGATTTCAGACTCAAGAACAGGAACACAAAAGAAATTCTTGAATACAGGCCTAATTTACAAAGTGCATTTGGCCTAGGGTTTACTTATAAATGGCTGGCTTTTGATATCGTATTTAATCCAAAATGGAATAAATCGAAGACTGAAGAACTTGGTGAGACCAAAGAATTCAATATAAAAGGCACTCTTTATTTAAAACGTCATATGCTCGATGTGATGTTCAGAAGATATAAAGGCATGCATATTGCCAATCCTAAAGATTATCTGGATCCATGGGATGGTGTATATCCTTACCGATCAGATATTAGCAATAGCAACTTTATTGCTTCCTATACGATCCCCTCAAACTATAAGAAATTTTCTCCTAAAACATCTTTTCAGCTTGACGGCAGAATGAGAAAGAGTGCCGGGTCAGTGATGTATATTTCAACATTACATTTATCATTTATTAGAGCTGATTCATCAATAATGCCAATTGAATACGAAAGTTCATTTAATCCCCAGGCACAAATAACTGAAATGAGTACTGTACACTTAAAGCAATCGATAGGATATGCCTATACTTTCGTTTACAGGAAGTTTTATTTAACCTTATCAGCTTTCCCGGGTTTGGCATTGACTTTTTCCTCTGTACAATCGGATGCAGGGAAATACAACCCCGCAGGGTTCAATTTATCCTTTGATTCAAAAAGTGGTTTAGGCTATAACTCAAGAAGATGGTATGCCGGCATTTATGGAATTTATAACTATCAGTCCATGAGGCTTACAGATGAGTTGGCCTTTAATAATAACTTGGGTGAAATACGATTTTTTGTTGGTTATCGTATAAAAGCGCCTTATTTGGTACACTCATTAATCGATCAATAATTAAAGTAGATCATTGGCCAAATTAGCCAGTTCAGAGCGCTCCCCTTTTTCTAATGTTACGTGGGCATATAATGGGTGATCTTTAACTCTGTCAATTAGGTAAGACAGACCATTACTTTGCGAATCCAGATAAGGTGTGTCAATCTGATAAATATCTCCCGTAAAAATAAACTTAGAGTTTTGGCCAGCTCTTGTTATTATCGTTTTAACCTCATGTGGTGTTAAATTCTGAGCTTCATCAACAATAAATATAATATTTGATAAGCTTCTCCCTCTAATATAGGCTAGCGGTGTAATTACTAGTTTATCCTGAGTAACCATATCGGTTATCTTGGCAAATTCCCTATCGGTTTCGTGGTACTGATTTTGAATGAATTTTAAGTTATCCCATAGAGGCTCCATGTATGGATTTACTTTGGATTTCATATCTCCCGGAAGAAAGCCAATATCTTTATTACTAAGGGGAACAATTGGTCTGGCCAGATAAATCTGCTTAAAATCTCTTTTTTGCTCCATTGCTGCAGCCAGGGCAATAAGTGTTTTGCCGGTACCGGCCACCCCGTTCATGGTAACTAATTTTACATTTGGGTTAAGTATCGCATGAATGGCAAAAGTTTGCTCTGCATTTCTGGGTTTGATACCATATACAGATCGCTTGTTAACAGTTTCAATTCTTTTTGTTCCCGGGTTAACGAATGCCAATGCCGACTTTTTGCCATTTTTGAGAATTAAATACTGATTATCTTTAACCTCATTTGGACCAAAAAGTTCATCCTGATCAATACCACCATTTTCATAAACATGATTAATCTGCTCGGGGTCAATATTGTCAATTTCCGATTTGCCATTATATAGCGAACTAACATTTTGGATTTTACCGGTAGTGTAATCTTCAGCATTTAAATTCAAAGACTTCGCTTTTAGCCTAAGATTAATATCTTTTGTAACCAGGGTAACCTGCCTGTCCGGCATTTCACTTTTTAGCTGTAAGGCAGCATTCAATATTCTGTGATCAGGCTTATCTTCACCAAATATTTCAGAAGCATCAATCTTACTGTTAGATGACATCAAGACCTTAAAAGAACCTCTGGTCTTGCCATTAAGTGGTATCCACTCCTGCAGACTATGAGATTTGGACAGCTTATCTAGTAGACGGGTAAACTCCCTAGCTTCAAAATTTCGGGAGTCATTTCCCTTTTTAAAGTTATCAAGTTCCTCTAAAACTGTTATAGGAATCCCAACATCGTGTTCTTCGAAGTTTAGGATTGAATTATGCTCATAAAGAATTACGCTGGTATCGAGAACAAAAACCTTCCTCTCACTTTTCCTCTTCGCCATTTATTTTTGTTACTGAATTAATATTCAAAATTAGCAATTTTACTTTCAAAACTGTTTACTAAACTCATACAAATCGTGCTCGGGAGCAGGAATAATTTTTAGTACCCCCGCCAGAACCAGCCTAATGAGGCAGTCTGATATTTTTCTGGAAGTGAAACTAGAGTGCTTCAGAATCATTCTTTTTGCAACCGGCTGATAAGACTCCACTATTTTTAAAACTTCATTTTCCAGATCATGGTATTTAATTATCTGGCCTTTGTCCTGCCTGCTCCCCCTTAAAATGCTTTTTAATTCTCTACTAGCTTGAAGGCATTCGTCGTTGATTCGACAATAAACTTTAGTGCCATTTGATTTAGGATTTGTTACACCATAAGGTTTTTTCTCTCCAGTGTTTATTTTAAAGTGCAGTACTGATTTTTTTCGATTAACCATTATCACTTCATATTCAAATGGAGGAATGGGTTTAATATTTTCTTTAAAATAATTTATAAGAAAAATAGCATCGTCTTCAGCAAACTTTAGTCCGGTTAAAATCCCATCATCATCAATACCAATAAACAAACCGCCTCCTGTAGAATTGAGAAAGCCCACGATCTCTTCAACGATTTGGGTGGGTTCATTGGCATTTTTCTTGAACTCAACAAACTGTGTCTCACCATTTTTACTAATAACCTTAAGTTCCTTTAACACCATGGTTCCCGAAAATTATCAGGTTATCCAAAAACCCACTCAATAATTGTAAAAGAAGCAAAAACCAGTACCAGAATCGATATTAAATTAAGCATAAATCCTGCTTTAATCATGTATTTAATCTTAATATGACCACTGGAAAAGACAATCGCATTTGGCGGTGTAGAGATAGGCATCATAAAGGCACAACTGGCAGCCATGGCAACCGGAATAGCCAATAGCAAAGGGTTTAATCCCAGACCATGCGCAATGGCGATAACCACAGGGATATATACGGTTGCTAAAGCTACATTACTCATAAGTTCGGTTAAAAATAGCATCGAGCTTACCAGAATTAAATAGACCAAAATGGTACTCATTGGGTTTTCAGCAACAACTTCTGCAATAATATTTATCAACCCAGTGGTCTCCATTCCTTTAGCAAGGGTCATGCCACCACCAAATAGTAGTAATATACCCCATGGCAATCGTTCTGTGGCCTTCCAATAAAGTAAAAATTTGCCTTTTTTAATATTTGTAGGAACAGCAAACATTAAGATGCCTCCTATCATTGCAGTGGCAGTATCATTTAAGATTGATGCACCAAATAATGCATTGAGAGGTGTTTTACATATCCACATTGATGCCGTAAGGCCAAATATTAGAGCAACCATTTTTTCTTTTCTTGACATAGCCCCCAATTCTTTAATTTCATTATCTATCAGATCGGCGGCGGTTTTCATGGTTCCTAAATTATTTCTATAAAGTACCTGGGTTAAAATAAAGAATGTAATAAGTAACAAAACACTACTAATTGGTACGCCAATTAATAACCACGTTGAAAAATCGATTTCTATATTAAGTAGTTGTTCTGCATAACCAACAAAAACAACATTTGGAGGAGTGCCAATAATGGTTGCCATGCCACCAATATTAGCAGCATAGGCTATGCCTAGCATTAATGATAAAGCAAAATATTTAAAGCCCTTTTTATCATCTACGGTATGGTGAATTAATCCGGTAATTGAGGTGGCGATAGGCAGCATCATAATTGTTGAGGCCGTATTGCTTATCCACATGCTTAAAAATGCAGTTGCTAACATAAATCCAAAGATTATACCATTCGCACTTGTGCCTGTTAATTTAACCAGGTTCAAGGCAATACGTCTATGAAGTCCGTGTTCCTCCAGCCCCAGAGCAAGAAAAAAGCCGCCCATGAACAGAAAAATAATAGGACTTGCGTAAGGAGTTGTTGCTTCTGATAGGCTAAAAATCCCTAGTGCCGGGAAAAGAATGATTGGCAATAAGGCCGCCACGGCCATAGGCGTTGCTTCTGTAATCCACCAGGTTACCATCCAGGCCGCTACTGCCAGTACATGAATGGCATCAGAACTAAGAGTCTCAGAATGAACTTGAGATATTATAAGAAATAGAATTGGACCAACAAAAAGGCCGATTGATTTTAATGAGATTTTCAAAGCTTGAGTTATAATATCCTAAAATAATATAAAAACGGTATTAATCTAACCCAATTTCTACAGAAGGCTCTAAAATTCAGCGTTCCCGGGAGTTCTGGGAAAAGGAATTACGTCTCGAATATTTCCCATACCGGTTATGAATTGGATCATCCTTTCAAACCCAAGACCAAAACCACTATGAGGCGCAGTGCCAAACTTTCTAGTATCTAAGTACCAGCTAAGATCTTTTTCTTCAATTCCTATGGCCTTAATTTTATCAACCAACACATCGTACCTCTCTTCACGCTGAGACCCACCAATTATTTCGCCAATTCCGGGGAATAGTACGTCCATGGCAGCAACGGTCTTCTCATCTTCATTCAGGCGCATATAGAATGCTTTAATATTAGCTGGATAATCGAATAGAATAACGGGTTTTTTAAAGTGCTTTTCAACAAGAAAACGCTCATGTTCAGATTGCAGATCAGCACCCCACTCTTCAATTATATATTTAAACTTCTTTTTCTTGTTAGGCTTCGAATTCCTTAAGATATCGATGGCTTCAGTATATGTTAGTCTTACGAAATCATTCTCAGAAACAAACTTAAGCTGCTCTAAAAGGCCTAATTCCTGACGTAAATTCTGTGGCTTCTGCTTCTCTTCATCAGTAAAACGTTTGTCAAGAAAGTCAAGATCTTCCTGACAATTTTCAAGGGCAAAATTCACCAGATACTTAACAAATTCTTCTGCCAGATCCATATTATCCTGAAGATTGTAAAAAGCCATTTCAGGCTCCACCATCCAAAATTCTGCTAAATGTCTTGAGGTATTTGAGTTTTCAGCCCTGAATGTTGGGCCGAACGTATAGATTTCTGTTAAAGCAAGGGCAGCAGTCTCTCCTTCCAGTTGGCCGGATACCGTAAGATTGGTTTGCTTACCAAAAAAGTCTTCCGAAAAATCCACATCACCATCTTCTCCTAGGGGCATATTTGCAAGGTCTAATGAAGAAACGCTAAACATTTCTCCTGCTCCCTCAGCATCAGAGCCGGTAATTATAGGCGTGTGAACGTTAAAAAAACCTTTGTCATGAAAGAATTTGTGCACAGCATAAATCAAATTATGCCGGACACGATATATAGCCCCAAAAGTGTTAGTTCGAATACGTAAATGAGAAATTTCCCTTAAGAACTCAAGACTATGTTTTTTTGGCTGCAAAGGGTATTCGTCAGGGTCTGAAACACCAATAACTTCTATCTCTGAAGCTTGCATTTCATAACTCTGTCCTTTGCCGAGACTTTCAACTATCTTGCCCGTAGCGGCAATGCTTGCTCCGGTAGTAATTTGCTTGAGAATTTGTTCATCGAAATTCTCAAAGTCAACCACTATCTGAAGATTGCCTAAGCTGGAACCGTCATTAAGAGCAACAAACCGATTGCTCCGAAAAGTTCTTACCCATCCCTTAACAATAATTTCCTGGTTAGAATATTTGCCATCCAGAACATCTTTTATCTTAATCTTTGCCATTATTGTTCATCTCTAGTCTGTGTACGTCACACGACCGCAAAAAAACCACTTTTTATCCTAATAACCTGAGTTCGACCTACGGAATGCAAACAGCTTTAAGCGAGACTTTCATAGACAACTCAGGTTTATAATCAAAATTATGGGTAGAGGATGAAATTCTCATAATATCATGTAAAGGTTGATTCCAGTTTAAGAAAATGATATAAATTTGAGGCTGTAATCTATATATTGATGCAACGACTATCATTATCTCAAACTTTAAGCCAGAAGCTGTCTCCTCAGCAGATACAGTTTATTAAGCTGTTACAGGTGCCTACAGCGGAATTGGAAGGCAGGATTGAGGAGGAGTTGGAAGAGAATCCAGCTTTAGAGGAGGGAGTGGAGGAGTCTACTGAATTGGCAAATGATGATGATTTGCCTGAAGATGCCCAGGAGAAGACAGAATCTAAAGAAGATGAAATAAATGTTGAGGATTATTTGCGCGATGATGATATCAGCGGCTATAAGATGCAAGGCGATGGGGAGAATACTGAGGATAGGGAGATGCCAATTGCCACTACTTCAACTTTAACCGAGCAATTATTTACTCAGCTAGGCTATATTAAACTCAATGATCGTCAGACTATAATTGCCCAGCAGTTGATTGGCAGCATTGAGAGTGACGGTTATATCAGACGTGACCTCGATGCTATTTTAAATGATTTAGCATTTGCCCAGAATATTGAATCAAGTCACGAGGAACTGGAAGAAATTTTACAAAAGATACAGGATTTTGATCCGCCGGGTATAGCTGCAAGAAACCTAAAAGAGTGTTTGCTACTTCAATTGGATAGAATAGAGCAAAATCCGAACACCAAACTGGCAATCCGCATTATTGACGAGTGTTTTATAGAGTTTACTAAAAAACACTATCAAAAAATTATTAAAAAGCTTGATTTAGAGGATGAAGAGGATCTGAAACCAGCTGTTGAGGTAATTACAAAACTTAATCCAAAGCCGGGAGGTACTTCAACAGGTTTAGTTAAAACACAATATATCATTCCCGACTTTATTTTATCGTCGCGTGATGGTAAAATTGATATAGCGCTTAACTCACGAAATGCTCCTGAGCTAAGAGTTAGCTCTGCCTATTCTGATATGTTTAGGGCATATGCTAAGAGTGATAAAAAGGACAAGAAATTAAAGGAAACGGTATCCTTTGTTAAGCAGAAATTAGATGCTGCCCGTTGGTTTATTGATGCCATCAGGCAAAGGCAGCAGACTCTGTTACGCACTATGAATGCTATCGTGAATTATCAATACGAATATTTTTTAAGTGGCGATGAGAGCAAGCTCCGGCCAATGATATTAAAAGATATAGCCGATAAAATTGGTATGGATATATCAACAGTTAGCAGGGTGGCCAATAGCAAAGCTGTACAGACTGAATTTGGAAGCTTTATGCTTAAATATTTCTTCTCAGAAGGAATCTCATCAGAATCAGGTGAAGATGTAAGTAGCAGGGAAGTAAAGAACGAGCTAAAGAAGCTTATTGATGATGAAGACAAAAAGAAGCCTCTTTCCGATGATAAGCTTGAAAAAGAACTCAAGGGCAAAGGATATAATATTGCCAGGAGAACAGTAGCAAAATATCGTGAGCAGCTTGAAATACCTGTTGCGAGACTAAGAAAGGAATTATAGTGAATTCCGGATTTGCCAATTTAATTTCCTATTTGTTTCATCCGCTTATGTTGGCGACATATCTTTTTTCTGCCGTCATTTTTATAGAACCCATGCAGGTTGTACCGCCGGGCTATAATATAATAGCTCAATGGTTGATTGTTCTGGTTGTTTGGCTTACCACTTTTGCTATTCCGGCCATGAGTTTGGTCCTCTTAAAATTTACAGGCAATATATCCTCTCTTAAATTACAGAATCGCAAGGAGCGACTGATCCCATTTTTTTATGTCACCTTATTTTACTTCTTTACGGCATATTATTTTTCACAACAAATGCTGGTTACTAACTTGGCTACCGGCATTTTTATTGTAACGGCAGTCATGATCTTGATTGCGGCCATTATTACCATTTTCTGGAAGATAAGTGTTCATAGTTTAGGCATGGGGGGAGTAATAGGCATACTACTTATTGTCACTACGATAATACCGGAAAGCTCGATTTATCTAATATCTTTAGCGGCGATTATTGTCTCTGGTTTGGTGTTATCGGCAAGGCTGAAGTTGCAGGCTCATACCCCATTACAAGTCTATATAGGGTTCGCTTTAGGGCTGATTATTAGTTTTATGCTTATATTTTGGCTTTAATTTCAGTTTGATATGTATGAATTTATAAAATACACACATAAGGAGGGGGTTGCAACAATTACATTGAACCGCCCTAGGGTGTATAATGCTCTGAATGATGAAATCACTTACGAGTTACAGGATGTATTTAAAAAGGTAGCCAAGGATGATAAGGTAAGGGTTGTTGTTATAACCGGTGAGGGCAAAGCATTTTGTGCGGGACAGGACTTAAAAGCTGCTATTGGAGCTGAGAAGCGATCCTTTAGTGAGTCATTGCATAAAAGATATAATCCACTCATTAAGTTAATCCGTGGACTGAAAAAGCCGGTAATTGGTAGAATTAATGGTGTGGCTGCAGGAGCAGGGTGCTCAATTGCCTTAGCATGTGATCTTTTGGTAATGGCCAATGAGGCGTATTTGGTAGAGGTATTCATAAATATTGGCCTAGTCCTCGATTCAGGCTCATCATACTTTTTACCGAGGTTAGTTGGCAATACTAAAGCCTTTGAACTAAGCACCATGGGTAACAAGGTAGGAGGAGAAGAAGCAGTTAGTTTAGGCTTGGCAAATAAAAGTGTGCCACTAGAAGACTTGGATAAAGCTGTTGCTCATTATACTGATTATTATTCATCGGCACCTACAAAGTCTGTTGGCCTTATCAAACAAATGCTTAATAAATCAGGGAATGCGAATTTACAGGAAATGTTGGAATATGAGGCCTATTGCCAGGATATAGCCGGTTCATCTGAAGACTATAAGGAAGGGGTTGATGCTTTTCTGGAGAAAAGGAAAGCTAAATTTACCGGGAAGTAAGTAATATCTTAGAAAGTGGCTAATGATAATCCGAATGACCACATGCTAGGATTATTAAAGTTCACGGATGTGTTTCCTCTAAATAATTTGCTGCCACTATAGTAGAACCAACCACTTATTGGGCCATAGCCTAATCTTGCTACAGCTCCGAACCTAAAAGAGTTAACATTATAATGGTACTGGTTTTTAGAAGTTTTATTATTACCGTATTCGGCATATTTAACTTTTGTTTTAGCAGCGAAGTTAACGCCGATCTTACCTCCAATGCCTACAAAAAAGCTTCTCTTATGATCATCTATCCTTGAATGTACCCTGAGCTCCAATGGGAAATCAACATAATTAGCTATGAACTGAGATTGTTTTACTTCACTAATGTTTGCAAATTCCGGAAGGTTTACAACATTATCCAGTATGGTGAAGCCAAGAGAGTCGAAAAAAGTTACCGGATCTTCGAAGCCATATTTTTCTGTTCCAATACCAATTCCTGGAATTACGGCAAATCTTGAATCATTAATTTGAACCGGATAAGTAAAGTACACATTAAATGTAGCTGACTTCCACGGGTTGGTACGCATCGAATGATCGTTATCGACTAAATAATTTAGACCATACTCAAAAACAATGGCACCGGGGAAGTCCGGACTGGGAGTGGCTCCTTTAGTAGTTTTTTTGTCTTCTGTTTGCGCCCAGGATGTGGTAAAAACCGGCACAAGTAAAAATAATATCAAAAGTTTTTTCATTCTCGCAATTTCCAACTCGATTTCAGGCTGGCAAATATAGCGATTTTTAAAAAAGTACTACATTTGCAGTCCAATTCTTAACGAAGAATTCGAAAAATTATTTTGGCCTCAGAGGTTGGCCTATACACATTGTTTGATTTTGTGGATAGTTCAACTGAGAAAAGGTGAAATATTGGTAAGAAAATACTGGCCTCGTAGCCCTCCTTCGGCGGGCAGGCATAACCTGCCCGACTGGTCAGGCGGGCTGAATACCGTGCCTGCGGTAGGCAGGGTGCACCTGATTACCGTGCCCGAGGCAGGCGGGCGGCTCAGGAGGTTTATTAATAATTGATGAATTATTTTTACGTATACGTTCTTAGAAGTATTGAATTTGAAAGGAATTATGTTGGTTTTACAACTAACGTTGATCGAAGACTAAAAGATCATAATTCTGGTAGGACTAAATCGACTCGACCATATAAACCATGGAAGGTTATTTTATTTGAAAGGTTTTCTTCAAAAATGGAAGCATTGAGTAGAGAGAAGTTTTTAAAAACTGGCCAAGGTCGAGATTATATAAAAAAGTTACTGGCCTCGTAGCCCTCCTCCGGCGGGCAGGCATAACTGAATTAATAAGTTGAGTTAGAAAAATTAAAATATAATGACTAAATATATGGCCTCGTAGCATAACTGAATAGTGCACCTGATTACGGCTCAGGAGGTTACAGGTTTGAATCCTGTCGAGGTCACCATAAGCCCCTTTATTTACTTAGAGGGGCTTTTTTATGCCTTCTGTGTCACAAATTGTGTCACATTTAGTTAAAATTAGTAAATTATTTAAAGACACTTGTAGAAATTCAGGTGTCTTTTTTACTAAGAAGATTTATTTTTGATAAATAAGTAGGCATTACTCCTCATCAACTGTCATTGGTATTATATCTCCATCTTCAAAAGCATCAATTTTGATTGCTCCTTCGACCAACTCAATGCGCATAACATACGATTTACCAACAACTCTGTATTCATTGTCGTAAACAACGATGGCCGTCCCCTCATCAATGCCGAATCCAATCAATCCGGGATGAGTTTTAATGGCTGCAGTAAGTCTGGAAAGCCTGTTTCTTTTCAAGAAGTGCTGATCTATAATGGCGCCTGGTAACAACTCAAAGCCGGTTGAGATCTTTGGCTGGTCACCACTTCCTCCACTAATCATAACTCTTGACAGTATCGCTGCCCCGGCTGAACTGCCACCGATAATTCCCCCTCGTTGTATTAGTTTATACAATTCTTCTTCTACTTCTGTACCGAGATAAGCGTCGGCAATTAAACTTTGCGAACCACCACTAAACCAAACTGCTGTCGCTGTTCTAAGCGGTGATGTGAACTCGCTGGATGAGGCCACTTCTCGGTCTCTGGTGTGGAGGATACTAATTTCCTGAAATCCACGAGAATTCCAAGACTCCTTAATTTTTTCCACATCGACATCTCTATTCGAGGCTGTAGGAACAACTACTAATTTGGTATCTGGACCTGTTAGCTTGAGAAATTCCTTATACATTTCTTTTGGCAAAGCTCCTCCACCAATAAACAATTTGGCTGCTGGATGAACCTCCTGACCAATCACATTTGAGTTAATGACTGGATAGACAATTAAAGCCACTATCATAATGAGTACTTGTACGACTTTTTTCATTTTTCTATTTTATTATTATCAAGCTCGTTCTCGTGTTACACCTTAGCTTTTCTTCAAATGGATCACAACGTTCTTAATAAACATAATTGTGTTGCTTACCTTTCAAATTTAAGCCATTATAAAATGAAGCACCTTCCTCTTGTTCCTTTGTTGAAAACCTGATATATGGATATGTCTTGTTAATCTTCTCTTTCTTCGCCATCGTCATCGTCCTCTAATTCATACATGGGAGTATCATACAGTTTCTTTAGTTCCTCCAGCTTCCCCGCTTTCTTCAATCTAGCAGCTCTGATCCAATCAGCGTTGGCAGCATCGGCAGATAAATTAATGGAGCTGATCTCACCTTTTGCGTTTCGTTCTATTGCTTTGACTTTTTTCAATCGCTTTTTCATAATGACAGTTGCTCAAATCTCTAATAAATATTCCATACCTGCCAACCTCTGAATTTATTTGCTCGTCTTGTAAGATAATCATCTTTGCTCAATATTGTTGTTAATTTATCATAAGATACGCCTTTCAAATTATCAAATAGGTGTTTATTATATTTGTAGCGTTTAATTCTACTATGCCTGGATACAAAAAAGTCATACCTGTATTGCTACTATTATTAGTAGTTTCAATGAAGATATCTGGACAGCAGCTAATATTTGAAACTATTCGAGAGGAAGGAGATTTTTTTAGCCGGAAGATTACTAAAATTACTCCCGAGACTAAATTTTCTATTGTAGCCAAAGCATCTTTTACATCGATATCCATACAAATTAAGGAAGGCGAAAGCTTTTATGGCACTTATTTTTTAGTTGAAAATGATACGTTCCATCTTTCGAAAGATGAAGATGCAGAGGTTGTTAACGGTTTAGTTAACGCCAATCTTATTTCGTTTAACCATCCTGTTTCACAAGCTTACTTCTATGCTAACCAGCTGAATAGTGATGTTATTTTTAATTTCATTAACGGCAGTACGGAAGAAGAAATGCCTGAGTTTTATACAAAAAGTGAAATTGAAGACTGTTTACAAGAACCTTCCAGTATTGAACAACAACTATGGAGAGCAGGTCTAACTCCACCCAGTTATAACCGTTCCTTTTCGACCGTACAACATGTGATTATTCACCATTCTGCAGGCTCAAATAGTAATACTAATTATACTCAGGTAGTAAGGGATATTTATATCTACCATACAGAGGTAAATGGCTGGTCAGATATTGGCTATAATTATTTAGTTGCTCAGGATGGCACCATTTTTAAAGGGAGAGACCCTGCGGATACGGGCGCCCAGGACGATGTGCGTGGGGCGCATTTTTGCGGTATGAATAGCGGCACCATGGGGATCTGTTTATTAGGTAATTATACAGCTATACCTCCCACGGCAGAAGCCATCCAATCACTCCTAAATTTGATAAGTTGGAAATTGGATAAAGAAAGTCTGAATGCCTTTGAATCCTTTTCTTTTAATTCTATAAATAACCTTGGGGTAATTGCCGGTCATAGAGATGGTTGTGCAACTGAATGTCCGGGCTCTAGAACATATGAGGAGATTTTCAAGTATAAACAACAAGTTAACTCAATAATAGAACTATGCTACCCTGATGAGTTGATTGCAGATTTCCCATGCAGTAACGAGGACATCTTTACGGGAGAATCTGTCAATTTTAATGATGCCTCTTTAGGTAATCCAACATCCTGGGAATGGAAAATGGAAGGAGCTGTAATCGAAAATTATGGTGCGCCAAACCCTAATAATGTTATTTATCCCAATGTAGGAGAATTTGATGTGACCCTGGTTGTCAGAAATGGTGCAAGAACCGATACAGCTAGCATAAGCAAGCTAATTAAAGTAAAATCTGATCCTTTTGCTGATCCAGCAGCTTTTCCTAGCCCTGTTTATAGTTATATGCCTCTAAAAATCAACTTAAATAAGGAAAAGATTGATGAAGTAAAGATGATTAGTTTATATGGCAAAGAACTATTGCGCTTTATCCCGCTTGTTAATCAATTGGAGGTTGACATTACGCCTTATACAGCAGGTCTCTATTTCGTCAGATTTTACTCTGGTGGCCAGGTAGTGAAAAGCGAGAAAATTGTTATTGCCAATTAGCCTTTTGAAGCTTTAAGAGGAGAATAGTATAATCTTATAGGTTAGATGTTTTCATTCATGCCATCAATTAGACTAGCCTTTATTAAATTAAATTTAACTAAGCCTAACAAAAACATATCATTCAATTCTTAGAGATTCAACTGGATTAGCCATGGCTGCTGCAAATACCTGAACCCCGACAGTTAGTGAAGATATCACAAGTGTAATTATTAAAGGCAAAATGAAGTTGATCATAGAAATACTTACATGATACTCAAATGTTTGCAGCCAAGTATCCATTAAATAATATGATAAAGGTGCAGCAATAACAAATGCAATTAATATAATAATAGAATACTCCGTTGACAATTTAAATACCAGCATACCAGTAGAAGCTCCAAGTACTTTTCGTACACCTATTTCTTTTCTACGTTGATCCACCATATAGGAAGCTAAGCCATATAATCCCAGGCAAGCAATAATTATAGCAAGAATTGTAAAATAGGTGAGAAGATTTTTTAGTATTCGTTCCGTAGCATAAAGTCCATTGAAATCATCTTCCAGATAAGAATATTGAAAGGGATAATTTATAAAAACCTCGTTCCATGATGATTCAATATCTTTTAATGTTTCCTGGACATCTCCATTGATTCTGAGATAAGAATAGAAATACCCTTGTACACCGAAATACATCATTACTGTAGGTGAGATTTCGTCATGAACGGATTGCATATGGAAATCTTTAGCCACCCCTATGATAGTAATGGGAGGAGCTTCTGGATTATTATTGGCAAATAATTGTTCTCCAATTGCTTCTTCCGGAGATGTCCAGCCAAATTTCTTTACGGCTGTTTCATTTATAATCACGGCTCCCATTGTATCAGCAGCATTTTCATGTGCAATATCCCTGCCTGCAACCAATGGTATACCCATTGTTTCAAAAAAGTCAAAGTCAATGCCAAAGAAATGTGTCATCCACTTTTCATCCGGAGCTGCATGCTCAGGTCTGAAATAACCTTGATTAGCTACATCTGCTGGTGCGTTGAGAGAAGCTGAGACTTTCTCAACTGATGATAACCTTGAAACTCTTGTTTTGAATGCTCGATACTGATCTCTTAATACGGGATCGGAGAGTTGTACAACTATTACTTTTTCTTCATCAATACCAACATCAAAATTATCAATAAATTTCATCTGACTATACAAGATACCCGTAGTAATAATGATGATTATTGATACCGTAAATTGAAAAATAATTAATGACTTTCTAAGGACAGAAGCTTTTTGACCAGGTGAAAATACCGATCCTTTGAGTACTTCTTGTGGTTGAAAAGAGGACAAATAAAAAGCCGGGTAAGAACCAGATAAAAAGCCGATAATCAACGTGAACCCTAACAGAGCCAGGAGGGATAATGGCTCGAAAACTTCTGAAGATGAAATATTGCGCTCCAGAAGAAATGTGAAGGCAGGTAATGTTATTACTACTAATAGAATTGATAAAATATAAGCTAAAACAGAAATTATTATGGCCTCACTTATAAATTGACTAATCAATTGGCCTTTACTAGCCCCAATTGCTTTACGCATGCCAACTTCCTGTGCTCTTCTAACTGATCTGGCTGTAGACAAGTTCATAAAATTTATACCCGCCACAACTAATATAAATAATGCGACAGCTATAAAAATGTAGATTGTACTAACGTATCCATTGGCTTGAATTTCATTTTCAAGGTGGGAGAATAAATGAATATCTTTGATAGGTTGTAAAAATGCTTCTACTTCAAACCCGGCATCTGCCAGTTGTTGTTGATTGCCAATATACTGTTCAATTAGTTTTGGTAGTTTCCCTTCGAAGTCCTTCGGGTCAGTTCCATTTTTTAATTGAATATAGGTGTATGCTACGGGGAAATTATCAACTAGCAGGAGGTTTGCTCCATATATTGAATCTTGAAGTGTTGTAAAAGAAGCAAAAAAATCAGCATCAAAATGAGTGTTTCTGGGTAGTTTATGGAATACACCTGATACAGTAAAATCGTATTGATTATCGAGTCTAAATGTTTGGCCAACAGCCTCATCTCCTTTAAAATACTTTTCCGCCATTTCGGTTGATATGATAACTTGATATGGCTCAGACAAGACTTTTTTAGGGGTTCCTTCAGTTAATTTGACATCAAAAGTTTCAAAAATAGAGGAGTCAGCAAAAGTCCATTTGTTTTCATAAAAAATACTAGTTTCATAGGCTACTTTCCACCATTGCTGAGGTGGTTTTAATCTAGTTATTCTCTCAACTTCAGGAAAATCAGCAATAATATGCCGGGCCCACCCTGGCGCGCTTTGAGCAGTAACTTGAACTCCGTTTGAAGTTGTGATTTTTGAGCATAAACGATAGATATTTTCAGCATTATCAAAATGGCGATCATAGCTTAATTCGTCTTTGACAAATATCGTGATCATAAAAAAAGCAGCTAACCCCAGAGCAAGTCCGGAGATATTAATAATAGAATACCCTTTGTATTTTAGAATGTTCCTAAACGCTATTTTGATATAGTTTTTAAGCATAAGAGTGTTTAAGTGATCAAGTTAGCAAAAGTTTAGTTCATATAGATTAGACGATCTGTATAATCCTATTTCGGCAGTAAAGATAATGATGAGGTAGTCATTAATATTAATCTCCCAATGGACTAAAAAAAGAAGTGTGAGCCGGTCCTCACCAAACTCACACTTTCACCTAAACTGATCAACCTAAATCAGGATCTTTAATTTCTTACATCAAATCGAGGGTAAGCGAAATAAATATATTCCTTCCGGGAGCCATTATAGCGTTTGGTGTACTACGTACCGAACGGTTCAAATGCTCATAATAAGCTGCATCGAAAAGATTGTTTACACCCACTGTTGTACTTAGTGATTTTATGATTTGATAGTTAACTTTTAAGTCTAATAGCGCAAATGAAGGCGAAATAGTTTCTCCATAGCTTGCTGAGATCCTATCTTGTTGCACTACATAGCGAAACAATAATTCAGGAGTTAAATTACCATTTAGGTAACTGCCATGTATCGAATAACGCAAGTCTAAGGGAGCAATTTCCGGTAGGGCTTCGTCAATAACAGTGTTTTGTCCATACGTATATGCTACACTAAACCTATGTTGCATGCCGGCAAATAATTTTTGATTCCATGATACTTCAAAACCTGTCATAAATGCATTGTCGATATTCACAAATTGACGAACACCCGGGCTAGAAGGTATTTTTGGCGATAGATCTGTTCTTATTTCTGATGAAATATAATCTTTCAAAAATGAACTAAACAAGCTTAACTCGACAGAAGTGCCTGAGCTTAAGTAGCCAAATGATATATCTATCTGATTATTTACTTCAGGCTTAATTAAAGGATTGCCAATCATTTCATAAGGGTCCTGGCCTACCGGGAAGTAGTTTATATAACGTTCAGTTAAACTACCACTACGTTGTGCATGGCCAAGCCATAATCCAAGATTCAATCCATTAGTGAAGGTCTTTATGCCTCCTACGCTTAAACCGGGGTTTACCTCGGTCACACTAGTTTCCGGATTAACCGCAATAAATTCTGGTGTGGCATCATTAATCTTCGAATTGTTTATTTCTAACCTACCAGAAAATACAAAGTTGATGGTTTTATGATTCAATTGATATTCTGAGAATATACCGGTTTTAGTTATTTGTCCATCTTGCCAGGCATTATCAATAACTGAATTACCTGCATTAGGTCCCATCAGAAATTCGCGAGTTCTTTTACCCTCAGCTGCTTCTACTTTATAATCAGCACCAACATATAAATTTGCGGAATTAAATTTCCAGGTTCCTTCTGTTCTGCCACCATAGTTTTTGGTGTAAGCAGCGGTGCTGGCATTCATCATACGAGGGTCTAATGATTTTAGCAAATTATCCATATAATGATCAACAAAACTTGCATAGACAGTAGTATTCCATGATTTAAGTGATGATTTATTCAACAGCACTTTATGATTAGCATTGAACATCCAGGTGTCATCATTTCGTAAATCCATTGGTAATGCCGGAAAATCGACATCTCTTGCCATATTTCTAGTTGCCGATAATTTTACAGTTTGGTTAGAGTTAATTTTTAGTCCGATGAGTGCACCAAAACTATTTCTTAAAAATTTTGAAGGAATTGAATTACCATCGCCATCCGTATAATCGTCACCTTGAGACCATGATCCGAATAAACCAATATCGTAGTTCGATCCACTAAAGCCTATCAGGCCTTCACTTCTACCAATATTGCCATTGCTTTCATAGGCACCTGTTACCCGGCCGTATAAATTATTGGTATCTGAGAACTTAGGTGAGGTCGTTACAAAGTTAATAGTACCTCCAAACGCTGTTCCATAACGCAGAGAGTGGGGGCCCTTGAGCACCTCAACTTCTTGAATCATGTTCGGGGCAATTTGGCTGGTAGGAGGGTCCATGCGGTTTGGGCAAGCTGCCGTTGCAGACTGGGCACCATCAATAACCACATTTAACTGATCGTATTTAAAGCCTCTCATTACAGGATCAAAACCATAATTACCACTCTTACGAATTCCTGAAATTAATGGTGTTTGGCTAAGTAATTCTCCGCCATCATGGGCAAGCCGATCCTGATTATCTACATTAATCGTTTCAGGCCCTTGTCCATCTGTTCGTAGGGCTAATATTGTAACAGGTTGTACCACTAGAGCTTGTTCTTTTCTTAATAATTGGTCTGATTCCATTGCTTTTATGACCTCAATAGGGGATAAAACCCATTGCCCGTACGATAAATGCGAAAGAATCATTGATTTTGAGCTAAGTATTTTAAACTTAATTATGCCATCATTATCTGAGATTCCTGATTGATTTCCATACTGATAAACAGCGCCTTCTATGGGTTGTTTTGTGTCTTGATCTAGTAATTGTATTTGCTTGAAATTATCTTGAGCAATACTGTACGACGCTATAAGCATCATAAATAGAGTTGACCCTTGGCGTAAGCCAAAGCCATTAAATATAAATTTCATGTATAATATTGTTAGTGTTTGATTATTAAAACTGACCCTAAAAATTGGGTTTTTAACTAGTCACTAACAATATTTAGGTGGCTGAAATGTGCCGGTAGGATAACCTCGTTTTGTTTTTAGGTTATAATTTGTATCATAATTAATACTATCTGATTCAATAACCGGATTGATTTTAGCCGAAATATCCTCATAATAATATGTTATATGCTCTTTTAAATTAGGAGGAATTTGTTTGTTAGAATTTTGTTCAAAATCATGGACTAATTGAAGTTGCTTATTTAGATAACATGACCCATTGCAAGTATTATCAACCTCAAACCGACCGGTACACATAGTGATGGCGATATATTCCTGATTTGATTTAAAGGACACATAGACTGCCAGATCCTTAAGAATTCCTGCCAAGGACAGGAAAGAAAATAAGACAGCATAAATCCATTTCATAGCACAAATGTAAACAGATTTATTTCTCAACAAAGCAAATAATTAATAAAAAGATAAATAAGTCTTATTAATTATATTGTGTGCCCAAATAGAATTTTAATATTGGCAGGCAGGGAATAAATCTATTTATTGGTACAATCTGATTAATTTTGCTGCCTTGATTTCAATCTTAAAACAATGAGTAAAAGTTTATTAGTGCTTTTTCTAGGGATGACCCTACTGGGTTGTAAAGACAGCTCGGAGAACAGAACAGAAATAGAACTAAACTCTGATATTTTTGGCCTGGAAGTGATATTAACCGGAAGCGCCTTGAATCAAAACCATCCAATCACTAAATTAATAATCGATTGGGGGGATAATAATAGCACCACTATTCTTGATGATTTTGACAGCATACTTGAAAACCATAAGTATGCAAATAAAGGGATCTATAATCTTTTGGCAACTGCTACAAATAATTTGGGAGACACTACTTATGAAGATTTGGCTATTACAGTTTCCTTTAAAGAAACATCATTGGCAGGCATTCGAGAAACTTTGTTTAAGACCGGGCAAAATGAGTATTCATTTCTAACTATCAACCTCCATACCTATCAAGAGGAAGATCAGCTTGAGAAGTTGAATATGGTGATAGATGTAATAGGCCAAATGGATATTGATTTTAT
>Ga0164313_10001303_pt1 | contig 22014 bp, 19 predicted proteins | sample GuaBasSedimGuay4_FD_113735 | JGI IMG/M metagenome (GOLD analysis project Ga0164313, IMG submission 113735) | Subseafloor sediment microbial communities from Guaymas Basin, Gulf of California, Mexico - Guay4, Core 4569-4, 0-3 cm | ecosystem: Environmental > Aquatic > Marine > Hydrothermal vents... | reverse complement strand
TTTTACAAAAAGAGGATATCGCATGGAAGCCAGGTCTTCAGTTTGTGGAGGAGATTGAACGGTAAAGGTTTTCCAGGGGACAACCGGAATACCTCGTGATGAAACAAGTTCCTTCGCAGTTATTTTGTTCATCCCAACGGCAGATGTCATGATATCAGCGCCTGCGCAGGGCCATCCGGCTATCTTGCAGAGTCCCTGCACTGAACCATCTTCTCCCCATGGACCGTGAAGAACGGGAAATACGACATCGAAAGCAATCACAGAATCTCCCCGCAGCAGTTTCCAGACAGGATGACCTGTATGTATCAGGAGAGAATCATCTTCTGCGAACCACTGGCCATACATATCAATACTCACAGGGATAACACTATGACCTGATCCCTCAAGAACAGTTTGAATAAATGCGGCAGAAACAATCGAAACCTCGCGCTCGGCGGATTTTCCTCCGGATAGTAGAAGTATTTTCATCGTTCCTCCTGAACTGCATGGTCCGATACGGGTCTTGACCGGACCGTTAGCGTTGGTAGTATTATCCGGATACCAGTTGAACGATAATATACGATTACTTTATTTGTCCGGCAGGGACAGTTTTTCTGCGGACTTGGCACCGGAGGTCTTATGAAAGCACTGATCACAGGGGGAGCCGGCTTTATTGGTTCAAATATCACCGATTTCCTTCTGGATAAGGGATTTGAAATCCATATCCTGGACAACCTGTCCACAGGATTCAGGGATAACATCAACCCGAAAGCTCATTTCCATGAAATGGATATCAGAAGCGAATCCGCTTTTGAACTTATTTCCAGCGGCACTTTCGATATCATCTGCCATCATGCGGCTCAGATGGATGTTAGAAGATCGGTCAGAGAGCCACTTTTCGATGCTGATGTGAACATAAAAGGAACTCTTAACATTCTTGAAGCGGCACGAGCCGGCGGGGTAAAAAGAATAGTATACGCATCCACGGGCGGCGCAGTTTACGGACAGCCAGAGAACATTCCTGTAAAAGAAGAGCATTCCGTAAATCCCATCTGCCATTACGGGATAAGCAAGCATACCGTAGAGCACTACCTTTTCCTTTACAGGTATCTGTACGGGATAGATTACGTTGTTCTCCGATATCCTAACGTTTACGGACCCAGGCAGAACCCGTATGGAGAGGCCGGTGTAACAGCCATCTTTACACTCGCATACCTTACAGGTGCACCACCTGTAATCAACGGGGATGGAATGCAGCTGAGGGATTATGTGCATGTTAAGGATATCGCAAGAGCCAACTGGATGTCCATGGACCTTGAAAGAACTGATATTTCCGGAGAAATATTCAATATCGGGTTCGGCACAGGCAGATCTGTAATAGAACTCGACAGCATCATACGAGGCTATACAGGGTCAGATTGCAGACCATCATTCGGCCCATCCCTGCCGGAGGAGATACTGAAGATCGCCCTGGACAGCACAAAAGCAAAAACAGTTCTAGGATGGAGCCCTGAGATAGAATTCGAAAATGGTTTAAAAGATCTGGTTGAATATCACCGTGCAAAACTGGCCCGTAGCTGATGGGAGCTGAGCCGGTATTTCTTGACCGGGACGGTGTCATCAACATGAACAGGGCTGATTATGTCAGATCACTCAAAGAATGGATCCCTTTTCCCGGAGCCATCGAAGCTCTGGCAAAACTAAGTAATGCCGGACACCCTGTGATAGTCCTGACGAACCAGTCAGCTATTGCCAGAGAGTACTGCACTGTCTCTGATGTTGAGGAGATACACCGGCATCTTCTGAACCTGGTCAGCAGCGCCGGGGGGGTGATATCCGGCATTTACTACTGTCCGCACCATCCGGATGATGAGTGTGAATGCAGAAAACCGCGTACAGGTATGATTGAATCCGCGAGAAGGGAGCTTAACCTGCCTGCAGGAGGGTATATCATCGGTGATGCTGATTCGGATATGGAAATGGGCAGAAGGGGCGGTTTAAAGACGCTTCTTGTTCTTACAGGCCGCGGAGCGGATCAGTTTGAAAAGATAAATTCGGGGGGCTGCATCAGGCCCTGGAAAGTCACAGATAATATCTCCTCAGCTGTGGACATAATCTTTGCCGATACAACATAAAGCGGATCTGTGATTATCTGTTAACGTACGCCTTTATCAGATCTATGGTCGCCCTGAGTGCTTTTAGATGCGTTCTTTCCATTGCGTGCGAGGAATCAACTCCAGGGCCAATAAGTGCATGCCTTACATCCAGGCCTGCCCGCAGTGCGACCGCGGCATCTGACCCGTAATGCGGGAAAGTATCAACTGCAAATGGAATCGATTCAGCCTTTGCCGTTTCTATAAGATCCTTCGTCAGGAGATAGTTGAATGGTCCTGTGCTGTCCGCGGCGCAGATAGTTACCTTATCTTCTGCAGATTCCCGGCCAGGTCCTGCTACTCCCATATCAACAGCAATGAACTCGATAAGATCATCCGGAAGATAACCCGCTGCGCCATGACCGACTTCCTCGTATCCGGTTACCAGAAAATGAAGCGTGTGAGAGGGGATTATCTCTCCGGAGACCAGCTCTTCGGCGGTCTTAAGAAGAATGGCAACTCCCGCCTTGTCATCCAGATGTCTTGATTTGATGAATCCTGATTCAGTCACTACCGGTCTCGGGTCGAAATGAATGTAATTCCCGACGGAGATTCCAAGTTTCCGGATATCTTCTCCGCTCGATACTTCCTCATCAAGCCTTAAATACATATTCTTTTTCTCACGCTTTGCCGATGCGTCTTCCATTCCATGAGCATGAACGGATGTGTTATCGAATAGGACTGTTCCGCTGTAGAGCTTCCCGGAGAAGGTTTCGACCCTGCAGTATTCCCCCTCGATGCTGGACATTGTATACGAGCCGATGGAGCGAAGCGCTATTTTCCCGCTTCCATCTTCTATTCCGCTGATCATGCCTCCGAGAGTATCCATATGAGCCGACAGTACAATACCATCACTGCTGTTTCCCTTTAATGTGGCGAGAAGACTTCCCTTTCTGGTTATTTCCGTTTTCAGCCCGAGCTCTTTGAATCTTTCCTCAATGATTATCATCGCTTCCTCTGTATGCCCGGAAACGCTTCTTGTCCGCAGAAGTTTAAGGAGAATGTCCGTAACCGCTGAGTCGTTATTCATGAATCTGCCTTTCGAATAAAACAGCCAGTGCTGTTAAAGGGTTTCTCCAGAAGGAAATTATAATCATATTTCTCCTATGATGAAAAACATTCGAAGAAAAAGATACATGAAGTATCTAAGCATGATCCTCCCATTCGCGCTGCCGGCAGCTGTTTTTTTGATATGGATCTCTTCGCAGTGCAGCGGGCAGGAACAGAACCCTCTTCATATAGTTGCTTCGATGAATCTCGAAGGCGGCAGAACAACAACTTTCTCCACAATTCTTCCCGATGGTAACGAAGCCAAATGGGAATGCTCTCACGGGACATTCATAGAGACTGGCGATATCGTTGCCATGGGCAGAAGCGTGACATGGCAGCCTTACCCCGGCCTTGAAGATTCTGTATCTATAATCATTACAACTCCTACAGTTTCCGATACTGTCCGGTTCCTTCCTGTAATACCTGATGTCGTTCCTTCTGTAACTGTTTCCGCAGCCTACCATCTCAGTATCCTTGAACGGGCCAGAAGCATTCAGATAGCTCCGGGTATTTACAGAGCTGTTTCACGGGGAGACGCTCTTAGCGGATACGATGGACTTGTTGTCCTGATAGTCACAACCAGAGGTGAATACAGAGAAGCCTATGGAATGCTTCCGGGTGATACTCTTATACTCTCTCTTCCTCTTGGCGGCATCATCCAGGCTACAGGACTTGATGCCATGGAAGATGCAATGGATAATGAGGGAAATGTCCAGATAGTCTTTGAGATCCTTGAGGAAACACCGCTGATAGAACCGGTTGCTGCGGAGTTCTCATCTGAACCTCCTGCTGAAACCTCTCCTTCTGCCGAACAGCCATAGAGCAATAAGACAGAAGGGCCACAGCAAGTACATCCATTGCTGGAAAACGATCGTACCGGATTCCAGAATGCCCAGAACGGCAAGCCAGACGAAGACAACCCACTCGGATAGTACTGATGCTGCCGGGGCCAGCGGTCCTAATAGTGTGACAAATCCTGTTATCATGGCTGCAAGCATGAAAGGGAACGATATCACTGTGGCGACAGGAGCTACAGGAGAAAGTCCCCCGTATCTAAAGGAGACCAGAGGAGCCAGGGCAATAGTTACCACAACGCCAGCATAAGCAATTGAAAGTATCCAGGATGTCCTGCAGCGGAAATTTCTTCCAAGTATAATCAGGCTCAAAACCGCACCGAATGACATCTGCGCCCCCGTGTCATTCAGAACTTCGCCCATCGATACGGCAGTGAGTACGATAACAGCAACTGACCATACGAAGAGTAGTTCAGGCCTTCTACCTGATGAGTTCCATACGATAATTACGAGAAGAAGCATAAGCCCGGCTCGCAAAGTAGATGCTCTTGCTCCGGATACGAATACGTAGATGAAAGTTGTGAGGATTACCGCAAATATCGAAAGCCATCCTTTTCCGAAGAGCTTTCGAAATATGATCAGCATTAAACCTGAGAGAATGCCGACATGCAGACCCGAGAGCGCCAGCAGGTGAGAAGTTCCTGTATCCCTGAAAACCCTTCGAACCTCCTGCGGAAGATTTCCCCTTTCTCCAACAAGAAGCGCTGATACAAGTGAACTAGCTTCCCGGGAGGTGATTCTTGCGGATAGACTTGCAGTAACAGCTTTCCGCAGACGATCCTGCAGCTGCGATGAAGGAATGGCAGAGAATGTGTAACAATCCATGAATCCTTCATTAACAGAGCCGATTATTACTACCGAATCCCCCCTGCTTACAGACCCTGCAAGCTGCCTGCCTGATGCCCAGACGGTATTCCAGGAATCATTTGCAAGAATTGCCCCGGCCGTTGTTGTAGTTTCAACTCTGCAGCGCCATACACCCGCTGCAGCTGCACAATCAGCTGCAAGATCGCTGCTTCGGGTATAAATAGATGCACCTGCAAGAAATGAGACCGAACACAGAACGATGATCCCGCCTTTTCTAAGTCCGGCAGCAATCAGGATTATCCCTGCTGGAAGTGCGGTTATCCATATTTGAGAGAAGCACTGAAAGGGTGTATAATACCCTGCCAGAAAAAGAACAGTGAACAGGAAGAGTGTTTTGCTTAAAACCATTGTACCATCAGTTTACTCAGAATCGCTATTCAGTTCAAGTGGTATGCCTCTTTTCATACTGGATAACCTGAGGAGCGCTTTCAATGTAGGATCCGTTTTCAGGACAGCTGAAGCCCTTTACCCGGCTGCGGTTTTCCTGACCGGTATCTGCTGCAGGCCTGGTAACCGGAAACTGAGTCATACATCGAGGGGAACCTATGCAACTGTTCCCTGGAGATATTTCAAACAGGCAGAAGACGCCGCGATATGGGCAAAAAAGAGCGGTCGAATGCTTGTAGCCGTAGAGAACTCACAAGATGCTGTTCCGCTCTGGGAAGCAGATTACGACCTCTCAAGCGCGTTCATGTTCGGTAATGAAGCAGATGGGCTGAGCCCTGCTCTTGCCGGTATGGCGGATATCAGCATCTATTATCCGCAATCGGGGATAAGGAAATGCATCAACGTATCAAGTATTGCGGCTATTATTGCAGCAGAAATTCAGCGCAGAAAATGGCTTGAATCGAACGGTATGAATACCTAACCTGATTTTAGCAGCTTATTCCTTAATAACAAGTAATGATAATCTCAAATCAGTGTTGTGCTTCCAGCCAGTTTCTGCCAATGCCTGTGTCGACAACAAGTGGAACGGTAAGTTCGTAAGCTGATTCCATTTCATACCTGATTATTCTTGAGACCTCTTCTGCGGAGCTCGCAGGAGCCGTTGCCACCAGTTCATCGTGAACCTGAAGAACAAGCCCGGCATTTGCTGTATCCTTCAGTCTGCGGTCAACTTTGAGCATAGCAAGTTTTATGATATCCGCAGCGGAGCCCTGAACAGTCGTGTTTATCACCATGCGCTCCATTGCGCTCCTGGTTGTTCCCTTTGCGGACCTGAACCCCTTGAACTCACGTCTGCGCCCAAGAATGGTCCTTGTTTCCTCATGTTCCTCCGCGTACTCTATACATCGGCTGAAAAAGGATTCAAGTTCCGGATAAGTCTCGAGATATCTGGATATTATTCCGGAGGCTTCCCCCCTGCTTACATTCAGCCTGTTGCTAAGTCCCCAGGCGCTGATACCGTAGAGAATCGAGAAATTGACTTCCTTGGCTTTCCGTCTGTGTTGCGGCGCCGCGTCACCGAAAAGAGCCTCAGCGGTTGCACTGTGTATGTCCTTATTCTCTTCGTAGGCATGCCTGAGATTGCCCGGCCCTGCGAAATGAGCAAGAATGCGCAGCTCGATCTGCGAATAGTCGGCTGTAATGAGTACATGATTATTATCTCGGGGAATGAAGCATCTTCTCACCTCGCGTCCTCTTTCTGTTCTGATGGGGATATTCTGGAGGTTGGGACTACTCGAACTCAGCCTTCCGGTAGCCGTAACGGTCTGACTGAAAGAAGTATGTATCATTCCATCTTTATCACAGATGCATCCGGGCAGTTTTCTGATGTAAGTGTTAAGAAGCTTGGAAAGTTCTCTGTGCTGAATAACCGTTTCTACGAACCTGTGCTTCCCCCTCAGTTTTTCGAGTACATCTATACTGGACGAGAGTTTACCCTTACCTGTTTTTTTCACAGGAGTCAGCCCCAGCACATCGAACAATGTGTGTGAAACCTGTGAGGGACTGTTGAGATTGACATCGAAGCCGGCAGTTATCCTGGCTTCCTCCTCAAGTTCGTGTTTTGTATCTGTGAATTCCGATTCAAGTTTCTTCAGTGATTCTGTATCAAGCCCTATGCCCCGCTTTTCCATGTCCGAGATCACTCTGACCAGCGGAAGTTCAAGTGTATCGTACAGTTTCAGCAGTTTCTCATCTTTTTCAAGTTCTTTTCTGAGAATCCTGTTCAGCTCCAGCGCCGTTGCCGAATCGCAGCCGCAGTACTCCGCTACCTTTTTCGTTTCAACATCGGCCAGTGATCCGGAATTTCCAAGTATATCGTTGTATTCGATCATCGGTCTTTTGAGCCACTTTACCGAGAGGTTAGAAAGGGAATGAGACTGCATTTCGGGCCGCAGAAGGTAATCCGCTATCATGGGATCACCCTTCAACTCGTTGATCCGGAGACCCATGGATTCAAGAATGTGAATATCGTACTTACCGTTCTGGGCCACTATCAGCCTGTCTTTCAATATCCGCTTCAGAACCGGAACGACATCATCGATCAGAATGGCATCGGTCCCGGATAAAGGTATGTAAACTGCGTTTGCTTCCGATGTTGTCAGGGATATCCCCACAGGGTCAGCCTGGAACGGGCGTTTTGACGTGGTCTCTGTATCAAGTGCCATATAACCGTCCGGGGGGTTGCCAAGGTCAAGTTTCTCCAGGTCATGGATACTTCTTATGACGGATGTGGAACACCAATCGGAGGAAGCCATGCTGCAGGCGGTGCTGAAAAGATCCCCTGCAGGGGTCATTCCCATTCTATCGAGTATGCTGTTCATTCCCATGGAAGTTAGTAATCTGGATGCAATTTCCGTGTCGGGGGGCTTCATTGAAAGCTCCTCAAGGGAGATATCCATATGCTGGGCAGGCTTTAAGGATATAAGCTTTCTGCTGAGATAGACCATTTCCATGCTGCGCTCAAGCTTCTTCCGGACACCTTCCGGTGAGACATCGGTAATCGATCCGTAGATTCCATCGATACTGTCGAATTCCTTTATGAGTTTAAGCGCTGTCTTGGGTCCGATACCTTTAGCGCCCGGAATATTGTCCGAGGAATCGCCCGTAAGGGAAAGATAATCCGTGACCTGATCAGCACGTACACCAATAACACTTTCTACATCGTTCTTCCCGATAAGGCTTTCACGACCCCCTCCCCTGCCCGGCCTGATAATGGTCACACCGTCCGCGGCCAGTTGAAGGAGGTCTTTGTCCGGGGAAAGGATTTCAACACTTTCACCTCTTAAGACTGCTTCCTGAGTCAGCCATGCAATTATATCGTCGGCTTCAAATCCTTCCTTCTCCAGAAGAGGGAATCCAAGCGCCGGTATCAAATCACGCGCATATGAGGACTGTATGCGAAGCTCCGGTGGCATCGAAGGGCGATTGGCTTTGTATTCGGGGTATAATTCCACGCGGAATACAGGTGCCGGGTGGTCGAATACTGCAACAGTAACATATGGGGAACGTGAATCCTTCATATCGATTAACGCGCGAATGAGATAATAAAGACCGCTTGTGCTGGTTCCATCCAGAGCCCTGAGCGGGGAATGCATCATGGCAAAATACCCTCTGTAAAGCAGCGCGTTACAGTCTATAAGAAGGTATTTTTTCTTAACCATCTGTAGCTGTTTCCATCAGCCTCATGCAGGCGAAAAACACTTTTTCAGCCCGGATGTCATTCAGACAGAGAGGTTGACCGAAGGGGCATTCACGCTTGAAACAGGGTGAACACTCCAGATTTGTATTAACAGTAGCGGTGAATCTGCCCAGAGGAGCCGTCCACTCGGAGGAAGTTGAACCAAAAATGGTAACTGTAGGTGTTCCGAGCTGAGCTGAAACATGCACACCGCCCGAATCGTTTCCGACTGCAAGCTCAGCTGTAAGGAGGTGAGAAACCAATTGCGGCAGTGTGAGATCGGTTCTCACTTCGCAGAGTGGTAGATCTGAGGATATTTCTCTGAGAACGGGTTCCTCTTCAGGTGAACCGTAAAACACGGACGGGAGCCCTCCGGCAGAATAAATCATCTGTGCGAGTTCACTGAAATAGGGCCACATTTTAGCGCTCCCGTATCTGGCCCCCGCGAAATAGGCAGTATGCGGTCTGCCTTGCGGGCAGGCAGCAGGCGTGCGGGGCATTGGTTTGCCGGCAGCACCGGCCGCCACAGCAAGCCTCTCGTAATCCAGCGAATGGTGATGTGAGCGATCCGGAGGAGGATCTATCCCCTCTGTCAGAAGGAACCCTCTCATATCTTTCCGGTATCCTATACGCTTCGGTATACGGGAGAGATATCCCTGAAATGCTGATCTGAAAGAGTCTGTCATGAGAAGCAGTGTTGTGATATCTCCGTTCTTTATCCTTCGGGCAGTATGAATATTAACTGACGGGAAGAATACGGGAATAAGCCCTGATACCCTCGGATGGCTCCATAAGGACATGCCGGGATGTTTCTCGAGAAGCATCGAAAGAGCTGGGAATGACATGACAAGATCACCGAGCCAGTTAGGGGTTCTGACAACCAGAGACAAGTTACCAGCCTTTTTTCAGGAGCCTGACCCATGCTTCGGCAAATTCGTCATCGTTCGATGCCGGTACTCTGTCTTTCCATTTCAAGAAGTTGCCGGATCTATCAAGGCCTGCTACCGGTACGTCATGGGCGCATGCATCTCCCCATTGATCATCAGAATCGGTCAGCACGGCGGTTGCGTCTGCAATGATGACAGTTTTGATCTCCCTGTCCAGGTGATCGAAATCACTGTTTTTGCCGGATAGCGATACTGTTCGGAGTGGAATTTCGGCTTTGCGCTTTTCCAGTATCGATAAGGCAGATGGTGTAGTGACTATATACGGCAGCATCCTTCCTGAAACCGGGGCGATCTTATTCTCCACCAGCTCCTCTATCCGGTTCGGGACAGCCGGTTTCCAATCCGCATCGTAATTAAGCCCGATGGTACTGCACATTTCAGAAAGAATATCGGGATATACTGTCGCTTTGGTCTTAACTCTGAAATTAATGTATGGCGATGAATGGCTAAGAGGAGCCATACGTATTCTGCAGGGTACTCCGGAAAGCACTTTCTCATCTGCACTGAGGACAGTTGTATAAGGATGAACAAGAATTGATCCGGGTGAAATGGAATCTTCTTCGATCATATCTGGTATCCTCGGGCGCCCTTCGTAGGAATGAACTGCGGGTCGCAGCCGCAGCATGTTGAAAAGAACCCTGTCTCTTTTGCTGCAGATCACAGCAAGTTTTTTTCCAGGGAATTCCCTGTGAAGAGTGTTCATGATAAAGATAGCCGGCCAGACATCCGATTCCTCAGGTCCTGAATAAACCAGGAATCCTTCAGGTTTGATCAGATCATCGGGCAGGTGGATGACTCTGTCCTTCAGTTTTTTAGCGCCTGTCTTTCCACGGAGAATATTTCTAAACAGTTTCGGGAGTACTTTTTTCATTCCAGATCCTCCAGGAGAAGTGCAGCGAAATGCTTCCCGATGAAAGAAAACTCATCTCCGGAATAGACTGATTGAAGTATGGACATGGCTTCACCGAACCTGTCCTGTTCCTGATAGTTAAGCGCAAGGGATATGAAAGGCAGGCTTTCGCCGGGAAAGTTGCCTGCAAGGTAGAGGGCAATATCCTCCGCTTCATTGTATTCCCCGGTCTGGATAAGAGCAAAGCTCAGATCAAGAGCCGAGTAATATCGCTGCCTTGCAGACTCCGCCAGCGACAGGGAAAGTCTGAATTGAACTACAGCTTCAGCGGCATTACCCCTGAACTGTGCCGCAAGTCCGTCTGCTCTGCTTTGAAGCCAGCTGTTTCCGGCAACATCATCAAGTGCTGCGCACGCGTATTGCGGCATACCGCAGTTCCAGCTGAGCCTTGCGTACCAGAAATCAAAATAGCAGGATTCAAAGGGGAGCTGCTCGAGCTGCATAATAAGATCAAAGGCATGCGCGCTGCTTCCTGCGTAAAGAGCCTCCTCAAGGAACCTGCACAGGATTCTGGCTTCACCGGATATATCAATATCCTCGTAATAGGCATTTCCGGCAGAAACAAAATCACCGGCTATCTCCAGTTCAGCACCGCTCGAAAGAAACATTGAAAGCGAAAGTATCAGGTTGATAAACATATTTTACTCCAGAAAACGTGAGAGCATTCTGCGAAGCAGCCGTAGATAACTAAGAAGACCCGTCAGTGCTGAAAGAAGAGCTATTATTGTCATGGGTGTATACAGAGATTGAAATATATGCTTCCCGGGAAATGCAAGCCTTCCTACCGCTGTTATCAGAAGAAGATAGCTTGCAAGTATGGCAAGACGCTCTCCGGTTGTTATTGTAACAACGGGTATATGAATGCTCCAGGATATTGCCGCAAGCAGAAAGAGAAGAAGAAGATGATACCCGGCAAGTATTCCTGCGACAACCGTGTCAATAGCTCCAAGAGAGAATGCCAGTGCCAGAAGCGTTATCGATATGAAGAGTTTGTCAGCAATGAAATCCATGACCTTACCCGGATAGGAGGTTTTTTTCAGCCTTCTTGCAACCCATCCGTCAAGGTAATCAGAAACAGCACACGCAAGGATAACCCAGAAGAGAAGATGCAGATTCATTGACCTGTATATTATAAATATTACCGCTGCAGCGCCAACGAAACGTATCCATGATATCATGGCGGGGATGATCGCAAAACTGCCTGATATCTGCTGTGCTTTTTCCTGAATATCAAGATTCAGCTGCTTGAGGAAAGCCCAGCCTTTCTTTGTTTCCGTTATCAACGCCCGTCTCCTTCGCGGCCACCGGCTGCAAAGAGACTGTCAAGAGATCTCATGCCGATCCAATCCTTTTCCCAATGATAGGATGACGCAAAGAAATAGGGGGCGATAATATCAAGATCCGAGATCCCCACAAAAATATCCGGATGGAAAGATCCATCCTCTGAGGCATTCATCCATCCCATATAGAGAATTGCGGCAAGTGTAGGTGCATAATCATCATTATCAAGATCCGGAGGATTGGGCAGATCCAGGGTCATAACGTCGTGCAGATCGTATCGGCCGTACCATGAAAGAGCTATTCCGAGATCCCTTCTGGAAACGGGTACGCTCAATCCCCTGCCCTCCATCCATATTTCGGCACACTCCATTCTACCGGAAACAACAAGAATATCGATAAGAGGTATAAGTGCTTTCCTGTTACCATTATTCAGCTGGAGTGTCAGGGATCTCTCATCTAATACAGATACAGCGGTGGAAGTGTTCATCAGTCCGTATCCTGAAGCCATAAGCCAGAAGTCCGGGTCTGTGTAGATAGGTGATGCATAAGTTGAAGAATGTATTAAAAGGATAATGGATAAAAGCAGTATCCTGGCAAGTGATGGTTGTTGCGAGGGTATTAATATGGAGCGGGTAACGGGGGTCGAACCCGCGACATTCAGCTTGGGAAGCTGACACTCTGCCAACTGAGTTATACCCGCTCCGTTTTGATCAGATGAATAGGATTTCATAATATGGCCGCCAGTTTCCCAAGAGATGAACTTTCAAGAACACCCTTGTATACAGTTCTTGCTTCGCCTTCAAGCCACCAGCCGATGCTGTTTTTTCCAACTTTGAGTTTCAGGCCGCTTCTGACCGTAATATCAATGGGAAGATTCATACCATGGATCTCGGCCGCACAGATTGCAGAAGCCACCGCACCTGTACCGCAGGCAAGGGTTTCTCCCTCGACACCTCTCTCCCAGGTTCGCAGTTCAAGTTCAGATGCCCCTTTAATGCGGACAAAATCAACATTCGCACCGGCATCTCCAAAAAGGCTGTGCTTTCTGAGTTCAGAAGCGAACTCCGGAAATGGTATCTCTTGAGATCCGTCTAGCATGACCACTGCATGTGGTACTCCGGTATCGAGAAACGAGAGATGCAGTTCGGCAGAATCCAGGTTGATGGTGCGATCAAGATAATGCACTTCGGGATCGGTCATCCATAATCTTACACTGTCCGGAGCTGATATTTCGGCCGAATGAATTCCCGCATCACTCCTGAATTTAACAACTCCACTGTCCGGAATAATTCCCTTTGATGCCGCATAAGAGATCATGCATCTTGCGCCGTTACCGCACATTCCGGCACTATTCCCGTTACTGTTGTAGTACTTCATGCGGAATGCGTAGTCGGGGTCACTTTTCATTTCAAGCAAACCGTCCGCGCCCACTGAAAGACCCCTTACGCACATGTTTTTAATAAGCCCTGTTGTAATGACAGCATCAAGTGATGAGTCCATATTGTTAAATACAATGAAATCGTTCCCGGCGCCGCTCATCTTAACGAATTCAATTCTCATTCAGTTCCCCTGTCGGTTAGCAGGTGCAGCTCATCTGAAGCCTGAATATTTCCCGGATCTTCTTCAAGTACGAGGAGGTATTGAAGTTCCGCATTAGTGAACATACTTTCGGATGCATACAATCTAGCAAGTAAAAGCCTCAATTCAGTCCTGCTGCCGAACCAGTAGATAAACGTTTCAATGTCCTCAGCAAGATGATCCAGAGTGTAGCTTCCCTGAATATACAACTGAATCAGATCGTTGAGCATCTGTTCTAAAACTCTCTCGGGTCCTCCCCCGGATACTCCCAGGAGTATTGCTCCTGAAAGCATATCAGGATCCATTGTTTCCATGGCTCTATCGGCCAGATATCCTGAAGCTGCCCTCTGATCGAACATCAGATCTCTTGCGGAATCGTAACCATCGTAACAGTGTCTGTACCTCTCTTCAAAGAGGAACTGTCTCGGCAGTGTTTCGTGATTCAGAGCTCCAATCCTGAACACTCTAAGCGATGGTCCCTGAAATACAGGTGTAAGGTAAGATAGCAATTCCGGAGCATAATGCATTTTCCATGCAACCGAATAATCCGGCACCTCCTGCAGACCAGCAAGGTAAAGAAGACCTGAATAACTGCAATCAAGAAGGAAATCAGCCTGGTAGACAATCAGACTGCATTTCCGCTCAAGCATGAAGGCTGTCAGGCTCTCCTCCGTCATGAACATACTCCGTGCGAACTCTACTATCGTATTCCTGTTATCACTGTTTTCAAAGAAAGTATGGGTAACAACAGGCCGGTCCGCGTATGCTGAAAGGAGCCCGGAAATATGCCAGAAACTCAGTACGGCTTCATCACTGTCTGTTTCCAGGCGTACCCACTGCAGGAATGAATCAAGTTCGGTGTCATTTAAGAATGAAGATGTATTTCTGTACCGCAGTCCGGTTCTGGAGATCATTTCCGATATATATCCTGGAAAAACAGATTGAAGCAGTATCAGTGACATCGCTGGAATAATGAACCATTTTTTTCTAAAGGATATAGCGATGACCGGGATCAGCGCTATTGCAGGAAGTACAAGAAGTCTGTCAAAGAAGAGATAACCGGCAAGCGAGAGAAACAGGAACCAGAAAATGAGTTTACCATTCTTTTCTCTGAAGAACTGCCGCACTCCCGGTATCGCTGCTGCAATGGGGATCCCGAATAAAAGCAGGAACTGCGCGGGTGTGGGAGTAGTGTACCCCGGAACCCAGAAAAGTCTGGCATCATCTGAAAGAAGCTGGGGATTGGACGGATGAGAGAACATGAAACGTATCTTCGCCACAATAACAGCAGATACATGACCGGCTGAACCCGTGCCGGTAAATGCAGATAAGAGCGCCAGCAGTGTTCCTGCAACAGGTATCCAGATAGATTTCGGTCTCTTGAGAACAAGAAGAACAGCCATTACTGAAGAGGGGCTTATAAGGGCACCGTCGTGCCTCATGTGCGAAAGAAGCAGTGCTGCCAATAGCTGTGCAGCTGCAAGTGATAAACGGAGCGAGAAGGGAATATCACCTCTTCTGTAATTCCTCCAGTAAAGATAAAGAAACAGAAACAGCGTTATAAAAGCCGAAACCTTCCAGGCTGCAAGAGCAATGATAAGAATCAATCCGGCTGAAATTGATGTTAGAAGAGTTTTCCTGCTTCGCTGTCCATCCCGTTCTCCATTCGAAATCGCCTTTTCTACAAGCCAGGCAAGCGCCACCAGGAAAGGTAATGCGACAGTCTCCCTGTAAAAGGACTCTCCTCTGGCCCTCAGAAGAGCAGGGAATATGAAAGCATAAAGAGTAGAACCTGCAAGTGCCGAAGATACTCCGTAATCGGCAGCACGCATCCATAAGTATAGAAGAGGAATCGTTAAGAGGGGAAATAGAAGGGAGAACAGTCTTATGAAGAGATCAAAATCACCCCCGGTCACCCTGTGTATCCCACCCGCTATGTACTCCTCAAAAATAGAATTTTCGGAGGTGGACATTCCCCCCGGATACATTACGAGCGTATCCAGCCGCGGAATACAGCCATCCTCGGAGATCATTCTTGCATATCTGTAGGATTGAGTTGTTTCTGTCTGCATTCTGCGTGAGGGAGGCATGATATCATTTGCGAACCATGACCTGAAATAATAACCGGCAATGACCGCGGTGATCAATGCCGAGACAACCAGAATGCTCCTTATTCTCTTTGACATTTAAGTAGAGCAGACTGAAATTGCTGGAATGGAGATATTCAGGGTGATGTCAGGAGAGTAGACCAGCATGCTGTTTTGCTATTTTTGCTGCCATCAGCTTAAGTGTTTCAACAGGACCTGCTCCTCCTATAGCGACCGATTCTATAGTTGCCCATTCGTACCTGTTGAGAAGCTTCTCCATTTCATCTTTTGATGCGATCGATGGTAGATCACGTTTGTTGAATTGAAGGACAGTCGGGATAGAGGAGAGCTCAAGCCCGTATGATTCCATATTGGCCTCGAGATCATCTATACTGTCCATACTTGCATCCATGCGTTCTGTCTGGCTGTCCGCCACGAAAACAATACCGTCAACGCCATCAAGTATTACCCTTCTGCTGAGTGAGTAATATGCCTGTCCCGGTACTGAATAGAGGTGAAGCCTGACTCTGTCATTGCCGATTGAAGCGAAATTGATCGGGAGAAAATCAAAGAAGACCGTCCGCTCTCCTCTGGTGCAGAGAGTTACGAGTCTTCCACGGTGCTCCGGGCCTATTATGTCTCTGATCCTTCGTAAATTTGTGGTTTTTCCCGAAAGACCGGGACCGTAATATACGATTTTGTAGGCAACTTCATTAACAGATCGGTGCATTTATCCCCTTTTAGAAATAATTCCTTATAACAAACTTAAAGTATATAATTACCATCTTCTCTCTGATCAGCAAGGTCAAGTAGTATTGTCGAAGCCTTTGCACCGGTAATATTAACATTACCCTGGACAAGGTCAGGTGCGCCAAACAGCTGCTCATCTAAAAGATAGCTTAATACCGGTCTGAGTCTTCTTGCTCCGATATCTTCTGTTTCCTCGTTAAGATAGTTTGCGACTCTTGCGACTTCGAGTGCCGCCTTTCTGTAGAGTCTCAGTTTAACGCCGTCTGCTGCAAGGAGAGCGGAATACTGCTTTAGAAGGCAGTTTTCCGGTTCTGTCAGTACCCGAAACAGGTCATCTTCAGAAAGCGGGTCAAGTTCAACTCTCATGGGGAAACGTCCCTGTAGTTCCGGTATCAGATCTGAAGGACTGGATCCGTGAAACGCTCCAGCTGCAATAAACAGTATGTGGTCTGTAGTGATCGGACCGTACCTGGTCTGGACTGTGCATCCTTCAACTATTGGAAGTAGATCTCTCTGAACTCCCATTCTGGAAACCTCAGGCCCCTTGCTTTCACTTATACCGATGATCTTATCGATCTCATCAATGAAAATTATCCCTTCCTCCTGGGCAAGCCAGAGGGCTCTTGAAATATGATCACTGCCTTCGAGAAGCCTTCTCATTTCTTCTTCCCGCAGCCGCTCCCGGGCATCCCTGACTGTAAGCTTCTTTCTTTTTCGCCTGCTGCCGACCATTTTCTGCATGAGTTTCTTGATGTTCTCACCCGCTGGATTGTCGAAACCACCCCCTGGCATAATCGGGAGTATCTCAAGATGCGTCATGTTCTCAGGCAGGATAATCTCTATTTCAGTATCATCAAGAAGCCCTTTACCCATCATTCGGAACAACTCGCTGGTGGTCATGGAATCGTAGCCGGTTTTTCTAAGTGCTTCAGCCAGCCTGGCATTTACAGCCTCTGTAAGCTGTCCTTCCCGTTCTATGGCAGCTTTTTCCGCTTCAATATTCACCGCATGACGGACAAGAGATCTAACCATCGATTCAACATCTCTTCCGACATAACCGGTTTCCGTGTACTTGGTTGCTTCAACTTTTACGAATGGTGCCCCTGTGAGATCAGCAAGCCTTCTTGCAATCTCTGTTTTACCTATGCCTGTAGGCCCCATCATTATCAGATTGCTGGGGAATATCTCTGACCTGATATCTTCCGATGCGTTCCTTCTCCTGAATCGATTTCGAAGTGCTATCGCAACGGCACGTTTTGCGTTGTCCTGACCAATGACATGCCGATCAAGCCATTGTACTATCTGAGCTGGGGTCAGGTCTCTCTGCATCAGCGCAGCTCCTCGACCTGTATGTCTCCTCCGGTATAGATACATATCCCGGATGCGATCCTGATACTGGCGCCTGCTATCTTTGCCGGTCCCATCTTCGTGTGAGCATCGAGAGCGCGGGCGGCTGCGAGAGCGTACGGCTGTCCCGAGCCTACAGCAACAATCCCGTCTTCCGCTTCGACTATCTCCCCGGATCCGCCGATCAGCAGTGCGTGCTCTCTGTCAACGGCAGCTATAAGAGCCTGAAGCTGTCTGAGGTACTTGTCAGCTCTCCATTCGCGTGCCAGATCAACAGCTGCCCTCGGGAGATTGCCTCTGGCTGTCTCCAGTTTTTCCTCGAGCCGCTCAACAAGGGCAAATGCATCAGCCCCGGTACCGGAAAAACCAACAAGAACAGTACCGGAGTAGAGTTTTCTTATCTTTCTTGCTGTACTCTTAATTACAGTTTCACCCAGGGTTACCTGGCCGTCCGCTGCCATAGCCGCTTTGCCGTTGCGGACGATCCCCACTACGGTTGTCGCGTGAATTTCATCGATCATGATCCTCCATCAAGGGTATTAACCCAGGAATATCTGCCGGTTCCTCTGCCGGGATCCGGTATGGACCCCGCATACGATGCAGGATCGTTTAGTATCTCCAATAGTGATGATTCTGAAAGAACGCTGCTTCTACTGAGTGCGGAATACATAAGAAAGCGCCTTCCGCCCTTCGCGGCCATCCATGCAATGGCTTCGGGGGAAACCCTGTTCTGTTCGAGCATGTACCATTCGGTCCACTGCCTCGTAACCTCAGGATCATCTTCGAGAAGTCTGTATGAGAATCCGGTCAGCATTCTTGCTTCATCCGGGTCGTCAATGTACTCGGAGAGTACAAGACCTGCGGAAATTGCTGACATAATATGCCCGCGCGACGCAAGCCTTATCATTCCATCGAGAATAATTCCCGCGTTTGCGTCATCGCTGATTTCAAGATCAGAGGAGAAATCCTGTTCTATGGATTCAAAGAAGAGGAATAAACCTGTATCGAGAATATTGACCCTGGAGCCCATTCTGGAATTCTCCATGATATTATCGAGAGTGCTGCGCGACAGTTCAGCCAGCGGAACGGAATATGGATCTTCAGTGATGGAAAGGCTGTCAATTATGTTCCATGCTCCGACAAAATCTGAGAACATCAGTGATACCTCAATTCTCATCCAGGCGAAGGCTATTGAACCGCTATCGATAATATCGAAGAGATTCTTGTATTCCATCTTACGCCTGTACCCGAAGGAATCATCCGAACTGGTAGCCATACTGGCAATTGAAAGAGAAAGCTGCATGAGCTCCTGATTACCTGATAACTGAGCAGCTTCAAGTGATTGTTCTGCAAGGGCAAGAACAGTATCAGAAGCAGCCTGTGGTCCGTAGAGCCCGTCTATCAGTTTTCCTATTATCATCGCCCTGGAAGGGAGTACTTCAGCCCAGTCATCCGGAAGTGTGATGAACAGCTGCTCCGCCCTTTCAAGCACCAGCCGTACACTATCCGGTTCTCCCATTGCCAGGTACTTGTGGGCAAGCCGGTGGTATGCTGAAACGTAATTCTTCAGGAGTTGAACGGCCTGGTCGCATTTGTATATGGAGGGATCTGTAACTCCTGTGAATCTGTAGTTTTCCATCAGCTCCCAGCCCCTTGCGCTGTTAACTGCATCGACAACCGGATGATCCGTTATCCTGAATGCAATACCCTCCATCTCCTGATAGTGCTCAAGGAATTGCCGGCTTTCAGGCGCAACAGTGCCTGCAAAATAGATCTCGCGACCGTGAACAGGCTGGTTCTTTATCATGTTAAGGAGAACAAGGTCCTGCATTGTCAGCGCACCCTGATTAGAGAGGCCTTCAGTGTGCATGGCAATAGCCATGGAGCCTTCAATTATCGCCCATGGCCATACCTGATCAAAAGTTGCTCGAAGTATCTCCCCGTCAATCGGTGATGATTCCGCGTTACCTCCCATACCGACGTGGAAGTAATGCGGACCCCAGATGTAGATGGGATGAAGGGAATCGATAAGTCCAAGGTCGTCATAATTAAGTAACAGAGGATCCTTTTCCACAAGCTGCTGAACGTACCAGTTCGTGTTCATCAGACTCAGGTTGCTGACTATTACATCCCTGCGTACTCCCAGTACTCCCTGAGCGAACCAGAGAGGGAATGTATCGTTGTCACCGTTGGTTATGAGAACTGCGTTTTCAGGACAGCTCTCAAGAAGGTTTATGCCGTAATCGTGGGCGAAATAGGATTGCGATCTGTCACATCTGTAGAAGTTTACTCCGAATGATACCATGGGTATCAGCAATGTAACCCACACCAGTCTGGATCTCTCCGAAAGGAAATCCTTGAATACGGAAACCAGTCCTATTCCTGAGAATATGGCGAAAAGTGCGAAAGACGCGCCGAAGAAGTAGTCCCTCTCCCTCACTTCTCCAAGAGTTGTTGCTTCAAGTCCGGTCTTGAAGTTGAGTATGAAGAATATGAACAGAATGGAGGACATCAGGAACAGAGCTCCAAGATAGAGAAGCAGCTTGGGCCTCTTAATACCGAGTACCACAAGTCCGTAAATAGCTCCGAATATCAGTATTATCTTCATTACCATCGAAGCGGCAGAACCGGCAGTATCGCCGAGGTAACGGTCCCAGCCGTCGTCCACCCTTCCGGATTGCCAGGACAGGTATTTCATGTAAAGCTTCATCTGATCCCCGAACGGTCCCTTCCTGTCAAGTATCGATGTATGACCGTACTGTTCACGAGTGAAAGCCTTCTCGAAATCGGACCAGTGCGCTGTATCCCTTTCATTGATCTCCGGATTCTGAATAGCACGGATCGGCATATAGAGATGAATACTGAAAGCCAGAAACACAAGCCCCAGTATGGTCAGTGTGAACCATGCTCTCTTCCAGATATCCGTCTTTTTCCTGATGGCGTAGATAAGGAACATGAGGAGTATCGGGGGGCCCGTGACAAAGGGCACACTTCCGTGATTTCCAATAGCGAGGATGAGCAGGTAAGAAATCAGAAGAAGATACCTTGCCTCTCCCCATCCGCCATGATCTTTCTTTCCCTTTTCATGTTTTTTCTCGGCGTATTTCTCTATCCAGCAGTCGAAAGCCCACATGATTATGAATGTAAGCAGCAGTGCGGTTGCGTATGTCTCGGTGGCATTGCTGTTACGCCAGATAGAGTAACTGAAGGCAGCGATAAGACCAGCGAGAACGGACATAGGCCTGTACCATGATGCTGTAAAGCCCATTCTGTTTCCCCAGCGCTGAACGAGACGGGTCAGAATTGCCAGAGTGGATGCTCCGGCAAGAGCACAGAGAAGATTAACACGTACTGCGATAGCAGGAATGAAAGAAAAGAGAATAGTGCTGAATCTTCCAAGCAGAACGAAGAGAGGAACACCTGGTGGATGCGGAACACCTGCGGTCCATGAACAAGTCAGGTACTCCCCGCTGTCCCAGAAACTCACACTGGGAGCGAGTGTGATCAGATAGGTTATCAGGGCAATCAGCCCGACCAATACGGAAATGATTCTATCAATCCTTATTCGTTTCATATCTTCAATAGTAATGTATTTCACTCTTCTCCCCTGGGATGTGCTTTCCTGTATGCTTCCCTTAATCTCTCCATCGTCAGATGCGTGTACACCTGAGTTGTTGAAAGACTTGCGTGCCCCAGCATATCCTGAACAGCTCTCAGATCCGCTCCATTATCAAGGAGATGAGTCGCGAAGCTGTGTCGGAAAGTATGTGGCGTTGCTCCTGCTGCACGTGCAGCGTGTTTCACTCCGAATGCAACAATACGCCGGATATCTCTGGGGTCAAGCTTTCTTCCACGAATACTTATGAAAATAGTTCCGGGATCATCGGTCGAATCAGCTGTAAGCTCGCTTCTGGTGCTGATCCATAACTTCAATGATCTGCATGTGAGATCGGGAAGAGGAACTATCCGCTCTCTCTTGCCTTTTCCCATAACCTTTATCTCTCCCGCCGTCAGGTTCAGTCCTTCAAGTGTAGCCGTGGCTGTTTCCGAGGCTCTGAGCCCCGCTCCGTACAGTAATTCGACTATAGCCCGGTTCCGCCTGCCCAGAACTGTGGTTTCATCGTAGCTGTCGATAACCTGGCAAACTTCCGAAACGCTTAGAAATCCAGGAAGACTTACAGGTGTTTTGGGCATGGCTATCAGCTTTGCAGGATTATCAGTGGGCAGTCGTTCAGTTTCTAGGAGCCAGTTTCCGAATGTTCTCAGTGATGACACTTCTCTTGCAAGAGATCTTGAATCCAGTCCCCTTGACGCTTCGTGCCGAAGAAATCCCCTTAACTCGTTCAGAGTGAAGCCATCAAGAATGCTGAGCTCATGCTGCCAGTCATTGAACCTGTAGAGATCGGCTTTGTAGGCTTTAACCGTATTAATCGAGAATCTCCGGCCGTACAGCAGGTCTCTGCAGAAATCTTCGATCAGGTTGTTATTTTCTTCCTGCATTCTGGACACCAGATACCTTTCTTCGTGCTTTTCTCGACCAGTAGTGGAAATCCGCACCGCGGACAGGGTCTGTCAAGCGGCTTGTT
>Ga0164313_10001302_pt1 | contig 22014 bp, 24 predicted proteins | sample GuaBasSedimGuay4_FD_113735 | JGI IMG/M metagenome (GOLD analysis project Ga0164313, IMG submission 113735) | Subseafloor sediment microbial communities from Guaymas Basin, Gulf of California, Mexico - Guay4, Core 4569-4, 0-3 cm | ecosystem: Environmental > Aquatic > Marine > Hydrothermal vents... | reverse complement strand
ACACTCTTCGGGTTTTAAATCCGAAATTATCTATTTTATAAGGAGCTTGTAGCAAGACCCCGTTGTAGTATGAAGTAACCACGCCAAAACTTCCGTAAGCACCACCATCAATGATGATATCTGCATCTAATACATCAAACATACCCTCCTTGCTGATACCCATTTCCATGCTCATTGTGGTTGGGTGTCTTCCGTGGTTAGTCAGAAATACTTCTTCTCTATTGAATCTCATTTTCACTGGCTGACCTAAAATCCTTGATAAATGAGCAATGATTATTTCGTGAGGGAATGGATCTGATTTACCTCCAAATCCACCACCTACGGTTGGCTTAATTACTCTCACTCTGTTCATTGGAACTTCCAAGACCTTTGCTAAATAGCGATGTAAATAATGGGGTACTTGAGTTGCTGTGATAATAGTTAAGCCATTTTCATCCCACGAAGCTGTGGCAGCATGAGGTTCTGTAAAACCGTGATTAATTCCTTGGAAATTGAAATCTACTTTTATTTTATGATCCGCTTTTTCCAAGCCACCTTGTTGATCTCCAAAACGTAATTCTGCTTTTTTGTGAATGTTATTATTGAACTTACAATGGTCGTGAATCTGCTCATCGTCACCTACATCTTCACAGGCTTCAAGCATATCAAAAAACGGACGAATAGGGGAGTACTCAACTTCAATTAACTTACATGCTGAAGCTGCAATTTCTTCTGTATCTGCCGCAACTGCTACAATTATCTCACCTATATATCTTGTTTTTTCTACAGCCATAGCTGTTTCATCTTGTGAGATAGGCAATACCCCAAACTTAACTGGCAGCTCTTCTCCGGTAATTACTGCCCGTACTCCAGAAAGGGCTTCAGCTTTACTTTTGTTGATAGATATAATCTTTGCGTGGGCATGGGTGCTTCTCAAGAATTTGGTAAAAAGCACATTCTTTGTTTGTATATCGTCTGCATAATCTGCAATACCCTGTACTTTTTTAGTCGCTTCAATGTATGGTCTACCATGTCCAACCATATTGAATTTTGAGAGATCTTTATCTTCAGCTTGTTCATCTTTTACATAGGATTCAACTGCATCGATAATTTTTACATATCCGGTACATCTACAAAGATTTCCTGATAATGCTTCTTTTATTTCATCAGTAGTAGGCGCTGGATTTTCTTCCAAATAATCCAAAGTAGTCATAATCATACCCGGAGTACAATAACCGCATTGGATAGCTCCTTTTTCTACAAATTTCTCTTGTAGCTTGTGTAATTTGTTTTGATCTGCAACACCTTCAATTGTAGTAATAACGCTCCCTGCTACTCGCATTACAGGAGTAATACAGCTCTGTACAGCTTTGCCATCAACAAAAACAGTGCAAGCACCACAACTAGCTTGTTCACATCCTATTTTTGTACCTGTTAAAAGAATTTTTTCCCTCAATACTTTCGATAAGGTATCGTGAGGTTCCACAGCTATGTGATACTCTTTTTCGTTAACAGTTAACTTTATTATTTTCATAAATCAATAATACCTTTAAATCCCTGCTCCAATACTTTTTCCACCATCAACATAAATGGTTTGACCTGTTATAAATTGGGTCCTATCATCACATAAAAAAGCAACTACATTTGCGATATCTTCAGGTTGCCCCATACTTTTTGTGGGTTGAGCCTGAATTAATTTTTCTTTTACTTCTTTTGGTAGCTTTTGACTTAGTGGAGTATCGATTAATCCAGGAGCAATAGCATTAACCAAAACACCGTACTTACCTAATTCTAATGCTAATACTCTTGTTAATCCAACCACACCAGCTTTTGAAGCTGAATAATTTGATTGGCCTATATTTCCTAACCAAGCTCGAGAAGTAATGTTTATGATTCTTCCAGATTTTTGTTCTCGCATTAATGATCCGGCAATTTTACACATTAACCAAGTTCCTTTTAAGTTAATGTCAATTACTTTATCAAAATCTTCAACTGGCATTTTCCAAATAACATTATCTCTGATGATACCCGCATTATTGATAAGAATATCAAGCCTTCCAAATTCTTCTTTTACCTTATCGAATAAAGAAACTACTTGATTTTTATTACTGATATCGCAAAGAATAAATTTTGCAGATGTTCCTAAATCACTTGCTAGAGCATTTCCGTTTTCAGTATCTATATCAACTAAAATAGTTATGTAGTTTTCATCTATCATGCGTTTTGCAATAGACTTTCCTATTCCTTTTGCAGCTCCAGTAATTAGCGCTATTTTTTTATCCATTTTTAATTGCTATTAATTTAGCTAATATACTAATTGCTATTTCTTCAGGTCCTTCTGCATGGATATTAATTCCCATAGGCATATCCACTTTTTCAAGTTCTTTCTCAGTTGCAATTTTTCCATCCAAAAACATTTTTTTGGTAAGTTCGATCTTGCGTTTACTACCAATCATACCAATATATGCATTGGCTTGTTTAATACAATAGGCTAAAATATCTCTATCATGAGTATGTTCGTAGGTCATAATTACAATATAGGTGCTTTCATCAAAAGGTAAAGAAGGTAGCATTTTATCATAATTTAAATTCAATTTGTTGATCTCTTTACTTTTGATCTCATCAAGATATTGTTTTCTATCATCAATAACATATACTTCAAAATCTAAAGTATTGGCTATTATAGATAAAGCATTACCCGTATGTCCTGCGCCAAATATGTAAAGTCTATTCATTTTTTTTATGGGTTCAATATAAATTTCAACAGTACCACCACAGCACATATTGTGTTGGTGCAACAAATCGTGTTTAAACAATTTTGCTTCTTGATCTTTAATTTGTTGAATAGCATTTTCAATTACTTTTTTTTCAAGATTCCCGCCGCCAATGCTTCCATTTATACTTCCATCCTCATAAACGATCATTTTTGCACCCACTTTTCTGGGAGTAGAACCTTTTGTTTGAACAATCACACAATAAGCAGCATTTCTATTGTTTTCACTTGAAGTTTTCAAAATAGATTTGAGATATTGTTTTTTTAATTCCATCAATGATTAAACAAAATATTTTCCACTCAAATTTGCAACTTTTTTTTGTTAAATAATAACAGAAGACTCTTTAATCTTTAATTTGAAAATAGAAAATAAAAAAATAATAGATAATTTTTTTTATAGTACAATTAATATTTTCATTTTGTATTTTTACAGTAGTAAACTTATACTATGAAGATTAACAAAGATGAAATCTTAGCCATTTGTAATTTGAAATGCAAAAATACTATGTTGGAGACTTTGGAAATCGAATTTATTGATGTTACAGATGATACTTTAATAGCAAGAATGCCTGTAACTTCAAGGGTTCATCAACCTGATGGAGCCTTGCATGGAGGGGCTTCTGTAGCATTAGCAGAAAGTGTTGGAAGTGCAGCAGCTTTCGTGTTTTTAAATTATGAAAACATAAAAGTTAGAGGGCTCGAAATTTCTGCAAACCATGTTAAAAGTGTAGAGAAAGGTTTTGTGTTTGCAAAAGCTTCTGCACTTCATAAAGGAAAGACCACTCAACTTTGGCAGATTCGAATTGAAAATGAAGCTGGTGAACTTGTTTCGATGGTAAAATTGACAACTATATCATTTTATAATTAATATCGATTATGGAATTAACCTCAGCCCTCAAAAGAATTAATTCACATTATAATCAGCACCTTCCTTTTGTATTGTTTTCCCATCCGGATGAGGAATTTATAAAGGTCAGCCTTCAACATGATGATGTCCTTTATGATATGGATAGCTACTTAAACGAAGCATTTATTTTTGCGCCGTTTGACTTTTCTAAAAAACCATATTGTATGCCTTCACATAAAGGAGAAACGTTTACCGAAGCGTATCCAAAAAAGAATATACTTCATCAAGAATTTGATATAAAAGAAGATATTAAAGCAGCGAAAAAATATATTAAACGTATTAAAGGGGCAATTAAAGTTATTAAAAACCGAAAAGCCATTAAGATTGTTACTTCAAGAAAAAAGGATATTGACTTAAACCAATTTAATCTAATAGATTTGATTATTAGATTATTGAATTTATACCCTAAAGCCTTTCGATATGTTTGGTATCACCCAAAAACGGGACTATGGTGTGGGGCTAGCCCAGAGCTCTTAGTTAAAACTAAAGGGCCTTCATTTATTACCATGGCATTGGCGGGCACGCAAAAATATCAAGAAGGTATTGACCCCGTCTGGAACCATAAAGAAAAAGAAGAACAGCAGATTGTTGTAGATTCCATTTCAACAAGTTTACAGAAAGTGACTTCCGTTGTAAAGATTTCAAAGACCTATACACGTAGAGCCGCAAGTCTAGTTCATTTGTGTACAGATATAACAGGGATACTAAAAAAAGGAAAGACTACATTATCTTCTATAACTTCAACGCTGCACCCAACTCCTGCTGTATGTGGAACACCTCAGAAATTTGTAAAAAAATATATTTTAAAAAATGAGGACTACAACCGTGAATTTTATACAGGTTTTTTAGGGCCTATTTGTGAAAAAGAATCCTGTTCTAAACTATTTGTAAATCTTCGTTGTATGAAAATTAAAAACAATATTGCATCATTATTTGTGGGTGGTGGTATTACTATATCTTCAGACCCAGAAAGTGAATGGGAAGAAACCGAACATAAATTGCAAACTATGTTGCAGGTTATAGAACCTATGATTTAATATATGAAGTTCTCCAAAAAGCCATTATCACAGATCGTTACACAATTATGTCTTGCAAAAGGGATCGATCATATTATAATTTCTCCGGGTTCTCGAAATGCTCCCTTAACCATTGGTTTTACCGAAAACACAAATTTCACAAATTTTAGTATTGTTGATGAACGATGTGCTGCATTTTTTGCCTTGGGAATTGCCCAGCAATTAAAAAAACCTGTTGCTTTAGTTTGTACTTCAGGATCGGCTTTACTTAATTATTATCCCGCTATTGCGGAAGCTTATTATAGCGATATTCCCTTGGTGATTATTTCGGCAGATCGCCCGGAAGAGCTTATCAATATTGGGGATGGTCAAACGATCATGCAAGAAGATGTGTTCGCTAATCATATTTTATTTAGTGCAAATTGCAAGGAAGGGACAATCGATAAAGAGACCAACGAAATTAAAATCAATACTGCATTAAATACCTGTATTAAGCAACAAGGACCAGTCCATATTAATATCCCGTTTTCAGAGCCTTTATATGAAACGGTATCGAAGTTAGAATTTCAGCCTACTAATATACCAGTTGAAATATCTCAGACTAAAACCAATTTTTCAGAAGATTTATCTGTTTTTCAGAAACAATGGAATAATGCCAAAAAGAAAATGATTCTAGTTGGGGTATTGCCTCCAGATAGTTTAGAACAACAGTTTTTGGATGAACTTTCAAAAGATGAAAGTGTGATCATTTTAACTGAAACAACTTCTAACCTGTATCATGATTCTATTTTCCCATCGATAGATCAATTGATAGCACCATTGGATTCAGATGGATTTGAATCCCTTCAGCCCGAAATTCTTCTTACACTCGGTGGAATGATTGTTTCAAAAAAGATAAAAGCCTTTTTAAGAACATATTCCCCTGAAATTCACTGGCATGTAGATTCAAAAAAAGCATATGACACCTACTTTTGTCTGAAACACCATTTCAAATCCACTCCAGATGATTTTTTCAGTGTTTTTCTTCAGAAGAATATGGCTATTAAAAGTTCGTACCAGAAAGATTGGCAGAAACTAAAGGAATATAGACTAGAGCGCCACAAACAATATGAAGCGAATATTTCTTTTTCAGATTTTAAAGTTTTTTCAGAAATAAGTAAAGAGCTTCCAAAGGATATTCAATTACAATTGAGTAATAGCGCAACCATCAGGTATGCACAACTTTTTAAAATAGATAAGAGCATCGAAGTTTTTTGCAATCGTGGAACCAGCGGTATAGACGGGTGTACCAGTACAGCAATTGGTGCTGCCTATGCTTCAAAAAAACCGATTATTTTTATTACTGGAGAATTGAGTTTCTTATATGATAGTAATGCTTTCTGGAATAATTATATTCCTGCTAACTTTAAAATTATCGTTATCAATAATGGAGGAGGAGGGATTTTTAGGATCTTGCCAGGAGATAAGAATACAGATAATTTCAGTACTTATTTTGAAACCAAACACCAATTAACTGCAGCACATTTATGCACGATGCATAATTTAGAATATTCTTCGGTGAAAAAAGAAGGGGATTTACAAAGTGCCTTAACTACTTTTTTTAAGAATTCTAATGGACCTAGTCTTCTTGAAATTTTTACTCCTTCCAAAATAAATGATACCGTTCTTCTAGATTATTTTAGGTATTTAAAGTAGGATAACAAAAAAACCAATTTCTATTAGAGTATCTTTGCAAAATGATTGAAATTGGAAAATATACCACACTTATTATATTGAGAGAGACCGATCCTGGATTGTATTTGGGAAAAGATGAAGACGCTGAAGAAGTTGTTTTGCTCCCCCATAGATACAAGCCTGAAACTTTTGAAATTGGAGATGAAATACGTGTTTTCATTTACCGTGATTATGAAGAACGTCCCATTGCTACAACTCTAGAACCATTTGTTGAACTAAACGGTTTTGGATATTTGCGCTGTGCTGATGTAACGGAACATGGTGCATTTATGGATTGGGGCTTGCAAAAACATTTATTTGTTTCGTTCAAGGAACAAGCAAGACCTATGAAGTTGGATAATTGGTATATTGTTTATTTATATTTGGATGAACAAACCAACCGACTGGCAGGATCGAGTAAGACCAATCAGTTTTTGCAAAATGAAACGCTTACTGTTCAGCCTTTTGAAAAGGTAGATATATTAGTAAGTCATTTAACCGATAAAGGAGCAAATGTTATTATAAATGGAATTCATAAAGGGCTTATTTACTTAGAAGATATTTTTGAAGACATCCGTACAGGTGATCGCTTAAAAGCATATGTGAAGAAAATACGTTCCGATAATAAGATAGACATTGTTCTGCAAACTCCTGGATATAAGAGTATAGAGCCTAATGCTCAATATATTTTGGATGAATTAAATGCCGCTGGAGGATTCTTGCCTTTACATGATAAATCGGCACCAGAAACTATAAAAGATACACTCGGAATAAGTAAAAAGAGTTTTAAGAAAGCAATAGGTAGCCTTTATAAGGATAAACAGATACATATCAAAGAGGATGGTATTGAATTGATTTAATTTCACGTCATTCAAAGCTTTAAAAGCAATCTTCTTTCTTCATTAGTATATAAAATTTGAATATTCCTTAATAATCGTAGCAGCTTTATATTCTGTTTTTTTTATAAAAGCCCTTCAGGCTTTCGAGGAATAAGGGGTTCATCTCTTGGGGAGTAGACTCCCCAAGTTTTATTCTTTAAGCCCTTCAGGCTAAGGTTAAGATTCAAATTGGATTGTCATTTTGGAAAAATAATTTTGCCTAATACATTTTGGATATGACTAGCCCTTAATAATCGTAACAGCTTTATATTCTGTTTTTTTATAAAATCCCTTCAGGCTTTCAAGGAATAAGGAGTTCATCCCTTGGGGAGCAGACTCCCCAAGTTTTATTCTTTAAGCCCTTCAGGCTAAGGCTAAGATTCAAATTGGATTGTTATTTTGGAAAAATAATTTTGCCTAATACATTTTGGATATGACTAGCCCTTAATAATCGTAACAGTTTTATATTCTGTTTTTTTTATAAAAGCCCTTCAGGCTTTCGAGGAATAATGAGTTCATCCCTTGGGGAGTAGACTCCCCAAGTTTTATTCTTTAAGCCCTTCAGGCTAAGGTTAAGATTCAAATTGGATTGTCATTTTGGAAAAATTTAAAAAAAGAGCTTGGGGTTTAAACCAAGCTCTTTTTTTTATAGCTTATAAAAAGCTACAAATTTAATTTTGAATGAATTGTTCTTCCATTTTATAGGTGCTTACATTGTTCATTCCTATTGTAATCGCTTCTTCATTTAAGGGGATCATATGATGATACCTTTCGGGAAGTGATTTTTTTAAACCATCAATAACATGTTCCAGCGATACAATTGGTTTAACCTTTAAGTAAGACCCAAGAACTACCATATTGAATACTTTTTTGTTTCCCATTTCGGAAGCTAATTTGTTTCCTTCTATTTGAAAGATTTTAATATCTGTTCTAGTAGGATGTTCTGCGATACCGTTAGGGTCATAAATGAGTACTCCACCAGGTTTTACTGTTTCCTCAAATTTATCCATTGATTGTTGATTCAGAATAATTGCAGTATCAAATAACTTTAGGTACGGCGAACTTATTCTATCATCACTTAGGATAACAGTCACATTTGCGGTACCACCTCTCATTTCTGGTCCGTAAGACGGCATCCAGCTAACTTCCTGATCATGCATAATACCAGAATAGGCTAATATTTTACCCATAGACAAAACACCTTGCCCACCAAAACCTGCTATAATAATTTCTTCAGTCATAATTCTTATTTTAATTTACCATTAACTTTAATGTCACCTAGTTGATAATAAGGAAACATATTGTCAGCCATCCATTCATTGGATTCGATGGGTGTCATTTTCCACCCCGAATTACAATTAGAAACAATTTCTACAAATGAAAGACCTTTTTTCAGACGTGTGTTTTCAAATGCTTTTTTAATGGCCTTTTTAGCTTTACGAGCGTGTTTATGAGTATGTACTGCATGTCGTGTTGCAAAATAAACACCAGGTAGATGTGCTACTAATTCTGTCATTTTAATAGGAGACCCCATCGTTTCTACATCTCTTCCATAGGGTGAAGTAGAAGTGCGCATCCCTTTTAATGTGGTTGGTGCCATTTGCCCACCAGTCATTCCGTAAATACCATTGTTGACAAATATGATTACGATATTTTCACCTCTGTTACAAGCATGTATAGTTTCAGCAGTACCAATAGCAGCTAAATCTCCATCTCCTTGATAGGTGAATACATATTTCTCGGGCCAGGTTCTTGCAATACCTGTTGCTACAGCTGGTGCTCGTCCGTGTGCTGCCTGTGACATATCAATATTCATAAATTCATATGCTAGAACAGAACAACCAACAGGAGCGACTCCAATAGTATCTGCTGTTATCCCTAATTCTTCAATAACTTCCATAACTAAATTATGCGCAGTTCCATGCCCACAACCTGGACAATACGACAAAGGCGTATCGGTCATTAATTTTGATTTACAGAATACTTGATTCTCGGGTTTTATGATGTCTAATACTTCCATTTTTTATTATTTTTTCTTCTAATGCTTCTAAAATTTCTTCTGGTGTGTGTATCATTCCTCCAGATCTTCCAAAATGTTCAACAGGGACCTTATGTTCCACTGCTAGTCTTACGTCTTCAACCATCTGGCCAGCGCTTAACTCAACACTTAAAATTCCTTTTACCTGATCTGCCAATTCAAAAAGTGGTGGTTTTGGAAATGGAAATAAAGTAATTGGTCTTAATAAACCAATTTTAATTCCTTTCTCTCTGCCTAACTGAACAGCTTTTTGTGCAATTCTGGCACTGGATCCATAGGCTACAAATAAATAGTCGGCATCGTCACAATTTATTTTTTCATATCGCAGATCCTCTTTTTCCATTTGTTCGTATTTCTTTGATAGTTTACGAACTCTCAGCTCCATTTTATCGGGCTGTAAGTTGAGTGATGTAATAACATTTCGCGGCCTGTCGGTTTTTCCTGTAGTCGCCCAATCATCATATTTTTTGATCAATTCTTCATCACTCAATCGCTCTTTTTGATCTTTAAGGACTACTTTTTCCATCATCTGACCAATGAGCCCATCTGATAGGATTAATACTGGTGCTCGATATTTATAAGCAATTGCATAAGCATCTTCCACAAAATCAGACATTTCCTGAACCGATGCAGGCGCAAGCACATACAATTTATAATCTCCATGACCACCTCCTTTTACAGATTGAAAATAATCTCCCTGGGCAGGTTGTATTGTACCTAGACCAGGTCCGGCACGTACAACATTTACAATTACTGCAGGCAATTCAGCTCCGGCTAAATAGGAAATTCCTTCCAATTTAAGGGAGATGCCTGGGCTTGATGAAGAAGTCATTACACGTTTACCGGTACTTGCAGCACCATAGACCATATTAATAGCAGCTACTTCACTTTCTGCCTGTAATACAACCATCCCTGTTCTTTCTTCAGGGCGTTGGGTCATTAAATATTCTATTACCTCTGATTGAGGTGTGATAGGATAACCAAAATATGCATCTACACCAACTCTAATTGCTGCTTCAGCCAATGCTTCGTTTCCTTTCATTAATTTTAATTCAGCCATTGATCAATTTTTATTTGTTATGATTCAACTTTTACTCTATAAACAGATATCGCTCTATCTGGACAAACAATAGCACAATTAGTGCATCCGTTACAAGCATCTGGATTACTCATATACGCATAATGATATCCTTTGCGATTAACTTCTTTTGACATGCTTATCACATTGTCTTTGCAGACAGGGATGCATACTTCACAGCCTTTGCACACTTCTGTATCAACAACTATTGCACCTTTTACTTTTGCCATTTCAGTATATATTTATTTTTTTAATTATACCACAAAAGTAAAAATTGTATCTCTTAAAAAGTATGATAATTGTCACCGCTAAATCAATAAAATATTTTATATTAAAGGATAGGAGGGAACCTATTTGGCAATGAAATTTGGACTAATTAGTAAAAGGATTTACCGTTAAATAACTAATCTTTAGAGTCTAAAATAACTTTTGGAGGCTCCCAAGATATAGAGTCTCCATAAATACCTCTTGAAGTGCTTAATATTTCCATCCAAATTGGACTTACTTCAATGAGTAAATAGCCTTCAGTTCGGTTGGGGTAAAAATCATTCCACTCATCTTTCCACCTTTTCTCTTTTTCATTTTGATCATTCACTAATTTAGCCATTCCATGAATTAATACATAATCTGTTGTATTACAATCAAAATAATACAGGCTAACTCTGGGATCATTTTTAATCTGATCTACTTTTCTGCTTTTTGAATTGGTTCCGAACCACACACTAAGATCTTCTTCAGGCGAAAATGGATCCATTACCCTTGCTCTGGGGATTCCATCAGTATCAAGAGTTATCAGTGTACAGGTGCCTGAGTTTGTCATGATTTCCTTTGCTTCCTGAAGTAGAAAATCCTTGCTATATTCGGTGGTGGATTCATTTTGACAACGAATAGTTGATGATGCTAATAGGATAAAGAAAAGTGTTGCGTAAAATATAAAATATAAATTTTTCATGTATCAATTATTAAGTATAATTCTATAATTAATTAGCTTTTGTTTCGTCTTTGGAAATGCATTTAATTTCAAAAAAACATACATCAGCATTCACATAATGACTTGGTAAGCCCTCTGTATTTTTCAATTTTTTCATTCCCAGAAAATCAAATCCGCAGCTGCAATAATGATTAATTAATTTTCTATTATTTCCACAGGTATCCATTCTTATATATTGTTTATTTATTGATAGTGCATAATCTCGTGCCCAGCTCACAATTTCGGAAACAAAATTTTGACCTCTAAACTTTGGATTTGTTGCAATTCTGTGGATATAAATTGATGGGTCTACATTTCGATCTTCCCATATTTGGGGGTCACTAAATGTAATTGCCCATATACAAGCAATTCTATTATTGATTACTATTTTCCACTGTCTGTTTTCAAGAATTTCAGTTTGGATTAATTCGCTATCAAATTGTGGCCATTGATTATTGGGAAACTTAATTTTTTGATATTCTGTAGCAATTCTATAGAGTTCAAATATTTCGTTTATATCTTCAATTGTACTGTTTTGAATTATCATATTCATACTTCTAGTTCTTTGTAATACTTTCGGTTTTCTAGCCTTTTTCCATAATTCTGAAAAAAGAATCTTTGTAGCTTCTGCTTATGCTAATTGTTTCTTTTTTTATTTCAACATACTCAGCAGTATAAGAGGAAATAAATGATATGGAAACAATAAATGATCTATGCACTCTAACAAATTTTTTCTTAGGAAGTTTTGTTTCAATATTAGAAATTGTTTCTCTGGTAATGATCGTTTTTGTTGTGGTGCGTATTTTCAGATAGTCACTAAGGCTTTCAATTAGTATGATATCCTCAAAATTAATTTTAACCATCTTTCTTTCAGAACGCACAACAAGATAATCACTTTGTGCAGTATTAAAAGTGTTTTCTGACCTATATTTTTCGATGGCTTTTACTAAGCGTCCCAATGAAATAGGTTTTAATAAATAATCTACAGCCTGTAAATCAAAACCATCAATAGCGTATTCCCTATAGGCTGTTGTAAAGATTACTTTAACAGTTTTAGGGATGGCATTTGCCAAAGAAATACCAGACATATCTGGCATGTTAATATCAAGGAAGATCAAGTCAATTTGATTCTTATTTAAAATGTCTAGTGCCTCAGCTGCATTTTTGCATAAAGCAAGAACTTCAATTCCTTTAATTTGCTCTAAATGAAGTTGCATAATGTCCCGAGCTGTTGGCTCATCATCAATTATTAGACATCTTATATTCGACATGCAATTAGTGCTTTAAATAATTAATTTTTAAATTTACAGTAAACCAATTCGGATTGGAATCAATTTTTAAATCATGTGCATTAGGATATAAAATTTCTAAGCGCTCTTTGATGTTTTTCAGGCCTAATCCTTCTGACGTGATATTATGGTTAGCGCTGTTTTTAATACTAAAATTTAACTCCTTATCTATAACTGAAATATCAATAATAACATTCAAAAAACCATCAATAATACTTCCATGCTTGAATGCATTTTCAACAAAAGGTAGTAACAATAATGGCGTAATAAGCAGGTCTTGATTTTCTATTTCATTCGTAAAGTTAACTTTTAATGTGTCTTTAAACCGTATCCTTTCTAGATCAATGTACTGTTCTAAGTGCCTTAGCTCATCTATTAACCGAACTGTCGGTTTATTTGCTTGATACAAGATATAATCCAACAAATTGGAAAGCTTTAAAATAATATAGGGTGTTTCTTTAGAATTTTTTAATGCTAGTCCATAAATGGTGTTTAATGTATTGAATAAGAAATGTGGATGTATCTGATTTTTTAAATAGGCTAATTCCTGTTCTTTAGCTTTAAATTTGGTATTTAATATTAGATTTTGCAGCTCATTATTTTGCTTTATTGTTTGAGCATTTTTCCTCCAAATACTTTCAAAACTTACGAATGCTACAACTAGATAAACCAAAATAGTTAGATATGCGTAATTTCTACCCATAGGAGGGAGGTCTTCGAATTCAATATGGTTTATATATGAAACGCTTACAATAAGAAAAAGCAGAATACAAAAAGTTGTAAATAGGAAGGTAAGTATACTATAAATACCAAACAGGCTAAACTTTTTTTTACTAAGGTATTTAGGAATAAGAACAAGTACCATTAAATATGATGGAATTGCCGTAATAGGAATTAAAAGGGTAGCGAAAATTAAAACAAAGTTTGTGTTATTTGAATTATAACTAAAAAAGAAGGCATAAAACAACCAGAGCAAGCCCCAAAATAAGGTGTGTTTTGTAAATGTTTTATTCTTTTTAATCATCGAATTCATAATAAGCTAATATCGGAAATATATTTAAGTGTTATTATAAATTGAGATAGATAACTGGTTTAAGAAGGGATTTAACAATGATATCAGAACATTCATCTAATTTATGATAAAACCTGTTAAAACCCCTGCAAAATACTTCATTCATCGCAAAAAAAATAAACAGATTGTTCTTATCGATATTTTTGAGCTCAATTTAAAAACGATATCATTATGAGAATGCCTTTTATTGAATTTATTACAGGTGGAGATTTAAAATTTATACTAGTTTTTGTCATTTTTACTGTTGTTACTATTTATCATTTTATAAAGAAACTTAAAGCCAAGCACAAGTCCAATAATCTAGACTTGGTAGCATATCATAATTTAAAAATAGATAATGCAGCATTTTGGATACTTATATCGAGTGTTCTTTCATTATTATTGGGACTTATGCATAGTTTCTATTTTATTGGAAAAGCTGGGGGTATTGCACCCCATTTAATATTTCAAGGGCTTTCTGTTGCATTGATCACTCCTGTATTGGGGATTGGTTTATATATTATTTGTAAAATCCTTAATGGAACCTTCAATCTAAAAACAATTAAAGTTAAATAAATGAAGTTATTCTATAAAATATTCGTTTTCCTATTAGTTAGTAATATTTGTTTCTCACAGTCTTCTTCTAATGAAGCCACCAAATTAAGGCAAGAAGGAAAGTTAGAGGAGGCAATTAAGGCTTATAAAAAAGAGTATTATAAATCGCCAAAAGACAGTAAGAACACTTACAATTTGGCTTGTGCCTATGCTTTAACATCCCAAAAGGATAGTGCTTATCATTATTTAAATAGTGCTTTAAAAGATAACACTTCTTTGTGGGCATTAGTAGATTCAGATTTATATGAATTGACAGATGACCCTCGTTGGGCAAAGATTGAGAGTGCTCAATTAAAGAAGTTTCAGGAATTAAACGGAGCAATTCGGCAAGTGGAGTATGCTAAAAAGTTACTAAATATCATTTTAAAAGATCAGGCTCTGGATTATTATATAGATCAGGCAAAGAACTTTTATATGAAGCAGGGTTATGTTCCGCAATGGTATTATCCATTGGGATCTTATAAACAAAAAATTGGACATGAGAATTATAGCAATATGGAAAAACTCATACGAGAATATGGTTGGCCTAAATACGCTATGGTAGGAGAATTAGCAGCAGATGCTCCTTTGTTAGTAATTAATCATCATGAAAGTGATTCCATTAGAAAAATGTACTTGCCCATCATAAAGCAAAATTGTTTTGATAAAGAAGGGAGTTGTATGGAGTATGCCAAAATACAAGATAGAATACTTGTTAATGCTGATGAGCTTCAAATTTACGGAATGCAATTTCGCTATAATGCTATAAGAGAACTTGAACCATTTCCAATTAAAGATCCTGAATATGTCGATCAACGTAGAAAAGAAATAGGCTTAGAGCCCTTAAAAGAATACTTAAAAAGAAAGATTAATTATGATTGGACAGTCATTCAGAAAAACAAATCTTAATTAAAGATCCACTACTCTTCCAATCATAGACATGCTATTCAACAAACAATGAGCAATAATTAGAGGCCATAGATTCCTGCCAAATTTCACGTAGGCAATTCCCATAATGAGGCCAATAATACCAACTGTTATAGACCTTTCAGATAAGTCGTAGGAGTGTCTAAATCCAAATATCATAGCTTGAAGTAAAACTGCAATAATAGTAGCGAAAGAAGTTTTAGAAAACAATTTTTCAAACCAGTAGATCAGAAAACCTCTATCTAATAATTCTTCTAGCATTGATTCCAGTAAAACAAAGGGAATAATTAATAAAAACTGTAACCAATTCCCCTTGAGATCTCCAAATTTAGAAACTGCGCTTTCCGATGAAGTATCTGGCGTCAACGAAAATGGTAACTGGTCTTTAATGATTTCAAAAATAATTAATGAAACGAGTACTGACACCAAAATAATAGCAGAAATACCTATAGTTTTACCTAAATTATCAGGTTTTTTCAATCCCAAATCCTTCCAAGAAACACCTCTCACTTTCATTCTCCAACTTGCTATAATCAAAGTAGTTAATGACCAGAAAAGTCCATTTGCAATAAATCCTACTTTTGGTATATAAAGCTCTCTAACCAAAAACATTACCGATAAATAAATGATTAAGTCTATTAAAAACCCTTTATAATTGGTATTCCCTGATGCTTCGATTTTTGATTTTATGTTTTCAGTCATTCTTTTGTATTTGTAATTGTTTTTGAGTTTTTATTAATACACTGCGATTGGACTAGGTTTTTTTTCCTTATTTAGTCCAAGACTCCATGTCTGTAACACTGAAAAAGGAGTTTCCATCATAAATACTGACTCCTGACCATGTTCCAAACCAAAGTTGTCCTTTTTTATCCTCAAAAATACTTTGTATACCATTAGTAGCAAGGCCATCTTTTTTAGTAAACAGTTTGAAGGATTTCCCATTGTACTGATATACTCCAACATTTTCAGCTGAAAACCATATATTTCCGTTTGTATCCTCACAAAAATTATAGGTCTCAATTCCTGTAATAATTCCATTTTCAGTAAAATTGGTAAATGTTTCTCCATCGTACCGACTTAGCCCTCCAAAATATGTTCCTATCCAAATATTCCCTTTTTTATCTTCTAAAATATCGGCAACATTATTATCGGGAAGACCGATTTCCTTAGTAATATGGCTAAATGTTTTTCCATTATAAATGCAAATCCCATAGCCATCAGTAACAAACCACATATTTCCTTTTTGATCTTCTAAGATTCTCGAAACACGTTTGTGAGATAGCATTGGTTGTGGATTATTGACATCTGCTTGTGGAATAGGAAAAGCGGTAAACGATTCCCCGTCGAAAACACTCACCCCTTCTATACTACCAACCCAAATCTTTCCATTATGGTCTATTTCTATACTCCAAATTTCATTATCGAGTAAGCCCTCTTTTTTAGAAAAATTAGTGAATGATTTTCCATCGTATTTGCTAAGACCTCCCGAAGTTCCAAACCAAATATTACCAGCTTGATCCTCTGCAATTCCCCTTACCGCAGTTCCACCAAATCCTTCATTAATTGTAAACTTTTCAAATGATTTTCCATCATAACGAATAAGCCCATCGCCATTAGTGCCAAACCAATAATTACCGCTTTTATCTTGATACATTTTTCGCACAAATTCACTAACCATTCCATCCAAGGTTGAATGGTATTGACTAAAAAAAGGTTTTTGAGTAGTGCTCTTAAATGTAGTTTCAATTATAGAAGTATCTTTTTGTTTTGTATTTAGTTCAACATCCTTCACTTGAGATGATTCTTTATTTTCTTGTTTTTTACATGAGATGATAAATACTAAAAGTATTAGTGCTATAAAAATTGATCTGCTTGTTTGATTCATTTTCTTTTTTTATTTCTTCAACCTTAAAACTCTTTCTCCACTCTCCTCATGATTGAACTCATTGATTAAGATGAATCCGTGTTTGTTATAAAATGCTCCTCCTATTTTGTTTTTTTCGAACACCTCTACTTCTAGTTCATTATGAAACTCATTAATAAAATTTACCAACTTAGTTCCGATTCCTTTTGATTGATTTTCCGGTAAGACAAAAAGCCCCCCAATTTCATTGCCTATCATACTTATGAACCCAATAACTTCTGAGTCATTTTCATAGACCCAAGTTTCAGAGTTTGGAATATAAATATTCTTCATATCAGATTTCACCTTTTCGACAAATGCTGAATTCAAAAAAGGATGTGCCATTGTTGAAGATTGAGACCATACATTCATTATCTGTTCAAGGTCTTTTTCAATATGTTTTCTTATCATGCTATGTGTTTTTTTAATTAATACAATGATTTAATCTTAAGGTTTTTAGTATAATAAATAATATTTATTAATCATAAAATCCCTAATGTCACACAAATGCTTTCTTTTATTGTACATCCGGAGGCATTAAAAAACAGATAGCTTTCGGCAATACGCTTATGGTAGCAGGGGCAAGACCCACATACTCACCATCAGCCTCAATGCCACAAGAGTCATTGCTTTCAAGCAACACTTCATCAGCATTATGGTAGCTAACCTGTGGATGAATTAATCTTACACCTTTTTTCAAATTGCCGAGGTTTTTTAGATATTCCCAAATGCTCAAATCTCCGAAGATAGTAATCTGAAACTGCCCATCGGAAAGCTTGGCGTCGGGGGCGGCACAAATGGCATTTCCAAAGTAACGACCATTAGCCACTGCCATTTGCAACAATTTTCCCTTCCATTGCCAGGTACTGCTTGTGCAACTTACTTCTTTTTTAACATAGCGAAGAAACCCTATTATAATATGCTTGAAGTAATTGAAACCCGGTCCAAATACACTTGATGAATGTTCTATATTTTTTGCCACTTCAGGACCAAGTCCAAGCCCTGCTATATTGATGAAATATCGGGTTTCCTGAGACTGTTGTATTATTATTTTCCCAATGTCTATCTTTTGTGTGGTATTGGATTGAATCAGTTTAAACAGTTCTTCAATCGAATTGGAAATGCATGCCGTTCTAGCAAAATCATTGGCTGAACCATATGGGAGTAGCCCTATTGCCGGAGATTTAGTGGGAGGCAGCTTACTTTGCAACATGCCATTAATGACCTCGTGCAAGGTGCCATCACCCCCAACGGCAATCAAATAATCGCAGCCATTTTCAGTGGCTTGTTTGGCCAATTCGATGGCATGTTTTTTTCTTTTTGTGGAAATGAACTGTACACTGCCCAAATTCGCTTGTTTACAGTATTGGTCAAAACCTGGAAGCACTTTTGCTAAGCGCTTGTTTTTGTTGTTGACTATAAACACGATTTTCATTCGGACAAGGTAGCGTATTTCTTTATAGCTTTTTAAGTGCATCCATTTTACATCATAGAAGGTGAATTTCCCTCCTGTTATAATATGGATTAATTCAAATTTTTCAAAACAGCTAAAAGTAGTTCAGAAGAAATCCGTTGTTTGTAATTAGGAGAGATATATTCAAATAAAATTTCACCCTCTGTGTTTAGGACGAGGACAGTAGGAACAGGTAATATTTCGGTAGTTTTTCCGATTGTTTTTTTAGAAATATACTCCATAGTGTTCGGAGATGTTATAAATGCGATACCTACCTGTTGAATAAATTCACCTTTTGGGTCTGAATATATTTTGTAATTAACATTATCTTCTTGAATAGTGGGTTTAAGATTCCTAAAATCATCGGGACTTACTGCTATAATTTGATACCCCAACTTAATAATATCTGCCTCTGAAGCGGCTAAACCCGATAATTGCACATTACAATAAGGGCACCAACCTCCTCGATAAAACACCAAAACAGTATTCATTTTTTTTATCTGATCATTCAGATTTATAAGGTCCCCTAAATCATTAATGAGATTAGCATCAGGTAATTTTTCGCCGATGAGTAAAGGAGATATGTCCTCTGGATTTTCAGGGATTTGAGCTTTAATAGAAAAAACACTTAACAATATAAAAAATAATACTAGTGAATTAGATTTAATTATAGTCATAATATTTATTTTGATTAATGTTTTACAAGCATAAAACTACGAAGCAATTAATTTACTCAGACTTAGTCATAGTTATTTTATCAGTTTCATTACATTTTCTGTTATTCTGTCACATCTATTGAAGCCGAATTCAAAAATTTCTTTATAGTTTGCTACTTCATAGAGTTTCTCCTTTAGTATTTCTTTCGACCTATGTAAACGTACTTTTACATTGGCAACAGTTAAATCTAAAGCAATACTAATTTCTTTCAAGCTCATTTCTTCAACTTCTTTCAAAATGTAAACGGTTCTATACTTTGAATCCAAACTGTCGATGGTATTTTCCAATAATTGTTTTGTTTCATTCCGTATCATCTTATTCTGCGGATTTAATTGTTTGCTATCTGGAATTTCTAAAACTGTGTTACTGCTTAAGTTTTGAGATTGTTCATTTAAGAAGTATAGCTTCCCTTTTTCTTTTAAGTGTGCCAAGGATTCGTTTATTCCTATGCGAATAAGCCAAGTAGAGAAAGTTGATTCTAATTTGAACTGATACAATTTAGTAAAGGCTTTTACGTAACTGTCTTGCATTATATCTTCAATTTCAGCATCATCTTTTAAATAGCTCCTAATTATCCGATACAGTTTTTGATTATTACGTCTTACTAATATTTCAAAAAGTTCTTTCTCGCCACTTAAAATGCGTTTAATGACTTCACTCTCGTTTATTTTATGATTGTTAAAATCATTAATGTTTATCGCTTCCATTTCAGTTGTCTTTTATGTTTAGATTGAAAAAGATAAAAAAAGTTACAAAATTTTGTATCCTTTTTGAAAATCTACTATCAAAAGGGTAAATCAAATTTATAAATAATTAAAAATATAAAATTATGGATTCAAATGTGAAATTAGTAAAAAACGTATTAAAGTACACTTTTGGTTTAGTACCAATAGTTGCAGGACTAGACAAATTTACTAATATTTTAACTGATTGGAGTCAGTATATTTCTGAAGGTTTTTCTGGAATGCTTCCTTTTGAAGCTTCTACATTTATGATGATAGTTGGTGTTATCGAAATTGTAGCAGGTGTATTAGTCCTAACAAAAACAAAAATTGGTGCCTATGTGGTTTCGGCTTGGTTAACTGCTATTGCATTGACTTTGATTTTTAGTTGGACTTATGTAGATGTTGCTGTAAGAGATATAGTGATGGCTATTGCTGCTTTTTCATTGGCTAAGCTATCTGATAACAATTATAAAAAAATCAATAATTAATACAATGAAGTTAAATGGAAATTCTTCAATAGCAGAAGTAAGTCTTAAAAAAGTTCAATCTCTCGTAGTGGTAAAAAATCCACTACGGGAAGATGCTTTTGTGATTGATGATAACTTAAAGATAGAACTTATTTCTGAAAAATTTAAAGACATTATAGAGATATTAGGTCTTGACCTAAGAGATGATAGTATAAAAAATACGCCAAAAAGAGTGGCGAAAATGTATGTGAAAGAAATATTTAAAGGATTGAATCCTAAGAATAAACCAGAGGTAACTGTATTTGAAAACACGTATAATTACCACAGACCTTTAGTAGAATTAAATATCCCTTTTACGTCTTTTTGCGAACATCATTTTGTTCCAATCCAAGGCAAAGTCAACATTGCATATATACCAAAAGAGTACGTAATTGGATTGTCTAAAATTCACAGGCTTGTTGATTTTTATGCGCGAAGACCACAAGTTCAAGAGCGATTAACAATGCAGATCATACAAGAATTGTCGACCACACTTGGTACAAAGGATGTAGGCGTTGTTTTAAAAGCAAATCATAGCTGTATTTCTTGTAGAGGAGTAGAGGATTTAGGCAGTTCAACACTTACCTCTGTTTTTCTAGGTCAGATAAAAAATGAAACTAATTTGATATCGGTTTTACTTGGGTCTAATTGTACCTAATGGTGACAATATGAAAAGGTGGGCATATTGAAACACCAATCTTTCAATTTGCAACACTGTTTGTTTAATGTTAATTCATATATATCACTTTCTGTCCAATTTTTTATATTGCGTGTTGTAGGCTGTTTGGATCAGGCTTTTGATTTTTAATGCCTGCCTTAAATAAATTTACTTATATAATTTATAAGCTGTTCCTTTATTATAGATCACAGGCATCTGTCCCTTCCACTTATTCCACATATCATTATTCGTGATAAGGTCTGCCATAAAGTGACCAACATTAGTTCGACTAATTTCACCATCTTTTAGTATACTTCTCGTCGGAGAGGGATATACTTCGATTTCAGAAGCACTTTCCTCATCAATTAATGATGACGGTCGAACCGCAGTCCATTCAATAGAGTTATCTTTTTGACCTATGACGGTTCTTAAGTACTCTGCAGCCTTTTCGTTGTCTGGGTGCGGAGGGAGCAGAAGTCGAAGCAATCCAATTATGCATCTTTGGACAAATGAAATGGATTCATTGAGATCGCGATTGCGGTTGGCAACTGTATTCATAAGAACATATTTAGTTGAAGCCTCAGATTTATTTGCTTTGATAGCAGTACATAACCGTTGGGTCGTTTCTGTTACAAGTCGGCGAGGTTTGCCAAAAAGCCCCTTAAAAGTCATGTTATGGCCAAGGCACGAAGCTACTGCGTTACAGCCGGCGAGATGTTGTTGCATCTCTTCATCGGATAATTCCAGAACACTTGCAGAGATCACTGACAAACGTTCATGATTCTTTATTGTGTCAGGTAGTTTTTCTGGTGAACGCACAATCACCCTGACATGCTGTT
>Ga0164313_10001301_pt1 | contig 22020 bp, 19 predicted proteins | sample GuaBasSedimGuay4_FD_113735 | JGI IMG/M metagenome (GOLD analysis project Ga0164313, IMG submission 113735) | Subseafloor sediment microbial communities from Guaymas Basin, Gulf of California, Mexico - Guay4, Core 4569-4, 0-3 cm | ecosystem: Environmental > Aquatic > Marine > Hydrothermal vents... | reverse complement strand
TGTACTGTTCAATATCATCATGCCCTAATTGTTGCTTAAAAAAAGCCAAAACGTAATTTCGCTCTCCTTTGGTAACACCACCATCTTGCTTACTTATTACAGCAAAAAGTCTTATTAAAGCCTTTAGTATTTCTTCACTCATAAGTTGCTAACTAGTGCAAATGAAAATGGAATGGCAACAGTGCTTTGGCACTGGTTGAAATAATATATTTATTGTCATGAAAAAAGATCACTTCAAAAGGGTTCTCTTGCTTTAATTCATATTCCAGCATTACCTGCCGGCAAGCACCACAAGGGGCTCCTGTGGCAAATGAATCAGAATCGTGAAATTTTGCAAAAACGGCTAGCTTAAGAATTTTGTTCGATATGCCTTTCGAGCCAAAGGCAAATAGAGCTGCACGTTCAGCACATGTTCCTGATGGGTACGCCATATTTTCCTGATTACTGCCGGTAATAATGCTTTCATCATCTAATAATAAGGCGGCTCCTACGGCAAATTTTGAATATGGTGAGTAAGATGTTTCAATTGCATTAATAGCTTCTTCCACTACTTTCTGCTGCAAATCATCCAAGTCACCCTTTGTTTTTAATGCAAAGTCCTCCATAACAGACCAACTATTAATTTATATCCGAAAGATATGAAATATTATTTCCCTTTTTTTGTTTGTCATGAGTAATTCTTCAACTTAATTTGAGGTAGAAATAATATGTTATGAAAAAAATCCTACTATTTGGTGCAGGCAAATCTGCATCTACACTTATCGATTATTTAGTTAAGTTGTGTAAAGAGAAGTCTTGGTCCCTTGCCATAGGTGATGTTGACCCTGATATTGCTAAAGAAAAAAGTGGTGGTCAAGCACGTGCTTTTAAGTTTGATGTTAGCGATGAAAAGCAATTATATGATGAGGTTAGTCAATCAGATTTGGTGATTTGCATGCTGCCGGCAAGGTTTCATCAGTTAGTTGCAGATGCATGTTTGCAAGAAGGAAAGCATCTGGTTACAGCTTCTTATGTAAATCAGGAGATGAAAGATTTAGATGAGGAGGTAAAGAAGAAAGGATTGGTGTTTTTAAATGAGTGTGGTCTGGACCCGGGGATCGATCACATGTCAGCAATGGGTGTAATTGATAAGATCAGAGACAATAATTATGAATTAATTGGTTTTGAGTCATTTACCGGGGGCTTACTGGCACCGAATACTAGCGATAATCCGTGGGAGTATAAATTCACATGGAATTCACGCAATGTGGTTATGGCTGGCCAAGGTTTTGTAAAGTTTATTCAGCATGGGAGGTATAAATACATTCCTTATCAAAGATTATTCAGACGTACAGAAATAATTCATATCCCGGGTTACGGACATTTTGAAGGATACGCTAACCGAGATTCACTAAAGTATCTGGATGTTTATAACCTCAGAGGTATACAAACTCTTTATCGAGGCACACTAAGACGACCAGGATTTTGTAAGGCTTGGGATGCTTTTGTTCAATTGGGTGCTACCTGTGATAGCTACCAAATGGAAGGTGTAGAAGAAATGACCCATCGACAATTTATAAACTCGTTTTTATACTATAATCCAGGAGATTCTATAGAGCTAAAAATAGCGCAGTATCTAAAAATAGATATGGAAGCGGAGATAATGCATAAAATCAAATGGTTGGGAATGTTTTCTGACGAACTGGTAGGATTGAAGGAAGGAACTCCGGCACAGATTTTAGAGCATATTCTTAAAAAGAAATGGACTCTCACCGATGAGGATAACGATATGATTGTGATGTGGCATAAGTTCAATTATATAGATGATACCGGCAAAGAGATTGAAGAACATGCAACGATGGTATCTTTCGGGGAAGATCCGGTTAACACTGCCATGTCTAAATCTGTTGGTTTGCCATTGGGAATTGCGACCAAGCTAATCCTGGAAGGAAAAATTACTACCCCAGGAGTATTAATTCCTATTCAAAAGGAGATTTATGAGCCAATATTAGCAGAATTAAAAGAATATGGCTTTGATTTTATTGAAGAGAAAGTGGAGCCAGAAAAAAAATCCAGTTTTAACTAATTATTGCCATTATTATAACCTTCATCAACTAGCAGCTGTCCACTTTCAGCTGCTTTTACCGCTAATGTATCACATCGCTCATTCTCGGCGTGCCCGGCATGTCCTTTAACCCAATTAAAACTCAGGTTAAACCTCTTTTGTAATGGGATGAAACGTTGCCACAGATCAACATTCTTCTTTTTCTTAAAGCCGGTTTTCATCCAGTTTCTTAACCACCCTTTGTTGATGGCATCCACTACATATTTCGAATCTGAATAAATACCAATAGGATGTTCATTAGTGGTAAGGGCTTCTAAACCTGCTATTACTGCTAACAGTTCCATACGATTGTTGGTAGTTTCTTTGAACCCCTGGCTTAGCTCTTTTCTATGCCCACCAAATAATAGCACAGCACCATAACCTCCCGGACCCGGGTTGCCTTTGGCGGCACCATCAGTGTATAGAAGTATTTGTTTTTTACCCGCCAATATTATCAGTAAATAATTTTACAGCAATTGAAAGCACTATAATACCAAATACTCTTCTTAATACACTAAAGCCGGAGGGACCTATCTTTTTTTCTAACCAGTTGGCAGCTTTTAGCACCAGGTAAACAAAGGCCAAATTCACAATTATGCCAATAAGGATATTACTGGTTTCGTAAACAGCCCGCAAAGAAATTATTGTTGTTAAGGTTCCTGCTCCGGCAATTAAAGGGAATGCAATAGGTACTACAGACGCACCACCAGATTGTGTGGAGTCATGTTGAAAGAGCGTTATGCCTAAAATCATCTCGAGAGATATAATAAACATAATTATGGCACCGGCAACGGCGAATGATTGCACATCAAGACCAAATAAACCTAGTATTGATTTGCCAAGAAAAAGAAAGGTTATCATTAAGAGGCCGGCAACAATAGTTGCTTTACCCGACTGAATTTTTCCGGCTTTCTTACGTAAATCTACGATTACCGGAACATTACCGATCATGTCGATCACTGAGAATAAAATAAGGGAGACCGAAGCGATTTCTTTAAAACTTAATAGCATAGCAGCAAAATTTTTGCGCAAAACTATATAAGCAGGATATATTTTGGAACTACTTTATAGAATTTAAAAAATATTCGATTGCCAGCCGGTAACTATCGAGACCCAGGCCTGAAATGATGCCAACACATTTGCCGGACAATAAGCTTTGATGGCGATAAGTTTCACGGGCATAAATATTAGATATATGTACCTCAATTACGGGTGTATTGATAGCTCCAATGGCATCGCCAATGCCTATCGAGGTGTGTGTATAGGCGCCGGCATTAAGCACGATCCCATCAGCATCAAAACCCCATTTTTGTAAATCAGTAATTAATTCACCTTCAATATTTGATTGAAAACAAGAGAGCTCAGTATCTGGAAATTGGGCTTGCAGAGCTTCAAAGAAATTATCAAAAGATTGATCGCCATAAACTTCAGGCTCGCGTGTACCGAGAAGGTTTAAATTTGGGCCATTTATTATATGAATTTTCATTTTATGCTGGAAAGTAATTGCCAAAACTCAAGTTACGAACAAAAGTTCAAATCCTGATGCTTGAGCAGCAAATCTATAACATTTGCCGTATTTTAGGTTTTTAAAGATTAAATAAAACGAATGCATTGGGATTCTGAAATTCGTGATTTTAAGAATTTTCTGAAGTTGGAAAGAGGCCTGTCCGAAAATTCCATAGAGGCATATCTTCGGGATATTAAAAAACTGATGGAATATTGTGAAGGTCAGGAGGATCCTATTGCAATTGATAAGGTAACTGCGGCAATTCTTACTTTGTTTTTAGTTACCCTAAATAAATTTGGTTTGGCAGCTCATTCGCAGGCTCGCATTATCAGTGGCGTTAAAGCATTTTTTAAATATTTACTCATAGAAAAGCGCATCAGTGATGATCCGACAGTTTTGATAGATGCTCCAAGACTCGGACGTAAGTTACCGGACATACTTGATTTGCATGAAATTGACAAAATACTCGAAGCGGTTGATCATTCTAAACCTGAAGGAGCACGTAACAGGGCAATAATTGAAGTACTGTATAGTTCCGGGCTAAGGGTCTCGGAGTTAACCAACCTAAAGTTGAGCAACTTGTTTTTAGAAACTGGTTTTTTAAGAGTTGTTGGCAAAGGGAATAAGGAAAGGTTAGTTCCTATCGGTTCAGAAGCAATAAAATATGTTACTATCTATATCAAAGAAATCCGGAATCATCAAAAAATAAAAAAGGGTGAAGAAGATATTGTTTTTTTGAATCGCAATGGAAACCGATTGAGCAGGGTTATGATTTTTACTATTATAAAGGACCTTGTCGCCAGATCAGGGTTAAAGAAAAAGGTTAGCCCGCATACTTTCAGGCATTCATTTGCTACTCATTTAATTGAAGGAGGTGCCGACCTCAGGGCTGTACAGGAGATGCTTGGCCATGAATCTATCACGACTACCGAAATATACACGCATCTTGATAAGGGCTACCTGAAACAGATTATTGAAGAGTTTCATCCGCGAAGCTAAAGTTGCTCTGTTGCAGAGGTTATTTTGTATTGTATTATTAAATCAGCCTCTTGTTTAAACTATATTTGTAAAAAAATTCAACACATTGTATAAACACCTGATTCGTCCAATATTTTTTCTGTTCAGCCCTGAAAAAGTTCACTCATTTACGGTAATAGTCTTATCCATTGCTAATAAAATTCCCGGCATATCGAGCTTACTAAGAATGATATTTTCTGTCAAAAATGAGAATCTGCAGCGCGAGTTTTTGGGGCTTTCATTTGACAATCCTGTTGGACTAGCCGCTGGTTTTGATAAAGATGCCGAGATGATTGACCTTATGGAGCCTTTTGGTTTTGGTGCTATTGAAATTGGCACACTTACTCCGAAGGCTCAGCCCGGGAATGAAAAACCAAGGTTATTCCGACTGCCCAAAGATCAGGCACTAATAAATCGTATGGGATTTAATAATGGCGGTGTTAATGAGGCAGTAGATAGATTGAAGAAGAGAAAATCCAACATTATTATTGGTGGTAATATTGGTAAAAATAAAATCACCGATAACGAATTTGCCATTAATGACTATGAATATAGCTTTGAGGCACTATTTAATGTTGTTGATTACTTTGTTGTTAATGTAAGCTCTCCTAATACACCAAATTTGCGTGCCCTTCAGGAAAAAGAGCCTTTATCTAAACTCCTGTCCAGATTGCAGGAGAGGAACAACGAAAAAGAAAAGAGGAAACCAATCTTACTGAAAATTGCTCCTGATTTAACCGATTCACAACTTGATGATATTACTGATATAGTCAGGGAGACTAAAATTGATGGCATTATTGCCACCAATACTACCATAAGTAGAGAGTCGTTGACCTCTGTTAAGGATAAGGTTAAGGAAATTGGCGCCGGAGGCTTAAGTGGTAAGCCACTTACGGCCAGGGCAACTGAGGTGATTAAGTATCTCAGGCAGGCTTTGGGTAAAGATATTTGTATTATTGGTGTAGGAGGTATCATGACACCTGAAGATGCTGTTGAGAAAATGAAAGCAGGAGCTAACTTAATCCAGATTTTTAGTGGTTTTATTTATAATGGACCTTCTTTTGTAAAAAATATCAATAAAGCAATAATAAATGCAGGGGTATAAAGTTGTTTATCTCCTTGGCTTGGTGTTATTTTATCTTTTATAGCTAAATAAATACAGGCCTATAAATTGAGAAGGCATACTAGAATAAATGGCGAGAAATTCTTACAAATCGAATACTTTTAAAACCAAGGAGAAATCTGCAAAGAGGTCATTTTCTTTTAGGTTTAATTTCTTACAAGACAGGAGACTACAACTCACAATTGGGTTTTTCTTATTGGGCTTGTCCTTGTTCTTACTTGTTGCTTTTATCTCTTACATATTTACCGGCAAGGCTGACCAAAGCGTTGTTGAGTCGGTGCAGGAAGTTGGGCTTTTCCAGTCAGGCCTGGAAGTAGATAATTGGATGAAATTATATGGAGCTGTTGCAGCCCATTATTTTATTTTCGAATGGTTTGGTATTGCCATGTTTTTGTTGCCTCCACTGCTTTTTATGTTTGGGTACAGAATTGTTTTTCGTAGGTCTATTTTACCTCTTAAATCATCAACAATCTTCGTGGCATTTTTTCTCATTTGGGTGAGCCTATTTTTAGGTGATGTAGTGAATAGCACTGAAGAACCAACAGCTTTAGGCTTTTTAAGTGGAGGAATTGGTTTTGACCTGGCTATTAAGATTAACAGCCTGGTAGGTTGGGGCACTATTTTAATCCTGCTGTTCTCACTTATTGTATTTGTTATCTATTTCTTTAATGTCACATCTCTACTTGGTCTTAAAAGAAAAGTTGAAGATGGCGTTGAGGGGTTAGAAGAACAACTTAGCGAGAAAATTGAACCTATTCAAAATACTTCGCATGATGTAGATGTATCAGTGAATTTTGGCGATGATGATTCTGATGAGCTCTTACCTGATGAGCCTCTTGAAACTGAAGAGACACAGACTGGTTTGGTTGAAGAAGAGCAAACTATTGATCCTCGTGATGATCTTGAACTAACCGTTGTTGAGACTGACTCTGAAGAAACAAATGATACTCCTTCAGAACCTGAATTTACCGTTGAGAAAGAGACTAATGAGACCAAAGCGAAGAAGGTAGAGAATTATGATCCTACCCTCGATTTAGGTGCTTATAAGTATCCTCCACTCACACTTCTGAACGACTATTCAAATGCCACAGTGAAGGTAAGTAAAGAGGAGCTACAGGCTAATAAAGATAAAATTGTTGAAACCCTGACTAATTTTAGTATTGGGATCTCCAGTATAAAAGCTACAATTGGACCAACAGTTACTCTTTATGAAATTGTACCAGAAGTTGGTATAAAAATTTCTAAAATTAAAAACCTTGAAGATGATATTGCCTTGAGCCTTGCGGCTTTAGGAATTCGAATTATTGCACCTATCCCCGGTAAGGGCACCATTGGTATTGAAGTGCCGAATAAAAACCGTGAAATGGTGGATATTAAGAGCGTTCTGGGTACTGAAAAATTCATGAAAAGTGAATATGATCTACCGATTGTACTTGGAAAAACCATATCAAATGAGGTATTTGTTGTTGATTTAGCTAAAATGCCTCATATATTAATGGCCGGAGCAACTGGTCAGGGCAAGTCGGTAGGCATAAATGTAATATTGGCCTCACTTATCTACAAAAAGCACCCATCTCAATTAAAATTTGTCCTTGTTGATCCAAAAAAGGTTGAGTTAAGTCTTTTTAATAAGATTGAAAGACATTTTCTCGCAGAGTTACCGGGTAGTGAAGAGCCAATCATTACAGATACCAAGGCCGTTGTTAATACACTTAACTCACTAACCATTGAGATGGATGACCGCTATAATCTATTAAAAGATGCTGGCACAAGAAATATTAAAGAGTATAATAATAAGTTTGTTGCTCGCAAATTAAACCCAACAAACGGGCATCGTTTCTTACCTTATATTGTTCTGGTTATTGACGAATTGGCTGACTTGATGATGACGGCCGGTAAGGAGGTTGAGACACCAATTACGAGGCTTGCACAGCTAGCCAGAGCAATTGGTATTCACTTGGTTTTAGCAACTCAAAGACCCTCGGTAAATGTAATTACCGGAGTTATCAAGGCTAATTTCCCTGCCAGACTAAGTTTTCGGGTGACCTCTAAAATCGATTCAAGAACTATTCTTGATACCGGTGGTGCTGATCAACTTGTTGGCATGGGGGATATGTTATTTTCACAAGGGTCAGAGATTATTCGACTCCAATGTGCTTTTATCGATACACCGGAAGTTGAAAAAATTTGTGAGTATGTTGGTAGTCAAAGAGGTTATGAATCCGCATATTTGCTGCCTGAATACGTCGGTGATGAACCAAGTGATAGACTTGATGTAGATCTGGATGACCGAGATGTGCTTTTTGATGATGCGGCAAGGCTAATTGTTAGACACCAGCAGGGAAGTACGTCTCTTATCCAACGAAAAATGAAGCTTGGCTATAACAGAGCGGGCAGGTTAATAGATCAATTAGAAGCTGCCGGCATAGTTGGCACCTTTGAAGGAAGTAAGGCCAGAGAAGTTTTAATTGCTGACGAATACAGTTTGGAACAATTATTGAATGAACTTAAGAACAATTAAATAATAAGTAAGATGTATAAGAATTTTTTAATATCAGCACTTCTATTGGTTTCGGCCAATTTAGTGCTTGCGCAACAAGATCCTAAAGCAAGGGAGATACTTGATGCAATGAGCAATAAGTATAAAAGCATCAGTTCTTTTCAGGCGAACCTTAGCTATATCATGACTAATAAGACTGAGGGAATAAATGAATCCTATAAAGGAAAAATAAGTGTTAAAGGAGATATGTATAGGCTTGAGATGCAGGATCAGGAGATTTATAATGATGGCACCACAGTTTGGACTTATCTGCCAAATCTTGATGAACCTGAAGTTACCATCGATAATAATAACCCTGAAGGTGGAGATATAACTCCATCATCAATATTCAATATTTATAAAGAAGGCTATAAATATTTATATCTAAAATCAGTCACAATCGATGGGAAGAATTATGATATTGTCGATTTGGTTCCCAATGATAAAAATGCGCAATACTTTAAAGTTAGAATAGAAATAGGCGTTAAGGATAAGCTATTAAGAAATTTCACATTATTTGATAAAGAAGGAAGTGAGTATTCCTATTTGATAAGCAATTTTAAGTCAGATGTTAATCTGGCTGATTCCTATTTCAAATTTGATGACTCCAAACTTTCTGAAGATCAAATTATAGATATCCGTTAAAAGTATAATAATCTCAATAATCTAAGCCACTGAGAGTGGCTTTTTTTTGTAATATTGTATCATGACCAAAGAGGATATATTCAATCATATTGAAGCTAAAAGTTCTTATCTATGTGTAGGCCTTGATTCCGATATTGATAAGATACCTCGCCATCTGCTTAAAGAGCAGGATCCCATATTTGAGTTCAATAAGCAAATTATTGATGCTACAATTGATTATGCAGTGGCATATAAACCCAACCTGGCTTTTTATGAGAGCCAAGGGGCTAAAGGCTGGGAAAGTCTAGCTAAAACCATGGAATACATGCCTGATGATGTATTTACCATTGCCGATGCGAAGCGGGGCGATATAGGAAATACCTCGAAGCATTATGCTAAAGCATTTTTTGAACAACTAAATTTCGACTCGATTACGCTATCACCATATATGGGTCAAGATGCCATAGCCCCTTATCTTGAATACGAGAATAAATGGGCCATTCTATTAGCTTTGACCTCTAATGAAAGCAGTAAGGATTTTGAGCAATTGGCTGTTACAGATGATAGTGACTTTTTTAATATAGTGACTCACAAGCTTTATGAAAGCGTAATCACTAAGAGTTTGCAATGGCAGAATAATGATCATCTGATGTATGTTGTTGGCGCCACAAAAGCTGAAGTGCTTGCTGAGATTCGGAAAATTATACCTGACCACTTTTTACTTGTGCCGGGAGTTGGAGCACAAGGAGGAAGCCTGGAGGAAGTATCTAGAAATGGTATGAATAAACACTGTGGACTATTGGTTAACTCATCCAGGGGGATAATTTTTGCTTCTCAGGAGAATGATTTTGCCGGTGTTGCCGGTACTAAAGCCCGAGAGATTCGTGACCAAATGAAAGAATACCTTGACAAGTATTGCAAATAACTGATCGTTTCTTTCAATTTGTAACATGACAGAAGATGTTATACAATACATCTGGAATACACAATCTTTTAATAAAGATGATCTAAGGACGACGAAAGGAGAATCTTTGAAAATTTTGCGGCAAGGGATCCAAAATACTGACTCCGGTCCCGATTTTTCATTATCAAGAGTAATTATCGATGGCGTAGAGTGGGTTGGAGATATAGAGATTCATGTATTGACTTCATCGTGGAAAGCACATAATCACCATCTTGACTTATCATATAATAAAGTAATCCTGCATGTAGTTTGGGAACATGATACTGAGGCATTAAGAGCTGATGGCAGCAATATCCCAACCTTAGAGTTAAGTAATATTATCACCAAGTTGTGGTTGCAAAAATGTAGTGGCTTACTTAACTCAATTAAGGTGATTCCATGTGACCACTTTATTGAAGGAATTGATAATGTGTATAAGTCAGAAGCATTTAGCAAAGCCCTGGTCAAGAGACTGGAAAGAAAAAGCAGACTGGTTCTTGAAGAAGTTGAGAGGTTAAAAGGTGATTGGGAACAGACATCAATAAACCTCCTTTTTGAATACTTTGGATTTAAGAAGAACAATGAGGCCTTTAAGCAAATGGCTTTGCATGCTGATTTTAAAATAATTAGCAAATTAACATCACAACAACAGATTGAGGCCTATTTATTTGGTATGGCCGGCCTACTACAAGACGGAAATGAAAGATCAAAGTATCAGGAAGATTTAACCAAGGAGTTTAATTGGCTAAGGAAAAAGTACAGCATCACTAAGGCTCCTATGTCAATTACCTGGTGGAAGTTTATGCGTTTAAGACCTGCGAATTTTCCGACTTTACGCATAGCCCAATTAGCTTCTCTACTTTATCAAAAAGAACATTTTTTTCAATCTATTATAGAAGGCTCCGAAAAAGATGCTGCTAATTTTTTTAAGGTTGAACAATCAGAATTCTGGCATACACATTATCATTTCAATAAAATAGCGAAATCAACCTTGAGCGGGTTGGGTGAAATGAGCAGGCGCATATTGAGCATTAATGTTGCCGCTGTACTTCTTGTTGCCTATGGACAATATACTAATAATGAGCATTATGTTGAAAAAGCCATAATTTTTCTGGAAGCACTAAAACCCGAAGCTAATTCAATTACCGGGAAATGGAATAACCTGGGCATTAAAATGCTTAATGCAGCTGAATCTCAAGGGGCGATTGAGTTGTTCAATAATTATTGTGGCAAGCGGAGGTGCCTGAGTTGCAATATTGGCAACCAAATACTACGCGGTACATGATAATAGCTCTTAATATACTAGCCATTATAGGATTGGGGTATTGGGGTTATAATTATGCCAAGACGAGTGATTTGCACCCTTTTTACTGGGCGGGACTAAGTGTTAAAGTTCTTGCCGGAATCTCTCTGGGATTACTTTACTCACTATATTACGAAGGCGGCGATACCTGGTCGATGTTTCATGAAGCAATCAAATTAAAAGATGTTGCCTTCTCTTCGATAAATAATTTTACAGATATCTATCTAAAGAGTGATTATAGTGGCATTGCAAATTTTTCTTATGCTATTCAGCCAAGAGCAGCATTTATGTCTAAAATTATTGCTCCTATAGTATTTATGTCAGGCGGAAATTATTGGCTGGCAAGTTGTTATCTTTCTCTTTTCAGCTTTGCAGGATTTTGGCTTTTAGCCAATACCATTTATAGGCTTTTCAAGAATAAATGGGTTGCAGTTATACCGCTCTTGTTTTTTCCTTCTATCGTGTTTTGGTCATCAGGTGTGCTTAAAGAGTCTGTGGCTATTGGCTCTCTGGCAATTCTATTTTCAACCTTAACTGACATATATTTCAGAAAGCATCTTCGCTGGACAGAGGCACTTCTTGTAATTATCAGTTTATTACTGCTAATGCATCTAAAATACTATTATGCAGCAGTACTTATTGTTACTTTTCTAACACTGTTTCTGTCTTATTATTTTTTACCAAAAAGAAGCCCATGGTATTTAGAGCTAGGCTTTGTTATTGGTCTTTTTGCATTAATACTATCAGTGGCCAGCCTGACACATCCTAACTTTTGGCCATCAAGGTTTTTAAACGTTATTGTCAATAATTATTACCAGTTTGCAGATAAATCTACAGGAAATAATCTGGTAATCTTCGAAAATTTGTCACCCACAATATTGTCATTGCTTGTACATAGCCCTAAAGCATTGTTTGCAGGATTGTTTTTTCCACTTTGGACATCCACATTAAATTTCTTTAAGCTTTTATCAGTAATAGAGAATTGGCTCTTGCTTTTAGCATTTGTCTATTCATTACGTAGCTTTTCTTTGCCTTCGGATCGAGATAAGCGTCTCTTATTATTTACAATGGTTGGGTTTATAGTGATAATGTCAATCTTTATTGCGTTTTCTACGCCTAATATTGGTACACTAATCAGGTATAGGATTGGTTACCTTATGATTTTTATAATAATTATTGCCGCAAGTATCAGTTCTCGAATAAAAGCAGCATAAGTTTTTATGTCCTATTATCTTTGCAAGAAAAAGCAAGATGGATAAACCGATAATAATATTAGGCGCTGGAGGGATTGGCAAAAGTGCCATGGAAGCATTTATTAGCAACGATGTACTTGTATATGGTTTTTTGGATGATGATAAGACATTACTAGATAAGGAGATTGGCGAGGTTACTGTTCTTGGTAATCTTGATAATGAATCTTATTTATCTGTAATTGGCAGTGAGTGTGAGGCATTTGTAGCCATGGAAGAGAATGAAGTGAGGCGAAACTTAGTGGATATGCTGGTTAGCGGTAGAAAGGTTATGCCGGTAAACGCAATTCATGGTTCAGCAAACCTAGCTTCATCTTCACAAATTGGACATGGCAACTATATCGGTGCCGGTGTTATTTTGGGATCGTATTCAAGAATTGAAAGTCATTTGATTATTCAAACCGGGGCAATTATTAACCACGATGTTAAGCTGGGAAATTTTGTGCAGGTTGGTGCTGGATCAATTATAAATTCAAAAGTGCAAATAGCTGATGAAGCATTCATTGGCTCAGGAGTTACCATAATTTCAGGAATAAAAATTGGCGCCAGAGCAAGGATAGGAGCTGGCTCAGTGGTAATTAAAGATGTTGAAGAAGAGCAAACCGTGTTTGGTAACCCAGCAGAGGCCGTTTAAAATATATTTTTGAAGAGCACGCTAATTTTCCCTAACTTTAGCGTGTATATTTTATTGAATGGCAAAATTTTTAGAATCTGAGTTGGTCCTTACAAAAGATGGCAGTGTTTACCATCTAAATCTTAAACCTCAACATATAGCTGACAATGTTATTATTGTTGGTGATCCAAGTAGAGTTTACAGGATAAGTAAGTTTTTTGATAAAATCGACTTTGAGATGAACAAAAGAGAGTTCATCACCCATGTCGGAAACTATAAGGGTAAAAAAATTACCGTAATGAGTACCGGTATGGGTCCGGATAATATTGAAATATTTTTTACTGAGCTCGATGCTCTTGTTAATATCGACCTTAAGAAGAAGATTGTTAAACCTAAAAAACGATCTCTAAACATTATTCGTATAGGCACTTCAGGGGCTATTCAGGAAGATATTCCGGTGGGTTCACATGTAGCCTCAGAATACGGTATTGGCCTTGATAATTTAATGTGCTTTTATGAATACCAGCAGACAGAATTTGAAAGTACAATTGGCTCTGAAATTCAAAAAATTGCTAAGCTCCCATTCAAGCCATATGTGGCAAAGGGGTCTGTAGATCTATTGAATAAAATTAGCGAGGGAATGGTTATAGGTAATACTGTAACAAGCCCGGGGTTTTATGCTCCTCAAGGAAGGAAGATTAGATTAGATATTAAATTTCCGCAGCTTTTAGATGACCTTAGCCGTTATCATCATAAAGATTTTTGGCTGACAAATTTTGAGATGGAAACTTCTGCTTTATATGCTATGGCAAATATGTTGGGCCATCAGATGCTAAGCGTAAATGCGGTCATTGCCAATAGAATTAAGGGGACGTTTGCGAAAAACCCTTACCCAACCATAGATTCATTGATTAAAAAGGTTCTCGATCGACTATAGGGTTTGATTCTGCATTGATTGTATCTGTATTCTGGCAAAGTAAGGATCATAATTATTATAGAAACCTGACAGTATCCTGTGCGCTATTTGCGATAAAATTAACTCTTCATCCGATTTATCATTCTTGCCAATCCAAAATACACGTTTAGGGTGTTTCTTCATATCTTCAACATAAATTTTGGCATTTTCATATTGATCATCGGTGAATGTTAGTTTAAAAGTGGTCTGAACTGAACGTAAATTAGTCATAGTACTGAAGTTTCAACTTTGTTTATACAAGGTTTATGCCAACCCTTCTATTCCACTTTAACGACCATTTAGTAAAAAGGTTAGCGTTCGATTTTGGGATGTATTGCCCGATTTTGGATTGTCAAATGCGACCAATATTTTCATCTAAAAACCGAACCCTAATACTAAAATATCATCGTCCTGTTCGTTCCCTCCCTTCCAATCAGAGAGAATTTTATTTAAAACACTTTCATGTTCCCTGATATGCTGACTTGACAATGATTCAATAGTTTTTTCAAAAGAAGCTTTGCCAAATGGCTTATTATCATGTCCTCCGTGTTGATTCCAAAAGCCACTTGTGCAAAAGTAAAAGTTCGAATTACGAGTAACATCTATTTCAATTAAATCGAATTCCTGAGCCTCTTCTTCTATTAATAAACTATGAGGAGCTCCATTAATGTGATGGAGGAACCCTTTTTGTACAGCGAAGAGCTCCATATTGGCAGCAGAATAAGAGATAACTTTTCGGGCTGCATTATATAGACAAATGCCAATATTTATTCCGCCTGTAAACGGTACTCCGGCAGGAAATGTTTTAAACAGATTTATTTCTAACTGCTTTAATACTAAATCCGGAGATTCAATTTTATGAGTTCGAACCAGGTCGTTTAACTTAGAGTAAATAAGAGAGCTTAATAAATTACCCGTTGCACCAAAACCGGGGGCATCAAATACGGCTATTAAGGTTTTTTGTTTCGATGAAGAAAATAATAATCCATCGCCTCCGGTAAGTTTTTTTGATTGATGAATCAGAAATTTTTTGTGAATTGATTTGTTCGCATTAAAACTTTCATATGGTTGAATTATAGTGTGCTCAACTAATATGTCGGACAGGTCGTGTTCCGTTTCGGCCTCAATAAGTTTCTCTTTGGTCTCATCTAGCAATTTAGATAATTGGTCATCTGAAATCTCCGGCAAATCTGGCGTAGGCAGTTTTTTAGGCCTCTTAATTCGTATGTAAAGCCAGCCAACTAGAAGAATGAAAGATATTACAACTATAATTTTTAGGCCTAAAAATATTAATGAATTCTTCTCGAAAAATTCAGCTTGTGATGATTTTAACTGCGAATTTTCTACTTCAAGCAGTTCAACCTTGTTGGCAAGTGCTCTAATCTCATTTTCAGCAAGATTTTCCCGAAATGTTATTCCTTTACTTTTCAAGTTATTGGCATACTGATTTTGCTCGAGAACAAATAACCTGTAATAGTGCAGGGCTTTATTGGTATGACCGATAGTATAATTTAATGCTGCTAATTGTTGGTAGGCAAGAATAATATCCTCAGTACTATTTTCATCTTTCGCTAATTTCAGAAAAGCTGAAACAGTAGTTAACTCTTCCTCGTTTGCCTGGATTGAATCAGTGGAATACTCAATTATTATTGCTCTTAAAGAGTCCAGTTTTGTGTTTTGCTGAGCAAATATTGATTGGCTAAAAACAAATAGCCCTAAACAAAAAATTATGTAAGACCTGGGCATAAAAAGCAACTAGTCGTCAACCAAGCCTTCTTTGGTGTGGAAGAGCTTGTTAAGTTTTTTCTCCCCCAGGCCATTTACTAACAGCAGAAGATAATCTTTCACTTCAACAATAACCTCACCGCCATCGGGGTTTTTGAGCAATACCCTTTTATCCTCTTGACACTTCACAATGCCCACTAAGACAGCATTACAAGCACGTTTAAGATCAAAAAATACCTTTTCGTAAGGCATCCCTAAATATGGATTTGACTTAAGTACATGATATTGCTTTATATCATAAAGTTCATCACTTTCTGCTACAGCTATAATCTCCTCATTAAATATTGCTACATCGGGCTCAAAAATATAGGATGCAAGAAGCTTTGAGGCAATTTCATTTTTAGATAATGCATACGTAACTCCGGCGGCAACAAAAGTTTGCTTCAAGTCAGCATTATCTAGTGATACTATATATTTTAAACCTTCAAAAGTTTTTTTCAAGTTCAATATGTAAACAAGTTTTTCTGTGTCATCTTCAAGGTTCACAAAAACAATCGAGGCATCCTGAATATTAGCCTTCTGTAGGTGTTCAATAGTATTATAGTCAGTGTATAAGGCAAAGACATTTGAGCTCGGATAATTTTCTCTTATAAAGTCAATATCTGTTTTGGTTTTAGTCACAATGGCCACCTGCTTCCCGGCACCTGTTAATTGGTCGGTAACTGTTTTGCCAAAAGAGTTCCAGCCTACAATAAGGGCATGGTGTTTTAAATTGGTGCCATATTGCCCAAGTCGTTTATTCTCTTTTATATTATTCATAATACTTGAAATTTGCCCTATTAATATTGCGAAAATTGTTAAACTGCCAAACAAGAAGAAAAAACCAATAATCCTACCTTCTTCAGTGCTTGGATACATATCACCATAACCTACAGAGGTAAGCGTGACCGCAGACCACCAAATGGCGTCATAAAATGATTTTATACTTGCATCAGGATTACTTTTCTCAAAATGAACCATGAGTTCAAGAAGGATCAGATAACTTATTATCGATACAAGTAAAATGAGACCAATTCTAGAAAGATTTACTTTCTTCATAATCAGGTTATTGAATACAATGGATAAATATACTTAATTGTATTATTTTGTTCAATTTATTCTTACATATTTACTATTAATCAATGCTTATGGGCAAGTGGAGCTGTGCTAATTAAGCGGTCGGTGCCCAATAAAGTGGAATCCGGATTTGTATACCATGCCCTGTTCTTAGGTATTTTCATACCATTAACTTCTTCTATATCTGATAAAATGATGTATTCACCGTCGCCTTTTTCTTCATTATGGAAAAATTGATAACCTACCATTTCGTTTGATACCGGATCGAAGTAGAAATACCAGGTATCTGAACCAACCTCAACATCATACGTCACTTTGGAAGCATTTGTGGCTTGCCCATTAAATTCTTTTTTGTATATCTTCGGATCTATCTGAGTGCCGGGATCTGTTAATTTCATTGGCAATCCCCATAAGTATAAATAGTAATTTCTGAGCATAATTGAACGATCTTCACTGAGTCTGAACTGCTCAATTTCAGAAGCTGAAGGAGTGAAATTACCATCAATGTCATAAGAGCACTTATTATTTGCAATATGTCGCGTGACCTGTTTATTATCATCTTCTCGCATAATGCAAAGTGTACCTTTAGCATTATTGAGGTATAATGTGGCCTCGCGGTCATCTTTACCCGGTCGAGTATCAGAAAAATTGAAAGTTAATTTGGTGCTAGGCCAATTATTGCCCGGATCATGATAGGCAATGGAGGCGGAAATTAATTCTTTAGCTGTTTGTTGAGCAGATGCCATAATAGGCCATAAGGTTATTAGGCCAAGTAGTATCATTTTTTTCATAGTAGCACAGTTTGTATGCCGAAAATAAAACTTTTATACCAACTAAATAAATATTGGTTTTATATAAGCTTACTCCCTATACAATTCAAACTCAACCCTACGGTTGAGTTTTTTTGCTCTATCGGAGTGATCAGTTAAGATTGGTTTGGAACTTCCAAATCCCTTGGCAATGATTCTTTCCGGTTCAACATTACCAAAGAAAACCATGTATTCAAGTATTGCATCAGCTCGTTGCTGTGATAAGGCCAGGTTAAAATCTTCGCGCCCATCACTATCTGTATGGCCATTAATTCGCAGTTCGAAATCCTGGTTATCAAGAAGGAAGTCAACTACCTTATCTAGATCGTCATACATCTCCGGCGTAAGTGTTGATTCTCCATTGCCAAATACAATAGATTCGAATTTAATTTTAGTTGATATTGGATTTACTGAAGTAGTTAATTCTGTGTCATTTTCAAGCTTGAATACTTCTGCTACTCTGAAAAATGATTCTCCTTGAACAATAATCAGGTAATTATTATTATTAATTAACTCAAATTCAAAACTACCATCAGGCCTGAGAAATTTGGGTGCTACTTCAATGCCATTATCAAGATCAATAATAGAAATTATACCTTGCATAGGGTTACCGATGGAATCACTTACTTGCCCGGCAAGTACAGTTGTAGCTCGAGGCTGTGCTTCCATGGGTAGTGGAAACGAGTAGAGGTCAAGGTTATCAAGATCATTTTCAGCAGATCTGGAATAATAAAGCTGTTCAGATTTACCATCGATGGTAAAGTAGAATTCACTCCCGGGTCCATTTACCAATGGACCAATATTTTTTGGTTCCAGCCAATTGCCATTTTTCTCAGATGTCTTATAGATGTCAAACTCACCAAAATTTAATAACTGGCCATTCGAGCTATAATAGAGTACACTTTCCTTCGGATGATAAAACGGGCTTACCTCGTTTTGCCTTGTATTAATTATAGGCCCTGCATTAAGTGCAGGTTGCCAATCGCCATCATCGTCTCTGGTTGAATAATAAATATCAGAAAGTCCAAAACCACCTATTCTATCAGATGTAAAATAGAGTGTGTCTTCAAATTGAGATAGAGCAGGATGTGAATCCCATCCGGTACTGTTAATATTAGGGCCCAGATTTAAGAAATTTCCCCACGTACTATCTTCCTGGAGTTCGGCAGAGTAAATATCACATCCGCCAAAGCTTCCCGGGGCTTCACACTTAGAGAAATAAATAACCTTACTGTCATGGCTTAAAACTGCTGATCCTTCATTTAGATTAGAGTTTACTCCTTCTACTTTTTTTGCAGTTAGCCACATATTACCATCACGAACACTATAATACAGGTTTTCGATAGGCTGAGGATCCATCGGATTTATAGAAATATCTCTTTTTGATGTGAAGATTAATAAATCATCAGTACTATTAAGGGAAGGGCCATAATCTGCATGAGCTGAATTTATTCTGCGTCCCATATTTAACAGCATCCCTCTTGGTGGTCGTAATGTATCAACAAGCTGCCGGTAATTTACAAGTTCGTAATAGTAGTCGATAGGTACATAATAATCTTTGGTGTTTTGCGTAAGGGAATCATAATAAAGCTCTATTTCGTTAACATTAACATTATTGCGGTAGTGCTTAAGCGCTAAATTATATAAATGTTGGGCTTCATCAGGATTCCCAAAGAGCTCGGTTAATTTGGCTAGTCGCCATAACCAGTATGTCGATTTATAAAAATTTTCTATGCCAAAAGCCGAAACATAATCACGAAGCAATGGGTATAATTTGTCCCAGTCTTGCCTCTCTTCATAATGCCTGATCTTTTTTATTGCTTTGGGATTATAGTAATAGGGTATTTTATTGATATTATTAAAGTTGAATAAATCTGAACTGCCATAAGAAAAAGCTATCGCTAGTGTACTGTCAGCATGCATATCAATGGTTTCTTGTGAATAAACCTTGTTTGAGAATATGGCTACCCAGAACAGTAGTACAGCTGCTATATAAATGTGATTTTTCAAATTAGAATATAACTAACCCTAAATGTCGTTCGATAATTGCAAGAAAATGTATAAAATGCATAATAAATTAATTGGCATAGGTATTGAAGTATTAATACGCATGGCTAAAATATTGCATTTTTTGTAGTATGTATGCCAAATTGACATTAGAGATAGGATGACGAGAAAGAAAAGACCCATTTTAGACGAGTTTAAGCTTACTGAGCTTAATCAAGATGATAGCGAGGATTTAATTCAGTTGGTGGCAATGGATGATGAGCATGAGCCTGAGCAAAATGCACCTTTAGATGTACCAATTTTACCAATAAAAAATACTGTTTTATTTCCCGGTGTAGTAATTCCAATTACTGTTGGCAGACAGAAATCAATAAAACTAGTTAAAAAGGCATATTCAGGAGATAGATTAATTGGTGTTTTAGCACAAAAAAATAATTCTGAAGAACCACATGTTGATGATCTTTATAAAATTGGCACACTTGCCCGGATACTAAAAATGTTGGTACTTCCTGATGGAAATACTACGATAATTATCCAGGGGAAGCAGCGTTATAAAGTAGAGAAATTTACTAGCGAAGATCCACATATTACAGCCAGAGTAAAATATTTAAAAGACAGGAACCCTTTAAAAAAGAATAATATGGAGTCTTCTGCCATGGTGCAAACACTAAAGGAGGCAGCAGTTAGAATCCTTACCTTAAACCCCGAAATACCTCAGGAGGCACAGGTAGCATTAGATAATATAACTAATCCAACGTTTTTAACTCATTTTCTATCTTCAAACTTAAATGTTGAAGTTACTGATAAGCAAGGGTTACTTGAAGTAAATGATGGCAAGAAGCGTGCAGACATGTTATTGTCTTTTATGCTACAGGAAGTGGAAGTTCTTGAACTGAAACATGAAATTCATAAAAAGGTTAGTTCAGATATAGATCAGCAGCAAAGAGATTATTATCTGCGACAGCAGATGAAAGTGTTGCAGGATGAGCTTGGCTTTGATGGCCCGGATCAGGAAACAGAAGAGCTAAAGGCCAGGGCTGCCAAGAAAAAATGGCCTGAAGCTACAGCTAAGCATTTTGATAAAGAATTGGAAAAGATCTTGCGTATGAACCCGGCAGCAGCCGAGTATCCTGTAGCAATGAATTATGCCGAGTTACTTCTTGACTTACCATGGGATGAAACAACACCAGATAATTTTGATCTTAAGAGAGCAAGAAAAATACTTGATCGGGATCATTATGGGCTTGAGAAAGTAAAAAATAGAATAATTGAGTATTTAGCTGTTTTAAAGCTCAAAAAGGACATGAAAGGGCCAATATTATGCTTATATGGCCCTCCCGGAGTAGGTAAAACTTCACTTGGGAAGTCAATTGCCAATGCTTTGAAGAGAAAGTATGTCAGAATGTCACTTGGTGGTGTTCATGATGAAGCAGAGATAAGAGGCCATAGAAAAACTTATGTTGGGGCAATGCCGGGCAAAATCATCCAAAATATTAAAAAGGCCAAGGCTTCTAACCCGGTTTATGTTCTTGATGAAATAGATAAGGTGAATTCTGATTTTCGGGGTGACCCATCGTCAGCATTACTAGAGGTGCTTGATCCTGAGCAAAATAGTGCTTTTAGTGATAACTACCTGGAACTTGATTACGACTTATCAAAGGTTTTATTTATTGCTACAGCTAACTCACTCGATACTATTCAGCCCGCTTTACGAGACCGAATGGAGATTATTGAAATAAACGGCTATACGATGGAGGAAAAGGTTGAGATTGCCAAGAAACATCTTATTCCTAAGCAGATTAGAGAACATGGTTTAAAGAAGAATGATGTTCGTTTTCATAAGAATGGCATTGTAAAAGTTATTGAAGGCTATACCCGCGAATCGGGCGTTCGTGGTTTGGAAAGGAAATTAGGAAGCGTTATCCGACAGGTGGCGAAGTCTGTGGCTCTGGAAGAAGAATACTCAGAAGTGATTACAGCTAAAGAAGTAGTAGGTGCTTTAGGAGTCGAGGTTTTTGACAAAGAACTCTATCAGGATAATAAAATGGCTGGCGTTGTAACCGGTCTGGCCTGGACTCAGGTTGGTGGGGAGATTCTCTTTATTGAATCGAGCCTCAGCAGGGGCAAGGGCAAGCTAACCATCTCCGGACAATTGGGCGATGTTATGAAAGAATCGGCGGTTGCTGCTTTGTCGTATCTTCGTTCAAATGCTGATAATCTAGGTATCGATCACCGAATTTTCGATCACTACGACCTGCATATTCACGTTCCTGCCGGTGCAGTACCCAAGGACGGACCATCAGCAGGTATCACCATGCTTACTTCGCTGGCATCAATTTTCACGCAGAGAAAAGTTAAACAGCACCTTGCCATGACGGGCGAGATAACCCTCAGGGGTAAAGTCTT
>Ga0164313_10001299_pt1 | contig 22030 bp, 10 predicted proteins | sample GuaBasSedimGuay4_FD_113735 | JGI IMG/M metagenome (GOLD analysis project Ga0164313, IMG submission 113735) | Subseafloor sediment microbial communities from Guaymas Basin, Gulf of California, Mexico - Guay4, Core 4569-4, 0-3 cm | ecosystem: Environmental > Aquatic > Marine > Hydrothermal vents... | reverse complement strand
TTTCATTGGAATTTCCATTCCCATAGTGATCGAGCCCATATCATTCAACGTAAGGTCGATGTTCTCTGAACTGCGTGTGCTCAACATCGGTACACCATTGTAACCGTAGAATAACTTGATGGCATCGTTGATATCTCTACCAGTTGAACCACTTGGAGTAAATAACACTAGTACTTCATCGAAATACGGATTCATTTCGCTACTGATTTCTATCCGCATAGTAGGGTCCGTGCTCGACGAAAATCCTCCGAACACTCCATTTGCACTGGCGTCGTCGATCTTGGCATCTTCATCTACGACCACTATAACACTGCCTGAGTTGAAAGCGTGCATCCACATGGCTTGACTACTTTGAATGTTTCCATTTAGGACACCTAAAGGCACACTTATGCCCAAGCCTTCATTCCAAAGTGCAGTAACACCGGAAACCGGATCGTAGATCCAGTATTTGTTCTCAACATTTCCATTTAAAGAGAATAAACTAAAATCTACAGGAGATGGTAATGGATTCGATACCATGTTCCATCCCATGTTATTGAGCTGATCAGCATCAGGCGATAATGGCAAGCTATTCGGTAATACTAGAGCTATAGGTCCCACATTCGGTGTTCCAGTAACATCAATTGTAAAAGGGTCGGTACCACTTAACGAATCACCACACCATACCCAATAACCCGCACCATTAACGAAACTATCGCCCATATCTGCTGGTGCAAAGAACCCAGTATCGCGTGCTGCACCGCCCACTGCACCTGCTGCTAAATTCTCATCATAGAGGTAAATATTCGGCCAGATATCTCCATTACTATCCGTGAATGTCGGGTGATCACTATTAGGAATTCCACTAGTGATGAAATCATTGTCCCATTGTTCCAATGAATTGCCCATCATTGAAGTTCCTAGATTACGCCAATTGGTTACGCCACCTGGAATATACCGTTCAATCGTTGTATTGCCCGCATTAGAAAGGGATCCATTACTTAGATCACCGATCAGTGCAGTTCCGTTCATATCCGATACCAATCGAATGGGATTGCTATTCACGTCAAAGTCACCGCTGATAATATTGAACTCTCTATTAATGGTCAGTGATGCATTGTTGAAGTCAACTCCTGCACCGCTACAGATCGCATCCGTTAATACAAGACCTACCCCACTTGCATAATTCGGCGTTCCGGGCTTATTCCATTCAACTGCCAACGGGCCGAAATTGCTCGAGTTGACGATTGAACTGTCGGCAATTTCCAGAATATCATTTGGCGAGTCTGAAGAGAATGCTCCACCCAATTCTAGTTCGAACGTGCTCACAGAAACACTTCCAAGGTCATGATTGACAGAATGACCATTCTGCACTATCATAGCTGTATTTTGATCAAATGTGACAGATCCGCCGACCCCTACAGGCATACAATCCCAAATCGGATCACTAATATTTCCAGAACCTTGAGAATAATATTTGAATTCTGTTCCTCCACAAACTCCCGAACAATCAAATGTTGCATTAGGAGCAACATTTGGTACACCCGGCCCATAGATCACACCGGTGACCTGGCTTCCGTTCAAAGAGGCATAAAAGTCCTTATTGTTAGCCGCTGTCCACGGATCACTAGCTATCTGAAAACTTGGTGAACCCGAGCAAACCGTATATGGGATCTTGACCCATGGAATTTCAACATTCGCTACCCAATCACAACCTGAAGCAGGAAAAGACCCACCAAAAGCGTTATGTACCATATAATTGGTAGCTCCATCTACGTAAGGCCCTGTTTCTTGTGTGACCTGAGCAGTAGCAAAAGCACAAAACGGAGGACCGCTGTATAGAAATTGGTTAGGCGCGCCTAAAGTGGCACTTGCAGCTAATTCCCAACTGATAGTGAATGTTAAAGCGGACAATGTGGCGGGTGCACTCAAAGCAGCGTTTGGACGAATGTAAACTTCAAGATTTCCAGCACCGTCATCTTTTAAGGTGATATCAATAGCAGTGGGCTGAGCTACAGAACTACTGAAGCCAAGTATGATCGCTATAACAGTGACCACGCAGCTTTTTAACAGCCCTTGTAGGTATTGTCGATTCATGTTCAGGTTATGTAATACTGTAAAAGAATATCGGATCTTCATGACTAAAATAAGGGAAATTAGATCGATATCATATGTTTCCCAGCAATTTACTTCATTTCATAATTTCAATAGGAATATCTATCTGAAGTTCAAGTAGCTGTAGTTCTCGAATAATACGTCGTGGATTGAGCAAAGAATTCGAATGATAGCGGCACATAACAGAAAAGGGGCCCTGATCTCTCAGAGCCCCTTTCGGAATAATAATGTGGTAAGCGTTCTACGGTAACTGTTCTACTCGAAAAGCGGTAGGAACCGATCCCCCGATGTTAACAAGGATCATATCCCTATCATTATTAGTTCCTGTATACTTTACAACACCATCCATATTAACATCTTCAAGATGATATCCTGATATCGTATTGGTCGGTACCGTGCCTCCTACTACACTTAGAACCGCGTCCCTATCATTTCCAGACCCAGTATACTTGATCGAATGATCCAGATTAACATCCCCGGTCCATTGTACATTGACACCATTTGCCAATACATTCTGGGCTTCAGTACCATAAGTAGATAAGCTACCATTTGTTAAGTCGATCGAAGCGGGAGAACTATTGAGGGTCACTGCGTTCATGACCATAGTGCCAAAATGATTTCGATGCCGAACAGAAACAAAATAATCGCCATCCGAACCAAAGAGTTCAACTGGTGAAATACCGTCTATAGCGACCACATCACCGTCTCTTTGGAGTAACGCTGCAGTCGTTGCCATTATGTTGGTATTACTATCCTTATCTCGTAATTCCAACAAGACCCAATCTACAATTGCATCATTTCCAGAAACATCCAATACATTGGGTTCAATAACTTCCCCACCCCCATTTATTCTAACAAAACCAAGAGCTGTAAATGGCTCGTTACTCGGTACGTAATTAGCGACCCGTAGATCATCGTACATAAGACCCGAACTGATGTCATATGTACCACCCAAGATCAACTTCATAGATATCTGTACTGTTGGTGGAGGAACATAGCAAACTGACCCGACCATACTTATGTCATCGATATTCCAGATCTCATCCGGTCCATCATTCTTGGCTTTTATCTTTAGTGCGACCGTGCTAGTTCCATTTGGTATTGCTATCCTTAAATAACTAAATGAACCACTATTGGTCGACACATTAACGGGAGTTCCCGCAGTTGTCGAAATAACATCTATGCCTGTGCTATAACCCCAAAGGTCATTTTCGTTCCCTATTAATTTAATATCAGCAACTGAAGGAAATCCTGCACCATCTAGATCAACGAATACTTCAATTTTATCTCTCGCGTCCACACCGTCAGTTGAACTAGTTGAAGTACTCGAAACTCTTAAGTTGACCCAAACTTCTGTTGCTGCTGAAACCACTATAGGAGCAAGTTCTAATGTATTGGAAATATCATTTGTCTGCCAACTGTTGTTCCCGGTCAAAATTCTTTCGTTCACAGGATAATCGGTATCCCCAACAGCTGTACTTATCGCTCCTGCGCCATTCAAAATTCCCCAATTGTCGATAGTGGTGCCTTCGAAGCCTTGAAATGCAAGTGCTGTGTCTATTAATTCGTCATCCGTAAGTATTAATGTGAATTGACTGTTCGTTCCTATTCCGGCAATATCACCACCCGTCGGGTTCTGTAATTCAAAGATCAACTCTTCATCCGAAGAACAGGTAGGGTCATCAATAACGTTCAGTGTAAGCGTTTTAGAAGCTCCATCACCTCCATTCCAGCTAATGTTCTGACTGGTGAAGTTGTCTATGCGAGCCGCATTACCACTTATCAGAACTACATCAACATCAGTTGTGTTCGTTGGATGTGGATTTGTGATCCTTACTGCAAGCCCAGTTGTTCCAGCGCTTTCGCTTACTTCAGAGATCGATGAGGTCTGAAATTGAAGATAGGTTCTTGGAAGACAAGAATTTGCAACATAATAATTATCGACATGCCCTTTTTTTTTGTCATTTGAATGATTCCACAAACAACCAATAATGTTCAATGAAGAGCTTGTATATGTTGTATCTACGGCTGTTCCTCCACTTGTTGATGCCAAACGTGGATCACCAAATGGACCTGTTCCTTGATCAGTGTAGAACAGCTCCCAAGTATCCGTAATGGGGTTGTAAGTGACCCGAACATCCAAATAGTTCTTAGAAAAAGCAGATGCCGAAATTATATCAGTTAAATTCGAGTTTGAACCAAGACCACCCGTGTAATGCACAAGCCTTAATGGATTTTGATTACCCGGTTGACCGAGCACTACAGCATATCCATTACCTTGTAATAGCGAAATGTTATTGCCAGCAAGAACAACAGCTATACCCGAGTTGGAATTATTAAAGCCGGAAGGATTATTCATTTCCTGACGCATGTTGAACGCCCAGGTCATCATACAAGTATTATTGGTAAGAATTGGATCATACATGCTACCTGTTGGGCGTGCTACAAAATCTCTTCCTGTTGCGGCACCTCCCAAGAGTAACTCGTTCGAATTGATCCGTACACTTGCCGGAGGCAAAGTTTGTACTTCGGACCATCCGCCACTAACAGTTGTGTTGTTCGGGCGATCAAAATCGTCGACCAAGGTTTGCCCAGTACTTGTGAGTGAAAGGATCGTTAGAAGTAGGGCTAGGAAAGAAGTAAATTGAAAATTATTCATGTCTTTTAGAGTTACAGAGATCGTCTTATAACACTGACCTTCCTGTCATTCAATACAATATATAAAGTTCGAATGACCATCTGGCTCTTGTCTGTTGTCCGTACAGGGATCAACTACGTTCAACTTTAACTACGAGCTATACGTAGTTCGAGGTCAAATGTTCAAGAGTCTATTAATACGATATTGGACACGATCCGAAGCATAAGAAAATATATCTTTGCCGCCCTTAAAAGGGACCTGTAGCTTAACTGGATAAAGCACCGCACTACGGATGCGGAGATTCGGGGTTCGAACCCCTGCAGGTTCACTCATAGAGCCTCACAGAAATGTGGGGCTTTTTTATTTATTGCCAGGGTAATACTTGAGCGCCTCAGGCATGAAAGCATCTAGACACCTGTGCATGTTTCATTATTAGGTTGAGTGCTCAAGTTCTCTGATCGACTTACGCCCACTAATGGGCACTTTAGAACATGCAATAACTATGGAGGCAAAACCAGAATGAGAACACCTCTATCTAAGCAAAAGCTTCAATTTATTTCTGCCGTAAGGTCGCGATCGTGAAGTGCGGTACAAAGTGGTTTCAGGTCAGAGTACGAGCCCTTCTTTACAGCACATCTGCCCTTGTAATGGACAAGGTAGGTACACTGTTCTGCCTGCAATAGATCATGTCCACAGACCTCCACTAATGCATCGATGACAAAATCGAAGGTATTGTGATCGTCATTGTAAAGAATGAGATCTTTATTCTCTTCTACCTTTTCTTTTACTTCGAGTAACTCTTCTACCTGAACGCTCATTGCTTGTTAAGATCGGAGACAAAGATAAATTGTATCTAGTTCAACTGCAAAGATCCGATCATTCGGTGCTCAAGATCGATGGCCCATATTGTTGTAGAAGCAAAGCGGCTTTGTTCATAGTTATCCTTTCACCGTTCATATAGGCTGTAATAAAGGCATCGGAAACTCCGATCAAAACTATTTGGTTCTTTTTTATCCGAACAGAGTCAACATCTGAGAAACGTCCGGATGTGTATCGGATCAATCCACTTTCCGTACGTTGGCTATTGAGCTCCTCTAAATTGAAAATTGCTGAAGCAGGAACAGGTTTGGAATATACCCCTACTTGCACTGTATAGAACAATCCCTTGATCACCTCTACTTGTGTAGCTTCAACTGCGCTTGGGTCGTTATAATAGTCAGCCGCATCAGCGTCAGGTTGAAAGCTTTCCAGTAATTCTTCGGCAGTATTTGGTTCCATTGTCAATTCTGGAACATCCGGATCTGGATCAATACCTTGTTCAAGGCTCAAAGAATTTTCATCCGTGCCTAAAGTCTGGTAATCTGGACTCAACTCTTGGGAGTCTGCACTTTGTGCCAATTGTTCTTGCTGGGCACGGGCTTCCGACATGGAAACACGTTTTCCATCCATAAATGCCACAACGAACGCATCGCTATATCCGAGGTCTCGGATCAACTCTTTGGCTAGATCTGCACTGCTGAAAGATGCGAAAAGGCCAGCAGTATAGCGAGTGATCCCGTTGTCCAACTTTTCTCCCATCACCGGTGCGAATCCATCGTATAAATTTTGATCTATTGGGTTTCGGAAAGCTCCGACTTGGATCTTGTACACCAAACCTGCCGGCATTGGCGGATCAACAGGTATTGGTTCTTCATCGCTATATTCATCGGAAGCTCGGGTCGTAAAAATGTCCGCTACAAGTGTCTCCGGGATCTCGTATCTAGAAGGATCTACATATGCAGTAGCTACTTCAGTCGGCTCAATTGTAGTCGGTGCTGATTTGGGTGGAGGCGCACGACGTGTTATCGTCACCCCAGTCCCATCTGCAGTTTCGATCTTGTCCATCACAACTTGACCATCAGCTAATTGGACATCATTTTCCATAACCAATCTGTAAGCTGGTTCTCGAACCGCATTCTGTTCTATCGCTCTTAATTCATTCGCTTTTTTCTGATCCGTTTTCGCAAGATGGTCCTCAGCCATCTTATTATTCCGTATAACCATGAATTCATTGCGCTTAGCTTCCCTCTTCAAACTATCCGCTCTGTCGTTAAGCACAATGGCTTCGTCATTCAAGCGACCTGCACTTTGTACTAATTGTTTGCGCACATCTTCATTTGTAGTAGTATCAACAGCAAACAACAAGTTACGAGAACCTTCAACCCTGATCTTTGCATGTTTTCGAGAATCTTCTTCTGCAATGTAGTTGTGAATGGCAGCCGCTTCAGCATTCTTGGCTTTAACCTTTATCTCAAAATAATAATGGAGCGTTTCATCTGTACTGATCATTTCGAGTTCCGTATCACTCAAGTTATAATTGATCCGCAGATCCCTTTCGAACAAAGCCAACTCTCTCACCTCCACTTCTTCTATCTGCAATTCCATAGCATGCAAATACAATTCTTGTGATCCTTCTTGGAGTTCACTTGCCTCAGTCTCCAATTCCTCAGCTCTTTGAACCAAAGGTTCGCGTTCTTTCTTTCTTACTGACTCAGAACTATCCCGTAAGATCCGTGCTTGTTCTAATAACTCATTCGCGGCAACTTCCATTTCATCAGAATGCTTGAATTCTTTTTCTGAAAGCAATGGCTCCTTATCGGTCGACAATGGTTCCAAATATGGGTCAGACGCATTCGGATCACCAACAACAACTAATCCGCTACCGATCCGTACAAGATCGCCGGACTGCATGTTCTCAGATCCAATACTTGAATACTCTAGTTCAAACTGTTCTCCAGAAGCTTCAACTGTATTCTGCTCCATACCATTGGATGTCAATTCTGTATCAACACTTTCTTCATTCTCAGTTGAGCTAGCAGCATTTGTTGTTATCAGTACTTCTTCACTAGCAGTCGCCCCATTATTTTCGAGTTCCTGAGCTTCTTGACCGGATCCATTCGCTTCATCTTCTTCTGAGCTACCTGAAGCAGCAACTACACCTACAACACCTGCCGCTATGATCGCCTCATTACCAATATTCGGATCTGAACTGTTCGTATCAATTCCGCCCTGCTGCTGACTTTCTTCATTAGGTTGTTCAGATGAAGCAAGTTCTTCGTGCTCTTCATCCGTAACCCTATTGGGTTCCACTACTTCAAGTACATCCTGATCATCTAGGTCATTTGTTTGATCCGATACTGCGAGCAAAGAGCCATCGAACAATGCCGCTTCCATCTCCTTATATGCCACTTCCTTATTTGGAACGAATTCATCATCTAAAATGTAGTTCGAAGCGGTTATGGCTTGATCCAGGTCTTGAAGACCTCGCGTTTCAATGCTGTAGGCTTCTCGATAAAGAAGATCGCGCTGTACTAGATCTTTCTCTCGATCGGCTTGTTTGCGCATTTCTTTAGATTCATTGAACTTAGTCTCTGCTTTACCGGAATACTCATTTACAAAAGCCATAGTTGGGTCAGCAACTTCTAACTCAACATTATTCTTTACTGCGGAAAGTTGAGTCTTCAAACTATCCATATTGTAATCGAATTCTTCCCTGTTCTGGTATGCACTTCGTTGACCGATATCGGTATTCAAAATGAGTTGCTCATCTCGCAATTTGTAGATATTCTTCTCGGTCTCTTCGCGAAGCTCCGGTTCGGTCATAGCATCCATGGAAGCTTCCAAAGCAGCTATCTCCACACCTAATTCAGCAACCTGAACTCTGTCTTCCGACGAACTCTCGTTTGACCTTTCAGCTTTTTTACTTCTGAATTCGATCTCTGAAGCATAAATATCCTCGTGCTCCGTACGAACTACATAAGCTCTTTCAGAGCTACCTGTCGATCTACTCGTTCCATCCTCAGCTGCTAGCAACTGCGTAGAAATGGCTTCCGCCCTGCGCTGTAATTCGATCGATTCCGAACGTGTCCGTTTATCCAGAGCGCGGAGTGTAGTGATGTTCTCCTCAACATTTTCATCATCTTGGCCTTCACCAACTAGAGCTAGATTTTGAGCGATCTCTTCTTGGGTTTTGATCGCAAGATCATTATCCAAGGCCGACCAAGCCAGAAATTTGTCATGTTCTTGCAGATCGGAATTCGCAATACTCTCCCATTCGGTGGAATGTTCAGGCATGATCGTTTCGATCAGGTCTTTGTCCCGTATCGGCTCGTTCCGTTTTCCAGAGATAGCATTGACACCAGCTCCAGCAATTATCCCTTCGCTTTCATTGATCTCAAGTTCTTTGCGATCACGCATATCGGACAATTCATCTGCTTGCCTCAACAATTCCTCTTTCTCTTCAGGATCGTTGGATTGTTCAGCTTGTTTGTCGAATTTCTCTATGTCGCCATCCAAAATATCGACCCAAGCTTCATTGATCTCTTGGCGTTTGGTCTCCCTTTCTACTACTTCTTTTATTGCCACTGTGGCTAAAAGTTCCTCCTCCATTTCAGAACTTTGTTCTTCTTTGGGATCATCACTGGAAGAAGCTAGAACTGCTCCTGTTACAACTGCTGCACCACCCACAACTCCTTCCGTTGTATTTGAATTTCCATTTGTAGCAGTTTCATTTCCTCCAGCATCTATTGCCGAAGTACTCTCTCGTTCTTGTCCACCACTTTCTTCGGTCCTTACTTCAGTGTCATCTGAATTCGTCTCGGTCGTATCATCATCGTCATTCGAAGCTACAACTGCTCCTGTTACTACCGCCGCACCAGCGACAACTCCTGCTGTCGTGTTTATATTCCCACCTGAAGGAGCATCATTTCCCCCTCCTTCCATGGCCGATGTATTCTCTCGTTCTTTTTCACCATCTTCTTCGGTCATAGTTTCAGTCTTGACCTCAGGACCATCGGAGTTTGCCTCGACCATGCCAGCATCCACAATGATCAATTCATCTATATCGATCGCATTGATCTGTTCTTCGTTGCTTGCAATATCTTTTCGGAGTTGCTGTTTCTGCTGATCACTGAGCACGATCGCCTCCGCAGGTTCACTACCATCATCACCTGCACTGATCGAATAATAAAGCTGTGCCTGAGCATCTAAAAGATCTGCCTGTTCCTGTATGTCCGAAGCTCTGTCGAACGCCCTATCAATATCAGTTTGCAGCATTTCAAGATCTGCTTCATAAGCATCTATCTCAGCTTGGTATTCTTCTTTTTTAGACTTTGAATTGGTTCCTTCCAATTGAGTACTGGCTCGTGTGATCTGAGATCGAAGTTCTTTTTCTTCATCCCGAACGCTGTTCGCCCGTACCATTGCTTTATCGGCCTCGTCTTGTTTATCAATTGCCTTTTGACGTGCAGCCTCATAAACGTCCATTTGCTTGGAATTCGGACCTGAACTGGCTTCGATCTGCTCCTTCTGTTCACTTAGCTTTTTGAAAGCCTCCTCATAAGAATTACTGTTTATGGCCGACTCCAGTTCACGAGCATACACCGTTGCAATTGCTGCCTCTTCGGCTTTCTCTGCTTGAGCGATCTCTAGACTCGCGGCTAATTCAAAGGCCACTTTGCCTTCTGAATTAGCTTTTTCAGAAGCTGTCCTTGCTTTCGAAGCATTAGCCATCAAAGCCTCCTTTTCAGAAAGGTTTTCAGTAGCTTCAGCCATCTGTACATCTTTATCGGCTTCATTCACTAAGGTCTTTGCTTCGGCAACTTTGTCGTTGGCCATAGTGAAAGCCAGATCCGCCCTATTCCCTATCGCCATGGCCTCTCTTTCAATCGCCGCGGCGTCTTCAAAAGCCATGTTCACAATATCGTCGTTGCTAAGATCACCTCTGAACCCAGCATCCAATGATGCATCTTCAACCGTTTTATCAGCAGAAATGGCAGAGCCATCCGCCATTCCAGGAATGAAATTCACATCCAGTTCTGCGCGTCGTTTTATTTCTGCTATTGCAAGTGCTATCAGATCTTCGTCGACGGCCTCATCGAATAGGTTCCTAATGACCAGCTTTTCCTGATCATTATGCATTACCAAGGAGATCTCTTGTTTGAAAGCGTGAACTTCATCCCTACGCGGTATATCCACTACTCCAACATGTGTCTTGGTGCTTTGGTCCGCCTCAACGATCATTCGATACTTTCCCCCCCTAGGAAGAACTATAACATAGCTCCCGTCAGCTTCGTCGGTCGAGAATTCACCGATCACCTTTCTGCTGATCGCGTCCTCTACCCTGATCTTGGCTTTCTTATCACTCGGAAGTATTTCTGAAATGAATGTTCCTTTTATTATGGCCAAATGAACAGGAGTGCGTTCATTCTTCACCTTGTACACATGGATCTTACCATGGCGACTGGACCTGGATGAAGCGAAATACGCTAGATCGTAGATGGAATCCACAATGTAAAAAAGGTCGTCATCTGGCGTATTGATAGCGAAATCGAGATTCTGAGCAGGCCCGAAAACATCTCCCATTGGATCATAAACGCTTTTGAAAACATCGTAGCCGCCCATGCTATTATGTCCTTTTGAAGAGAAATAAAAGGACTTTCCGTCTGGATGCATAAATGGATATTCTTCATCCAACTCACTATTCACATACCCAGCCAGTCTTTGAGGTTCTGAGAATGTTCCATCGGGTAACAAATAAGTTCTGTAGATATCCTTTCCAGTACGGCCATCTTTGCCATAACTAGCGAAATAGATGGCATCGCTATGCTCTGGATAATGAACCAAAGCACTATACTTTTTCTTTTTATCAAGATTGCTCTTTATCTCTTCCGGAGTAACCAATATTTTACCACCGATCTCGCTCAGATCGAAATAGCGGAAGAAATCCGCTTCGCTAACTTCAACTTTGTCCACAACGGTAATATCCTTCAATTCAGAAAGAAGCCCTAAACCACTGCGCGCAGAGGTGATCTCTCCCTCAACAGGAAGGTCCATTAATTCTTTCTTGCTCGCTATCGTTTTAAACGTGCGATAGTTGGTCAGCGCATCGTTAAAGCGATAATTGAGGTGATATGCTTTACCTAAATAGAACCAAGCCTGGTTACTAATACTTGGGTCGGCAGTGGCGAATTCCAAGAATCCAACAGCCATTTCCTTATCCTCGCCACTATGTACAATACAAGCTCCGTACTTGTAATTGTATATTGAATTGGTTGGATAGAGGCTTACCAGTTGCCCATACAGAGGCATTGCTTCTGCATAATTCTTCGCTTGAAAAAATGTCGAAGCTTTAGCCTTCAGGTCTTGCTCACCACCTTGTGCAAAAAGAAAGGAGGCAAAAAAAATAGCCAGCAGTGATAGTATCGTGCGATTCATACTTAAAAGTGAGATCCTTTTTGCCTTTAATTGTACTTCAATGTTAGCCACTTTCATCTTTGCCAAAAATTATCTTGTTCTCATTGCCTTTTAGCAACCGTCCGATATTGGCTCGATGGGTCCAAATTATAAGCCCAGCAAAGATGAACGAAAAGATCAATAGCACACTCGACTTTTCGTGGAATATGATCCAAAGGAAAAGCGGAAAACATATTGCCGCGATCATTGAACCCAAAGAAACGAAACGTGTTATTCCAAAAACCAGAATAAAGATACCCAAGCAACTAATGGCAGCATAGAAATGGATCGCTAACACAATGCCCAATGAGGTTGCGATGCCCTTCCCACCTTTGAAACGGGCGAATACTGGAAAAATGTGTCCTAACAAGGCAGCGGCTCCAATCAGCAATTGGAATATAACTGGATCCGCGCTTTCTCCTTTAATGACCCATGGAGCTAAAAAATAGACGGGCGCCCACCCTTTGAACACATCGAACAACAATACAGGAATGGCCGCTTTTCCACCTAACACTCTAAATGTATTGGTAGCTCCCGCATTTCCACTACCGTGTTCGCGGACATCCTTTCCGTAGAAAGCTTTACCGACCCATACGGCGGTGGGAATACTGCCCAGAATGTAAGCAACCAACATTGCGATGAGTACAGCTAATATGGATCGAGGATCCGCCATCATTACTCGTATCTCTCTCTAAACTTGTTGAACTTCCCTCGGTTGGTCAACATGAACTGATATTTCGGTTCGTCTTTCTTGGTGGCTAGAGCTCGTTTCTCTTCTTTCACCTCCATTAAAATAGTGTTGAACTCTTTATTCGTGCTGTACCCGTACATGTAATTCCGCATGTATTGGAAATAGTAGTGGTTCTCGTCATCTAGTTTGAACCAAATATTCAAGATATCCCCACTCCTTTTGCGTGTTAGTTCAACCTTTCCTTCAACGTATTTAAAGACCTGCTTTTTACCGATGTTGCTGATACCGATCTTACCCTTGCTTACATAAGATCCAATGTCTTCATCCCACTCTAATTTGATCTTGGCGAATACCAACGACTTCTCCAAATCCGCTGGCATTTTCTTGATCTCGCCTTTAATATTGAGGTCAGAGATCAGCTTATCGCTCTTCTCAAGTCCCATTATCTCCTTTAGACCTTTCTCATATTGTGTCTTCCCGATCTCTATCGGTTTTAGATCTGGATGCGTATTGATCTCTTCGGCCATAAGTTCGAGCGCATTATTGTCGAAGAAGAAATCGATCACCATCATAAGGTCGAGCTCGATCTTATGTTCAGCACCTATTTGAGTAACTGTACCAACGTTCTGATATTTTACTTGTCCGTTGTCTATCCCTAAGTTTATTCTACCATCTGCATTAACATCGCAACTACTAACATCTAAACTGATGAAATTACCCGGCAAGGAGCGTTCACGGATCTTCTCTTTGTTAGAGATCTGATATTGCTTGGTCTTCTGGTCATAGAACAGGTAGCCGGCGGATACTATAACATCTTTGTCCTTCTCGTTCAGTTTATTCGAAAGGAAGCTGCCGTATAGTTTGAAAGGATCTTCGTGGGTCATTAAGATACCAGCCCCAACTGCTTGCCCCATTTCATCCAACAAAGTATCTGCTACTGGAATGAAAACTTCGTTCGGGTCTATCTCATCCTTGAAGCCCATCCAATTCCGCCCTACATCAGGACAATCGTGCAGTATCCGTGTGTTTCCAGTAAATGAAAGAAACTTCTTATTGGCATCTAACCGTACCTTTCCGATATAGTCGAAGTGAGGGCTAAGTTGGAAGGCATCTTCTTCTATGACCGTTCCCTGAGCGTACGATTGGAATGAAGTATCCACATTGATATTATCGAAGTGGAGAGTTAACGTCCGTTTCACTTCATCTATATAATCGTAATCTCCTGACCCTGTATAGTCTCGTCGTGCGTTAATGTTGACCGAAGCATTGTAGATATTGTGGAATTTATTGACATAACTGGCAAGAACCCTTGCGTTGGTCAATTGATCCATCTTAGCTCGTTTACGGATAATGACCTGTCCACTATCTGGATAAATAAAAGCATCCGCGACATTTATGTATTCCACCTCTGTGGCAGTGATCGTGTGGGCTTTTAGGTCATATCGAGCTTTTGGTGCCATAAAACGCAAAGAGTCCTGATCCGGATTAATTGAGATGAAATTGGATCCAGAAAGGTGAAGGTCGCTTGACGCGAGTGCATCTGTTCTGTCGCTTTCAAGTTCAATATCGCCATCATCCATATACCACTTGAAGCGATCCATAAAACAGATGTACTGATTCACTGGGAATTCAACGACTGTCTCATCCCCGTTACTTACGAACTCACCAACCCGCTCATCGAACCGTATTGTTGCATTTACATCATCTGTTTTGAAAGCGATCCCCAATGTATCTGTAGCTTTCAGTTCAAAATTTGCCGTATCCGAGAATGTGATCATGGTCTCGAACTTGAACAGATCCGATTTCAATGTGGCATTCGTAAAATCCATCATTCCAGCACCTGTCATACCACTTGGCATTAGGTCGAAATAACCATGCAGCACCGCTTCATCATTGTAGAACATCAAAGGCTCATCTATCTCCTCAGCGTGTAAAAGCTCAGTAGCTGGTTCCAAACGAACGAATACATTATTCGCATTAACACCTGGCACTTTCAGATCTGCTACAGAAGCCACATTATATAATGTGTCGGTCACACCGATAGTAGAATCAGGACAGAAGACGAATTCCTTTGACCACGCATTCGCCGTTAAATGAGCCAAGTGGCCAGAGCCTTGTAAGCCATTGTAATTCAGTCGTATCGTATCTGTAAAATGTGCTTTGGCAGCATAGAGCGGGAGGCCACTGGTTTCTGTTGTTCGTGTGAAACCAAGAGAATAGTCCCGCTGAAGAACAAGCGTTTCATTTAAGTCAGGGAATATCCCCGCACTAACAAGTGTTCCATCGAAGTTAAGCCGGACATTAGAAAAATCATCTAAGCTATCAAGCTGGAATGGTTCAGTTTGAAAGTAGAACCGATCCTTTCCATAGACTCCTTTTTGTATCCGTTTATTATCGTAGAACACATAACTTTCTTGGTTTGAAGTGAACACAGGAAATCCTGGATATTCCTGACTTAGCAATCCGCTTTTATTGGTCGGGAGATCTATTTCGAGCGTTCCCTGTATCTGCTCTATTACATTCTTGACCCTCACCCAGCTACCATCGTTCTCGAACCTATCAGCATATATAGATACTGAATCCACATTGATAAGGTCGATCATGAAAGGATCGTACTTAAAAGCATACTCCTTCCCAAAATAATGCAGCTTTCCGGCTTGAACAACGCCAGCAAAATTGAAATCTCGATTCTTCTTGATAGTGACCATTTGCTCAGCCGGATAGATCTTCACCGATTGAGAATCACTTAGTATTATGCGCCTTACACCTTGAAGGATCAAGTCGTAATTCAATAGGCTTAGCGTGGCGTTCTTTCCATCAGCGGTACTTGAGTTGAATTGAAGTACATCGTAATCAATGTTGCCGGCACTGGCTTGAATGTGGTCGTATAAGCGTTGTTTTACAGAGATCCACTCTTCTTCCGTATCATAGTTCAAATAACCTTTATTCGCAAGGTCGATCACCATTGGGATCACCTGTCTTTTCTGCAAACGCATGGATCTGGCCAACTCTTCCACATAGAATTCTTCACTACCTGTTGACTCAATATGATCCTTGATCCGGATCAATGGGTGAAGTACATCAATCCCTTGCAGCGCCATATAGCGCGCCTCCTTGTAATAATTCAAAGACTCGAACGACGCTCGATTCTGTGTACTTCCAAGCAAACTTCCGAATTGGATCAAAGGGTCATCTATGTTCCAATAGACAGCTTCTAGGAACATATCCAATTCGTGGAAACTATTGTAAAATGGACTTTGAGAAACACCCTCATCTTTTCTTGTCAGTGTAAGCTTTCTATTATCACGCATAAAGCGCAGATTAAGACTCGGGTGGTAGATCGAATCCTCTTCTAAATAGAAAGTTATCTCGGCATTATTGGTACTGATACGTTTTGGGTCGATAGTATACGACAATGCTTTAGCTACCAAGAACGCTTTCTTTTCTCGGTAAAATGTCAAAGATGCCTTTTCGTCCTTTGTTCCATAACCTTTAAGCTTAGCGCCATGCATGGAGAACCCACCTTCAAAATCAACTCCCTTTACTATGTTCTTAATTCCGATCCTTCTATCGTAAGACTCGAAACGAGGATATGAAGCTTTCTCTGGCGTCATGTTGGCCAAGACCTTTTCAGAGAGTTTACCCATAAGTGGTTTCTCGAAATATGGATCGGTCAAGATCGCTGAATCAGCCTCGAAACTGGAACCTTTCAAACGGATCTTATAATCTCCGATCTCCGCAAATGTTACAGTATTGCTTTGGCCTGCCCTTTCCCATGTGATCTTACCTCCTTGGCCTACCCAATTGCCCAACGTAGGGTAATACACGCCTTTGGTATTGTAAATGACCGCGCTGTCGCCCTTTGTGAAACAGCGCAGATCCAAGGCAGGGAATTCTATTACGGGTAAAGAATCGTACTTGAATATATAATCTGAATTGCTGGAACGCCATTGTGTACTAGCCGATAAGAACAACGTGTTATTCGAGAACAGGCCATTGCATACAGCCAAATAATCCGTGAATTTTTTTCTATTCCGACTATTAATGATCTTTTCCAAACTCTCCATCCAAGCCCGATAACTTTCGTCAGAGCGCTCCGACTCCACAAAACTGACGACAGAGAAAAGGAAACTTTCAAAGTCAGGAAAAGGCTTCATGCGCTTTTTTAGCATAAAATCGCAGATCTCGTAGACTTTCTCTCTTTTTTGTTCAGAGATCTTTCCACCGTACCAAGTTCGTGTGAATTTATCGTCGATGAAGTCCTTACCTTCTTTTTTTCTGGCATCAATGAGCAAAGCGCTCACTTCGTTTAAAAAGGTAACACTATCATGGGTAAAGCTCTTTACAGATTGCGCAGTTGTTAGCATCGGTAAAGCCAACAAAATGCATACGACTAATAAATATCTATTCTTCAAGGATCTTATCGCTTTACGAATTCAAGAAAGCACCATTCCAATTCCTGTGCCTTACTTACGAATTCCATTCCACAGGACTTGGCTTTTTCCTTTAGAGCAGCAATATCCTGCTCGTAGAAACCGCTCATTAGCAAATTGCCACCCGTGTTAAGCGCCTCTATATATCTAGGCATATCTTCAAGCAGCACATTCCTATTTATGTTAGCGAATATAACGTCGAAAAGCAGACCTTTAAGCCGTTCAGCGCCACCTTTTTGCACATCGACCTCAACGGCATTCAAAGCAACATTTTCCTGTGAATTACGGACCGAGTTCTCGTCGATGTCTACAGCAAGAACTTTGCCGGCACCACGCATATTGGCCAGAATGGCAATTACTGCAGTACCGCAACCCATATCCAGCACGCTCTTTTCAGCTAAAGGCATTTCCACAGCATGGCCAAGCATTAATCGAGTTGTGGAATGATGGCCAGTTCCAAAGGACATTCTCGGATCTATATGTATCTCGTATTCGAACTCGTCCGAAGGTTCATGAAAAGATGCGCGCACCCGGATCTTTTCCCCGATCTCGATCGGTTCGTAGTTCTTCTCCCACTCAGCGTTCCAATTCGTATCTGGCATATCACCATGATCGAATGAAATCTTGAAATGGTGATCTTGCATTATAAAAAGTGACCGGATCTTTGACTTATCGAAATCACTGCCTTCAATGTAAGCCTTCAAGCCCTCCTCGTCTTCAACAAAGGAATCGTATCCGATCTCGGAAAGCTCAGCGATGAGAATATCCCGCGCCAGTTCCATCGGTTCAATATTGAACCGTACTTCAACATAACCCATTATGAATTAGCGGCTGCTTGCGCTATCTGGATGAAATGCTCCGCATTTAGCGCGGCTCCACCTATCAGTCCACCATCAACATCAGGACAGGCAAAAAGCTCTTTAGCATTATCCGGTTTGCAACTACCGCCGTACAGTATGCGCGTGTGCCTTGCCATCTCTTCTCCATATTTCTCTTTAATTCTTGCGCGAATATGGGCGTGCATATCTTGGGCTTGTTCCGGAGAAGCCGTCAATCCAGTGCCAATGGCCCAAATAGGTTCGTAGGCAATGACCAGTGATGAGAAACGTTCTGGCTCTAAATTGAAAAGTGCATTTTCTATCTGACCCTGAACAAATTCGAATTGACCTCCGCTTTCTCGTATAGATTGATCTTCTCCACAACAAAAGATCGGAAGTAATCCCGCGGTCAACAATGCATCCACTTTTTTTGAAACCATATCATCCGTTTCACCGAAGACCTGCCTCCGCTCTGAATGACCAATTATACATGCGTTAGTCCCCAAAGAAGAAAGCATTTGAGTGGAAATTTCACCAGTAAATGCCCCACTTTCTTCGAAGTAACAATTCTGGCCAGAGATCAAGATGTCAGTGCCTAAAGTCTTTTGCACAGCGAGATCCAGGAATGGCGCCGCAGGTGCCACAATAAGATCTACACCGTTCGGAATATCATCCTTCCGTTCTACAATGTCATCCAGAAGCTTTGCGCTTTCTGTCCGATCCATGTTCATTTTCCAGTTGCCGGCAACTATCCTATCGTTCATTCTCATTTCAATGCATTCTTACCCTTGGGTCGAGCCAAGCGTAAATTATGTCTACCAATATATTGATGACTACAAATATGGCAGCAATTACCAGCACCGCTCCCATTACCACAGGAAGATCTTCCTTTTCCAGTGAATTGAATACTTCCAGCCCCAATCCTTTCCAATCGAAAACGTATTCCACGAAAACGGCACCGGCCAACAAAGATGCGAACCATCCTGAAACAGCTGTAACAACAGGATTCAACGAATTCTTGAGGGCGTGGCCGAAAATGATCCGGCCTTCACTCAAGCCTTTAGCCCTTGCTGTACGAATATGATCTTGCCCCATTACTTCTAACAATGAGCTTCTTGTCAACTGAACGATTATGGCCAATGGCCGAATGCCTAAAGTTATTGCGGGTAGTATCAGGTTCTTCATTTCATAATGTTCACCATAAAAAGGGTCAACATCCGTCATGGAACCGAACATGTTGAGACCTGTACCAGGCAAGTACGCATAATGGTCAACGAAAGGAAGAATAGATCCTTTGAAATACCAGTTCACAGCACCTGCAAACATCCAGTACAGAACACCGATGCCGAACCAATTGAACGAAAAAGAAAGGGCGCTTTTCGGTTCAGGCACCTTCATCTTGAATTCTTTGGGTCTACCTCTAAATTGCTTCTTTACATAGAAAAAGACGAAACCCAAGGCAAAACAGTAAAATGGAATTAATGGAATTGAGACCTGTTCAAACCAAACATAGCCTCCCATCCAAGCTATGATCACAGCCATAAAGAATGAAGGTCCAGCCATGCCAAGAACGGAAACAACAAGTACCGAACGATCAAAAGCACCTCCTTTACCCAATGCTGCGAATATCCCTAAAATAAGCCCAATAATGATAGCAGCCCCCATAGCAACAGTAGCCAACAAGAATGTGGCGGGAAAAGCTCCTCTAATAATGTCAGTAACCTTCCTTTGGGACTGGTAAGATCTTCGGAGATAGGGCAATTTCAGGACCATTGCATTGGATCCTAAAGGAACTTTCGTCAGTACTGAGTACTTGTCTGCATCAAGATAAAGAGGACTCTCGCTATCCTTTAGTTCATTGTAGCTAAGTGGAGAAATATCATTCAGATATAGTAGATAGCGTTGAAATAATGGGCGGTCCAGACCAAGGTCTTTTCGAATGGCATCAAGAGTTTGTTCATTCGCTCGTTGATCGCTCAACATTCTAGCCGGATCGCCAGGCTTTATATTGAAAATAAAAAAGACAACAGTAACGACCCCGAAAAGGACCAAAAGGCCATACAAAGCTCGTTTGAAAATAAAGCCGAGCATCTGCGTTCCTAATTCAAAAGCTGGTTGAGCTCTTCGGTGCTAGGCATATCGTTATAGTGCCATTTACCTATGATCGTTCCATTATCCACGGCTAATAATCCGGGAGTAGATCGAACGATGGTTTTCAATGTAGTTCCATCACCTTGATAATATGCAAAGCCCAATTGATGTTCATGTCGGAATGTCTCAATATCCTCCCAGTTACTAGAGGTAAGTCCGATCACTGGAACGTTTCCTCGTTGAAGTCCAGCGGTCATCTCAGCAAGATCGGCTTGAACTTCAATATTCGCTTTGGAAAGATCGTAGCCAATAACCAATAATTTTTTCCCGCTTAGAATTTCGTGGGTCTTATCATTTCCATCAGCGTCGTAGAATACAAAGTCATGTACGGGGGCCTCGTATCCATCCCGCAATTTTACTTGCTCTCCGGTGGCCTCTATCAACTCAAGATCGGTATTTTCCCATGCACGTTCCGCCATATAATCTGTGCTGTACATTTCGAATTCCTCCCCTGTGCTCAAACGTTTCATGCTGTATACATTGGCATACACGGGCGGATCAAGTCCCAGCTCTTCGGCAGTCTTCATTCCTTTGCTTATACTTTTACCAACAGCATAAGGACGGAAGTCTTTTATCGGTAAATGTGCGTACGTGTAATAGCTGAACGCTGCGCAAAGCACCGTCGCAGCTCCGGCCATCATCCATTCCACATTGGAATTCACCAATTTTTTCACCAGAAGCGAAACCACCCAAAGAATAATAATGAACCAGATCGGGAAGACCCAAGGGTTACCCAGTATGACCAAGCTGAAAATAATGACCAGAATGATGGAGGATATGGCGATCGAAATATCTTGTTTGTCTGTATTCAATTCGATCTTGCCTCGCCATAAGAAAATGGGCATGATAAGTACGAGCAAAACCATATCCTTAATGAAAGAACCCCAAGGCGTCAGTTTGATCGCATCGCCAAAGCAACCACAGTCCGTTACCTTATTGAAATAAGCCGAATAGAAGGTAAGGAAAGCGAAAAAGACGATCAAAAGGAGCGTTGCCCAAGTGGCCAGTTTCATCTTGGCGCCTAAAAGAATGGCCAGACCTAATATTATTTCAGCTATGCATACAAGAACTGCCATTGGATAGGCGTACGGCTCCATCCAAGTCAACCAACCCAGCACATCAGGACTGAAATATTCTTCGAGTTTATATGCGAAGCCGACAGCGTCGTTGGCTTTTATAAGTCCGGAGACAATGAACAGAGCGCCAACTAGCACTCGGCAAATAGATACAAGCGTTTTCATAGTTCAAGCTTTTTAGCTTGGTCCAAAATACAAGTTGCATGAAATGCCGGAGGGTCTTTAACGATCTATTAGATCAACGATCGATCGTTAACTGTTACAGACCTTCTCTTTCTTCTTGTATACGGATAAGAGCGAACAGACCGTAATTGATCATGTCGAGATAGTTGGCATCGACGCCTTCTGATACGATCGTTTCACCCTCATTATTCTCGATCTTCTTGATCCGCAATATCTTCATTAAGATAAGATCCGTCATCGAAGAAACACGCATATCGCGCCAAGCTTCTCCATAATCATGGTCCTTTGCTTCCATCAGATCATAAGCGATATCCATCTGCTTTTTGTAGAATTTTTCGACCCGAACCCAAGGGAGATCCAATTCTAATTCAGCGCCATGCTCCAATTGGATCAAAGCCATAACAGAGTAATTCACTATACCTATGAATTCGGTCTCTATGCTTTCTCCAACTTTAGCTCCACCCTTTTCTTCAATAGTGCGGATACGTTGTGCTTTAATAAAGATCTGATCGGTAAGACTTGTGGTGCGCAAAATGCGCCAAGCCGTTCCATAATCTTTGTTTTTTTTGTTGAATACCGCTTCACACAGCCTTGCTGCTTCAAGGTATTGTCCGATCGTCTTGTCGGTTTGGGGTGGATCTGCCAATTTTAGCTCGCTCATGACTCAAGTGCAA
>Ga0164313_10001298_pt1 | contig 22037 bp, 14 predicted proteins | sample GuaBasSedimGuay4_FD_113735 | JGI IMG/M metagenome (GOLD analysis project Ga0164313, IMG submission 113735) | Subseafloor sediment microbial communities from Guaymas Basin, Gulf of California, Mexico - Guay4, Core 4569-4, 0-3 cm | ecosystem: Environmental > Aquatic > Marine > Hydrothermal vents... | reverse complement strand
GTCAGCGCGCTGATCGAGCACCCGCGGGGCGGCCTGGTCGTGGGTCACAACCAGGGCATCTCGATCCTGACCGAGCAGGGCGTCCGGGTCATACTGCCCGCCCCCGAGGGGCTGTCCCACCACAACGACACGCGCGTGCTCGACCTGGCGCGCGACCTCGACGGCACGCTCTGGATCGCCCGCTCCCGCAGCGGCCTGCAGAGCCTGTCCCCCGACCACACGCTGACGTCGCACCCGCTCAGCGGGCGGCCCGACGGGTACGTGTCGGGCGTGACCGTCGACGCGCAGGGAACGCTCTGGATTGGAGCTGAGGACGGGCTCTGGAGGCGCAAGCCCGGCGGCGCGTTCGAGCAGCTCCCCTGCCCCTTGATGAGCGCCAAGCCCTACGTCCGGCGCGTGTTCGCCGACAAGAACCGGCTCTGGCTGGCCACGCTGGGCAACGGCGTGGTCGAGCTGCGCGACGGCGAGTGGCATCAGTACCTGCACCCCACGGACCCGCTGGCCAACTCGGTCTACGCGGTGTACGAGCAGCCCTCCGGAAGCGTGCTGGTGGGGACCAAGGCCGGGCTGTTCGAGCTGGTTGATGGCGCCCTGGCCCGCCCTCGCTTGCCGTCGCAGCAGATCGAGATGCCGATCTACTTCCTGCTGCCCGAGCCCAGCGGGCGGCTGTGGGTCGGCGGGCAATCGGGGCTCATCCGCCTGGGCCTGGACGGCCGGCGCGACTATGGCCTGGAGCAGGGCTTGCCTGGGCTGGAGGTCAACCGAGCCGCGGCCTGCGTCGACTCCCGGGGCCGGGTGTGGCTCGGCAGCGTCAACGGCCTGAGCGCCTACCAGGAACAGCACGATCACGAAGCGCAGGCCACGCCCACGGTGCAGCTCGCGTCGCTCGAGGTGGGCCAGCAGACCTTCGACCTCAACCAGGGCGCGGAGGTGGCGCTCAGCAGCGGCGACCTGACCTTCCGCTTCGGCGCCACCACCTTCCTCGGTGACGGCCGCGCCCACTTCCAGTACCGCCTCGACGGGCACGACGACGACTGGATCGACCATCACTCGCGCAACCTCGGCACGGTGAGCTACTCGGGCATCCCGCCCGGCTCCTACACTTTCAGCGTGAGGGCGCGGGCAGCGAGGGGGCCCTGGAGCGAGGCCGTCGGCTCGGCCCCCGTCGTGCTCGTGGGCCCGTGGTGGCAGCAGCTCTGGTTCCGCGGACTGACCGGCGCGCTCATCCTGGGCGTCCTGCTGGCACTGAACCGCAGCGTGAACCAACGCCGCCGCGCTGACGAGTTGGAGCTGCTGGTCAAGCAGCGCACCCGCGCGCTCTCATCCGCCGAGCATCGCTACCGCGAGATGTTCCGCCGCAACGTCATGGCCCAGATCCTCGTGTCGCCCCAGGACGGCCGCGTGCGTGCCGCAAACCCCGCGGCGGAGCGCGAGTGGGAGGTGCCCCCGCAGGGGCTGGATGGGCGCCCGCTGGCGGAGCTGCTGCACGAGCCCCCCAGCGCGCTGTTGGCCAAGCTGCTGGCGGTCCACGCGGGCGACGTCCTGTCTGCGACGGCGCGGCGGCGCCCGGCCGACGGCGACCTGCGCCAGCTCGAGCTCGAGGCCTGCGCGTATGAGTTGGACGGCAGCCTGTCCGTACACCTCTCCGTGCGCGACGTCACCGAACGCCTGGCGGTCGAGGCCCAGCTCACCCAGGCCCAGAAGATGGAGAGCGTGGGCCGGCTGGCTGGCGGCGTCGCCCACGACTTCAACAACATGCTCACGGCCGTGCTCGGACACGCCGACCAGGCGCGCCACAACCTCAGCGAGCCGGACATCGCGCGCGAGCACCTGACCGAACTCATGGGCGTGGCACGGCGCGGCGCCGAGCTCACCTCGCAGCTGCTGGGATTTGCGCGCGAGCAACCCACCGCGCCCCAGGCGCTCTGCCCCGGTGACTTCGTGAACTCCTTGCGCTCGCTGCTGCACCGGCTGGTGCGCGACGACGTGGTGCTCGACGTGGACGTCGACCCCGACGCAGGCAACGTCTGCATCGACCCGATCCAACTGGAACAGGTGCTGATCAACCTGGTGGTCAATGGCGCCGACGCCATGCCGCAAGGCGGACCGCTGGTGGTGACCGTGGCCCGCGGCACGCCCGACGACAGGCCGCGAGAGAACGCCGAGCCCGAGCACTGGCTGCGTCTGTCCGTGAGCGACACGGGCATCGGCATGCCTGAGGAGGTCTCCCGACGCATCTTCGAGCCCTTCTTCAGCACCAAGCCCGCGGGCCAGGGCACCGGACTGGGGCTGGCCACGTGTCACGGCATCCTGCGCCAGAACGGCGGGCTGATCGAGGTCGTCTCGCAGCCAGGCTCGGGCAGCAGTTTTCATGTGCTGCTGCCGCGAGTGGATCAGCCGGCGGTGGCCGTGCTGGGCGGGATCGAAGAGCTCGACGCGCCGGACCGGGCGCAGCAACCCAGCTCCCTCGCGGCCACCATCCTGCTGGTGGAGGACGAGCAGATCGTGCGCAGCGTGGCGGCCACAGCGCTGCGCCGGGAGGGACACGAGGTCATCGAGGCCGGGGACGGCGGCGAGGCGCTGTCGTGCGAGCAGGAGCATGGGGGCGCCATCGACCTGCTGCTCACGGACGTGATCATGCCGGGCATGGGCGGCTGCGAGCTGGCCGAGCTGCTGCTGGAGCGACGGCCACGCGTGGCCGTGCTTTACACCAGCGGCTACACCTCGGACGCCCTGCCCGAGCTGGAGGCTCGCCCCGGCCACGGCGAGCTGTTGGCCAAGCCCTATCGCCTGGAAGAGCTGGGTGTGGCGGTCGAGTCCGCCCTGCGGCGCAGCGGCAGCCCCGCCAACGCCTGAGCGCCGGGGGCACGCCGCTGCGCTTCAGCGCGCCGACCCGCCGGGCGGCATGGCCCCGCGCTGCTCGGGGCCGCGATACTGGTTCCAGCGCACCCGCTCGGCGCTGAGCGGCCACAGCGCGATGCGCCGCACGCTGTTGATGTTCACGAAGACCAGATCGAGCACGCCGTCGTCGTCCAGGTCGCCCAGCCAGGGCGTGGCCGCCGAGTAGCCCATGAAGCGCCGGCTCAGCAACAGCGGCTTGCCCTCGCCGCCGCCGAACAGGTCGAGCTGACACTCGTCCTGGGCCTTGTCCTGGCCGAAGGACAGGTTGTTCACCAGCAACACCTCGTCCAGGCCGTCGCCGTCGAGGTCGAACACCAGCGGCGAACTGCTGGTCTGCACGCCGCGATCGTGCTGGTCCAGCACCTCGCCGGTGGCGCCATCGAGCCAACGCAGGATGGTGCGCGTGCGATACACAGGCCAGCGCCCTTCGCTGTAGCCGCTCACCACGTCGAGCACGTCGTCGTCGTTGAAGCGTCCCAAAGTGGGCGTGACGTAGGTCTCGGTGCGCCGCTGCTCGCTGGCCCAGATCACCTCGCCGGTGTCGCCGTTGAGGCGCCAGGTGGTGCCGTGGAAGGCCGACACCAGGGCGTCGCGACGACCCTGCCCGTCGAAGTCGGCCAGCAGCCCCCCCGCCACAAAGCCCTTCTTGCCGCCGGACGCAAAGCGCCAGCGCTCGCTCAGCTCGGGGAAGTCCAGCGAGAACAGGTTGCCGGGCAGGGTCTCGCCGCCCGTGCCGGCCAGCACACGGAAGCTCGGCGGCTCGCCCGGCAAGCGGCCGACGGCGGGTACGAAGAACGACTCCTTGCCGTCGGGCAGCTCGACCCGACGCTCGATGTGCCCCGTGGCCGACGAGATCAGGTACAGCAGCGCCGGGTGGCGATCCTGGTCGTTTCCGCCCCCCTGCAACGCCAGCACGTCGTCGCGTCCGTCGCCGTCGATGTCCGGCACGGGCACCGTCGTGTTGAAGTGCAGCAGCGGCAGGGCGTAGTCCGGGTTGGCGCCGCGGATGCCCCAAAGCTTGTCGCCCGTGCGGCCGGACACGGCCAACAGACCGCCCATGCGCCGGCGCCGCCCGAAGACCAGGTCGAGCACGTCATCGTCATCCACGTGGACCAGGCAGGGCGTGGCGTAGACCTCGTCGCTGACATCGAAGCGCCAGAGCACGTCGCCGTCTGCGCCTGACAGCGCCACCACCGCGCCCCAGCGCCCCTCCACGCCCAGGCCCAGCACGATGTCGAGCACGCCGTCATCGTCGATCTGCAGCGTGCGTGGCGAGGAGATGCCGCAGCCGTTGAGGCTGATGGCCCAGCGCTCGCCGTCCGCCAAGAGCCCCTCGGGAACAGCGGGCAGCGCGGGCGAGGTCGGGATGCGGCCCACGGGACCCTCCCGCTGAGCGCGGCCCGCAACCGGCGGGCGCTCCGGGGTCGGTCCGTCCTCTGCGCCGCAGGACCAGGGCAGCAGCAACACGAGCGCAGCCACGACGCGCAGGCAAGGCCGGGCGGCGCCGCTCGAAATGGCTATGGCCGGGGCCATCTCGCTCGTCTCCGGGAGAGGACAGGGAGCACGCGCTGGTCGTCTCGACAGCTCACGGCGCCCGGGCTCCATTCGATCCGCAAGCAGCGGCCATGTCCAGTAGCGGCCCCCGCCTGCGGGCGGTAGGATCCGCCCTTCGCTGAGAGAGGACGCAGGTAAGTGCCGACAGGCCAGGGTGTTCAATCCACCGCCGCAGGACGCGCTGTCCCGTCACTCACCCGCGCTGTGCTGGCAGTGCTGGCGTTGGGCCTGGGACTGCGCCTGGCCATCGCCATGGCGGTGCCGGTGCTGGAGGCCGAGAGCTACTACTGGACCTGGTCGCGACAGCTCGCCTGGGGCTACTTCGACCACCCGCCCGCGGTGGCCCTGCTGATCAAGGCCGGCACGCTCGTCTTCGGCGACGGCGGCCTGGGCCTGCGAGCGGGGCACCTGATCCTGGGCACCCTGGCCAGCCTGATGTTCTGGCGCTTCTGCCGGCGCCACGTCGGCCCACGCGCCAGCTTGGGCGCGCTGGCCCTGGCGTCCATCGCGCCCTTCTGGATGCCCTTCGGCGTGGCGGCCACGCCCGACGGCCCCATGCTGGCCTGCTGGGTGGCGTCGCTGCTGGCGTTCTGGTCGGCGCTGCAGGGGCAGCGCACGGCGCCCTGGCTGCTGACGGGTCTGCTGGTGGGGCTGACCACGCTCAGCAAATACAACGGCGGCCAGCTCCCGCCCGTGTTCGTGCTGTTCATGCTGGCCACGCCCAGGGGACGCGCCTGGCTGCGGCGCCCGGGGCCCTGGCTGGCGCTGTTGCTGGCCGGCCTGGTGCTGCTGCCCAACGTGCTCTGGAACCTGGACCACAACGCCACCACCGTGGGCATGCCCTTCAAGAGCGGCTTCGAGCCCGAGCAGGCCGGGCTCAACCTGCTCAAGCTGGGCGCCCTGCCGTTCCTGCTGATGACGCCGCTGGTGGCCTGGGCCTGGCTGCGCGAGAGCCTGGCATGGTGGCGCTCGCCGGAGCGTTGGAGCGACGAGCGGCGCCTGCTGCTGATCGTCGGCAGCTGGGCGCCCATGCTGGCATTCCTGGCCGTGTCGATCCTGACCGAAGTGCACGCGCACTGGGCCGCTTCCGTCTTCGTGTGTGCCACGCCGCTGGCCCTGCGCAACTTGGACGGGGGCTCGGCTACGGGTCCGTCCCCCGCCTGGCTGCGGCGCTCGCTGGCCCTGGGTCTGGGCTGGATGCTGACGCTGGCCTTGGCCGTGGTCCTGCTGCCCACCCTGGCCGGCAGCGACTGGAAGCTGGCCCGCCGGGCCGCGCTCGAGCTGAGCGGTTGGGACGAGCTGACCGAGCGCATCGATGAGCTGCGCGAGCGGCCCGACGCGCCGCTGCTGGTCTCCATGAACTTCCACCTGGTGAGCCGCATGGAGTGGCTCTCCGGCGGCGAGCTGATGGGCCTGCCCCTGCGCCTCGATCACCGCCATCAGTACCGCTGGTGGCTGGGCCCCGAGCTGCTGGGCCGCGACGGGCTGTACGTCACCAAGGCCAAGCCGGACAAGCCCGTGGCTGGCATCGCCGAGACGCTGGAGCGCTGGTTCGAGCGCACCGAGCCCCTGCCGCCCATCATGGTCGAGCTGGGCGGCGAGCCCGTGCGGCGCTTCGAGCTGGTGTGGTGCGAGGGCCTGCGCACGCTGGAGTGAGCGGCGCCAGACCGCCGCTTGCGATCGGGCCTGGGCGGCGGCTCAAGCCCCAGGCGGCCCGGGCCTCAGGCGCCGCCGCGCCCGCGTGCGCCGGCGTGCGCCGGCGTGCGCCGGCGATCACTGCCAGCGATCGTGGCTGTCGTCGCGCAGCTTGCGCAGCGCCCCCGTGACCCGCTCCAACGCCGCCTCGCTGCGACCCTGCAGCACGTCTACCTCCAGCAGCGCCAGCTCGGACAGCAGGCGCGCCATCTCCACCTGGTAGGCCACCAGTTCGGGCGCCCGCTCGGCCTCCGGCAGCTCCGCGATGGCGTAGGGCACAGCGCCCTTGGCGGCGATGCTGAGCACCTGCATCTCACGCACGGCCACCAGCGCGCGCTGGGCGCCACCAGGGCTCGAGAGCGACTGGGACAAGGTCTTGAGGTTGGTCTTCAGCCCCCCCATGAGCTCGTCGAGATCCGGCTGCCCCTCGCTGGCGAGCACCGCAGGCAGGGCGGGTGCGGGCCGGGCCAGGGGACCAGCGGCCACGAGTCCAGCGGACAGCAGCGCGACGACGAGCAGCATCGGACGGTGGGACGACATGCGGTGCTCCAGAGGGTCAGGCGAGGGGGTCTGCGTTCGGTCTGCGATGTCTGTGCGCAGAGCGCGGTGTTCGCTGTGCGCTGAGACGTCTCGCTGCACGTCGCGAGACGCCCGGCGTGGCGCGTCGCGGCACGGCGCTCAGCCCAGCCCGCGCACGGCCCAGCCGGGGCGGTAGCTGCTGGACAGCATGGCGTCGGCCTCGGGACGCCCCAGGAAGGCCATGCCCTCATGGTCGTACAGCAGCGTCTCGTGCGGGAAGGACAGGGCCACGTTGCCCAGCAGCGCGGTCTCGCTCAGGAAGGACGCGTAGCTGAACGGCGCCACGGGATCGGCGCGACCCAGGCAGGCGTCCACCCAGCCGAACCAGTGATCGACGTCCGGCACCTCAGGCACGGGCACGTCGGCGAAGCGCGCCTCGGGCAGCAGCCGCGGAACCTCGTAGGGGCTGGCCAGCAGCGCGCCGTCGGTGCCCAGGAACAGGCAGGCGTTGTCGTAGACATCGTCGCCCGCGCCGAGGTCATCCAGGATGGCGCGCGGCGCCTTGCGGCCGCCGTCGTGCCAGACCAGCACCAGCGGTCCGCGGGTGGTGGCCGGCGTGGGCGCGAACTCCATGCGCACGCGCGACCAGAGCGGGTAAGTGTCGTCCGTGGGCACCGGGCCGTCGCTGCGCAGGTTGAAGATCTCGTCCAACCCGAGGAACCAGAGCGCCGGGTCCATCAGGTGGCAGCCCATGTCGCCCTGGGCGCCGGTGCCAAAGTCGAGCACGCCGCGCCACGCGAAGGCGTGATAGATCTTCTCGAGGTAGGGGCGCTCGGGTGCCGCGCCCAGCCACAAATCCCAGGCCAGGTGCTCGGGCACCGGGTCGCTGCCCGGGCGCTTGCCCACGCCCTGGGGCCACCAGCCCTTGGGCCGGTCGGTCCACACATGCACCTCGTAGACCTGCCCGATGTGGCCCTGCTCGAACAGCGCCAGGGCCTGGCGATACGGATGCCCGGCGCGGTTCTGGATGCCCATCTGCGTGGCGGTGCCTGCGGCACGGGCCTCGCGCGCCACCACGCGGCTCTCGTGCACCGTGCGCGTGAGCGGCTTCTGTCCGTAGACGTGCAGCCCGGCGCGCAGGGCGGTCACCTCGATCGAGGCGTGCATGTGGTCGGGCACCGTGACGTGCACCGAGTCGATGGCGCCGGCCTCGGTGGCCAGCAGCTCGCGCCAGTCCGTGTAGGTGTGGGCGTCGGGAAAGCGCTCGGCGGCCTTCGCCAGGTTGTTGGCGTCCACGTCGCACAGCGCCACGATGTCCACCTCGGGGTGGGCGGCGATGCGCTCCAGGTCGTGCCAACCCATGCCCCCGACGCCGATGCCCGCGTGGCGCAGACGCCCCTGGCTGACCACGCGGCGCGGGGCGCTAGCGCAGGCCGCCGTCCCCAGCAGCGGCACGGCGGCGGCGCTGATGGCCAGCGCGGACAACAGCTCGCGACGAGTGGGCGGAGCGGGCATGGCGAGTCTCCAGAGGCAGGGCGACCGCGGCGAGAGTAACCCGGGAGCCCGGGTCCGCGTTGGTCACAGCCGGCTGGCGGGCGGGCGGGCGGGGGGCGATGCCTACGCCGCGGCCGCCGCTCAGGGCCCTGCCGCGGCGCGGCGCTCGAGCAGCGCCAGCACCAGCGCCCAGCGATCCTGGGTGAGCGGAAGGGCCTCGCCGTAGGCGGGCATGGGCGAACCGGACATGCCCATCACCACGCGAAGGTACACGTCGCGCGGCGCCTCGCCGCCCTTGAAGCGATCGCGCAGCAGCTGCGGCGCGCGGGGCAGCGGGCGACCCAGCTCGTCGGTCCAGTCCAACGACGGCGGCGGGGCCGACGCGTCGTCCAGCTCGGGGTGGCACTGCGCGCAGCGCATGGACGTCAGCAGCGCGTCGCCCCGGGCCAGCAGCTCAGGCGTGACGGCGGGAGGCGTCAGCGGATCGCCCGCGTAGTGTTCCACGCCATCCCGTCCGTCGTCGTCGTCGTCGTCGTCAGCGTCGTCGTCAGCGTCGTCGTCGGCGCGCGGGCTGTAGCCTCGGATGTAGCCCGCCAGCGCACGCCGGTCGAACTCCGAGAGCTGCGCAAAGTCCGGCATGGCCGTGCCCGGCAGGCCGTCGCTGATGACGCTCAGCAGGTCGCCTGCGCTGGGCAAGCCGGGACCGCTGCGCACGCGGTAGAGCCCCGGGCGGAAGGCCCGCGGCAGGGACTCGCCCGCCAGAAACGCGGCGCCCGGGCCGTCCCCGTTGCCCTCGCTGCCGTGGCAGGTCGAACACCAGATGCGGTACAGATCGTCGTCCCCCCCGCGCAGGTCGGGCTGGGGCTGCAGGCCGCTGTGTACGGCGCCCCTGCGTGCGGGCAGGGACTGCAGCTGCAGCAGGTACGCCACCAGGGCCTGGCCGTCAGCTGTGAGCTCGGGAGCGGGCAGATCGTCGCCGAACTCCGAGTCCCAGTCGCTGGGCCGGAACAGCCCCGGCGAGGCGGGCATCTTGCTGAAGGCCCGGGCCAGAGCGGGCTCGAACAGGTGCATGGCGTGCCAGCCGGCTGAGCGCGGCGCGCCCGCGCTGCGCAGGTCGGCGCCGTCGGCGGGCGCGCTCCAGCGACCGTCATGGCAACGCTCGCAGCGCTGCGCGAAGAACACCGCTCGTCCGCGCCCCTGCAGCGCTGAGCCACCCTCGGGCCAGCCGGCGGAGGAGCCCTCGAACAGCCCACCGGAGCGCACCAGCAGCCAGGCCAAGGCGAGCATCAGCAGCAGCACGAGCCACCGCGACGCGCGCCCAGGCGGCGGCAGCGCACGGCCCGCGGCGTCCCCCGCGGCGGGGCCAGCCGGACCGGAGGGCCGCCCCGGCACGGGCGTGCCTACGGGGCCTTGGGATGCCACAGCGTCTTGAGCTCGACGAAGGGGCGCGCCCAGTGCAGCGTGCAGAGCGTGTCGAGGCGGCGCCACGCGGCGGGCGTCAGCTCGACGTTGCGCACGCGCTTGACCGAGTCGGAGGCGGCGGCGCCCAGGGCGGGGTCGGGTTCACCCGCCAGCAGCAGGCCGTCCACGTCGCGGTGGCTGGCGAACTGCGGCGAGAGCTCGGCGCGCCGGCCCGCCAGCAGGTTGACCACGCCGCCGGGCACGTCGCTCACCGCCAGCAGCTCGCCCAGCGCCAGGCCCGGCAAGGGGTTGTCCTCGCTGGTGAGCAGCACCACCGTGTTGCCCCCCGCGAGCAAGGGCGCCAGCAGAGCCAAGCAGCCGACGAGCGCCGGCGCGTCCGGCGCCACGGCCCCCACCACGCCGGTGGGCTCCACCGTCGAGAAGTTGAAGAACGGCCCCGAGACCTCGTTCTGGCTGCCGAGCAGCTGCTGCAGCTTGTCCGGCACGCCGGCCCAGAAGGTCAGCAGGTCGACGCCCAGCTCCACCTGCTTGAGCGCCGCGGCCGCGCTGAGTCGTGAGCTGCCGCGCAGCTCCTCGGCCAGCGAGGCCTTGCGCGTCTCCAGCACCTCGGCCAGGCGGTACAGGATCTGGCCGCGGTTGTAGGCGGTCTTGCCGGCCCAACCGCCCAGGGCGCCGCGCGCGGCCGCCACCGCGTCGCGCAGGTCCTTGCGCGAACCCAGGGCCACGTTGGTGCCCTGCGCGCCGTCTGGCTCCCAGGTGCGGCCCGACTCGCTGCGGGGGAACTTGCCCCCGATGAACAGCTTGTAGGTCTTGCGTACGTCCACGCGGGTCATGTCGGTCTCTCTCTCAGCCCTGCGTGAACGGATCGTCGTGAAAGCGCAGATACGCCTCCAGGCCCTGGCGCCCGCCCTCGCGGCCGAAGCCGGACTCCTTGAAGCCACCGAACGGGCTGGCCGGGTCGAAGCGGTTGAAGGTGTTGTTCCAGACCACGCCGGCGCGCATGCGCTCGGCCAGCCAGAGGATGCGCGCGCCCTTGTCGGTCCAGATGCCGGCGGACAGGCCGTAGGCGGTGTTGTTGGCCTTCTCGACGGCCTCCTCCGGCGTGCGGAAGGTGAGCACGGAGAGCACCGGTCCGAAGACCTCGTCGCGGGCGATGCGGTGGCTCATGGCCACGCCCGTGAAGACGGTCGGCCGGAACCAGAAGCCCTTCTCGGGCAGCGTGCAGCTGGACTGGTGCATGACCGCGCCCTCGTCCACGCCGCACTGCACCAGCTCCTGGATGCGCGCGAGCTGCGCGCCGCTGTTGATGGCGCCCATGTCGGTGTTCTTGTCCATGGGATCGCCCACGCGGATGCGCTCCATGCGACGCAGCAGCTTGTCGACGAACACGTCGTGGATCGACTCCTGCACCAGCAGCCGCGAGCCCGCGCAGCACACGTGCCCCTGGTTGAAGAAGATGCCCTTGACCACGCCCTCGACGGCTTGATCGAGCGCGGCGTCCTCGAACACCAGGTGGGCCGCCTTGCCGCCCAGCTCCAGCGTCAGGTCGACGCCGCTGCCCGCGAGCGTGCGCTGGATCTGCTTGCCCACGCCGGTGCTGCCGGTGAAGGCGACCTTGTCGAGCCCCGGATGCGACACCAACGCCGCGCCCGTGCGCCCGTCGCCCGTGAGGATGTTGACCACGCCCGGCGGCAGCTCGGCCTGTTCGATGATCTGGCCCAGCAGCAGCGCCGTGAGCGGCGTGGTCTCGGCCGGCTTGAGTACCACCGTGTTGCCGCAGGCCAGGGCCGGCGCCAGCTTCCAGGTGGCCATCAGCAGCGGGAAGTTCCAGGGGATGACCTGCCCCACCACGCCCTTGGGCGAGGTCTTGCTGCCGGGGAAGGCCAGCTGCAACTTGTCGGCCCAGCCGGCGTGATAGAAGACGTGCGCCGCGGCCAGGGGCAGATCGACGTCGCGGCTCTCGCGGATGGGCTTGCCGCCGTCGAGGCTCTCGACGCACGCCAGCTCGCGGCTGCGCTCCTGGATCAGGCGCGCCAGGCGGAACAGGTAGCGGCTGCGGTCGCGCGGCGACATGGGCCCCCACACGTCCTGCTGGGCCGCGCGGGCGGCGCTCACGGCGGCGTCCACGTCGGCCGGCCCGGCCTGGCCGACCTCGGCCAGGTGCTGCTCATTGGCCGGGTTGCTGGTGGCAAAGTAGCGTCGGCTGCGCGGCGCCACGAACTCCCCGTCGATGAACAGCCCGTAGCGCTCGGCGAGCTGCACGTGGTCGCTGGATTGGGGCGCCGGGTCGTACACCCAGCGCTCGCCAAAGACGAGCTGGGGCCGGTGGTTCTCGGCCGGGGTGCTGGGGGCGGCGGGGTCGATGGTCTCGCTCACAGGATCAGTCCTTCCCGAAGTCATCGGGGCGCTGGTAGGTGCCGGCGTCGAGCCGCGCGAGCTGCATCGCCAGGTCGTTCAGCAGGGAGCTGGCGCCGAAGCGGAAACGCTCGGGCGTCAGCCACAGATCGCCGACGGTCTCGTTGACCATGGCCAGGTAGCGCAGGGCCAGTTTGGCGCTGGAGATGCCTCCCGCCGCCTTGACCCCCACCAGCTTGCCCGTGGCCAGGTAGTGGTCTCGCACCACCTCCAGCATGAGCAGCACCACCGGCATGGTGGCGGCCGGCTTGACCTTGCCCGTGCTGGTCTTGATGAAGTCGGCGCCGGCTTCGATGGCGATCAGGCTGGCCAGGCGCACGTTGTCGTAGGTGGCCAGCTCGCCCGTCTCGAGGATCACCTTGAGGTGCGCGGGGCCGCAGGCCTGCTTGACCGCGGCGATCTCGTCGGCCACCGCCTCGTGGTAGCCGGCCAGGAAGGCGCCGCGATCGATGACCATGTCGATCTCGCTGGCGCCATCATCGACGCAGCGGCGCACCTCATCCAGCTTGAGCGCCCGGCTGGTGCGCCCGCTGGGAAACCCGGTGGCCACGCTGGCCACGGCGATGGAGCTGCCAGCCAGGGCCTGCACGGCCGTGGGCACCAGATCGGGGTAGACGCAGACCGCGGCCACGGACGGCAGGCCCGGTGCCGGGTGCGCCGCCTTGCGACACAGGGCGGCGACCTTGCCCGGAGAATCCCGACCCTCCAGTGTGGTGAGGTCGGTCATGGTCAGGGCCAGCAACAGCCCGCAGCGCTTGGCCTCCTTCTTGATGGAGCGCGTGGCCAGCTCGGCGGCGCGCGTCTCGAGCGCCACGGCGTCCACGGGGGCGGCCACGCGGGGCTGTGCGGGAGAGACCATGCGGAGGCGGCTCGCGGGGTGAGCTGAAGAAAGCGGCGAACGGCATGGCCAGACCGACATCAGGCCCGGGCCAGGACGCCTGATTCTGCCACTCTGTTCGCTCGCGGCCCAGCCCGGGGCATGCGGTCTGCCGCAGGCGGGCACTCCCGAGCTGCGTGTCAGCTCGCTCTGGGCAACCCGGGGCCCGCGGGGAGCAGGTCGCTGACCACGCTGCCCAGGCCGCCGCCCGGGAGCCCCACGGAGCGCTGGATCTCGTGTAACATGCGTCAATATTGATGCGTTTCGCAGCACCCAGGCACCACAGGAGCGAGCTCCGACCATGCACACAGCGAGCGCCACCGCGGTACGCCCAAGCAGCCCCTCGCTGCTCGTCGTTGCGGCCCTGTTGGCCATCGGCGCCGGCGGGATTCTGGCGCAGCCCGGCGAGCCCACGGCGCTGCCCCTGCGGGGTGTCACGCTCAGCCAGCAGGCGCCGCACCAGACCAGCGCGTTCCGGATCGAGCTGCCGCAGGGCGCGCGGCTGGTGCTCAAAGCCCGCGGGTCCGCGTCGGCGCCCAGCCTGGAGCTGCTCGGCCCCGACGGCGCCAGCCTGGCGCTGGAGCCCGTCTCCCGGGGCCGCATGACGACCCTGCGCGGTCTGACCGCCGGCGCCAGCGGGTCCTACACCGTGCTGCTCACGGACGGCGGCCTGGGCGGGCAGCTCGTGCTGCGGACGCGCACGAGCTGGCCGGGCCGCTCCAGCGCCCCGCTGCTTGATGGCCTGGCCACGCTGCCGCTGTTCTCACCCGGGGGGCTGCCGGTCCGGTTGAGCGTGCGTGCCCCCAAGGGCTCATTGGTCTCGGGGCTGACGCTGCTGGCTCTCTTGGGACCAGACGGCGAGGCGCTCCCCACCGGCGGACTGGCGCTGCGCCGCTCTCGCGACGGGCACCTGCTGCGCATCGGCCCCGTGCTGCTTCCCGCTGGCTCGGCGCAAGCTCTGCTCGGAGCTGTGCCGGCGCCAGGGACCCCGGTGCCGGAGCTCGAGCTGCATGAGCGCGTGCGCTTCAGCCGGAGCGCGCGGCTGCGCTGATCAGCCTCCCGGCGTCAGCAGCGCCGCCGGTGCCGAGATCACGCGCAACACGGCGTAGTCGCTGCCGGCCTGGAGCTGCTCGCCCAGCAATACGGGCGCCAGGGCGTCTTCGGCCTCCGGTTCCAGCAGGTGTACGACCAGCGTGCCGAGGGCCTGAGCCGTGGGGACCACCACCCAGCCTGCCTCCACGTTCAGATGCCGGGTCTCACGCCGGGGCGTCGCGGACACCTCGGGGGTACCGTGCCCCAGGTAGGCGTCCGCTCCAGCGCTGAGCGTGTCGAGACGGTAGACCTCGAGCTCGACCTCGGCGCCCGCCGCCGCCTCGGGCAGGGCGTGGCTGGCGATGCCGTGCAGCGCGAGCACCTCGAGCAAGGCCGTCTGCGACGCGGGCACCAGGTAAGCCCGCGGGCGGCGCACGAAGGCCGTGGGCTCGAAGTGATCCCAGTGCTGCACGCGACGCTCCAGCGGCTCGTCCGTGCGGGCCGCCTCGCCGCGGGCGTCCAGCGTCTCCACCCAAGCCTTCACCGTCACGTCGAAGGGAGCGCGCGCCAGCTCGTGCCGGATGGCCACCAGGTCACCGCCGCGAGCCCCGCGCGCCAGCGTGTCGTAGCGCCCCTGGGTGTAGGCGTCCCGCACCTCGTCGAGGTGATTGGCCGTCCAGGTCAACAGCTCCGACACGAACTCCTGCGTGGCCACCACGCGCCGCTCGAAGGACACCTTGCTGTACGCCTCGCTGAGCACCGACAGGTGTCCGCGCAGCCCGTGGTACTGGGCCCCGAAGCGCGGCAGCGAGCTGTAGGTCTCCCAGCGCTCGTGATCATCCGCGAAGTTGCCGTAGGGGAACGTGTCGATGCCCGCGCGCGCGGCCAGGTCGCGGCGCACCTGGGGCAACATGCGCTCGCGCACCAGCGCCAGCGGCGCCGCGGGGCCGGCCGGGTTGAGCGGCGGCGACCAGGTCAGGTCGTAGCGATGCAGCGAGCCGTTGGTGGTGTGCAGGTCGATCACGAGCTGCGGCTCCCACGCGTGCAGGAAGCGCACCATGGCGCGGGTCTCGGGCGCCTCCAGCTTCATGTAGTCGCGGTTCAGGTCCAGCCCCATGGCGTTGGGCCGCACCCCCATCTGCTCGGGTCCGTCCTGACCGGGGCGGTTGTCGGGGGCAAAGCGCTCGTTGCCGTCGGCGTTGTAGATCGGCGCCAGCACCAGCACCAAGCCATCGAGCCAGGCGCGGTGGTCGTCTGCATCGGGCGACGCCAGCAGCTCGCGAGCCAGCATGGGCAGGGCCGCCTTGCCGCACACCTCGCCGGCGTGGATGTTGGCGAAGGCCAGCACCAGCAGCTTGCCGGACGCCACCGCCGCGCGCGCGCCCGCGCTGTCGGAGACGGGTGGGTCGGCGATGATCAACAGGGGCAGTTCGCGGCCCTCCGAGCTGCTCCCGAGGCGGGCCCGCGACGCCAGGCGAGACGAGCCAGCCAGGGCGTCCAGCAGGGCCACGACATCGGCATGGCGCGCGGTCTGCGTGAAACCGCTGCGCTCCGCGACGGTGAGCAGCTCTTCAGACACGGGAGACTCCTGAGCCAGGAGGAGGAAGGTCAAGACGAAGACGAGCGGAGTCACGGCGGCTGCTCCCGGGGGCGGATCGTCGGACCTGCCCAGCGTGACACGTCGCGGTCGGCGCTGACACGGTCTGGCTGCTCGCGCGTCGGCGACAACACCCGCTGCCGCGCGATCCGAGGCGATCCCCCGCGATCCAAGGCGATCGCACGGAGAGGCTTGGGCGCGGGCTGCCGTGCGGCGACGAGCGCTCGCAACGCCTCGACAGAAGCAGGACCACTTCCACCAAAGCTCAGGGCCCGGGTAGAGTCGGGCCTCGCCAGCATCGGGAAGATCGCTGGCGCCCCCTCAACCGGCGCAGGAGAACTCCGTGCATACACTCCGTCTGCTCCCCCTTGTGGCCAGCTTGGCGATCCTCTCCCAGCTCTCGCCCGTGGCGGTCGCCCAGCGCGGCGCCCCCCTGCCGTCCGACGGCTTGATCCGCGTGCTGGAGACCGAACGCGGCGCCATCCTGGCCAGCGACGGCTTCGACACCTGGGTGTTCGAGGACGTGAACGACTACGTGCGCTCCGACTTCTTCGTCACGCACGGGCTGCGCTGCGGTGCCAAGTCGCCCGAGGGGCAGCTGCCCGGCTACACCGCCACCAACGACTGCAGCAACAGCTCCACCAATCCCGCCAGCCAGTACGCACCGTCCGGCGGCGCGCTCTACCGGATCCCGGTGGTGGTGCACATCTTCACGCACAACAACGGCAACGGCGCCATCAGTGACGCCCGGGTGGACAGCCAGATCGACATCCTGAACGAGGACTTCAACGCGCTCCCGGGCAGCAACGGCGCGGCAGGTACGGACGCGCGCATCGAGTTCTTTCTGGCCACGACCGACCCGAGCGGCAACCCCACCAGCGGGATCACGCGCCACAAGAACAACAAGTGGTTCAACGACCAGCAGGCCTACTACAACGCGGTGGGCTGGGACACGACGCGCTACCTGAACATCTACACCAACTTGGCCAGCGGCAACCTCGGTTACGCCTACGTGCCGAGCGGCGGCGGCGTGGTCGGGCAGGCATGGGACGGCGTGCGCATCCTCTGGACGTCGTTCGGCGCCAACGCGCCCATCGGCCCTCCATACAACCTGGGCCGCACCACGACCCACGAGGTCGGACACTATCTGGGCCTGTATCACACGTTCGATGGCGGCTGCGTCAGCAGCAGCGGCTGCAACGGCAACGGCGACCTGATCTGCGACACCAACCCCGAGTCGAGCCCCAACTACTCGCCCTGCACGCGCAGCTCCTGTGGCAGCGTCGACCCCACCCACAACTACCTCGACTACTCCGATGACATCTGCATGTACGAGTTCACAGAGGAGCAGTCCAGGCGCATGCGCTGCACGCTCGACAACTTCCGTGTCGACCTGGCCTCGGATGGCGGCGGCCCCGGCAACGCGACACCGTCGGTCAACATCAGCGCGCCCTCCGACGGCACCTCGGTCAGCGACGGCACGGCGATCAGCTTCGCGGGCAGCGCGAGCGACGCCGAGGACGGCGACTTGTCGTCCGCGATCTCATGGAGTTCCAGTCTGGACGGGACGCTGGGTAGCGGCGCCAGCATCAACGCCACGCTGTCCGTGGGCAGCCACACCATCACCGCGTCGGTGACCGATTCGGGCGGCGCGTCGGACAGCGACTCGATCGCGGTCAGCGTCACGCCCATCGGCGGGGGCGGTGTCACGCTCTCCACCAACGCGTACAAGGTCAAGGGCAGGGTGCGAGTCGACCTGAGCTGGTCCGGAGCGGTGGGCGGCAGTGTCGACATCTACCGCGACGGCGCCTTGCTCACGAACACGGCCAACGACGGCGCCTTCACCGACAACACGGGGCTGCACGGCAGCGGCTCGCTGAGTTATCAGGTCTGCGCCTCGGGCGACTGCTCCAACACCTCCGTCGCGAGCTACTGACGCCGCGCTGCGGCTCACGCGCAGCTCGTGGCGGCGCGCGTTGTCGGCACCCGGGTCGCTCTCAGCCGGGCGTCGGCAGCGCGCGCACGACGCAGCTCACCAGGTCAGACGGTCGGAAGGGTTTGCCCAGAAACGTCGCGCCCTCGGGCACGTGGGTCTGCCCGGTGCTGGCGCGGTCGGGGTAGCCCGACATGAACACCACCGGCAGCGCTGGCCAGCGCTGTTTCAGTCGTTGCCAGAGCTCGACGCCGCTCATGCCCGGCATGACCACGTCGGAGAGCATCAGATCGAAGCCGTCGTGTTCGGCTGCCAGCTCCAGCGCCTCAGCCGGCGTCGCCGCGACGACGACGCGGTGCCCGGCGCCCACCAGGCACTCGGCCACCAGATCGCGCACCAGACGCTCATCCTCCACCAGCAAGATGTGCGCGGCGCGCGACTCACTGGGCGCTGAGGACGGCGCCGGATCGGCCGGCTCGGGCGGCAACTCATGCAGCGGGAGCCAGAGCGAGAAGGCGGAGCCCTCTCCGAGCCGGCTCTGCAGCCCCACCGCGCCGCCCAGCTGCCGCAGCACACCGTAGACCGTGGACAGCCCCAGGCCGGTGCCCTGCCCGGGTTCCTTGGTGGTGAAGAAGGGGTCGAACACGCGCTCGCGCATGGCCGGGTCGATGCCGCTGCCCGTGTCGCTCACGCGCAGCTCCACCCAGTCGCCGGGGGAGATCGGATCGAGCAGTTCGGGCGGCGAGCGCGTCAGCTGGCGCCGCGCCACCGAGAGGGTCAGCACGCCGCCGGTGGGCATGGCGTCCCGGGCGTTGACGGCCAGGTTCACCAGCACCTGTTCGAGCTGGGCCGGGTCGACGCGCACCCAGGCCGGACGCTGGTCGAGCTCCAACTCGAGGCGCACGTCCTCACCGATGACGCGTCGCAGCATGCGCTCGAGGTCGGTCACCAGACCGGTGGCGTTGAGCACCTCCTGGCGCAGCATCTCGCGGCTGCTGAAGACCAGCAGCTGGCGCGTGAGCGCGGCGGATCGGTCGGCAGCCTCAGCGATCTGCAAGGCATGCTCCCGTGCCGCCTGGCCTTCGGGCAGGCTGACGAGCAGGTCCTCGGCGGCGCTCGTGATCACCGTGAGCATGTTGTTGAAGTCATGGGCGATGCCGCCGGCCAAACGCCCCACGGCTTCCAGCCGCTGACCACGGGCGAGACGCGCCTGCAGCTCATGGGATTCTCGCTCGGCGTCCAGGCGTGCGGTCACGTCGCGCGAGCTCACCACCACGCGGCGCTGACCCGCTTCGTCGTTGTATGCGGTGAGCGAGCACTCGAAGCTGCACTCGCTGCCGTCGCGCCGCATGTGCCGCGCGACGACCGTCACCGGCGGCTGACCGACCCGCACGCGTCCCAGACCCTGGCTGCACTGATCGACATCGTCAGGGTGCAGGAATTCACGCACAGAGCACATGAGCAGCTCTTCGGGGCGCCATCCCAGGATCCGCTCCACGTTGGGACTCACGTGCAGGTAGCGGCCCTGATCATCCAGCTCGTAGACCACATCGTGGGCCACCATGCTGAGGGTGCGCAGGTGTGCCTCGCGGCGGCGCAGCTCGGCCTCGAGCTGGGTGCGACGGTCGCTCTCGAGCGCCAGCGACACCAGGTCAGCCAGGGCGCCCGAGAAGCTCTGCTCGGCCTCGGTCCAGGGGCGACGGGGCCCCACGTGCTCGTGACAGACGATGCCCACCACGCCCCCTCCGCCCCAGACCGGCGCATCCAGCATGGCGCCGATGCCCAGCGGCTTCAGATAGCTCTGATCGAACTCGCTGGTGCGCGCGTCGCTCACGGCGTCGCCGGCGGCGATGACGCGCTCCTTGGCCAGGGCCCCGAAGTAGCGCGGGTAGTCAGCCGCCTCCAGCAACGTGCCGTCGGAGTGCCTGTGCTTGCTGGCCTCGTACAGATCGACGCAGCGGATCGAGCTGCGCGTGCCGTCGTACATCCAGATGCCGCAGCGCTCGACATCCAAGGCGGCGGCCCCCGCCTCGGTGATGCCGCGCAACGTCTGAGCGAGACGCACGCGCCCCGACCCCACCGCCTTGGCGATCTGCAACAGCACGGCCGCTTGATCGGCGTGCGCTAGCGGTCGCGTCAATTCGGACATGGCATGGCCCCCCACACCCACACGAGTCAGAGCTGAAGCCTAACAGACTTCAGCCCCGCGATCGCCGCGATCAGCCCTCCCCAAAGTCCGTGGAGTGACAGCGGCGCCGCATGACCCTTTGCGTGGCGGCCCCCACCAGTCGCTCGCCGCAACGCGGCGCTCGCGGGCCCGGCTCCCAGGCCAGTTCGGGCGCAGAATCGTCGCTGCACCGGCGCCGGTCCGGTGGCGAGATGAGCAAGTGCAGGTCGCAGGCAGCGTCCGGTGGACGCCGCGCATCTGCGGGCATGAGCTCGAGCGGCGGCGCCGACGGAACGGCCGGCGGCGCGAGCGGTGCCGCGCGCAGCCCCGCGTCAAGCCCGCCCGGTGCGGGCAACGCCATCACGGCCAGCAGCGCGGCTACGCCCACTGCGGATGTGAGACCGACACGGCAGCAGCGCACGGCCAGGCGGTTCGAATCGCGATCGGGCACCATGCTTCCCTCTCCTGGGACTGTGGGCGCTCCCTGCTATCGACCGTCGACACGCCACCGCTGGAGTCCGATCCGACCTGCGGCCACCAGGCCAGGCTCCCCGCTGGTCGCTTCAGGCCCTGTGGCGAGCAGCGCTCCGGCGGGCCGGTTCGGCGATCCACTGCTACTCTTGAGACCCTCCCCCGGCCGCTCCCTTCGACGCAAGCTCACCATGATCCCCTCCCTGCTCCTGTCCGTGCTGTGCCTCGGCCTGCCCGGCGGCCGCGTGCAACCCCGGCCTCCCAATCTGCTGCTGATCATCGCGGACGACATGGGCCTCGACCGCATCGGCGCGTACGCTGCCCACCCGCATCCGGCACACACCCCGGTGCTGGACGGCTTGGCTGAAGGCGGGCTGCTGTTCCGCAATGTCTGGTCCCAGCCGGTGTGCAGCCCCACGCGCGCCACGATCCTCACGGGTCGCCAGGGCGTACACAACGGCATCGGCACGAGCATCCCCTTCATCAGTGATGGAATTCTCGTCGGCTCCGGCGGGCCCATCGGCCTCTCGCCTGACGAGTTGCCCTTGCCGCGCCTGTTGCAGGCGGCCGGCCGGCGCACGGCCGCGATCGGCAAGTGGCACCTGGCCAACACGGCCAGCGGCGGCTACGACCATCCGCACATGATGGGCTTTGGCATCCACGCTGGAGCGATCGGCGCCGTGGGCTACTTCGACTGGGAGAAGAACCTGGCCGGTGGCTGGGGCAACATCCAGATCCAAGAACCCGGGTACGTCACGAGCGTCAACATCGACGACGCGCTGACCTGGATCCAGGGCCAGGACGACCAGCCCTGGTTCCTGTGGCTGGGGCTGACCTCGGCGCACAAGCCGCTGCACGTGCCACCGCACGAGCTGCTGAGCCGCCAGACCGTGGATCAGCTGAGCGCGGACGATCCCAGCGGCGCCGACCTGCACCGCGCCATGGTCGAGGCCATGGACACCGAGCTCGGGCGCCTGCTGGCGGGCATCCCGCCCGAGGTGCTGCAGCGCACGCTGGTGATCTTCGTGGGCGACAACGGCACGCCGGAGGACGCCCTGGAGGCGCCGCTCACGTTCAAAGGCGCCAAGGGCTCGCTCAACGAAGGCGGCGTCCACGTGCCCATGATCGTGGCGGGCGCCGGCGTCGCCGCGCCCGGGCGCGAGGTGCGGGCGCTGATCAACACCGTCGACCTGTACGCGACCCTGCTCGAGCTCGCGGGCATCAGCGCCCCCGGCTCTCCCAGCGACAGCCGCTCGTTCGCCGCGCAGCTGCAGGACCCGGCCGCGCCGCCCGCGCGCCGCTACAACTACGCCGACAAGTTCCAGCCCAACGGTCCGGGGCAAAAATCCAAGCTGCGCCGCGCCCTGCGTGACGAGCGCTACAAGCTGATCCGCACCATCAAGCCCCTCGTAAGCGTGCCCAACAAGTTCTACGACCTGTGGTCCGACCCGCTCGAGCAGACCAACCTCGTGCACCCATCCCAGCCAACGCTCAGCCCCGAGCGGCAGGCCGCCTTCGAGCGCCTGCTGGCCCGACTGCTCTCACTCGAAACGTAGCGACCGGGCCGCCGCGCGGCGCAGCGATTGTGATCGCAGCCGCTCCAAGCGCAGACTCTGGCCTCGCCATCACGAACACCGAGACAAGGGGAGCCCGCCCATGGCATCCGCTCACGGCACCAATCCGCTGCCCCGCTTGCCCCGCGAACCCGTCCACAGCGTCGCCGGTCCGCTGCAGCAGTTCCTGCACGTGGAGGCCGCGAGCGGCGTGGTGCTGCTGGTGGCGACGCTCACGGCGCTGGTGCTGGCCAACTCACCCTGGTCCGACAAGTTCCTGGGTATCTGGAACACGCGCGTCGGGCTGACGCTGGGCGGCTTCTCCCTCGATGGCTCGCTCAAGCACTGGATCAACGACGGCCTCATGGCCGTGTTCTTCTTCGTGATCGGGCTCGAGGTCAAGCGCG
>Ga0164313_10001297_pt1 | contig 22037 bp, 20 predicted proteins | sample GuaBasSedimGuay4_FD_113735 | JGI IMG/M metagenome (GOLD analysis project Ga0164313, IMG submission 113735) | Subseafloor sediment microbial communities from Guaymas Basin, Gulf of California, Mexico - Guay4, Core 4569-4, 0-3 cm | ecosystem: Environmental > Aquatic > Marine > Hydrothermal vents... | reverse complement strand
TTGTCGACGTCACCCTGTGTCTGGGCGGACGCAGCCACTGGCACCAGCGAGATGAGAGCGAGAAGGAGTAGGGGCAGGATGACGCGTGGAAGGGGGAGGAAGTGCATACGAGACTGAAGGCTACTTCTCGAACGCCGGTAGTCAGATGTGGATGAGGGCCGACGGAGGACGAGACTCTCGAATTGGAGTAGATTGGGGGTGGAGGTGCACCATGTTCATCGTTATCCACCGCATCGAGGTCAAGCCGAGTCAACGTCAACACTTTGTGCTGTGCTGGAGGACCGTCCATGATGCGATTGAGGAACTGTGTGGGGGTCTCGGATCACGCCTGCACGCCGCAGATGACGGCACCTATATCGGTTACACGCAGTGGCCGGACCGTGAAACGTGGGAGGCCTGCGAACTCCCCACTCGGTATGCCGACGTCGACGAACACATGCGTGACGCATGTGCATCCATGGAGACGCTGTACGAACTCGAGGTAGTGACGGACCTGCTGGCCCCCGCCGGGTCCACCTGAGCGACCGCGAACACACGGAGGGCTTCTCGCGAACAACGCGATACCTTGATCCCTGAGTGCACGAACCTTCGATGAATGTGCGCTGAATCGGTCGTTCGGCTCGTGACAATTCGTATCAGAAGTCGCTCACCCTGATTCAACGATCCGGACTGGCCAATCGACGCGACGACAGGCTTCGTGATCCCTGGGATCACATGGTGATGATCTCGCTCAGCAGGTTGATCAGGTCTGTGTTCGCGAACATGCGGCGCGGTCGCCCTGCCTTGGTCCGGCGTGAGAATGATCGTTCTCCCAGGACTCCGTCCTCGCTCAGCCGTGTCAGGGCCTCGTGGGCTGCCTGATGACTGACCTCGTAGCGGTTGGCAACTGTTTCCGCGTCGATGAGGGGATGTGTGGGCAGGTCTCTGATGACGCGGGCGGCGACCGAATTGCCGCGCGACCGTGACCTCTGCTCGAGTGAGGTGATGAGTGTGGAGACGCGGTGTTCGACGGTGTGCATCCATTGGATCGCATCGACAATCGACATCGCCGCGAACTCGATCCACCGGTCCATGTCGCCGTTCTGGAAGGCGCGCAGGTTGTTGATGTAGCTGTCCGTGTGATTGCTCCATGGAACGGACACAGGTACGGGTGCTGGGATCTGGAGGCGGCCGGAGAGTATGTGTTGAATGAGCATTCTGCCAACTCGTCCGTTTCCGTCGACGAAGGGGTGGATCACTTCGAAGCGGGCGTGAGCGACGAAAGCCTGGACGACCGGGGCGATGTCGGTGCGAGCCGTGTATCTCGCGAGATCCTCGATCAGCGGTGCCACGTCTTCGGGAGGTGGAGGGATGAACGCAGCGTTGCGAGGTCCATAGGGGTCACCGCCGATCCAGTTCTGGCTGGTTCGGTAGGCAGCGATCTGATGTGGTTCGAGGCGAGGATGACCTTCCATGAGGAGCCGGTGCCATCTGAGGTAGTCCTCTGGAGTTGCGGGGAACGGTGTAACGAACGCGTCGCGCAATCCCTCGAGGTTCCCGATGATGCGTTCGGCGATCGGATCCCGGATCTCGTCCTGGCGGGCGACTTCGGCCTCGAGTATTCGGCGTGGCCCGACCATGATGTCCTCGATAATCGAGGATGCGCTTGACTCTGATCGGTACAGCACCGCAGCGATACCAGCTTCGGGAAGGGAGGGGACTGTTCCAAGGGTCCGTGATGCTTCAGCGATAGCGAATGTCGTTGCCTCTGTCGTCGCGATCTGGAGATTCGCTATGGGAACAGCCATGTGCGGTTCGTAGTCATACGAACGACCCAGTAGGTCTGTCCAGGTGTATGTTGTCATCGAAGATCCTTTTATCAAGAGAACATATCTGTATCTTGTCAAAACTGCAGCGTTTGTCAAGACAGCAAGGCAGATCTCGGGACCGGCTCCGATATCAAACATGTGTCAAACGAACCCAGACGGACGTACGACGACCCAGCCGGATGGACACGGATCAGCGGCGAAGTCGCAGCGCACAGGACATCACCACTCGCGACGGATCGACACCAGCGAGGACAGTTGTATCGGGCTCATAACCCGAAGGTCGCAGGTTTGGGCCCTGTATCCATCTGTACGAATATTGTATTCGCAATATAGGAATGTTATAGTCGCAGTATGTCTGAAAGTGGAATACCCATCAAGGATGTGACGCACCTCCGTGAAGCGCTGGGTTTGCTTGGGTCGCTGATGGACACAACACACGATGAGTTGGAGATTGCTGTAGTTGGAGGATCGGCACTTCTCCTTGAAGGCAGCGTGAGTCGCGTCACGCGCGATGTCGATGTTGTGGCCTTCGTGACCGGCGAAGACCTGCGTCGTGAGTCGCCGGGGAGTGATCTGCTCGAGAGCCGCGTGTTGGCAGTCGGCCTCGAACTTGGTCTCGAACCTGCCTGGCTGAATCTTGGTCCTGTGAGCCTGTTGGATGCAGGACTCCCCGAAGGATTCCTTGCGAGGTGCGGCATCGAAACCTTCGGAGGACTTCGTGTGCATTTCGCTGGCCGCTACGACCTCATCCACATGAAGCTGTTTGCTGCAGCCGACCAGGGGCCGACAAGCAAACACATGTCCGACCTACTGGCGCTCGGGCCAACATCTGACGAACTTGATGCTGCCCGAGAGTGGTGTCGCACCCAGGACGTGTCGATGCCATTTTCCAGTGAGGTCGATGCAACGGTTGCATGGGTGAAACGAGAGACCAATGAGTAGTCCTCTCCGTGATGCGGTTGATTGCTTTGTCTGGTCGATGTGGGGTGAGATCGGTGTGCCCAGTACCGAGCGGCGCGCGGTCGACCTCGCGATCGACATGGAAGCGCTCATTCACCTCACGCGGATCGGTGCCGAGGGTGATCCCCGGCTTGTTTCACATGTGGCTGCTTGGCAGAGCGCTTTCCCCGAATTCATCTCGAGAGCAAGGATGAAGCACATCGGGATTGAGTCCGTACGGGTAGAGCGCGGGAAGGATCGTTCCCGAAGAATGTCGGGGTCGCCCGTGGCGGTCCTCACGGGTGCATCTGCCGTGCAGTTGAGGATGCGGTCCGCTCTCGGAGTGAGCGCAAGGGCCGAGATCATTCGACAGTTCGTGCTGGACACGCCTGGCACACGACGATCGTCGTCTGACCTTGCGCAACTATGTGGATACACCAAGCGGAACACGGAAAAGGCACTCGTGTCGCTGGAACGAAGTGGGTGGATCACGAGAATCGAGGGCGGAACATCACTGCGGTGGTCTCTGACTGACCACGCTGCTCTTGCCGTTCTCTTCGCCCCGCTCCCTGTGAGCAACACGAGCTTCCTTGCCCTTGGTGAGATCGTTGAGGAGTTGCTGGTGCTTGATCAGTACGCATCAGATCCGGTTCCCGTCAGGTCCGCTGCGGCGCGTGGCGTGCTTGCCAGGGTGCGACCAATAGCGGACTGGGGGAGTGTCCAGCTTCCCAGGTGCCCACCCGAGGGCGATGCTTGGGATATCACACTTGAATGGGTTGGCGAACTGCCGGCATCGGCGATCTAGTGATCGGTGTCCCTCTCGGGGATCGATTCGGAGCCATCGGTGGAGAAGAGCCACGTTCCCACGGCCGCCTGTTGTGGCGATCCCAGACACAGAGCGGGTGCCGGAACGTGATACCAAGCCGACGTTCGGGTCGAGTCAAGGCCGGAGGCCGTCAATCTCGACCGGGCCGATATCGTCAACATGTGTTGACGCCAGTTCGCCGGTCTGGTACTTTGGTGTTGTGGACATCGAAGCGAGCGCACGAAAGCACGGTGTCCCGATTGAGGACATGAAGCATGCAGTACAACACCATTGGTGAGCCTTCGAGACCGGCGACGCGGCTGTCACGATGTTCATCGGACCATTGAGAACAGCCGAGCCATTGGAGGTGGGCGTTGTGATCGACGATGACGGTGCGGCGATCATTCACGCCATGAAGGCGTGTGCGAAGTTCTTGAAGGGATGGTGGACCACATGAGCGGGACGAGAACCGACCGCGCCGAGGCCTTGGAGCGGTGGGCCGATGATGTCGACTCCGCAGATTTGAAGGTTGCCGACACCGAAGCGCTGCGCTCCATTTCGGAATTGGTGGAGCAACGCAACGAAGTAGATGAGGATCTAACTGAAGCTGTGCGTTCCGCCCGCCGCTCGGAACGCAGTTGGGCAGAGATCGGAGCGATGCTCGGAGTTTCGAAACAGGCAGCGCAGCGGAAGTACGCGAACGTCGCTGCGACTAATTCATAACCCGAAGGTCGAAGACGTAAGTCACTCGCCGCGCTCTCGCTGTCTACTACCCCGAGTGGCAGTTGAAGCCTGGAGATTGGGAGCACTGCGTGGCGTCGATGAGGGCGAGAGCTTCGGTGCTGCGTCCCGCCCTCTCTGAAGGCGAAGTTTGGTCGGCAGGAACGATGAGTGTAGACATGTGCTGACTTATCAGATATGATAAGTCTATGGTTGATGTGAGTCCCACGTTGCAACGAGTCCTGACATCTGCAGCACGGCTTCAGGAGGTGGTCCCGGACGCGGTGTTGGTCGGAGGTTCGGCCGCCGCCCTCCACGCGGGCCATAGAGATTCCTTCGACCACGATCATGTCCTCGCAGACCTGGTCGATCGATATGAGGCCGTGCTGGAGGCTGTGGAGGCGACCGAGGGATGGGCGACGTCGGTGCGGACCTCGAAGCCACCCTTCACAATCATGGGTCGCCTCGGTGGTGTCGAAGCCGGCCTCCGCCAGTTGCGTCGATCTCGGCCGCTGGAGACCTGCGAAATTGACGTCGGCGACGGCGCAGTGGTGGTTGCCCCGACTGCTCCCGAGGCACTGCGAGTAATGGCGTTCCTTGTCGTCCAGCGCAACGCCGTCCGCGACTATATCGATGTCGTTGTCCTCGCTGAACATCTCGGCGTCGACATCGCGGTCGAGTTCCTCTCCGATATCGATGCGTACTACGTGGATCGGTCCGAGGAGCAGGGTTCAGTCCTGACATCGCTCGTGATAGCGCTCGCCAATCCCAAGCCACGGGACGCTGAGGTGACCCACGAGTTGTCCCGCTACAAGGGACTCGATGAGCGCTATCACGACTGGGCTGATGTGGTCGAGGTCTGTCAATCGCTGGCGCTTCGACTGAGTGGGGCGGTCTGATGCCGGTCGTATTCCGAAACGTCGACGCGTCACCAACAGATGATGTCCGCACGTGGCCCTATGAGGCGCTCGTGACGGTGATCGACCGGGGACTCGTCGGTGGCTGGAAGCCGATCTTCGTCGAGTTGCGCCGGGCACCCTGGGGAAAGGTCGCTCGTCGGGTAGAAGAATATCTCTCCTATCGGGAGCGAGACGGAGTCAGTACTCTGTTCAGACTCGCCGTCGAGCACGCCAGGTCAGACGCTGAGGACTCAGAGCGAGCCGAGGTCGCAGCCCGCGTTCGCGACGCAGTCGTCGGATCCGCGTTGACCAACGGCGAATTCGCTCGGCTTGTTGGAACCAGCGCGTCTCGGCTCAGCACCTACCTGAGCGGCAAGGTAACTCCATCAGCCGCAATGCTGGTGAGAATCGAATGGACCACCAGGAACGTCCAGTACGGCTCGGCGAGAGGACCCGACGCCAAGCGCTGAAGGGCTCAAAGCCCGCCCACTTCTGAGTTTCTGACTCATCACCCGAAGGTCGCGGGATGTCCGCTGCTTGTCCACCGGAGGAGATCTTCACTTCGGAGCGACCCCTCTGTCTCACGCAAGGTTGACACAGACGGGTCGCTCCGCTTGGAGCTGTGGGTGGAGTCCCTCACGATGGCAGGTCTATTGACGGGGCGGCGTGATAATATTCTTGTCACAGGACAGCCGCAGCATTGAGGACTAGCGTCGTGCGTGCCTGATCGAATCGTCAAGAATGTACGTCAACTATGTTTTCGTGGGAGAAGGATCACTATGAGTGGCAATATCGTAAAGGTTTCTAGAAACACACCGACCGCACCGATGGATCCCGCATCGTCGCAAACGGTGGCCTTTTCTCATTACAACAACCTGTCGGCTCAGCTGCCTCTGGATCCTCAATCTGGCCAGATCGTAGATGGTGATGTCAAAGCGCAGGCAACTCAATGCTTGACGAACATCAAGGCAATCGTGGAAAGCATCAATCACACGATGGATGATGTGGTCAAGACCACCATATTCGTAAGGAACATCTCAGACGTTGAAGCCATAGACGACGCCTATGTGGCGTTCTTCAACGACGACCTTCCTACTCGGACGGTGGTCGCGGTCGAAGACTTGCCGTTGAATGACGCTTTGGTGCAAATCGATGCACTCGTCTCAAACGGCGAAGGTACACCCCCGCAGGATTCTCTCGATCTTGTGAAGATCTCTAGGAATACATCGACCGCACCGATAGATCCCACATCGTCGCAAACGGTGGCCTTTTCTCATTACAACAACCTGTCGGCTCAGCTGCCACTGGATCCTCAATCTGGCCAGATCGTAGATGGTGATGTCAAAGCGCAGGCGACTCAATGCTTGACGAACATCAAGGCAATCTTGGAAAGCATCAACCACACGATGGATGATGTGGTCAAGACCACCATCTTCCTGACAGATATCGCAGACATTGAGGCCGTCAATGAGGTGTGTGCTGAATTCTTCCCGGGCTATGTTCCCTCACGAACCGTACTCAACGCTTCAGCCCTGCCGTTTGGTGCTTCGGTGCAGATTGACACGGCTATTTCACATGGAGATGGCACACCCCCACAACTGCCCGAAGACACCAAACTCCTCGTCATAGAAGCGGGAAATACGGCAGAGGCGCCAGCAGCCCCATACTCACACACGGTGGCGTTTTCTCACTACAATCACGTTTCAGGCCAACTACCCGTAGATCCAGCAACCGGACAGATCGTGACTGGTGGCATAGAAGGACAAGTTGGGCAATGCCTTACGAATATCAAGGCGATTGTGGAGAGCGTCGACCACGTCATGGATGATGTTGTCAAGCTCACTATCCAGGTCAAGAATATGTCAGACATTGATGCGGTGAACGATGTCTGTGCAACATTCTTCGAAGGCGACCTCCCCGCCAAGACAACAGTCGGTGTTTCAGCTATTCCCCTGGGTGCTCTCGTGCAGATCGATGCCGTTGTTTCTAACTGCGAAGGTACGCCCCCACAAACGTGACAGGCATTGCTTGAGCGATGAGTCGATTGTGATCTGAGCCCTCGATAGTGGTCCACCTGTTGTGGGGGTCCATACATCCCTCCACACTCAAGAGCCCCCAGGAACCCAACGCGAACCAAAGCTTCCGATCCTGTGTTTCGCCGAGAGGATGAACTCTCAAGCAACGAACTATACCGGTACCGGTATAATCGGTTCGATGGCTACAGAGACTTTCTCTCGACACTTGATCCGCATGGCTCGTCGGAAGGCGGGTCTGACACAGGCTGTTCTCGCAGCGCGGGCCGGGACCAGCCAGGCGGCCGTGTCGGCCTACGAGTCCGGACGTCGCTCACCATCGGTCGACACGTTGAGCAGACTTCTCGCCGCCGCCGGATTCGAGGTGCGGATGAGACTCGCGGCACCGGACACGCACACGACTGCCAGAGAGATCGTCGAGAAGATGGTGCGCCCCGACCAGGTAGCCGAATTCAACTCGCGTGAGCGTGCTCGGTCGTCACGTGCCTGAACTCGCTGCTGGGGAGATGGCGGGTCCTGAACCGGCATGATGTCCGGTTCGTTGTCATTGGTGGGATTGCGGCGCTCCTTCACGATCTGCCACTACCGGCGACAATCGACCTGGATGTGACGCCCTCTCGCGAACCCGGCAACCTCGAACGATTGGTGGTGGCATTCGAGGATCTCAACGGGGGCTTGCTCACCGCCGACGAGGCGGGAACGTGGTTTCCACGAGTTCCGGTGGAGAACTGGGCACAGTACGACACGCTGCACCTCATCCCGTCCTTCGGGCCGCTCAACATCCTGTTCTTCCCTGACGGAGCCCCGAACGGATATGAGGATCTGGTTTCCGAGGCGACCAGGGGATCTTTCGAGGGCCAGTCGGTTCTGGTGATCTCTGTGCAGACCTGGATTGCCTTGAAGGAAGCCACCGGCCGGTCGAAAGACCTCGAACATCTCGATCGGCATCACTCCAGGGAACCACCACCACCACCACCGCAGTAGCGATACGCGGGACCTGTTCGTATACCCAGGTCTCCACAACGACACGGGATGGCGGACTCTGGGGGCTCTTCGGACTCATAACCCGAGGGTCGCGGGTTGAAATCCTGCTCCGTTATGAAAGAGGCCCTGGCAATCCTGCATTCTCCAGGGTCTTCTTCGCGTTTGGGAGCCGCCCTCAGCTGGGAGGTTCCGAAGTCGCTCCTAACCACCTACAAGTTAACAACCCTCCCTATCAACACATCCAGGCACTAGGGTCACTTGGAGGAGACGAGCGCTTGTGTTGCTCGAACCAGGGGAGGCTGCATCGTGCCGGACAAACCGAAGAAGCCGCGTACGACGCTGCCGAAGGGCACACCAAAAGAGTTGCGCGACTTTGTGCGCTGTCGCAGCAATTCCGTTGACATCAAGTCAGGTGACCTTGACTGGCTGCCGAATATGCCAACGCTCACACTGAGTTTTGAGAAGGGTGCCAAGGGTTCGATCGTCGTTCGCGTCGTTGGGTTGGGTGGGATGATCGACATGAAGATTCCCGTTTCGATCAAAGATGGCCGCCTCGTGGCCGATACCTCGAACGTGACGGTTCCCGGAGACGCTGCTGACGAATGGGTCAATGACTTCAACGCCGATCTTCAGGCCAACGGAATGCAACTCGCTGGTGCGACGCTCAAGGACGGAAAGCTGCATCTCACCAAGAAGAAGATCCCTGCTGGTGCTGCTGGTACGTCCGCCGGACAGGAGACCGAACCCGTTGCGGACCCGCCACTGCCTCCAGGCCATAGCACCGGCCCTACCCAACAATCGGGGTCTGGAGCAAGTGCCGATCCACGTGTGGCTGGTGAGGCTGGAACCTCCTCTTCGACTCCATGGCTCAAGGTTGGTCTGGCCGTGGGCGGTGGCCTGATTGCTGTTATCGCGTTGGCGGCGTGGTGGGCGATTGGAGGGGATGACTCCGCAACGGAAGGGTCGACCTCTGCAGTTTCGACGCAGCAATCCGTCCCGGATTCAGATACCGCATCGGCTGGTGTCACCGACGAAACCACTGCCAGCGCGAACGACGGTTCCCCAACCGCAGAGGATTCAGGCGATACCACTGTGGAAACGCCACCAGGAGTGACCGATGACGATGACTCCGTTTCGTCTGTGCCAGGTGTGGAGGACTTCTCAGAGTCACAATTCCCTGCCCTGACAGCCTTCGCCGAGACGCAGGGTCTGGAACCGCCGTTCCTGATGATCCGATCGGATGCGCCTGGCGATTTCGATGGATGCGGACCAAATGGCGGTCCCGGATCCGATGTGCTGGGCATCGTGGCTACTCAGACGGGCGAGACCGTCACAGCCGCCGTCTGGATGGCTGAGCCACCCTCAGCCAGCGCATCCGAGTTCAGTTTTGCCGTCGTTGCCGAGGCGGTGCACCAGTCAGGCGAGAGCCAGCGCATGATGTACGAGGTGCACGACGGGCAGATGAGGGTCGGCACCGAGGCTCCTGACGGAAACATCGAGCCAGGGTCCGACGCCGGCGTCGCGATCAACGACACGGGCGTGGTCTTCTCATTCCCCGCTGATACGGCCGACCCTCTCGTCATCGTGTCGGTCGAGGGATTCCACTTGCTCACCGAAGGTGATGCGATTGGTTGTGACGGTGCGATCGCCGCCGTTGTCCCGTTTCCGACATCGTCTTCTGAGCGATCGGGTGATTGCACGGCCAGTGCGACTACCGCTTGTCTCAATGGTGGACGCTTTGACGTCCAAGTGGACGGCCCGGGAGGAGTCGTGTTCGGGGTTGCGTCCTCGACAGATGATGCAGCGGTGTTCACTGATGATCAGTCCGCAGGTCTGATCAGGGTTCTCAATGGTTGCCCAACAAATGGCTTCTTCTGGGTGTTCGCTGACGGCTTCGTGTCGGAAGACGTGAGCACATGGTCGACCCTCACTTTCACCGACACAGTCACCGACGAGGTGATGTCCTACACGAACCCGCTCGACCCGATGTCGCCATCGATCCAGGACACCGCCGCGTTCGCCGGCTGCCCGTGAAACAATGACTTCCGCGCCGGGACGTTCTAGCTTCGACGAGTTGGCTCGCTACGCAGGTCTTTGAGTAAGAGTTCAGCAGACGCTGACGGTACGGTCGCGTTGAGGCGGATGCCATCGTCGGTCGCTGCACTCCCGCTGCTTTCTGCCTCGGGGCTGGATAGCGATCTCGGTAGACGGTGATCCCAAGCGCCGGGGTTCAAGGCTTCTGGTTCGAATCCTGCCACCGCTTCTGGAGGGTGCCTGCGCGGTAGTGGATTCAGCGGCCCGCGAGAAGTGTTTCATCCAATTGGGAGCCGGGGCAGGGTGATCGATCGGATGGCGAAATACGCGACTTCGACGTTTCCCAGGCCGCAAGTCACGTGTAGTGTCATTCGTAGTGGCTACGCCACTGCTGGGCTAGACAGTGTATTTACGAAAAGGGGCGGAATAATGATAGGAATCAAACACAGGCGCGCCGGGCGGCTGTTCATCGTGCTGGCTGCCTTGGCGGTTGCAGCGGTGGTCGTCGCATCACCAGTGACTGCTGGTGGAAAAGACAATCCTGGGCGGGGTGCTGAGAACTCCAGAGAGGTCGAACTCCAGATCCTTGCGATCAACGACTTCCATGGGAATATCGCCACGTCGTCCGGCTCGTTCGGTGGCACGGGGCGCGCTGACTACCTGGCGACGAACATCCGAGATCGTGAAGCTGATGCAGCGAACTCGATCATGGTTTCCGCAGGAGACCTCATCGGTGCGTCTCCGCTGATATCTGCCCTGTTCCATGATGAACCGACGATCGAGGCGATGAATCTCATCGGTCTCGATATCAACGGTGTCGGAAACCACGAATTCGACGAAGGTCCAGAGGAGCTACTCCGTATGGCCTACGGTGGTACGCATCCGGTTGACGGTGACCTCGACGGCACGCCTTTTCTCGGCGCTGACTTCGAGTTCCTCGCCGCCAACGTCGAAGTCGATGCAACAGGCGAGACGCTGTTCCCTTCATACACCATCAAGAACTACCAGGGTGTCAAGGTTGCGTTCATCGGCATGACGCTCCAGGGAACACCATCGATCGTGACACCGTCAGGTGTTGCAGGGTTGACGTTCAACGATGAGATCGACACGGTCAACGCTCTTGTTCCGATGCTTCAAGCGAAGAACATAGAGGCTTTCGTTGTCCTCCTCCACGAAGGTGGGAGATCAGACGGTGGACCCCAGGATTGTGGCACAGGACTCACCGGTCCCATCGCGGAGGTCGCCGCAGGACTTGATGACGCAGTGGATGTCGTGATCGCTGGTCACACGAACGATGAGTTCGTGTGTGAGATCGATGGCAAGTGGGTCACGATGGCCGACAACCGTGGTCGCTTGTTCACCGACATCGACGTAACTCTCAACCGTGTCACGAAGGACATGACGGTTGTCAGCATCGAGAACGTCTCGAACCTCCAGGCGGGGGTTACTCCAGCGGCGGACGTGACTGCGCTCATCGACAAGTACCAGACCCTGTCCGATCCGCTCGCCAACCAGGTCATCGGAACGGTAACGACGGACATATTCCGCGCTCCGAACCTTGCTGGCGAGTCTGCGCTCGGCGACATCATCGCTGACGCTCAGTTCGACGCAACGTCGAGCGTGGGATTTGGTGAAGCCGTGGTTGCCTTCATGAACCCAGGTGGTATCCGAGACGACATCGACTTTGTTTCGTCGGGAAGCGAGCTCGACGGCGAGTTCACCTTCGGTGAAGCCTTTAGCGTGCAGCCGTTTGGCAACAGCCTGGTAACGATGACGTTGACGGGAGCCCAGATCGATACGTTGCTCGAGCAGCAGTGGGTTGGTCAAACGAGTCCGCGGATACTGCAGGTGTCAGCAGGCTTCTCCTATACGTGGGACGCCTCTCAGCCAGACGGGTCCAAGGTCGATCCGGCAACGATCGTGATCGATGGTGCTCCGATCGATCTCGGAGCCGATTACCGGATCACAGTCAACAGCTTCCTCTCCGATGGTGGAGACAACTTCTCCGTCCTTCCAGACGGGACGGACCGTCTCGGTGGCGAAGTCGATCTCGACGCGCTGGTCACGTACTTCGGTGCGAATTCACCTGTAGCCCCAGGGCCACAGGACAGGATCACCCGCATCAACTGACACGAACCCTCGATATGAACTGATGGTGTCCGACCGAGAGGTTGGGCACCATCAGTGCTTTCAGATCCGCATGGGAAGTCAGGACTTGATGTGCTGCTTCGGTTCATGAGGGTCATGGTGGTTCCGACATCGACAATGCGAACTGCCTAACATCATCGGACGATGCGATTGGACAGTCAACCTTGCTGAAGATGGCCGTAGGGCAGTCTGACGAAACCGACGGCGCTCTTGCCGCCGAGGAGATCCTTGGGCAATGCAGCGTTGCTCTTGGTGGTGAGACGCCGCAGGCAGGCCTGTTGTTGGCCTCTCACGACCTGGACTTCGAGGGATTCCTGTCCGCTGTCACACACGCGTATCCCGGCATGGATCTGATCGGTTGCACCACGATCGCACCGATGTCGTCTGTCGCTGAGTACTCGGAGGGGTCGACTTCCCTGACCCTGTTCGCATCGGATCTGCTTGATTTCACGGTTGGCCTTGGGACCGATGTCACAGCGGGTGCTGGTTCAGCGGCTCGTCAGGCAGTTGAGGAGGCGACCCGCAAGACGGACAAGTCGCCTGCGCTCCTTATCGCCACACCTACCATCGAGCAGTTCGATCCGACTGCTATCACCATTGAGATCGGGGAGATTCTCGGCTCTGGAGTTCCCGTGATCGGTGGTGGGGCGGCGCCAGACTTCCCGATGGCTGACCCCTGGGTCGGCGGTCGTCAGTTCTATGGCGATCAGGTCCTTACAAATGCGGTCCCTGTCCTCCTTATCTCGGGGCCGCTGAAGGTCTCAGTTGGTGTCGCTCACGGATGGAGTCCGGTGGGCAAGACGGCGGTAGTCACCCGGTCAGATGATGCCAAGGTCTACGAAATCGACGGCGCACCGATTCTGGACTTCTACCATCGGTACCTCGGAATCGGAAGTGAACCAGCGTACGCGAACCCTCTTGCGATTCTGGATGACGAAACCGGTCAGTACTACCTCCGAGCTCCGTTGGAGTACAACGAGAGCGATGGCTCGGCAACCTTCTTCGGCTCGGTTCCCCAAGGTGCCACCGTGCAACTCGCTATGGCCACAACCGAGGAGATTCTTCGCGGGACGGAGGCTTCTCTGGCCGATGCCATGGCTGGGTTCCCCGGTGAGGCAGCACCTGAGGGTGCCCTCATCGCGTCGTGCGCGGTACGCAACTTTCTGCTCGGGACGCGCGCCAGTGGCGAGATCGAGCGCATCAGAGCAGGTTTGGGACAGGACGTTACGGTTTCGGGTTTCTATGCCTTCGGAGAGATCGCTCCGCTCGACTCCGACAGTACTCCGAGATTTCACAACGAGACCTGTGTGACAGTTCTCATCGGAACATGAGCGAGGTGGAGGCGCGAGACCCAGAGCAGATTGAGCGACAGAATCGTGCCCTGCAGAAGAGACTCACCAGGACGGAGGGCAAACTGGAGACCCTTGAGATCCTTCAGCAGCAGAATGCGAACCTGATGCGTGCTCTTATGACCGACCTGGGAGAGGAGAGGGCTGAGTCCGAGCGTCTGCTGCTCAATATCCTGCCTGCAGCGATCGCGCAGCGGCTCAAGGCTGAGCCTGGGATTATCGCCGATCGCTTCGACTCGGTCAGCGTGTTGTTCCTGGACATCGTCGGGTTCACACCACTCTCAGAGACCCTCTCGGCCCAACAGTTGGTCGCGTGGCTCAATGAGGTCTACTCGGTGTTTGATGCCCTTGTCCAAGTTCACGACGTCGAGAAGATCCGCACAATCGGCGACGGGTACATGGTGGCGGCAGGTGTTCCATACCCGAAAGATGACCATGCTGCTGCAATCACCCGTCTGGCACTCGACATGAAGGCCCACTTCGCGACCCTCCCACCCGTGAGCGGGAACAGGGTCAATTTTCGGATTGGTATCAGCTCTGGCCCAGTCGTTGGAGGTGTGATCGGCACACACAAGTTCCAATACGACATCTGGGGAGACACTGTTAATACCGCCGCCCGGATGGAATCCCACGGAGTCCCTGGTCGCATACACATATCGACAGCCACATACGAACTGATCAAGCAAGAGTTCGTCTGTGAATCCCGCGGCATGATCGATGTCAAAGGCAAAGGAGAGATGGAGACCTGGTTCGTAGAGCGAGCATCGAAGTTGCTGTAGCTCATCGCGGTGCTCGTCCGAATCGAATCTCCTGATCGTCCTCACCCGCACTGCCCGACAACCCGAGCTTGATGTGCGTCACGTCGAAGTACGCGAAGGTCGCTGCATCTGACTCATAGCTCGAAGGTCGAACTCGAGCCGGTCGCATCACTCCCGTTGTCTTCTGCCTGTCGGCTGGACCTTGGTACAGGTAGATGGTGAACTTGTTCGCCGAGTGCTTGGTGCCTTTGGTTCAATTCCCGCACTTGTTACGAAAGAAACCCTTGGGGTTCCCCCACGCCTCCTCGGCGGAACTCGTGTTTGGGTTCCGTTGACGTGGCCCCTGCCATACCAGCGTCAGGCCGAGTGTGGTTCTAGCGGCACGGCTAGCGACGCCTTCACCGTTCCCAGGGCGACGTGAGACACGAAGCGGAGTACGTTGGCATCGGCGTCGAGGAGTTCACCGGTGATCCGACGGTAGTCGGCAGATCCCGAGAGGCCAACAGTCTCTCCGAGTTCATCAGGCGTTTGTGTGGCATCGTGCTGGAGGATTTCCAGGAGTTGAACGTCTATGGGGGTCAAGATGTGATGCTTTCACGTTGGCTCGTCTCGTTGGTATGTCTGGTACGCAAGACTCTTGAATATCTGCGCGAGGAACTGCAAGCACCTTGTGGCCTTGTTCCCGTAGGGTGAGCGCATGAGAAACAACGATTACTCCGCCTGCGATCCTCAGACGGCTGCTGTGTGGGCTGGTGAGCCACAGGATTCGAGCCATGGAGCGACACAGGTTCCCGTGGTCCACAGTGTCGGATTTGGCTACGAGGATGTTGAATCGTGGCAGGCCGCTGCCACGGGAGAGACCACGGGCCACATATACAGCCGCAACACGAACCCAACGGTGGAGGTATTCGAAGAGAAGCTTCGCGTACTGGAGGGGGCAGAGGCGGCGACTTCGGCGGCGACGGGGATGGCCGCGATCTCTGCCGTGCTGCACGGCTTGTTAGAGCCAACGGATCGAGTTGTGTCGGTGAAGGACACGTACGGCGGAACCAGCGTCCTGTTCGCCGAGTTCCTTCCTCGCCTCGGGATCGAGGTCGACCTGGTCGACACTGATGACGGCGATGCGATCGTCGATTCGATCGAGCGAGGATGTGACCTTCTCTATCTTGAGACACCGACGAATCCGACGATGAAGGTCCTCGATCTTCAACGGTTGATTGCGGCTGGCAAGGACCAGGGAGCGGTGACTGTCGTCGACAACACCTTCGCCACGCCTGTCAACCAGAATCCGATCGCTCTCGGCGCTGACCTCGTGGTTCACAGTGCTACCAAGTACTTGGGTGGTCATGGGGATGCTCTCGGAGGGGTGGTCGCTGGTCGGGCAGATCTCGTTGACACGGTGTATCACTATCGCGAAATCAACGGTGCAGCGATGAGTCCCATGGCGGCTTACCTACTGCTGCGCGGAATGAAGACGTTGTTCCTGCGCGTCGAGCGCCAGACTTCGAACGCAATGACCGTTGCTCGGTTCCTGGAGCAGCACCCCAAAGTCACTCAGGTGAACTACCCGGGACTACCCAGCCACCCAGGTCATGAGATTGCCCGACGACAGATGCGCGGTTTCGGCGGAATGCTCAGCTTTGCTGTGGAAGGTGGCTACGACGCTGTCAAACGCGTCATTCCACAGCTGCAATGGGCTCACCGAGCGGCGAACCTAGGTGCGGTTGAGACGACTGTGGGCCCCCCGGCAACAACCAGCCATGTCGAATGTTCCGAGGCCGAACGGGCCGCCCTGGGTATACCCGAGGCTCTGATTCGATACTCCACTGGCATCGAACACGTCGACGATCTTGTGGCGGATCTCGATCAAGCTCTTGAAGCCGTCTGAGATGGCGATGCGTCGTCCCATCGGATCATTCCGGCTGGACCTGGAATCACCGACCACATGAAGGGCCAGCGCCCGATCGTCCAAACGTCATCGGCACCATCAAGGGCAACGGAGGGCCCTCGCTGCCGATCAACGCCCTCCTGGACACGGTCGGCGCATTCGGACCAGGTGGTCACGGCACCCACAGCGACGACGAATGGGTCTCAATCGACAACCTCGTGATCTGTTCTGCCACGCTCGCCAGAGCGAGGCCGAGCTCGGCCCAGAACGCCACCCGTCAGGGGCGTTGAGCCGGTCGACATCCGCAGCATCGTCCTCTGGATACAACAAGGGGCGTGCCGACACGACACACGCCACTACGGGACCATCGGGCGTATAACCCGAGGTTCGGTGTCTGGTGGCTAGGACCAGAAACGCGACACTTCGGCATTGAGTGGAGTTGCTACACGACAGGCCTCGCGCGGCGGGTCCTCCGTCAGAAGGTCACCAGTCGACCTCCCTCTATGGCATGGGTTCGTCGATCCGGTCCCCCACAGAGAGAGCGCGACAGTTTCTGACGGCACCAGCGTGTTTGTGTTCTCTGTGTTTGCTCACTCCGTCCCCCTTTCAAGGGGGACTACTGAGGAGCGTCAGCGACGAAGTAGGGGGATAACGCGAAGCCAACGGAACTCTTGGGAAGCTTTGGGGTTGCTGGGCAAAGTGGGTGGTGGCTATCGCGTTATCCCCCTCACTCGAAGACTCGTGTGTCCCCCTTGAAAGGGAGACGGACCGTGGTTGTGAACTCGTGGATTGAGGTTGAAAGGAGGACGTCTCCGTCGACAGACCTCGCTCATTTCCGAAGAACCAGAACTGCGTTGGCGGTCAACGTAACCGCCGGGTGTTCGGCGCCAAAGCGTCCTCAGCTGCAGCCCTTCGGAAGTCGCCAGGGGTGGCGCCGAACTCTGCGGTGAACGATTGAGAAAAGTGGCTTCGACTCGCAAAACCGGTTTGCGTTGCAATGGACCCAATGGACTTGTTCGTCGTTCGGAGCATGTCTGCTGATCTCCTCAGGCGAACGTGTCTCACGAAAGCCATGGGAGTGTCGTTGAAGTAGTGCCTGAAGCTCTCGGCGAATGCTGATCGACTCATGGTTGCGGTAGTCGCCAGCGATTGGACGGTATGCGGGTTGGCTGGATTATCGAGGACCTCGGCGATCGCGGCGCTGATGCCAGGATCCCCGAGTCCGTTGAGGAACACGAGTCCCCTGTTGTCAGAATCGCTGAGCCGGCGCAACAGGAGAACGAGGCATTGGCGCATCAGTGCTTCGATCATTCCAAGGCTGCCTTCGGAGTGCTCTTCGGACTCTTCGAGGATCATCTCGAACAATCGGCGCATGTCGGATGAGTCGGAGAAATCCATGGTGATCGGGTCGTCGACGAGGTCGAAGACTCCGATCCCTGGCCCGTAGGTGGCCTGGATTCGACCACAGGCAACAACGAAGTCAGCATCACCAGCAGGCCGTCCAATGAGACGCTCGCCTCCAGGGAAGCTGAGTTGAGGTGCTTGTGTGCCGTCTCCGCCCGATCCCTCAAGGACGTGTCTTCGCTTCACGAGGGCCAGTGTGTATTTGGAGATCTCCGGACCGGCAGATCGGTTCATGTTTATCCGTCCTGATCCAGCAAGAACGAAATGGATCGTCACCCACCCGAGCTCACCAATAGGCAGGAGTGAGCCGCTGGCCACCTCACACATGGCGAAGGGCATGACCGAAACGTCGAGGTCCTTCATCAGTCTGTCGAGAAGCATCTCACGATACTACCGCACGGATTTGGACGATTCCGAACATCTCAGGTACCAATCCACACAAGACATAGCGCATTCTGAATGAGAGTAACGCCCGAAAGGGCAAGAAGGGGTACGCGCCAATGGACAATGCAACAGCTCTCGTGATCACCGATCCACAGAACGACTTCCTCAGTCCCGATGGGGCGACCTGGGGTCTCGTGGGAGAGAACGTCACGGAGAACAACACCGTCGCCAATATCGGCAGGCTGCTCCAAGCCGCCAAGGCGTCGGGGATGCCAGTCTTCGTGTCGCCCCACTACTACTACCCGACGGACAAGGACTGGCAGTTCGGTGGTGCGGTTGAGCAGTTGATGCATGACATCAACATGTTCGATCGCACGGGTGCCCTGTCTCTCGATGGATTCGACGGCTCCGGTGCGGACTGGCTCGACGAGTACAAGAAGTACATCGAAGATGGCGAAACAATCATTGTCAGTCCGCACAAGGTGTACGGGCCGGAGAGCAATGATCTCGCGCTCCAGCTTCGCAAGCGCGGCATCAGCAAAGTGATCCTCGCAGGTATGTCGGCGAACCTCTGTGTCGAGGCGCACATGCGTGAGCTCACGGAGAATGGCTTCGAGGTCACCGTCGTCAAGGACGCGACGGCAGCGGCGCAGCACCCCGAACTCGGCGATGGTTACGCTGCAGCGCTGATCAACTTCGGGTTCATCGCCAGTAGGGTGCTCGACACGACCGCTGCTGTCGCAGAGATCAGCTGACCTCAAGCCGGCCTTCCGGGCGACCGCACGTTCGCGCTACGGCGTGCGTGCGGTTTTCTGGTGTCTATGTGGAGGCAGGCAACGGCGGTTCGGACACGGTTCGTCGAACTTTGATGCGCCAACTGATTGGACTCACAACAGGATGGTCGAACGGGCCACGCTGAGGCGACGATCCAGGTGTTTTCGCCTTTGTTGCCATCGGCCTCATCGCCGCTAGTGTCCCGGAGGTGCGGTCGATTGGGGTTCAACAGCGGACCGCTTGAGCGCCGGGACCGACCGTAGCCGATCAGGAACGGGTGATTCATCATGGAGATAGTCAGGATCATCCTCTCAGGCCTGTGGGTGGCGATGATGCTGACCTTCCTCCTGGGCGACGTGCTGCGGCTGTTCTCGGGTGACATAACGCCCGGCGAGATCGATGGTCAGCCTGCCACTCAGGCGATATGGTTGGGCGCTGCAGCGATCATGCTGGTTCCGATCGTGATGGTCGTTGTGTCCCTGACTGTGCCGTATCCCTCGATCCGCTGGATCTCGATCGTCGCGTCCGTGGTCTTCGTCGTTTTCAACCTCGTGGGACTGCCCTACGTTGGCTGGTACGACAACTTCCTCATTGCGGTGAGCTTCGTCTTCAATGGGCTGATCATCTGGTACGCCTGGACATGGACCTCCTTGACGCTGTAGGAGCGAGACCAAAACAGTTCTTCGGAATTGGGCGGGGTTGCTACACGACAGGTCTCGCGCTGCGGTTCGTCCGTTAGAAGGTCACCATTCGACCTTCCACTACGGTGTGGGTTCGTCGATCCGGCCTCCCAGCGAGAGTGTGCAACAGTTTCTGACGGCACCAGCGTGTTTGCGTTCGACGTGTTTGCTCACTCCGTCCCCCTTTCAAGGGGGACAACTGAGGAGCGTCAGCGACGAAGTAGGGGGATATCGCGAAGCCAACAGAACTCTTCGGAAGCATTGCGGTTACTGGGGAAAGTGACCTGTTGGCTTCGCGTTATCCCCCTCGCTCGAAGACTCGCGTGTCCCCCTTGAAAGGGGGACGGCAGAAGTGAGCGATCAGCTGGTCGAGTCCGTGAATCGCGGTTCAAAGGGGGACGGACCGTGGTCGTGAACTCGAGGATTGAGGTCGAAACGAGAACGTCTCTGTCCACCGACCCCGCTCATTTCCGAAGAGCGGCCAAGGCACAGCGGAATCTGTCTGAGAGTCCATGCAAGGATGTCGGCGCCTCGTGGATCTCGGTGAATGGCGCAGTGAATCGGTATATGGCATGATTCACCGAATGCCACGAAGTGACCCCAGGTCGGTAGTTTCTGACCCCGACCAACCCGCAGTGGAGATCCTTCTCGGCCCTCAAGCTGGTCCCTTCCTTGACGCCGTGCTCGAAGGGACAGGTTCGAGGCTGCGATCGTACACCGTGTCCCAGGTCCGGTTCATCCCATCGAAATCGGTGACCGTGCAGTATCGCGCCAAGCTGGTGTCATCCACCGGTCGACCTGAGTCCGTCACCTTCGTTGCCACGTCGGGGGTGACAACACCTGATGGTGTACCCGTTTTCGCTGCGGACGGTCTTGAGGTGGCGTTTTGGCAGTTTCCGAATGACCCGTTCCTGCCCGGTCTGGCCTCGGCCACCGATCCAGACCGTGTGAGCGACTTGCTTGGACTCCTGGGTGCACCCCAGGAGTCGGTCAAACTCGCCACCAGGGCCTACCGACCAGGCAGACGTGCTGTCATCGAGGCCTCGGGCACGACACATCGGATCTTCCTCAAGATCGTTCGGCCCGGGAGAACCGCCGCCCTTCAACAGGCACATACTTCACTGGCCCAGCATGTGCCGGTACCCCATTCGTTCGGGTGGTCTGACGATCTTGGAGTCGTGGCTCTTCAAGCGATGCCCGGGCGTACCCTACGCGCTGCTTTGACCGCTCGATCCAGCCGAGTCCCGACCGCCGCTGACCTGGTGGCCCTTCTCGACCGTTTCCCCGAACCCGGAGACACAGCCAGGACTGTTGTCGGCCCACATCAGCGTGCCGCGGATCATGCTCGGCTACTCGACGCTGTAGCACCCGAACTCGCCACGAGGGTCGGAGCGATCGTGGATCGACTCGGTGCGGTTGCCCAGGAGCCCCTGGTCGCCGTACATGGAGACTTCCACTCGTCTCAGGTTCTTGTCAACCGCAACGACATTGTGGGCCTCGTCGACGTCGACACTGCTGGAGTGGGGGAGAGGGCGAATGACCTGGCAAATATCGTCGGACATCTGGCAACGCTTGGGATCGATTCTCCCGCACGGCGGGGTATCTCGGAGTACGGCGGAGCACTCATGAAAGATTTCGACAGACGTACCGATCCTGTGGACCTTCGGCTGAGAGTCTCAGCGGTCATCCTGGGTCTGGCCACCGGTCCGTTCCGGGTCCAGGAGCGACAGTGGCCGAAAGCGACGGAGCGTCGCGTGGCTCTCGCTGAGTCCTGGATCACCTCCGCCGACGAGATTCAGTGATCGATCTCATATACGGATGCGATCGCCGACGTCGGCAACCTGATTAACGAGCACTTTCCAAATTCCACCAGCGTGCTACTGTTGCAATTCAACGTAGGAATTTCGAAAGGACCGATATGCCGATACCGATCAAATGGAAGCTGGTTGCTGGCTCAGCAGCCGCTGCGATTATCGGCGTTTCAACGGCCGCCGCTGCCACCACAGGTCCAGAGAATGCGGAACTCGATCTCGACGATGTTGTGGCAGTCAGCGAGGTAACCAGCGCTCCGGCTGCGGACCTGTTGGAAGGTCCCGTCTATCTTGCCGTCGATGCAGACGATTCCCTCGCCTCACCGTTCGACAGTCCGGAATCCCCGGAGAGCATTGACAGCCCCGACTCGCCAGATTCACCCGAGAGCATTGACTCCCCGGATTCTCCGGATTCGCCAGAGAGCATCGACAGTCCGGATACCCGAGACTCCGCAGTTGGCGACGATGATCAGGAAATCCGAGGTTCAGCGGTTGGCGACGATGACCTGGACGACGCGGACGACCCGGACAGTGTTGATTCGCCGGATTCGCCTGAGAGCATTGACTCACCGGATTCACCGGATTCGCCTGAGAGCATTGACTCACCGGATTCACCGGA
>Ga0164313_10001296_pt1 | contig 22045 bp, 19 predicted proteins | sample GuaBasSedimGuay4_FD_113735 | JGI IMG/M metagenome (GOLD analysis project Ga0164313, IMG submission 113735) | Subseafloor sediment microbial communities from Guaymas Basin, Gulf of California, Mexico - Guay4, Core 4569-4, 0-3 cm | ecosystem: Environmental > Aquatic > Marine > Hydrothermal vents... | reverse complement strand
TTGCGTGCCCGGCTGATCCGCGTGAAGGAAGCAGAGAATACCTGATCAGAACTCGCAGATGCCTAATCTACAGGTATTTGCGCGGATATCCGACGGAGATAAACTGCGGCTGAATCCGGCTTTCAGGTGAGAATTCGAACGAGTTCAGGAGGCTTCGATTGGCATTATGCAATTAGTTTTGCTTTCGATAGTCGAACACAGTATTAGATTTATTGTTCACCTTATTATTTCCTTAGCCTCCAAAAAAACAACCCACATGCATCGTTTACGAGTGATGCTTCCTTTATGACAACGGCATCGTTGCAATATCCGATAACGGACCCGGAAACCGCCACCATCGAGGTTTCCAAGTACGTAGATAAATGGCGGGATCAGGAGGGCAACCTCATCATGATCCTTCATGACATTCAGGACGAGTATGGCTACGTCCCCCGGGAGATTTCCATGGAATTGGCCCGGGATCTGGAGGTGAGCCTCGCCCGAATCTACGAGGTGATCACGTTCTACAATTACTTCAAACTGGTGCCTCCGGGTAAGCACAACGTGACCGTCTGCACGGGAACGGCGTGCTACCTGAAGGGGTCGGCGAATGTCCTTTCGGAGATGGAGACCCAACTCGGTATTCGGGAAGGCGAAACGACTGAGGATCGCGAATTCCGTCTGGAAACGGTTCGCTGTATCGGGTGCTGCGGCATGTCGCCGGCACTGACCGCGGATGGCAAGACACATGGCCGGGTGCGCAGCTCCGATGTGACCGAGATCCTGGCTGGTTTGAAAAAGGAGGGTAACGGAAAATGAAGAAATTTACGAGTTGTTCAGATCTCGCCAAGTATCGGACGGAGCAGAAATTGGCTGTCAGTGAGGTTCGGGTCGGGCTGGATACCGGCGGATTGGCGGCCGGAGCGGGCGAAATTCTGGGTATCATCAAGGAAGGTGTCGCCGAGGCGGATCTACCGGTTGTGGTGCGCCGTACCGGGTCGCTGGGTCTGGCCTACGCTGACCCGGTCGTGGTGGTCAAGCAGGAGGGTGGACCGGAGCTCATGTATGGAGAGGTCGACTCTGGTGTGGCCCAGCGGATCGTCAGCGATCATCTCGGCAAGGGAGAGTTGATCCAGGATCACGTGATCGCCACCCGAAACCGGGCGACCGAATTCGACGACCGACCGACGACCGCGATCCTGATCAAGGATACGGGCGTCAATGGAGGTGACCGCTCCAAGTTCTTTCAGGCCTCATTCGAGCAGGAGGTCGAAATCTCCACCTTGGACCCGAAGGTGCCGATCCTCCGGGCCTTGGACATGGGTATCTATGATGAGGGTCTTTGTGTTCAGCTGCTCCCCTCGGGCGTGACCTATAGCAATGTTCTCTCGCCGGATATCCGACGGATCATATCCGAGAGCCTTCAGAACGGCCGCGTAATCGATGAGCTTTTGGTCAAGGATCCAGATCCTCAGGTGCGCATTGTTCTGCGGCGCTGCGGGCAAGTGGATCCGGAGAATCTCGGCGACGTTCTGGCCCACGGGGGCTACGCCGCTCTGGAGAGTGTCCTTTCCGGGATGTCGCCGGACGACGTGATCGAGGAAATGAAGACCGCCGGACTGCGCGGGCGCGGTGGTGCCGGATTTCCGACCTGGCGCAAATGGAAGCTGACCCGGGAAGTGGAGGCGGATCAACGGTATGTGATCTGCAATGCGGACGAGGGCGATCCCGGAGCATTCATGGATCGGAGCGTCCTGGAGGGCGATCCACATGCCGTTCTCGAGGGTCTGATTCTGGCCGCCTACAGTATCGGAGCCTCGAAAGGGTATTTCTATATCCGGGCCGAGTATCCGCTGGCGGTCGCACGGATCCGCCGGGCGATCCAGGAAGCTCGGGTCGCCGGGCTGCTCGGTGACAATATACTCGGTTCCGGTTTCAGCTTCGATGCGAAGGTCCGCCTCGGCGCCGGCGCTTTTGTCTGCGGCGAGGAAACGGCTTTGATCGCCTCGATCGAAGGCAAGCGGGGCAGCCCATCGCCTCGTCCGCCGTATCCCTCGGTTCGTGGCCTCTGGGGCAAGCCGACCTCAATCAACAATGTCGAGACGCTGGCCGCGGTATCGCCGATCATCGAGAACGGCGGTGAATGGTATGCCGGGTACGGCACCGAACAGTCCCGGGGAACCAAGGTCTTTGCCGTCACCGGCAAGGTGAAGAACGCCCAGTTGGTTGAGATACCGATGGGGGTCAGCATTCGTACGATCGTGTATGATATCTGTGGAGGTGTCCTCGACGATGAGGACATCAAGGCGGTTCAGACCGGGGGTCCTTCCGGTGGTGTCATACCTGAAAAACACCTCGATACCGAGATCAGTTACGAGAGCCTGAGCGAGCTCGGCTCGATCATGGGCTCAGGCGGCATGCTGGTCATGGACGAGTATGACAGCATGGTCGATGTGGCCAGGTTTTATCTCAAGTTCAGCGTCGAGGAGTCCTGTGGCAAATGTGCACCGTGCCGGGTGGGCGGTTACCAGATGCAGCAGCTTCTCGACAAGATTTTCCGTGGACGCGGCAAAGTGGAAGACCTGGGATCGCTCAGGAAAATCTGCCGTGCCATGCAGACGGCATCGCTTTGCGGTTTGGGGCAGACCGCTCCCAATCCTGTCCTTTCAACCCTGAGGTATTTTGAGGATGAATACCAGGCATTCATTGAGGGTGGTTCGGCCTACGCTCGGAAGATGAGGAAGCAATTGGCCGAAGCAGGAGAGCAAGCGGGTTAACCCTCGAGGAGTCACCTTCATGATACAACGAATGATCAAGGCAACGATCAACGGTTTTGCTGTTTCGGTTCCGGCCGGCACGACCATTTATGAGGCCGCACTCGGCGTGCACACCAAAGTGCCGACGCTCTGCAAGCACGATGATCTCGATCCGACGGGAGCCTGTGGCATGTGCGTGGTGAAAGTCGCGGGCTCGGGCAAGATGCCCCGCGCCTGCACCACGCCGATCGAGGATGGCATGGATATCATCACCCACGACGGCGAATTGAACGAGATTCGCCGCACGGTGCTCGAGTTGATCCTCTCGACCCATCCGAATGAGTGCCAGACCTGCGGGCGCAATGGCGATTGCGAACTGCAGACCCTGGCCGGCGAATTCGGAATCCGGGAGGAGGGATTCAAGCGGATGATCAAGGACATTCCCTCCGATCACTCCAACGGCTCGATCGTCATCGACTTCGTCAAGTGCATCAAGTGCGGCCGGTGCGTCCAGGTCTGCCAGGAAATGCAGGACGTTTCCGCACTTTCCTTCCTTCAGCGCGGGATCGACACGCGCATGGCGCCGGCCGGGGATATTCTGCTGGCGGATTCACCGTGCATCAAGTGCGGACAATGCGCGGCCCATTGCCCGACCGGGGCCATCGTCGAGAACGACGAGACCTCCACCGTCTGGGCGGCCCTGCGGGATCCGGAGAAATACTGCACGGTTCAGATTGCCCCGAGTGTGCGGGTGGCCCTGGGCGAAGAGTTCGGTTATGAGCCGGGCACCAATCTGACCAAGAAGATCTACCAGGTGGCGCGACGCCTCGGTTTCAAGGCGGTGTTCGACACGAATTTCTCGGCTGATCTCACCATCATGGAGGAAGCCACCGAGTTCGTGCAGCGCTTTGTCCATGGCAAGGGACCGCTGCCTCTGATCACCTCATGCTGTCCGGCCTGGACGGACTATATGGAGAAATACCACCACGACTTTCTGGACAATTTCTCCACCGCCAAAAGCCCCCAGCAGATGCTCGGGGTGATGGCAAAGACCTATTATTGCGAGCAGATGGGCATCGATCCCGCCACACACTACCAGGTGTCCATCATGCCTTGCACGGCGAAGAAATATGAGCTCGAGCGGACGGACGAGATGTTTGCCTCCGGGCATCAGGACGTGGATGTCGTGCTGACGACCCGCGAGTTTGCACGCATGATCAAACAGTCGGGGATTGACTTCATCAACTTGCCCGACGGCGAGTCGGATTCGATCCTCGGTGACTACTCCGGTGCCGGTACCATTTTCGGTGCGACTGGCGGGGTGATGGAAGCGGCCGTGCGCACGGCCTACTACTTCGTCACCGGCGAGAATATGCCCGATGAGGCGATCAATATCCAGCCGGTTCGCGGTCTGAAGGGGGTCAAGGAGGCGGAATTGGAGATTGCCGGTAACAAGATTCGAGTCGCGGTGGCCCATGGCATGGCCAATGTGGGCAAGGTGCTCAACCGCGTCCGGAAAGCCCGTGAAGCCGGAGAGGAACTGCCCTACCACTTCATCGAGGTGATGGCCTGCCCCGGTGGCTGCATCGGAGGCGGTGGGCAGCCCTACGGTATCAATGACGAAGTGCGGCGCAAGCGCATCACGGGCCTCTACGAGGACGATCGCGACCGGTTGCTGCGGTGCTCGCATGATAATCCGGAGATCCAGCGGGTCTACGCCGAGTTCCTGGGAGCTCCGCTGAGTGAGCGGGCCCACAAGCTGCTCCACGTCACCTACAAGGCGCGTCAGGTCTATCTGAAATAGGTCCTTTCTGCGCGTTTTCGAATCCTGAATACTGTCTGGCTTCTTCGATCCATGGATCCATAGACCACAGCGCACGGCCTCGACCACCGACTTCCTACCCCAACCACTCAGGAGGCGTGGTCACACTGCCATGATACCCGCTCTATTAACGACTATACTCTTCGCCTTGACCGCGGTTTGTGCGACTCAGGCCGCGATTGCTTTCGGGGGGACCCGGGCAAACCTTGGACGTCTCCTGATTGCCGTCGTCCTGCTCGGAATCTGGGCCCATGCTTACGGGCTCGGGTGGAGCGGCGGTGAGTTTGGCCGCCTTTACCTGGCCGGAGCCATCGGATTCGGTCTGGGCGGTCTCTGCATGTTTCAGGCCTTTCCCCGGATCGGCTCAACCCTGAGCCTGCTCGTGGTCGAGTGTGCCGCCGCCGTCTCGAGTGGTGTTTTGGCCTGGTGGGTGCTTGGAGCCGCGCTCAGCCCGCTGCAGGTCATCTGCGGATTGGTATCCATCGGCGGTGTTTTCATTGGTCTGGCGCCCTTCCGATTGCCGGATGTCACCCGCCCCGTGCTGGTGACGGGCGCTCTCTTTGCGGCCGTGGCCTCCATTGGTCAGGGCATCAGCTGGACCCTGACCAAGAGCGCATTCATTCGGATCCAGGCCTCGGGCGGAGCGATTGATCCGCTCACGGCGGCTTACCAGCGTCTGCTCGGGGGGGTGACGGTCGCGTTGGTTGCGGTGTTTCTGGTCTGGATCTTGAGGACCCTGCGTCAGGGGGGAGTCGTCGCTGACCCGCTCGGCCGCCAGGATTTCGTGCGGCCTCCTGCCCGGGCCGGTCTCTGGGTGGTGGCCAATGCCCTGGCCGGACCGGTTTTCGGAGTCGGGTGCATGCTCTGGGCGATACGTGAAGTGGGCAATCCGGGCATCGTGCAGGCGGTTGTGGCGACGGCCACGCTGGTGTCGGTTCCCTTCTCCCGCCGTCTGGAAGGAAGATCCCTGCGGCCCAACTATTTCTTCGGAGCCGCCATGAGCATCCTGGGCACGGCCGGTCTCCTGCTTTTCGGAACATGAAAAAGAAAACCATCCTGATAACCCTGTCTTTGTTTTCGTCTGCCTTTGCGGTCGACGATGAGTCGATCTACGGTGTGTATTCACTGCCCAATTACGAAGTGGAAGGCTCTGCGGCTGACAGAGCCTTCAAGGGCTGGGACTTCAACTCGGTCACGATCGCGGAAGATGCCGAGATTGGGCTTGAAGCGGTTTCGGTGGCGCATGCCCTGGTTTCGCTGCCTGGAGTCGACGCCGGCCGGAGGGGAGCCAATACGATCGAGCCATCCATCCGCGGTCTCGGCGGTGAGCGGGTCGCCACTTATTTCAACGGACTTCTTCTGCCGGGCGGATCGCCGACCCATGTGGCTCCGGTAGGGTTCTTTTTCCCGGGATCGGTGGCGACTGTATCCGTTGCCCGGGCATTCCCATCGGTGACGGGTGGTCCGGTCACGGCGAGCGGACGGATTGACCTGGAAACCCCGGGTTTGGCCACCCGGGAGAATTCCGGGCTCCTGGCGACGACGGTTCGGTCGGGCTGGGAGGGAGTCAATGCGATCGCTTCCGGCACCTATCGGGCCGGAGGGATCCAGGCCTACGGCGGATTGTCCGGGGCGCGGTTCGGAGACTATCGAACCGGGGGAGGGGATTGGGTTGATGCCGATCTGAAGACGGTGGGTGCGGCCGGATCGGTGGTCTGGACCGGTTCGGGTGGAGGATCCGCCAATCTCGCCATGGTCGTCAGCCACCAGCTTCTGGCCCGCAATGCCTCGCTGCCGCTCGATCTGAAGGATACCACGATGGTGGCCCTGACCTTGGACACCTCGTGGACGACGGGGTTGTCGGTATGGAAGTTCAGGATCGGGTATACCGATAACCAGCCCTTCCTGACCAGCGAAGACCGACCGATCGTGCCGGGCGCTCCCATTCGATTGGTGGATGCCAACGCCGACGCCAGGAATCTCGGGGGTGGGGTCTCGGTAACCTCGCCTCTCGGTGCATCGGGAACGACAGAGATCGGGCTTGATTTCCGCAACCAGGCTCGGGATGCGGTGCGCGCCCGGTATTTTACTTCGGGCAACATACTCCATGACCATATCTGGCCTGAAATCGAATCCACGGACCTGGGTGTCTTCGGCGAGATCCGATGGGATGAAACCGATCGCTATCGGATCGTCGGAGGCGTGCGCGTTGACCGGGTCTGGAATGATGCCAAGGCGGCCGATGATCCAGTGGTCGGCCTGCCCGGCGCCCGGGGCGATACGATCCGAAAAAACTACGGTGCATTCAACGGACCCGATGCCCTGATCACGAAACGGGACGACTGGGCGGGGGCGGCACATCTGTTGGTGGAGGTGCCAATAAAGTCGGATGACCTGATTGGTTATGCGGGAGTGGGGATGGTCCGGGCGGCGCCGGGGGAGACGGAACGCTACCGCGCTTTTCTGAATGCGTTGGGCGGAGGGATGGAGGTGGGGAACCCATCGCTCGGAACCGAAACCCGATGGGAACTTGACGCAGGGGTTCGAATGCGCGGTGAGGGCTGGCGATTTGATGTGAGCGGGTTTCTGGCTCGGATAGATGACTTCATTCAACGGGAAGCCATTGCCTCGGGTCCGCTCGTCTATGGTTTCAGAAACAGGGACGTAAACCTGGCCGGATTTGAAATGATCTCGGAAGTCGCGCCGACCTTTCTGGCACGGTTGGGTTTGAGCCTGGACGGCTCCTTTTCGATCGTTCGGGGTGAGAATAGAGCGACTTCGATCGGGATTCCCGAGATCCCGCCTTGGAATCTCGGCGCCGGCCTGACCTGGGAGAGTTCCGAGGAGGAGCCGCGTTTCAGGTTGAGGCTCGAGACCCGGATTGTCGGATCGCAGAGCAATCCGGATCCGGCAACGATGCCGCTCTACCGAGATACGGATGGCTTCGGGCTATGGCGCCTGGGTGGGCGAATGGATGCCGGACGGGGATGGGCGTTCGACCTGTCGATCGAAAATCTGTTTGATAAGCGTTACTACGAGTATCTCCAGGCACCGGTTGACCCCGGCCTGCTCGGGCCATCGAGCGGAACGCTCAAGCGAGGTGATTCAATTCCTGGATTTGGACGTCAGGTGATCATCTCGGTCCGGAAGCGCTTCTAGTATTCTGTCCGCGCCCTTTTTCGGGTCGCCGTCTGCGGCAGACACCGAGACCGCGCGGATTCTTCCCCAAGGGAACCCAGCGGGATGAGGGTGCTGATTCGGAAGTATGCTCGGCGGGCGGCGGCAGCTTCTTCCAGTTCGAATCAAGCTCGCTTCTCATCTGGTCGACGACTTCCTCGGACATACCGTGGGTCACGTTGTAGCCGAGGGTGTCGGAGAGGAATTCGGTGATCGTGATCCAGCGGCTGCCCGACTTCACTCTCTGGGTCCAGGCGCAGAGTACGATCCAATCCCGCATGGCCTCAGACTTCCGCATGTAGAAAAAGCTGATCCAGATACTGGCCGCGCCCACCATTCCGATCAGGCAGGCGGAAATGGTGGTGGCATTGAAGAGGGTGGAGGGTTCATCCCCAACGAAGCTGTCGACGAGCCCGAAGGTGGCGTCCGCGAAGATGAACGTGACGATCAGAGCGTAGGACAGGATCTGCCCGAGCAGTATGGCGTAATGAATTCGGCGCACGCGATTTGTTCCCCTTCAGGATCAAACGGTGGCATGGGGTGAGGATTGAGGGCGATGTCTCCGGTTTACCGCAATTGAGGTGATGAGTCGCAGCTTGCCTGCGTAGAGCCACCGATAGAGCATGGAGGAGTGACCGGGATCGTAGAGAGTATTCGCGGATGGAGCAGGGACTTCACCCTATTGGCGATCGCGGTCTTTGCGGTGGGCGTATTTTTCGGCGTGCAGTTGACCATGTACAACAACTTCGTCGTCGACCGCCTGGCAATCGAACCGGATGAGCTCGGGATGGTCGAGGCCTTGCGCGAGGTGCCCGGCCTGCTGAACGCTTTCATCATCGCCATTATGGTCGGTTTTCCAGCGCCTTTGTTTGCCGGGCTGTCCCTCATCCTGATGGGAGGGGGGTTGATGGCCTATTCCACGGTTGATTCCATCTTCGGCCTGGCATTCTTTTCGGTTTCCTGGAGCATTGGGTTTCATTGCTGGATCCCGCTTCAACAGACCATGGCCCTGCAATTCTCACCGGGTGGGGCCAAGGGGCGGTGGTTGGGGCAGCTCCGTGCGGTGAATTCGGTGGGTTGGCTGCTGGCCATCGGTCTCTGCCTGTTACTGTACCGGTTTATTGGATATAATGGCTTGTTCATCATCGCCGGGTTGGTGACCATGGTTGGTGGCGTCGCCATCCTGTTCGCATCGCGCAAACGGACCGATGGAGAACGGGCGTTCGTCTTTCGGCGTCGCTACTCCGTCTACTACCTGCTTCAATTTCTGCAGGGATGCCGCAAGCAGATGTTCATCACCTTTGCCATATTTGCCCTGGTCAAAGTGCATGGGATGCCGGTGACCACGACCATGGTTCTGGTGCTGATCAATCAGACACTGGTCACCCTGACCGGGCCGACGGTCGGGCGCTGGGTCGACCGATTTGGTGAGCGGCGAATGCTCAGCCTCAGTTATGTCGGGTTGATTGTGGTGTTCCTCGGTTACGCCACAGTCACCCATCGGCCCACACTCTATGTGCTCTATTGCGTCGACAACCTGATCTTTTTCGGCGGAATCGCCCTGACCACCTATCTGTACAAAATCGCGCCGGCCGAGGACCTCAAACCAACCCTCTCCATGGGCGTGACCATGAATCACGTCTCTTCGGTGGCAGCACCCCTGGCCGGGGGCTTTGTCTGGTACTTCTTCGGTTACGAGGTGATCTTCTACGCCGGCGCGGTTCTGGCGTTCATCTCGCTCATCGTAAGCCAATGGGTTGATCCGAAGAAACCGGACCATCCAGCTTGTCCCGTATTGTCCTCGACCCCATGATCCTGCAACTCCGCAACCTTTGGCTCGTCATCACCTTGGTGATCGGCCTAGGTTCCGTCGCCATGGGACAGACATCGAAGAGTGAGTTATTCGTATATGTTGGCACCTACAACCGGGGAGATGAAGGCGGCATCCGACTTCTTCGCTTCAGCCCCGATCAGGAGCGGCTCGAATACCTCGGTCTGGCGGGTGAATGCAGCAATCCGTCCTTTATCGCGATCCATCCGAATGGCCGATCTCTTTATGCGGTCAGCGAAAGAGGTTCTCCCGAGGGTGGTCAGATACTCTCCTTTTCGGTGGATCGGGGCAGCGGTCTGCTGACCGCCCTCAATGAGCGGCATTCGGGCGGAAAGGGCCCTTGCCACCTGGTTGTCGATCCAAGTGGCGGATGGGTGTTGGTCGCCAATTACAGCGACGGGGGAGTGGCCACTCTCCGTATACTTGACGATGGCAGCCTCGGTGAGGGCGGAGCCCGTCTCAAGCACGAGGGCAGCGGCGTGGATCCTGAGCGCCAGGAAGGCCCACATGCTCACTCGATCAATCTGACGCCGGATGGCTCCCGGGCTGTCGTGGCCGACCTCGGGACGGACAAAGTGGTGCTCTATCGGTTTGATCCGGGCGACGGAAGCCTGATCCCGAACGATCCGCCCTGGGGAACGGTCGACCCCGGGTCCGGACCGAGACACGTGGCCTTTCATCCCGATGGAAATCGGGTCTACGTGCTCAATGAAATGTCCGCTACATTGAGCACCTTCTCCTACGACCCGGCAAGTGGTGCCCTGGAGCCCATGCAGACGGTTCCGATGTTGCCCGACGGTTTTGATGGAACGCGATCGGGTGCCGAAGTGGTCGTTCACCCATCCGGCAGGTTCGTATACGCATCGAATCGCGGACATGATTCGATCGCCATCTTTGGCGTGCTGAGGGAGGACGGCACCCTGGTCGAGATGGGACACGAACCATCGGGTGGAAAGAGTCCCCGAAATATCGCCATTGATCCTTCGGGCACCTACCTGTTCGCCGCCAATCAGAACACGAACAATGTCGTCGTCTTCCGGATCGAAGAGAACGGTCAGTTGAGCCGGACGGCTATGGAGGCCAAAGTCCCGAGGCCGGTCTGCCTTCGGTTTCTGGCTGTGGATTGAAAAACGGAGGCCGAAAACGGTCAAGCCCGCCGAGCCAACACCATCCAGTCCCAAGGGTGGGGGTTGGTCATCCAATCGGGTGGTTCGGCGAATTCGGTTGTCCAGGAATAACAGATCTTCTCGACCTCGAGAACCTCGAGGCCGTTGTCCGGCAGTAGAAACTCCAGTTCCTCCTTCAGGTAGTGTTTGGTGATCACGCCGTCAATCGGGATATTGCCCCGGTGAATCTGGCGCACCGATCCCGAGCAAGGCAGGCCGATCTTCTCTGCTTCGGAGGCAGGATGGCCCTCCCGCTGGTTCCACTGGATCAGGCGGGCACTGGTCAGCAGCGCGGATTCCACGGATGGGACGACGATCAGAATGTGTCCATTCTCAAGCAAGTAGGACTTGAGATTCCGAAACATCCGGGCTCGAACCGACAGTGAGCTCGTAATGAGAACATTGATACAGAGAGCAAAGTCGACCGGTGGGATGGCGATCCTGCCTGCGGCCAGATCGCACACCCCATAGGATACGTTCTGCAACTCACGGTGGGCTTTCATCGCCCGGTCCAGGCACGCCTGCGAGAGATCGCAGGCGTGGACCCGGCTGTATCCCCCGGTCAGCAGCGGCAGGAAATGGCCGACGCCGCAGCCGAGGTCCGCCGCAGTTCTGTCTCGACCGGCAAAGGCCGTCACCCGTTTTCGTATCAATCCCCTGGTGTCGTGCTCGAGCACGCTGAAAATCTCCGATTTGTAGGAATCGGCGACTGCGTTCCAATAGGCGCGATTCATTTCCGGGGGCTCGCTGTCGGGTGGCATCGCATGGGCGAATCCAAGCTGAACCGCTGTTGCCTGGCAAGGGTGGAGATGACACCCTCAGCTGTATCCATAAAAAAATACTACTGACCGCCTGCCGGGTGACCCTTGGTTTTCCGATTGAAGATGCGGAGCGTTGCCTGGCGGGCCCGCTCAAAGTGTTTCGGCTTTATGTGCATGGCAACGAGAGCGAAAGCGATGGCCAGGGCTCCGAGATCGTCGCCGAAGCCGACCCCCGGGATCAGGTCGGGAATGGCGTCGAGCGGCATGATGAAATAGCCGAGCGCCCCGATGACGATCGCCTTGGCCCGAGCCGGTGTGGCGGGGTCTCTGAGCACGTAAAAGAGGACGAGCGCCTTCTCCACCACGGCTTGCCCGGCGGTCAGGGCGTAGCGGGTCAACTTGGTCCGGAAGCGGCTCTCCGAGTAGGCGCTGGAGTAATCGGTGTTTGCTTCGGCCGGTTCGATGTCCACGACCGGTCCGGGCGGGGTCTCCTGTTCCCTGAATGGTCTGGCCCGATGCGGCATGAGGCTACCCTGGCCGAAGTCGGCTGGATGCGCAAGCGCCGGGTCATCCGGTCGAACGCGGCGCAACCGGGCCATTCACCACGTTCTCCAGTGGTCGGCCCAGGACGGCGGCAAGCCCGATCCGCGCCGAAGTCGATCGCATTTCCTCCACCGACTCCAGGCTGCAGAAGGCGGCGTGGCAGGTTGCGATCAGGTTCGGAGTCGCGGCGTCCTCCTCGGATTTGAGGGGTTCATCGTCGATCACATCCAGTCCGGCCCCGGCCAGGCGCCCCTCCCGGAGGGCATCGAGGATGGCCAGCTTGTCCACGATACCCCCGCGTGCGGTATTGACCACGAATGCGTTTTCCTTGAGCAGGTCGAGCTCGCGGCGCCCGATCATGTATTGGGTCTCCTGATTCAACGGACAATGGATCGAAAGCACTTCGGTTTGCGCAAGGAGTTCGTTCAGGCTGCCGGCCCGTTCGACCCCGATTGCCTTGTGGACCCCGTTGGGCAGATAGGGGTCGTAAAAGACAACCCGGAATCCGAGCGCCTTGGCCCGAAGAGCCGCCGCCGTGCCGATGCGGCCGAGCCCGATGATGCCGAAGGTCAGGGTGCTCAGACGCCGAAGCAGGGGCTTTACGCGGATGGTCCAACCCAGCTTCTTGGCTTCCTGATCGAGGGGAAAGAGTTGTCGACACAGGCTCATGGCGAGGGCAATCGCATGATCGGCGACTTCCTCCGTGCCGTAGTCCGGAACATTACAGACCGGTATGCCGAGACGTTGGGCGGCCTCAATATCAACGCTGTCAAACCCGACGCCGTTGCGAATGATGGCCTGGCAGCGACTCAGTTTCTCGAGGGTGGGGGCGCCGATGGGAATATTATGCCATAGGAGAATGGCGTCTGCCTGATATACGGGATCGGGCAGAATGCCATCCATGTCGGCCAGATAGGATTCGACCCGGGCGGCGTCGCCGATGACCCGGCGCTCAACCAGGGCTTCCGGCTCGCTCAGGGGCGAGGATTTCCAATCGATAATGGCGATGAGGGGTTGATCGGGCATGGGATGTCTGGATGGGTGTATGGTTCTACAGCGATTTGGAGAGGATGCCGGCCAACTCGTCGTCGTCGAGGACGATCGGGTTTCCTTTCATGCTGCTTGCCTGGCGGGACTGCCGGACAATCTCTTCTATTTGGTTGGTTTGGATTCCAAATGCCCTCAGTCCGGGAATCTGCAAGTCCCGGGTCAACTCCTCCAGCCAGGGAACAAGGTCGGCGACGGTGGCCCTTTTCTTCCCGAGAATGAGGCGGGCGGCCTCCTGATAACGATCCAGAGCCGGCGAGCCGGGTGCGCGGATCTTGAGTGCCGCCACGTTTGCCCTGACCGATTCGGCCAGGAGGGCGGCGCAGATCGTCCCGTGCGGGGCAGTGAATCGACCGCCGATAGGACCGGCAAAACCGTGCACAACGCCGAGGCCGGCGTTGGCCAGGGCCAGACCGCCAAGAAGGGAGGCCAGGGCCATGTCGCTTCGCGCCTTCGCATCACCGCCGTTCCGAACCGCCTTTTTCAGGGACCGCCCCGCCCGGATCAATCCCTCCCGGCAGAATCCGTCGGTCAGCGGAGTTGCCTTGATGGAGACAAACGGTTCAAGCAATTGCGTCAGGGCATCCATGCCGGTCGCAGCGGTGACTGCGGCGGGGAGATCATGGGTTAAGAGGGGATCGATGATCGCCAGACGAGGAAGCATAAGCGGGCTTCGAAGGCTGACTTTAACCTGGTGTTTCGGGGAGGCAATGACCGCGTTTCGCGTGACCTCGGCGCCCGTTCCCGCCGTGGTCGGAATCGCGACGAAAGGAAGGGGCGGCTGGACCAGGGGCCGGGCCCTGCCGATCACTTCGAGATGATCGAACAGGTCACCCGGGTTGGTCGTCACGGCGGCGATTGCCTTGCCTGCGTCGATGGCACTGCCCCCGCCCATGGCCACGATGATCCCGGCGCTGAACGATCGTGCTGCGGCGACACCTTCCTGGATGGTTTCGGTGGTGGGCTCGCCCGGGACTGAGAAAACCTGGTGGTAAATCTCGACTTCCTCCAATCGGTCGATCAGAGCGGCGGCGCGGCGAGTATTCGAACCCGTGACCACCAGGACCCTTGTCCCGAACCCGGCCACCAGTGATCCCACTTCATCCAGGCGACCGGCTCCGAAGAGAATCCTGCCGGCGGTGGCGAACTCAAACGACTCTGCGGTCACCATCCTGAATCCTCGGGAAAGACATTCTTATATTTCCGGCTGGAGCGGGGTTCGGCCATCATCGGAGCCACCGTATCCCTCCAGATTTGATAATGGGCGGTTTCCTTGTGGCGGGCGGGTGCGTCGGCGTCCCGATAGACCTCGACCAGTAAGAATCGGGTGGGGTCATCGGTTTGTTGAACGACATCGAAACGAGCGATGCCGGGCTCCCGGATACTCTTGCGGGCGTTTTCGACTGAGGCGGTTTGGAAGGCGTCTGTGCTTTCAGCTTTCACATGGACATGAACATGGACGATGAGCATCCGGTCTGTCTAGCAGCCGTCATCGCGGGAGGAAAGCCCGTAAACGAGGTGATGGGCGCCTTTTCAGCCGGTGGCCTCGGCCATAACTCCGGCCCTCCGAAATTCAACGATGAAGGCGGCTCCTTCGCCCAGGGTGCTCTCGCAGCGGATCGATCCTTTCATTGATTTGATGAGTTCCTTGACGATCCAGAGGCCGAGGCCGGTCGAAGACTCGCCGGCGGTCGGACGGGGAGTCAGCCGTGCGAACTTTCCGAACATATTCTCCCGATCCTCCGGTGAGAGTCCGGGACCTTCGTCTCGAATGGTTATCTTGATGGTGTCGTCGCGACGTTCATTCGAAATCCAGACCCGTCGCTCGGGCGGTGAGTACTTGATCGCATTGGATATCAGGTTGTCCAGGACCTGTCCCGCTGCGCAGACATCCGCCATGATCGATTCACCATTCGTTGTCTGGTCACGGATGATCTCGATGTTCTTGCTGCGGGCGGACGATTCGTGATTGGTTGCCACCTGCTCGAGAATCGAGGAAAGCTCTATCGGTTCGATCTCGATATTCCTCTTACCGGAGTCGATCGCGTTCACGTCAAGGAGGTTGGTCAGGAGTGTCTTGATGCGATTACCGGCGGTCTGAATCTGATGAGAGGTTTGGATCACCTTTTCGACCGCTGCAGAGCCGGCGGTCAACTCGAGTATCTCAGCGCCGGCCAGGATGGCCGTCAGTGGATTGCGGATATCGTGCGCGGCCATGCCGAGGAACTCGTTCTTGAGTTGATTGAGATCCTCGAGCTGGTTGTTTCTTCGTTCGAGATCGGCCTGCAGGCTCCGGATGGTGAGGTGGGCGTCGACCCGAGCGATGAGTTCCTCTTCTTCGAATGGTTTGGTCACGTAATCGACGGCACCGACCTCGAAGGCCTTCACCTTCTGGCTGGTGTCGGACAGAGCCGTCATGAAGATGACCGGAATAGCGGTCGTCTCCGGGGTATCCTTGAATATCCGGCAGGTCTCAAACCCGTCGATGCCGGGCATGATGACGTCGAGTAGAATCAGATCGGGTTGGCCGTAGACCGCGCGTTCGATGGCGCTCTTTCCATCGGTTGCAACGAGTACATCGAGTCCCCGCGCACTCAGGGAATCGACGAGTACCCGCAGATTGCCCGGTGTGTCGTCGACCACCAGTACCGTGCCTGAGAGTTGACTAGTCTTGCTCATTGTTTTTCTCCGTGAATTCGGCGATCCAGTTGGTCAGTTCTGCCAGTTTGAATTCGCGAGCCATGGTTTCGACGCGCCGGGCGAAGGGCGAAAACTCGGGCTTCTCCTGGATCAGGCGTTCCGACCGTTCCTCAAGACTTTTGACATAGCCGCGTTTGGCGAGATCGAGGAAATCGTCCAGTTCCTCCTTGGGTGGAGGTGTGATGAGCGCGATGGCCTGTTCCATGCGCTCGGCCTCGGGCGTCGGTTTGATCACACCGTAGACCCACTCGAGTTCGGCGTGCTTCTTGATCGAATCGAGTAGATCCTGGAGTTCGATCGGTTTGTTGACTATCGCGAGAAAACCGGCCTCGAGGGCTCGTTCGTTCATTGCTTCACCGGAATGGGCGGTGGCGGCCACGATGGGCACGTCGGCGTAAATCGCGTGCAGTTCCCTGGCCGTCTCGAACCCGTCCATGCCCGGCATCATGAGATCGAGGTAGACCACATCGGGCCGGGCAAACTTCGCGATTTCAAGGGACTTGGGTCCACTGTCCGCCGTGTCGACGATAAAGCCGATCGGCTCGAGCATGGTTCTCAGAACGATGAGATTTGCTTCCTTGTCGTCCACTGCCAGGATCCGCCGCCGCCGGCCATGGTAGTCGACCACTGTCTTCTGGATCTCAACCACGGCATCAGTGGATGGGAGTGGAATCGTTACCTGGAAGGTGGTGCCCTGGCCGACCACGCTTTCAACGGATATTCCGCCCTCCATCGTTTCCGCCAGTTTGTGACTGATGGACAGCCCGAGACCCGTGCCCTCAAGCTTGAGGGACTTCTCGTCCAGAACGGAAAACGGTCGGAACAGACCGGCCAGGCGGTCGGGCATGATGCCGCAACCGGTATCGATGATCGAAAAGTGGATATCGGATCCTTCGGATTCCACCCGCAGTTTGACCCTGCCCTTTTCGGTGAACTTGATGGCATTGTGGAGGAGATTGCCGAGGATCTGGTGTATGCGTTTCTGATCCCCCTGGACCCATTCCGGAAACGGATCCTTCACTTCGAGTTCGAGTGCGATTGCCTTGTTCTGTGCCTCGAGCCAGAATGTCTTGACCAGGCCATCGAGCATGATCCGGATGTCGAAGGGCTGCAGGACAAGCTTGAGTTTGTTGGCCTCGAGTTTCGAGAGATCGAGAAGGTCGTTGATCAGTTGGCGAAGATGTTCGGCGCAACTCTGCATGGTGCGCACCAGTTCCTTCTGCTTGGCGCCGAGCGTATTGTCGCGTTGCAGGATCTGTGCGCACCCCAGGACTCCATTGAGAGGTGTTCGCAGATCGTGGCTCACGTTGGCGAGAAATTGCATCTTCGCGCCACTGGCCGAGACAGCAGTATCCTTGGCGTTTTTCATGGCCTCGGCCATGCGAAGGTTTTCCCGTGCGGTGATCGTCTGTCGGAAAACGATCAGTGACATCAGGAAAAACGCGGAAACCAGCGCAAAGGGGATGTGTGCCATGAACCGATCCTGGTTCACCAATGTCATGCCCAGGAAAAGGCCGATCATCACGGTTGAAATGAGCGGGAAGATCAGCCGTATACGGTTCCGGTCCAAGTTTGGTATCTTGATGGACCCTCCCTTGTAGCGCGTGCCCTTCTGCTGGAGGGCGGTCAGTATGAGAACTCCGGCGGCGACGCCCCAGGCCGGACTCTTGAAACCGCGATACTCGTAGGACGTTCCCAGACTCACGGAAGCGGCGACAAAGTCCGCCATTGTGAGAAGTATGAGCGACAGGGCCATCGCCTTGACCATCGAGCGCATGGCCGGTCTGTGATTGTTGAGGAAGGATAGGGTGACGACACAGAGGAGCAGGAGATCGAGGATGAGGTTCGAGACGGCGAAGAGCCGACCGATCGAAGCTTCAGGACTCTGCGTGGCGAGGGGCTCGAAGATGAAGAACCAGCCCGCTATGATCGCGGCCGTCATCATGATCACCAGGTCAAGTCCGATACCCAGCCAGTGGGTTCGCTCGGTTTTTTCGGTTGGCACGAGGATAATTGCGGCCAGGAAACAGGGGTAGGCCAAGAGGTGGAGGCCGTCAGGGAGGAGTATCAGGGCGGAAGAACCCGGCAGAAACAGGTTCAGGATGAGGAAGACGACCGAACTGATTCCGGCCATGAGCATGGTGACCCCCAGCATCCGCCAGGTTGGGATCAGACCGGATTCGAGTCTCGGGTCTCCGGGTCGGCGGAAAGCCACGATGGCGGCCACCCATGGAATGATCGGCCAGAGCACGCCCAGATCCAGCGCCTTGTCGTTGATATAAATGGGCTTGTGCAGCGACCAGAACTGTATGGAGACGATGAGAATGACGATCCCCGCTGAAATTACAGCTATTGGATCACGGAGACGATCAGAGATCCTGATTCCCGGGTGAGTGAGAGTGGCTGTATCCATCTTGGTCTTTGAGGGGCGATTCTTTCCCTTCATTGATCGGCGCTCAAGAGACGGCCTGAATGAGAAATCCTCCAAGGGTGGGGAGGGGTGGATACTCCAAACTGGAGGCGGTAGGATTGCGGGACGGGGTCATTGCTCACTGTCTTGCATGCCAATGCAAGATATGTGCTTTGACCCCTTGGCCGGGGGGCAGGCCATAGGCCATAGGTTGGAGGCTGGTCGGGCGCAGGCGTCCGTGAGCGGGCGCCATTATTGCTCACCTGCTGGCACGATCGCTCTGTTCCGATCCCGTCAGACTTACTTGGCCCTTGCAGGTCGTCTGACCCTTTGTTCTGGTTTCGTGGAATGCCCAACCGCTTTGGAAAGCTTTTTTCGATCACAACCTGGGGCGAAAGCCATGGGGGTGGTGTCGGTGTGGTCATAGACGGATGTCCGCCCCGGTTGCCGTTGACTGCGGCCGAAATCCAGGAGGATCTCGATCGCCGCCGGCCGGGCCAGAGCGATCTCACCACGCCGAGAAAGGAGGCCGACCAGGTCATTATTCTGTCGGGCCTCTATGAGGGACGAACAACCGGAGCGCCGATTTCGTTGATGGTCCGCAACTTGGATGCGCGTCCGGAAGCTTATGCAGAAATAAAGGAGAAATTTCGTCCTTCGCATGCGGATTTCACCACCCAGTCCAAGTTCGGCATACGGAATCCAGAGGGCGGTGGCCGGTCATCGGCCAGGGAAACCATCGGCCGGGTGGCGGCGGGTACAATCGCCCGCAAACTCCTTTCAATCGGTGCCGGGGTCGAAGCGCGCGCCTACGTAAAGAGAATCCACGATATCGAGATGCCGGCAACGGACCGTTTCCCATCGGTTGAAGATGTCGAAGCCTACCCGGTGCGCTGTCCGGATGCGGAAACTGCGCAACGCATGGCTGATCGCATCCGGCAGATTCGATCCGAAGGTGATTCGGTAGGCGGGTTGATTGAGTGCCGTATACGCGGCGTTCCGGCCGGGCTTGGCGAACCGGTCTTTGATCGATTGGAGGCCGATCTTGCCAAAGCCATGCTTTCCCTGCCGGCCACCAAAGGATTTGAGATTGGAAGCGGATTTGAAGGAACCCGACTGAAAGGGTCGGAACACAACGACGTCTTCGAAAACCGGGATGGATTCATCCGAACGCGTACAAACCGGTCCGGCGGCGTCCAGGGTGGGATCAGCAACGGGGAGGAGATCGTCTTTCAGGTCGCGTTCAAACCGACGGCCACGATTCTCCAGAAGCAGAAGACGGTGGACCTCGAAGGTCGCGAAACAGAGTTGATGGGGCGGGGTCGGCACGATCCCTGCGTTCTCCCTCGGGCGGTTCCGATCGTGGAGGCGATGGCCTCACTGGTCCTGGTCGACCATTGGATGCGCCATCACGCCCAGACCCGATCATTTGAGTTGCCGGCCTGAGTGGCAATCCGGCCAGTCTTGTTTTTTCGGTTCACCCTTCTAAGGTCGAATCATGTCTGCGCCCCTCGTTTATCTGATTCTCGGAGCGGCCGGATCGGGAAGGCGTGATCTGGTCAAGGATCTGGCGCTCTTCGGGCTGGATCCGGAGGGTCGGCCCCAAGTGTTCGTGGCGGAACGGAGCCTTGGTGCCCCGGGGGAGGCGCAGAGAAAGGAGGGCGAGGATCCGGGGATAGCTTCATGGTCCATGATCGCTGGGAACCTGCGGATCGAGGTCGATCCCGAGACGACCCACCTGTTCATCGTGTCCGACGGCCGTACGGATCCTGTTGACCAGGTCGAGGCACTCAAGAACTGGCTTCCGATCACGCCGTTCGAACTCGGGCGGATCATCACGGTCGTGAACTGCCGGCTCCTGGATGCGAATGCGAGCCTGAGGCGTTGGTATGACGCGTGCATCCATTTTTCGGATGTCGTGCTGCTCAACAAACGGGAAGGATTGTCCAGTAAGTGGGTACCTGCGTTTATAGCCCGTCTTCACCAGAACGGTCTTCCCTGCCACGTGGAACTGGTGAAGAAGGGCAGGGTGGCGAATCCGGCCCTGCTGCTCTATCCGGAGCCCAGGCGGATCTCGCTGGTCTTCGACGATGAGGAGCACCTTTATCCGGACGACGACGACACGTCCGACGAAGAGGCTGTCACCCGGATGATTGATCCATATTTCGAGCGACTCTTATCCGGACGAAGAAGGAAGGAACTTCCCGATATCAATAAGTTCCTGGAATCCGAGGAGTAGAAACATCGGGGTGCTTGCCCCCGTATTTTTTCTTGCCCTGTCCATGATCTCGGGGAAACTGACCGTTTCTCTGGGCCGAGGTGGCGGAATTGGTAGACGCGCTAGATTCAGGTTCTAGTGCCCTTCGGGGTGTGTGGGTTCGAGTCCCATCTTCGGCACCATTCATAAAGACGTCAGGTCTTGACTCTTGACAGAGTCCTCGTTGGCCGGTCCCCTACCTTACATGGCGAGACCGTGGCGGATCGAGTATGAGGGCGCATGTTACCATGTGATCAACCGCGGAAATTACCGGCGCAATCTGTTTTTGGAGGACGGAGCCGGTGGATCGTTTGAAGATACTCTGGGGGAGACGGCGGAACGGTTCGGGTGGCGGGTGCATGCGTATGTGATCATGCGCAATCACTTCCACCTCGCGGTTGAATTGACCGAACCGAATCTGAGCGATGGGATGAAGTGGTTACAGGGAACCTGGATCCGGCGATACAATGGGATGCGGGGGCTGATCGGCCGTCCGTTTCAAGGGAGGTATAAAGCGCTGCTGGTGGAGCCTGGCCGGGTTTTTGGCAGGGTGTGTACCTACATTCATCTGAATCCTGTCCGTGCCAAGGTGGTGGCGCCTGATCGAGCGGCTGACTACACTCTCGGGAGTCTTCCAAGGTTCGTTGCCAAGGGGAAGCGCTCGGGGTGGCTGGATCCGAGCACCGTGCTGGCTACAGCAGGAGGGCTTCCCGATACCAAGGCAGGCTGGAGGCGCTATCTCGATTACCTCGAGTTTCAGGCCACTGATGAGTCGACGCGTCGGGAACTGGTGGCAAAACAGTTGAGCATCGGGTGGTGTCTCGGCGGCGCGACGTTCAAGAGAGAGCAACAGGAAGAGGCAAAACGGCGCGGAGTCGAACTTGAGCAACAGCGTATCAGCGGCCTGACGGCATCCGAGGTGAAGGGGGAGCGGTTCGCACTGTGGGAGGAGCGACTGGTTGCTTTCGCGGGTTTGGCGAAGGTGGATCTCAGGAAACTTGAGCCAAGGAAGTCACACCCTGATAAAGTGCTCCTGGCTGCTGCCATGAAACGCACAACCTCCGTATCCAATCCCTGGTTGGCCACGCGATTGGACATGGGCAAACCGGCGTCTGCCAGTCAGTTCATTCGTCGTTACCTTCTTGAAGAAAGCGGGAGCAGAGCGGTCGACAGTCTATTGTCAAAAGGCAAGGCATGAGGTCTTGGACTGGCATCCGGCTCAGGCATCAGAAGCACGATCGATATGGATCGGACTTGGAATCATTTACTAAACCGCCCCGAAATGTCGATTAGTAGTTTAGTCTACCCCTGAATCGAAAAAGCAATGACCGAACAACTAATGATTGAACTCTGTCGGATCATCTGGAACTTCGATGAATTCCGGCGGAAGGAAGAACTATCCTCGGAGCTGCGTGAAACCGCAGAATGGGCGGTTTCCGTGGGCAAATCCCTTGCTGATGGCAAGACTCTGCCTTCCGGCTTTCCGGTGCCACCATGGGCGCCGAGACCGGAACCGACAATCTACGCGGGGAATACTCCAGACGTTGTGCTCCGGGAATCGGTGCTGGAGGGGAACCTGGTTTAGAGGCTGTCTTA
>Ga0164313_10001295_pt1 | contig 22049 bp, 24 predicted proteins | sample GuaBasSedimGuay4_FD_113735 | JGI IMG/M metagenome (GOLD analysis project Ga0164313, IMG submission 113735) | Subseafloor sediment microbial communities from Guaymas Basin, Gulf of California, Mexico - Guay4, Core 4569-4, 0-3 cm | ecosystem: Environmental > Aquatic > Marine > Hydrothermal vents... | reverse complement strand
CGAAGGTTATTCGTTTTCTGCCGCGTAATCGAAGGCATCGGAATAGAAAAATTCTGTATCCAGGCCGTTGTGCTCAAATACTTCTTTGAGTGCGTCAACCATAACCGGGGGGCCGGAGGCGTAGACGCTATGCCCGGATGCGTCCGGGAAATCCTCGGCGATGGCCGCGTGTACTAAGCCGGTTTTGCCGCTCCAGTTATCATCCTCTGCAGTTTCAGACAATACCGGGATATAGTTAAAACCTTCGATGGTATTCGCCCAGTGCTCAGCCTGTTCATTCAAATATAAATCGGCCTCTGTCCGTGCGCCCCAATAGAGCGAAATCGGCGTATTCAGTTCATTTTCCAGGGCATCTTCGATCAGGCCTTTGATGGGGGCGTAACCGGTTCCACCCGCTATCATGATGATGGGCTGGTTTTCATCCTGACGCAAAAAATAGGTACCAAAAGGACCCTGGATGCGCAGTATATCTTTAACCTTGACTGATTCTTTTACCAGGGGTGAATAATGCCCTCCGGGGACGATACGGATATGTAGTTCCAGGCCTTGTTGTTTTGCCTGGGCAGGGGTGTTGGCGATCGAGAAGCTGCGTTCTTTACCGTCTTTGAGCAAGATATTGATGTATTGTCCGGGCATGAACTCAAAGGTCTGGGTGCTGGGCAGGCTAAGGTACAATTGTACGACGTCATTACACAGCAAGTTTTTCTCGCGAACGCGGGTGGGCAGTGTTTTGATTTCGATTTCTTTGGAGCGAGCAATTTCCTTCGCTTCGATCTCAATATCTCCCTGCGGAACAGCCTGGCAAGTCAGGCACATGCCCTGTTCAAGTTCATCATCTGATAAGACGCCCGGGTCACGCGCCAGATGTTCTACCTTGCCGCTGACTATTTTTGTTTTGCATGCCCCGCAGGCCCCCGACTGGCAACCATAGGGGTATAGATGGCCACTACGCAAAGCGGCCTGTAAAATCGTTTCGTCTTTTTCAGTGCTAAAGCTCGTGTTATTGGTAATATTGCGAATAGTGTGATTCATAAGGTTTTGCTGTGGCGCTGTTGGGGGCTATTGTAGGCGAAGCCATTCCCAATTTCAGCCCTAAAAAACAAACGGATTATGCCCGAGCTTCCTGAAGTAGAGACCACCCTGAGAGGGATTGAAAAATCTCTGCTCGATACGAAAATCGAGAACCTGATCGTGCGAGATGCGCGTTTACGCTGGCCGGTTCCGGAAGATCTCGGCGAGCGGATTATAGGCAGGCGTGTTGTGTCGCTACAACGCCGGGCAAAATATATCCTGATTGATTTTGAGCACGGCAGCTTAATCTGGCACCTTGGAATGTCGGGCTCGATGCGTATCGTCGACAGCGCTACCGAGTTGCGCAAGCATGATCACATTGATCTGTTGCTTGGCAGTGATGTGGTGTTACGTTATAACGATCCACGCAGGTTCGGTTGCCTGTTATGGGCCGAGGATGTGCTCATCCACCCTTTGCTTGTTTCACTCGGCCCTGAGCCGCTGGATGAACGATTTGATGGTGCCTATCTGTATAACCGGGCGCGAGGGCGGAAAGTGTCGATTAAGTCTTTTATCATGGATCAAAAAATCGTTGTTGGCGTGGGTAACATTTATGCAAGTGAGGCCCTGTTTCTGGCGGGAATACGACCCACACGAAAAGCGGCCAATATCTCCCTGGCACGTTATGAAACCCTGGCGGAACAGATCAAACAAGTATTACAGCGCGCCATCGCACAAGGAGGCACTACACTGCGGGATTTTTCTCAGGCCGACGGTCGGCCCGGGTATTTCGAGCAGCAGCTACACGTTTACGGGCGCGAGAAGCAGCCCTGTACGCAGTGCGGAAAGGCGATCAGCAACAAGGTGATCGGCCAACGCGCGAGCTATTATTGTCCGGCCTGCCAGAGGTAGGTGCTGATTCACCACGAAGATCACAAAGAGCACGAAGAAAAACCAATTAGCTCTTCGTGACCTCCGTGATCTTCGTGGTAAAAATCAATGTTAAATAAGCCCGCCAAGCGCGAGATACGCCGATAATGTGACGAACAGACCGCTGGTAATGCCTGCGAGCAGGCGTGGGGAGAGTTGCAGAATGAGGGGTTGCAGGCGCCCGGCAGCAAGCGCGATGGCGCAAAAAATAATCGCGGCTTGAATTACGAATAAAGTACCGAGAAAGAAGATCTGCTGGGCCTTATAGTCACTGTTCTGGTCGACAAACTGGGGAAAGAACGCCAGGAAGAATAAGGCAACCTTGGGGTTTAGCAGGTTCATTAGTACTCCGCGCCTAAACAGCTTCCAGCCTGGGGGCATGGTCTGTTCTTTCTGTGCAGCCTGTAATGATATATGTAGGGGGTGATGCCAGCTTTGCCATGCAAGATAAAGCAGGTAAACCACCCCCATTATCTTTATGATGGAAAAAGTAACAGGTGATGCCAATACCAGTGCGCTCAGGCCCAGAGCAACTGCGGTGGTATGCGCGAAATTCCCGAAAGCCATTCCCAGTGCGGTGGGGATGCCGGTTCGGGCGCCATTGACGATACTTAAGCTGAGGACAAATAAATTATCCGGGCCGGGAAGCAGGGTAAGCCCGGCCGATGCAATTAAAAACGGGATTAAAACACTTAGTTCGGGAAACACGTCTTCGCCTGTTGATATAATGAGCCTCGAATTTTACGGGAAAACTAAAAACACGATATGATGATTCGCTTATTGCCGCTAATATTGGTGCTGCTTTCGTCACTTGCTGTCGCGCAGGAGTGTCACCTTACGCCCGGTTGGGGGGCGATGAAGCCGGTGGATATTGTGCTGCAGCAGGGTGGAAAAAATATCTCCATGGCGATTCGCGTCGCGGATGATGCACTGGAGCGCGCAGCAGGCTACCAGTGGATATGTGAGCGCGATGCGGTGGGTACCGCCGTGTTATTTGTATTTCCAGACACCCTGCATAGCAGTTTTCATATGCGTAATGTGTACGTGCCGTTGGATATTTATTTTTTTGATGCCAGTGGAAACCAGGTGGATGCAATGGTGATGCGTCCGGAACCACCGGGCAAAGGTTTATCGCCACGCTATTATCAGCCTGCCGGGTCGTTCAAATATGCTCTTGAAATTGCACGCCAGCAATCCCATCAATTAGATTCTACGCCGGCGCCGATGCGCCTGTTGCCCGACTCCTTATAAGCCAATAGAAAATGATTAATTCTGAATCCCCCAAATTGAGCCTCTACCATCGTAATTTTTGCATGTTCTGCTCGCGGGTAATCAACGTGATAAATGGTCTGGAGATTGATATTGATGGCAAAGATATCTGGAAGGATAACGATGCCCGGCGCGAACTGGAGCAGGCGACAGGGCGGGCAACGGTGCCAGTACTGCGGATTGAGTCGGCGAGCGGGGAAGTGACCTGGATGCCCGAATCTACTGATATCGTGAGTTATTTAAGTAACTATAGAAGCATAGATAACAACTGTATAATCAAATAATGGGTGCCATTTTTTCGCGAACCCTTGTTAAATTCATATTAAGGTAGTTTCATGGGCGGTAAAACCAAAAAGACGAGTAGTAACCCAGGCCTTCAGGCTGCAGCGAGAAAAAAAGTGGCGGGTAAAGATTCCGCAAGCACTGCCAGGAGTAAGAAAGGCAATGCACAACGTGCGAAGAAACGCGCGGCGGCCAGGAAAGTACGAAAAAACAGGCTGCTCACATTGCTGTCCTGGCATGATAAAGCTGTTAAAGAAGGCAATAAAAAGGCCGCTTCAAAATTGTTAGGCGCTTTCAAGGCAGATCAGCTAGTCAGGTCGGACATCGATGAAATGAGATCCATCGTAGGTGAGCTCAACAAAGCTTTAGCTGCGGTTGATAAGCAAATAAAGCAAATTCCAGCTCAGGATGTTAAGGGTGAAAAAAACAAGCTTGCACCGTCACCTGAAAGAATCTCGAAAAATCGAGCGTCTGTGGAAAAAAAGCTGGGTGAAGCACAGCAACGACTCAAAAAAGCGCAAACTGCCGAGCAGGCTTTTTTTGCTGCTTTAACCAAAAAACAGGCTAAAAATGGCACATGCCCATTCTGCCAGATTAAACGGATTTCCGTTGATTCACATGTGATGGATATGCACCCGCCACGCTGGGGTGAATACCTGACGATGCTCGGAAAGCTAAAATAATGGGTTCGCCAGTGTTGCAGTTTATATTTGCTGAACTCCAGGAGTCTGCCGGACGTAACCTGTTTCACTCACAACAACTAAGCCCGACAGGCTCTTAGATATGACCAATAATGACATCCTGCGCCGCCTTCGTTATACCCTTGATTTAGGTGATGACCGAATGATGGCTATTTTTGCTTTAACAGGCGTACAGGCCACCAGGGCGCAGATCAGCGACTGGCTTAAAAAAGACGATGATCCGGCGTTTCAAGCGCTGAGTGATCGCGAGTTGGCGATCTTCTTAAATGGCCTGATTATCGACCGGCGAGGCCCCAATGGCGACCGAAACCCTGATCCCGAAAGTCGTCTGAATAATAATCTTATTTTTAATAAGCTAAAGATTGCTTTCGACCTTAAGGCCGATGCTGTGCTGGAGATAATGGAGCTGTCCGGATTTGATCTTGGTAAACACGAACTGAGTGCTTTTTTCCGCAAGCCGAGACACAAAAACTACCGCGACTGCAAAGACCAGGTTCTACGCAAGTTTTTGCAGGGACTACAGATCAAATATCGCGAGGATACAGATTCTGCACCGGCATTTGAATGGAAGAAGAATACAATTTAGGCTTAACCCACCATTTACGCATCAGAACCTTTCACTGGTTGCCAGTCTAATCCCCAGGGCGATAAAGAGTGTGCCGAGCCCTCTATCCAGCCATTTCCCTATGTTTGAATTTTTCAATGTTTCCGTCAAACGTGATCCTATTATCACCAGTGGTGGTTCTACGAATGCCGCGACAACGATAATAAGGAAGCCATGCAGGGATAATTGCATCCAGATGGGACCCGCACCTTCAACCACAAACTGAGGTAGAAATGCGAGAAAGAAAATGGCCACTTTTGGATTAAGCGTCGCGACAATTACACCCTGACGATAGATTTGCCTTGCACTGGAAAAAGCCGGACCGTTTTCATTCAGCAATCCTTCTCCTTTAGACCTGAGTGCATTGATACCTAAGAAAATCAGATAGACGACCCCAACCCATTTTACAACTGAGAAAGCGATTGCTGACGTCGCAACGATAGCAGACAGGCCGATGGCTGCCATCAAGACGTGGATAAATGCGCCCGTCCATATACCAAACATTGCAGAAAACCCGGCTGATCTTCCGCTTCTTACGGTTTGGCCAAGAATAAATGCTATATCAGGCCCCGGCGAGAGATTCAGCAACACCGCAGCGGTCAAAAAAGTTGTCCAGTGTAGAAGGGAGTAATCAAACATAGATGTTTAAAAATAGGTGTTTTGGATTCTCGCTCCCCGCCAACGCGGGGACAGGCTTCGCAGAATGACGCTTTAACCGGACAGTAGTGTGCTGTTACACAATATTTACCACAGAGGTCACAAAGGCCACAGAGAAAAATAAAATCACTTAGTCTCTGTGCCCTTTGTGGTCTCTGTGTCTAAAATATGGCCTAGCGCTTTATACCGTCTTACTACTGCCCGGCTTAATTTTCGTAGAATCACGTTAAACGGCAGTACAACAAAGTTTGCAGACGACATTTAGGCTTAAAGTCTAAATGCTGGTGTATCATCGTCCTCGCGTAGGCTCCGCAGGAAAAGTTGACAGTCTGCTATGGGTCGAAAGTGCGCCGCAAGATATCCATCACAAAGCCTACTCTACTACCATACGCGTGCTTAATATAACCGCGACTGCGCGTCGATTTTTTTCACGACCGGCTTGCGTATTGTTGTCCGCGATTGGCCGTGACTCACCAAAGCCGACTACATTTATTCTATCGGCGGGTACGCCGTAATCCTGGACCAGCATTTCTTTTACCGCAGCTGCGCGTTGATCTGACAAGCTCAGATTGTAGGAATCGGTGCCCAGCCAGCAGGTATGCCCTTCAATTGTAATGCTGATATCTGCGCTTTCTTTCAGCGTCTTTGAAATTTTATCAAACTGCGGTTTGTAGGCAGATTTGATTTGATATTTATCAAAATCAAACTCCACCAGAAGCTCAAAGCTTTCCACCACTTCTTTCTCCACCGGCACGGATTCAGGCTGAGGGGCCATCTTCGCTACGGGTACGGGGTCGGTCCTGGTTCTGCCCAGATGCCAGTTGAGGCCAATCGTGATTACGTCATCATTATAAGACTCGCCGCCAAGCTCTACAAAATGCTGGTAACCCGCTCTAAATTCTATGCTGTCAGAAAAATCGCCCGAAATACCAAAGCCCGCTTGCGCTTGCTGTGTGCGGTCTTCCAGCGCTTCATCAACGCCAAAACTACTGAGGCCGGCTGATATGAACGGCTTCCAGTTGTTGTCACCAAAAAATCGGAAACCATTTATCGAAAACTGATTCGCATCGACATTATTGGTGACATCAGTACCCACTGTGGCATCCATAGACCAGCGATCATTAAATTGGTACCCTAACAACAAATTCATCGTTTTGGGCGTGTGCCCGGGAGAGCGGGTGGGCACGTCAAATACTCGCTCACCATCCAGTGAGAGTGAGCTTAGACCAAACCCAAGATACACATTTCCATTGGTTTCTGCTAACGCTATGTTCGACGCACTCAGTAATAACCCGGCTAACAATATACTAATCGCTTTCATCTACCTATCCTTCCCCGGCAATAAACATTAATCAAATTAGCAGCTGTTTTGAAAAAACGTGGAACGTTCACAAGGAGTCTGCCAGCAATACTCGTATTTTCGTCTAGTTCCGTTTCAGAATCAATCGGTATTGAGGGTGGCTTTCACAATATGAATGGCCCCTGTTGAACTACCGGTTGAAACCGCCAGCCAGGCGGTCATTAACGATACGACAAATTACTCCCTGATTTAGGATAATAGAGCCCATGGGGACTACGCCTGCTTTGATCTAAGAATAAACCCCAACCTCAATCAAATTCAGATCCGGGTCCCGGAAATAAAAGGACTCAATCGCCCCCGTCGCGCCGGTCCTTTCTACCGGTCCTTGCAGGATTTTTACCCCCAAACCCCGTACGTGTTCCATCGCAGCAGGCAATTCCATCGTCGTAATAAAGCACAAATCCTGTGAGCCGGGCAGCGGTGTATCTGCTTTAGGCTCAAATTCATGTCTGTATTGATGCAGGTTTATTTTTTGTTGCCCGAATACGAGTGCGATCCGGTTTGCGCCAAAAGTTTCGCTGCGCATGCCTAGTACCGTTTCGTAAAACCGCACGGTGGTGCGAATATCGTTGACTGTTAATACGATATGATCAATCCGCGAGATGTGCATGGGGCTCCGGCCTTACGATTGTTTGCGTATCTTATTGAGCAGCGCGGTGGTGGAGCGTTCAAAATCAAAGGGAATCGAAAAACATTGTCCGCCACGACTCTGGACTTCGTTGCAGCCGATGATCTTTTCAATCGGCCAGTCACCGCCTTTGACCAGGATATTCGGCTGGCAGTGCATGACTAATTCCAACGGTGTGTCGCTATCAAAGCTACAGACTGCGTCGACACAGCCCAGTGCAGCAATCACGGCCATACGATCTTCCAGCAGGTTGAGCGGGCGGTCTTCACCTTTACCCTGGCGGCGCACGGAAGCATCTGTGTTTAATGCCACCAGCAGGCTGGTTCCGAGTTTAGCGGCCCGCTCAAGGTAGCTAACGTGGCCACGATGCAGAATATCAAAGCAACCGTTGGTAAACACCAGCGGCCGGGGGGCTGATTCCAGCCAGCTCTGTAGTTGCTCTGTGGAGCTCAGAATATGAGGTTCTGATCGCGACATGATCTGAAATTAGACAGCTTGGTGGTGCTATCCGGCGTGTGACATAAAGATTTTCACGATGCGCACCACACCACCAACTTGCTTGGCCAGGTTTACCGCAGCTTCGCCCTCTGCAGGTGTCACGATGCCCAGCAAATAAACAATACCGCGCTCAGTGACGACTTTAATATCACTTGAATCGATGCCTTTGTCGCGAATGAACTCGGTTTTTACCTTGGCGGTGATTAAGGTGTCATTGGTGCGGCTGGTCATAGACGTCTTGCCGAGTACTTCAAGCTGGTTAACCACTTGATCAACGCCCTGATATGCATTGGCAATCTGTGCGGCACGGAACTTTTGTTCATTGCTGGCGACTTCTCCCGTCAACAGTACAACACCATTGACTACCGTGCTATTGATGTGAGTGTTTCCATCCAGAGCAGGGTCAGTGACAATATCCTTGAATATATTGGCTTCAATGACGTTATCATCAATTAAGGTGCCGAAGGTTCGATCATCTTTTGCGATATCAACGCTGGTGACCGCGATCACCCCGACGGTTGCAGTGATGCAGCCGGACAGCAACAATAAAAGACCCGCAAATAAGCCATAAATTGATTGCCTGGGGGTGGGTTTAGTTGTTCTCATACTTATACTCCAAATAGTTGTTGGTCAATTAAGTCGCATAGACAATGGATGATCAGGCCGTGTACTTCCTGAATTCTAGCAGTTTCATCATTGGGTACGCGCAGTTCGATGGCATTTTTCAGCAGTAAGCCAGCAGCCGTGCCGCCATTTTTTCCGGTTAGTGCGATCACTCGCAAGCCCAATTGGTTGGCAGCTTCTATCGCACGATTGATATTGGCCGAGTTGCCGGAGGTGGTAAACACGATCAGCACGTCATTTTCTTTGCCCAGGGCTTCGACCTGCTTGCTGTATACGTATTCAAATGAAAAATCATTCGCGATGGAGGTCAGTGTCGACATGTCCGCGTTGAGCGCAATAGCGGCCAGGGGCGCGCGCTGCATAACAAATTTATTGAGTAATTCACTGGATAAATGCAAGGCATCCGCTGCTGAGCCACCGTTGCCGCAAATCAATATCTTTCCGCCTGCGTCGAGCGCCTCAGCCATGGCGGCAGCAGACGCGGCAATTTTGGCATTTAATACCGGTAAGCTATCACTCAATGCCTGCTGGCTGCGCGCGAAGTGTTGGGATATTTGATCGCCAGGGTTCATGTTGCTCAGGTGTTTATGTGTGTTTAATCTGCCCAGAACGCATCTTTTATCCAGTTGATGCGTGGCTCGGCTAGTTTGCCGCTGATCTCGATAATATCAAAACGGCAGCTATCAAAGTGATTTTTGTGATGTTTCTGCATATAGTATTCGGCGGTATTGATCAGCTTGCGCTGTTTGTTGGGTGTCACGCTTTCCAGACCACCCCCAAATGTCTGTGATTGACGCAAGCGGACTTCAATAAACACCCACTCATCCGCATCACGCATGATGATATCGATTTCGCCATAGCGACTGCTGAAGTTTTGTTCAACACGTATTAAGCCCTGCTTAACAAGAAATGCCAGCGCCAGCTTTTCACCATGGTTCCCCGTTGCTCGTGAGTTATCGAATCCCTTCACTATTTTTCATTCCCTGGCTAATTTTAAGGGCTGATGCGTATCCCGTCGGCGACATATTTTCCCCATGCTACACGATGTCGAAGATTGCGATATTCATCCATGTTTAGCGACATGCTTTGTGTATCGAAATGATACCACTCATCGGATTGCAAATAGCTCAGTTGAGGGATGGCCTCGAATGCGGCGAAACCCAGGGCATAGAGCCGATTCAAGGTGGCGCTGGTGTAGGGTAGATTTTCGACAGTATCAGGTATAACTTCCTGCTCTTCAGGGAGGGGCGGAAAAGGGTCGGGTAATCCCTGTGCCAGTGCCAGGGCGCGGGTTTTGGCCTGTTCTTTTTCCTTTTTCTCGGTCACGATCCGTGTTTTTTCGCGCAATTGCATGTCTATTTGCTTGTTCAGTAACCAGGGCAGGTCTGAAAAACTCAGCCCGGCTAAATCTTCATCGGTCAGTTTGTTGAACTTTCCGTTAAAGGCGCTGGAGGTGGCGTAGATTGGCAGATCGTGTGCGCGATAAAATTTGGCCAGAGGAATGATGCGACGGGCATCACGGGTATTGCCGGCGAGAAAAATAAAATCAACATCATTGCGCCTGCGCACACTGAATTTCAGGTTTGTCTCCAGCATATTTTGCAGCTGCTTGTGGCGAACTTCGCTACGGCCGATATTCAGCAGTTTCTTCACTTCGTAGCTGTGGTCGGTGCTGTCGGGCTGAAAACGCTGATGGCCAATCACGGTGCCACCTTTGGCTTCAAACGCGCGCGTGAAGGCGTCGCCCAGGCGGGTGCCCCAGTCATTATTTTTTTGCAATACCAGAGCGCTGCGCATGCCCTGGCTGATGGCGCGCTCAGCAATGGCGTCGGCATCCTGTTCTGGTGATAATGACAGCCCCCACACATTTTCAATGCCGTTGTCTTCGGCGGTGAGCTCGCCCAATACCAGGGTAGACACACCGGGATTCGATGTATTTCTAAGGTGTGTGAGCATGGCATGTGCCCCGGTTCGGCCGAGCGGGCCAATGATGAAATCTGCCCCGTCATTTATGGCGCTTTGATAATACAGTCCGACCAGATCGGGTTCGTTGCCAATATCATAAACCCGGCTGCGGTCAAAGCGCCCATCTTCAACAATCGCGGCATCAAAGCCGGCTTTAAATGCCTCGGCTGCACGGCCGAGCTTTGAGGTGGTCGGGAGTAACAGGGCAATTTGCTGGCTGGAAATGCCCCCGGTGGTTTGGGATGCTGCCAGTGCTGAAGCCAGCGCTGGATGCTGTGGATAGTATTGCTGCCATGTGGTTATTTCAGCTTCGTTAAGTCGATCCTGCCGGTTTAGTTGTGCGAGCGCCAGCCAGCCCGGTAGTTCAGGGCTTAGTGCGGCGGCTTCACTGCTTGAAAATAATTGCGTTTCACGCGTCAGGGTATTGAGGATGCGTTGTTGATTGAGTAGTTGTGCCTGCGCAAAAAGCAGGGGGTCTAATTCAATACGGCTGAGAACAGAATGCTTAAAATCCAGTTTTTGTGCCGCGATAGCAATGTCCATTTGCAACAGTCGTGTGTGATTCTCCCGGCTTACAGAATTGTTTCGTGGAACTTGTGCGAGTAAGGACACTGCTCGGTTGGTATCACCATTGAGTAGAGCGTAACGTGCACGAACTAATGCAAAGTATTGCTTTTCGTTCTCGTTCAACCAGCTCGGGTCAATTTCTTCGAGCATGGTGTATGCAGTGGAATAGTGCTGCTGATTGAGAAATAGTTCGCTGGCCTTTAACAGTAGTGCATTACTTTCTGCGGCGGATTTTCCGATCGACATTTCAACCAGCTGCCAGGGATCCTGGACTTCATTGGCTAGCGGATTTTCGGCCGCGCTGACCGAAAACTCCTGATCAAGCGCATGGGTTTGCGCCTGAGGCTCAGCTTCAACGGGTGTTATTTCAGTGGGTAGCGGCGTTTGTGTTGAGGCGCAGCCGGAAAAAAGCTGGGCGAGTCCGATGAGAAATAGCGTGAAAAATAATTGCTTTGGAAGCTTGCGATGCATCTTAATGGTTGTCAGAATCGTTACATAATTAACCAGTAGTATAAGGTACGAACAGTGAGCAGCAAAGCAGGTGAGTTATATATTGTAGCAACACCGATCGGAAATCTGAAAGATATGACCTATCGTGCAGTAGAAGTCCTGCAGCAGGTAGACCTTATCCTGGTCGAGGACACGCGAAACGCCATTAAATTATTACAGCACTATAGCATCCGCCAGCCGATGAAGGCTCTGCACGAACATAATGAGGCGCACCTGGCTGCGGAGATCGTGCGGAAAATACAACAGGGTAGTAATGTGGCTTTGATCAGCGATGCCGGCACGCCATTAATGAGTGATCCGGGGTTTCGCCTGGTACAGGCGGCGCAGCAGGCGGGAATACAGGCGCTTACTGTGCCCGGCGCCTGTGCGGCCATCGCAGCGCTTTCTATCGCGGGCTTGCCTACAGATCGTTTTGCGTTTGAGGGCTTTTTACCCGCGAAAACGGCCGCTCGTGAGCAGCGAATGCTGGGCCTGAAGGCTGAATCACGTACCCTGATATTTTACGAAGCCAAGCATCGCATCGTGGCTTTTTTGCGTTCGATGCAGCTGGTTTTTGGTGGTTCCCGCAAGGTGGTGGTTGCGCGCGAACTGACGAAAAAATTCGAAAGTGTCTATCATGGCGAATTAGACAGCGTGGTCGTGCAAATTGCAGAAGACGAGCAGGCACAAAAGGGTGAATACGTGGTATTGCTCGAAGGAGAAAGGCGTGAAGATCAAGAAGTTGATCTGGATAGCATTCTGCAGCCACTGCTGCTGGAGCTGGGCGTGTCAAAGGCCGCAAAACTTGCGGCCAAACTGACCGGTGTGAAAAAAAACAAGTGTTATCAGCGAGCCCTGGAGCTGGATAAGTAGCGGGCCAATAACGCTATTTACCTCTGTGTCCTCCGTGCCCTCTGTGGTTAAATACCCTATATGACGACACTGACCAAATCAACATCCTGGCAATGAGTAAATTCTGGAATCAGCGCACCAAACGGCTGCGACCCTATGTCCCGGGCGAACAACCGCAGGATCAGCGCTATATAAAACTCAATACCAACGAAAACCCGGCGCCTCCTACGCCTGCGGTGCTCAAGGCGATGCATGCAGCGGTTGACGATGCTTTGAATTTGTATCCGGATCCGGAATGCCGTTTACTTAAGCAGTCGATAGCAGACTATTACTCGCTTGCTGTTGATTGCGTATTTGTCGGTAATGGTTCGGATGAAGTGCTGGCGCATATTTTTGCGGGCCTGTTCAACCCGGATAAACCCCTGGTCTGTCCTGATATTTCCTACAGCTTTTATCCCGTGTACGCACGGCTGTATGATATCGAACTACGCACGATCCCTCTTGGTGAGGCCTTTGAGCTTGATTTGCGTGAGTATCCGGCGGATAACGGCGGGGTTATTTTCGCAAATCCGAATGCACCCACCTCGATGGCCGTTCCACTAGATGAGATTGAAGCGTTCCTGGTGCGTAATACAGACTCGGTGGTGGTGGTCGACGAGGCATATGTCGATTTTGGCGCGCAATCATGTGTTGAGCTAATTGCCCGCTACCCAAATCTACTGGTGGTGCAAACATTGTCCAAATCGCGCAGCCTCGCGGGTTTGCGGGTTGGTTTTGCGCTAGGTGATCCAGCATTAATCGAGGGTCTTGAACGGGTCAAAAACTCGTTTAATTCCTACCCTTTGGATAAAGTTGCACAGGCCGGGGCGATCGCTGCATTTGAAGATGTTCAGGGCTTTGAGGTGGCTCGGGAGGAGGTGGTACGGATTCGTCGGCAGGCGTATTTAAGCCTGCTTACCCTCGGCTTTGATGTGCTCGATTCGAGTGCTAATTTCCTATTTGCAAGACCCCTGTTTTTACCCGCAGAGCAGGTATACCAGGGCTTAAAGGACGCTGGAGTGCTGGTGCGATATTTTAACGCCCCGAGGATTAGCGAGTACCTGCGCATCACGATTGGCACCGAGCAGGAGATGGTGGTGCTGGTGGAAAAGCTGAACGAGCTAAAAGCGGGCGTAATGCAATCGTGAAAAGCTTTTTTTCGAATATAGACTGGAGAGTATTTTTAATAGCACCGTTGGGTATACTGCTTATCGCCATCATATTCGAACCTCAACGGGATATTTTTGTAATCAAAATTGTACCCGAAATAATGGCGCTGGTTTTGACCGGGGCTGCGGTGGCGGTGAGCGGATTTCGCCTGCGTATCGAAGATAACCCTCTGGTTTTGTTGATGTTCGCATTTTGCCTTGCGTTTTTCAGCCGTGAGATTCATTTTGCCGGAACCTCAACCGGAGTGTACATTGCTGTCGTTGCGATTGGCGTATGGGCCTGGCGCTGGCGTGAACGATTGGTGGCCCCGGTAAATACAGGCCAGTTTAAATCCTGGCTGTTTGCTGCAGGCTGGACATATTTTTTAGCCTTGCTGATACAGCGCCGTTTTTTCAAGCACGTATTTCCAGAGTCTTTATTGAATTGGGAGCATGCTATGCATGTGCCGATGGAGGAATGGATGGAGGTGCTTGCGCACGCTTTGCTGCTGCTTACCGTATTGAGTGGGTTTAACAGAAAGCTTAAAACCTAAAATTTGAGGCTTTTCCGATTCTATATTGGGCCTGGAGTTAAAAGCCGCTTGCCAATTGCTCGCGGCTGTACTAATGTCGCGACCAAGTTGATCGGGCGATCGCGGTGTCGTTTTGCGGCATCGAGGAAAGTCCGGGCTCCACAGGGTAAGGTGCCAGATAACGTCTGGGCGGCGTGAGCCGATGGCAAGTGCCACAGAAAATATACCGCCTGCTGCTTATGGTGGTATGGTAAGGGTGAAATGGTGCGGTAAGAGCGCACCGCGCGATTGGTAACAATCGTGGCAGGGTAAACCCCACCGGGAGCAAGACCAAATAGGAAACCGTATGGCGCGACCCGCGTTGGTTTCGGGTAGGTTGCTTGAGGTATTTGGCGACAAATTGCCCAGATGAATGATCGTCCAAGACAGAACCCGGCTTACAGATCAACTTGCTTTAATTTCTTATTAATTCAGATCAGATAACCCCCTTATCTTGCTGATTTAAAACATAAGAAAACGCGTCAAGCTCTCTTGCTAAAGTGCGCGTATCTCCTTGAAAAATCTTGACTTATTGATGTGCACGGCCTATATTCCTTGTAGGTGGTAAAAAGTGCATTTTTTAGGAGTTTTTAGGATTTTTCAACATGTATCGTGGTGCTAATCAACTTAAAGTGGATGGAAAGGGCAGGATGGCCCTGCCGACCCGCTATCGTGAAGAGTTGACTGAGCGCTGTAATGGTTCCCTGGTGGTGACGGTTAATGCGACTGCAGACAACTGCCTGTGGCTCTACCCCATGGATGCCTGGGAACAGGTTGAAAAGCAGGTCAATAAGTTGTCCAGCATGAAAGCCGAGCACGTGAAATTTAAACGCTTCTTCGTAGGTTACGCGACCGATGTTGAAATGGATAAGACCGGGCGTATTTTACTGCCGCCTGCATTGCGCGAATTCGCGCGCATCGACAAGCAGATTCATTTTGTCGGGCAGGGTAATAAATTCGAGATATGGAATTCCAGCGACTGGGAGACTGATTGTGATGAGTGGTTGACACAATCCGCTAAAGATATCGTGCCGACGCCGGACATGGAGGAGCTACAGTTGTGATCTCCGGGGCAGCGCACCAATCTGTGTTGCTCCCTGAAGCTGTCGATGCGCTGCACATGCGGCCCGACGGCTTTTATGTGGATGGCACTTTCGGCCGGGGCGGGCACGCGGGCTTAATGCTCAGCGAGCTGGGCGAGCAGGGCCGCCTGATGGTTATGGATCGTGATCCCGAGGCGATTGCAGCAGCCACCTTGATGATGGGGGACGATAAGCGCGTATCTATAGTGCATGCACCTTTTTCGAGTTTGCGCGAGCAATTAGAGGCGCGGGATTATATGGGTAAGGTGGACGGGATTTTGTTTGATTTCGGTATGTCTTCACCGCAGCTGGATAATGCCGAGCGCGGCTTTTCATTTCAAAGAGACGGCGCGCTGGATATGCGCATGGATACGACGCGCGGTCAAACCGCCGCGCAATGGCTGGCTGAAGTTTCGTTTTCAGATCTTGTCAGGGTGTTGAAAGTGTACGGGGAAGAGCGTTTTGCAAAGCGTATTGCTAATTCTGTCATTGAAATCCGCGAAGAAAATCCGATTGAAACCACCGCGCAGTTGTCGCGATTAATTTCCGACGCCATTCCGGTGCATGAGCGGGAAAAACACCCGGCAACACGCTCCTTTCAAGCGATCCGTATTGTTATCAACGAAGAGTTACAGGAGATAACCGCAGTGCTGCCCGATGCGTTAGACGCGTTGGCGGTGGGCGGGCGCCTGGTGGCAATCAGTTTTCATTCGTTGGAAGATCGCCCGGTTAAGCGTTTGCTGCAAAAAGAAGCCAAGGGCGATGATTTTCCGCCTGATTTACCGATACGTGCAGATCAAATCAAGCCACGAATTAAGCTGATCGGCAAGCCGGTGCGGGCGCGAGCGCCTGAACTGAAAGTAAACCGGCGCGCCAGGAGTGCCATTATGCGCGTGGCGGAAAAGGTGCGGGCATGAGAAAAGTTAAAGCACAGATGGTATTAAGCTTGAGCCTGGTGCTGGTCGTGGTTGCCAGCGCAATGACGCTGGTTTCGGTGCGTCAGCTGAATCGCCTGGCATTTTATGACTTGTTGAAGCTTGAGCGTGAGCGCGATGACCTCTCTATTGAATGGCGTCAGTTGATGGCTGAGTTCTCCACCTGGCGCATGGAGCACAACATTGAGAATGAAGTGCGCGGCGAATATAAAATGGAGCCGCCCACCAGTACGCAAATTCAGACGATTTATCTGGCGTCTCGTCAATCGGTTGAAATCGATGCAGGTGAAACGCAATGAGGGGTCAGCAGGAATCCCACATTCGACGTACCTTGATACGCCAGCGCCTGTTGCTGGGTCTGGTGTGCGCGGGTTTTGCTGTGCTGGCGGTAAAGTTGATTAGTATTCAGCTGTATGGGCATGATCGCCTGGTGGCGGAGGCGAACGCACGACACGTTCGTTCTGTCGTCCAGCAACCGGTGCGTGGGCCGATTTATGATCGGAATGAACGCTTGCTGGCGGTTAGTACGCCGGTGGATACGGTATGGGCTGAGGCGCGGAAGTTTTGTTCGGCAGATGATCAGTGGGCGGATATGCTGCATTTGCTCAAGCTTAAAAAGACCCGGTTGACAAACGCCTGCGTCAAACGTGAGGCGGGCGATTTCAAGAACAACTTCATGTACGTAAAGCGCCAGGTTCCGCCCATGATGGCAGAGCAGATCAAAGCGCTGGGCATTCCGGGGGTTCGATTGCAGCGCGATTACAAGCGCTTTTACCCACCGGGTCCTGCGGTAGGGCATTTAATTGGCTTTACCGACATTGATGGCAACGGTCAGGAAGGCATTGAGAAAGCCTACAACCAGAGCCTGCAGGGCGTGCGAGGCCGACAAATTGTGCATCGTGATAGTAAAGGGCGCTTTGTCGAATTTGTGGAGCAGGTCGAAGCCGTTGAAAACGGAACGCCTTTGCGCCTGAGTATTGATAGCCGGTTACAGTATCTGGCAAGTGGCTACCTTGAGCAGGCCGTGCGCAAGCATAAAGCGCGTGGCGGTAGCCTGGTGATGGTTTACGCACCGACCGGTGAAATTCTGGTGATGGTGGATTCTCCGCAATTTAACCCCAATGATCGCCGCACCTATGTTCCCGATCGCTTTAGAAATCGTGCGGTGACCGATGTGCAGGAGCCGGGTTCGACGATTAAACCCTTTACTATTGCAACGGCCATCGAATCGGGCCAGTTTACGGCGCAATCAACCATAGATACCGGTGAAAAACCATTTCGTGTGCCGGGCGGACGTATTTCAGATACGCATCCGAATGGCGTATTGACCCTGGAAGACATTGTGGTTAAGTCCAGTAATATCGGTGCGGCGAAGTTATTAATGGATATGCCCTATGAGAACTTTCATGAAACGTTGGATAAGGTTGGCTTTGGGCACAAAGTAAATGCGGTGCCGGCCGAAGTCAGTGGTGTGTTGCCCCTGCGCAAGCGCTTAATTGATCGTCTGACGCAGTCGTATGGATATGGTCTTAATGCCACTCCCTTACAGATTGCGCGCGCGTATACGGTGTTTGCGAATAACGGCGTGCTCATGCCTCTCTCTATACACAAGCTTGAGGAAGGCACCGCGCCGGCGGGTAAGCGTGTTTTTAGCGAGCATACCACCGCCCAGGTTTTGAAAATGCTTGAACGCGTCGCAACACCGGAAGGTACGGCACGCAGGGCACGTGTTGAACGCTACCGGGTCGGGGGTAAAACTGGAACCTCGCGCCGCAACTCGGGAAATGGTTATGAACAGGGGCACTATGTATCCTGGTTCGTCGGCATGGCGCCGATGAGTAATCCTCAATTCGTCATGGCGGTGATGGTGGATGATCCAGACCCCAAGGCCGGTGGGTATTATGGCGGTACGATTGCCGGGCCGGTATTTTCTAAGACCATGCGCGATACCATGCGGTTGTATAACGTTACGCCGGACAAGCTCGACATTGAAACCGAAGGCCTCAAAAATCTGGCGCTTGATCTCGAAGAAAAACCGCGGGCTCAGATATGATTACGCACCACCTCGATGATTTGCTTGAAGGCCTGGATGTTTCGGGTTTGAGTAATAATCCTGAGATCAGGGAGATATCTGTGGACAGCCGCGAGGTTCTGCCCGGTGGTTTGTTTATCGCACTCAAGGGCGGGAAGGTGGATGCGCGCGCCTTTATACCCTCTGTCATTCAATCAGGGGCAGCTGCGGTGTTAATCGATGCGGCTGAACAGGCGGATGATGCAGCGGAATTTCAGCCGGTACAGAATGTCATTCAGGTGAGAAATTTACGCCAGGTGTTGAGCAAAATAGCAGCGCGTTTTTACGACCACCCATCAAAGAAATTGAAAGTCATCGGCATTACCGGCACCAATGGCAAGACCACGATTGCCTGGTACCTGGCACAGGTACTTGATGTGCTTGGTTTGCCGGCAGCAATGATGGGTACGCTGGGTGCAGGCGCCGTCAAACACGCGCAAGGTTCGGCAATCTCGCTCGATTCCACCGGTTTGACCACGCCGGATGCCGTGCAGGTGCAAAAACGCCTGGCACAAATGCTTGAAGCCGGAATACAAGTGGTGTGCATGGAAGTGTCTTCCCACGGACTGGAGCTCGGACGCATCTCTGAAGTGGTGTTTGATACGGTGGTGTTTAGCAATATAAGTCAGGATCACCTGGATTTTCATCAGACTATGGAACAATACGCAGCGGCAAAAATGCGTTTGTTTGAAGGCGGCGATTTCAATCGCGCGGTGATCAATGAAGACGATGAACTCGGTCGTAAGATCATAAATAAACTCGGAGCCAGAAGCTATAGTTACGGTATTACGGCGGGAAAATTACGCGCTCTGGATGTCACACTCGCGCCCCGGGGGTTGAAGTTTTCGGTTTCGGTGAAGGGCGAAACCCTGGTGCTGAATACCACTCTAATCGGTCAATTTAATGTATATAACATGCTCGCGGTTTTGGGTGCGGGCATGGTTATGGGGTATTCGCTGCAAGTATTGGCACAGGCGCTAGAATCGTGTGAGCCGGTTCCCGGGCGAATGGAACGCGTCGACGTGCAGCAGGGTCAGCCGGTTATACTGGTGGATTACGCACATACACCAGATGCGCTGGAAAAAGCATTGATGGCGTGTCGCGGACATTGCCGGGGTTCTCTGGCAGTGGTATTTGGCTGCGGTGGAGATCGTGATAAGGCCAAGCGCCCCAAAATGGGCAGCATTGCGCAGTCTCTTGCCGATGAGGTGTTTATCACCGATGACAATCCGCGTGGTGAACAGGCGTCAGCCATTGTTCGTGACATTAAACGCGGGATGAGTGAACCCGCCTGGGTTTTACACGATCGCGCGCAGGCAATATTTGCCGCGATTGCGCAGGCGAAAGAGGAAGACTGGGTACTGATAGCGGGCAAAGGCCACGAGGCAACTCAGCGTTATGCCGATCGAATAGTTGAGTTTGATGATTGCGCGCAAGCCAGATCAGCGCTGGAGCGTATTGCCGCATGATGATGTTAAGCGAAGCCAGTACTGCGATGCAGGGCCAGTTGAACGGGGTGGATGTGCATTTTGAATCGGTAGAGATCGATACACGCCGCCTCGAAGCAAATGCGCTGTATTTTGCGATTCACGGTGAGAGCAAAAATGGCCATGATTTTATCGCCGCGGCAGCAGCTCGAGATGCGGCCGCCGCGGTTGCGGATGAATCGTTTATCGATGAGCAGGCAACCCCCCATATTCGCGTAGACGACACCACCATCGCGCTGGGCATGTTAGCCGCCCACTGGCGTCAGCAATTTTCCGTTCCGGTGGTGGGTATAACCGGAAGCAACGGTAAAACAACGGTTTGCAGGATCGTGAGTTGCCTGTTCGCAGAACATATTCCGGGAGTCATGCCGCAGGGCAGCTTCAATAATCATTGGGGGGTTCCCCTGACCCTGCTCAAGCTGCGTGAGCAGCACCAGTCGGCGGTGATTGAGATGGGTATGAATCATGCCGGAGAGCTTTCATACCTGGGCAAAATTGTAGCACCGGATATCGCCGTGATTACCAATGCGGCGGCAGCGCACCTTGAAGGCTTGAAAACCATCGAAGGCGTAGCGCAAGCCAAAGGCGAGTTGATCGATTTCGTGCGCGATAGCGGTACCGTGATCCTGAACCGGGATGATGACTACTTTAGAGAGTGGAAAGTTCGTGCAGGCACGCGCAACTGCCTGAGTTTTGGTGAGCACGTGGATGCAGATGTACGCGTTCTAGGGGCGAAGGGTTCACGTCTGAGTTTGAGTATCAAAGGCACCACGGTGACGTTTGATTATCCGCTTATTGGCAGGCACAACAGACTCAACGCAGCGGCCGCGATTGCAGTTGCATGTACGGCCGGTGTGCCTGTGGAAGCGATCGAAGCAGGGCTTAAAAACGTCAGTGCCGTCTCCGGGCGCCTGGATGCGATACAAATATCCCCCGGTTTACTGTTGATAGATGACAGCTACAACGCAAATCTTGCTTCAATGCGTGCAGCCATTGATGTGCTGGCAGATCAGGCGGGCATAAAGGTGCTGGTGCTGGGCGCGATGGGTGAGCTGGGCACTGCCTCAAAACAGATTCATGAATCCGTTGGTGCTTATGCAAGGGACAAAGGCATCGACCGGTTTTTTACGCTGGTTGATGAAAATACACCCGCTTATGCGCAGGACATGGCGGCATATCTTCAAGGTTTTGGTGCAGGTGCCGTCGCGTTTAATGAACTGCGAGCCCTGGTGGAAAAGCTCGAATCCACCGTAACACCTGCGACCATACTGGTTAAAGGTTCACGATTTACCAGGATGGAACGCGTGGTTGAAGCATTAAGGCCTGCAGGAGAAAAATCATGTTAACCTGGCTTTTTGATACGCTATCGGAATATTACAGCGTATTCAGCGTATTTCAATATCTTACGTTTCGCGCGATTATGAGCGTATTGACCGCACTGGTGTTATCGCTGGTATTTGGCCCGATGATGATTCGCAAGTTGAGTCAGTACAATATTGGTCAGACGGTGCGTGATGACGGCCCAAGCACTCATTTTTCAAAGGTGGGCACGCCAACCATGGGCGGTGCATTAATCCTGTTCGCCGTGGTGGTGTCGACGCTGTTATGGATGGATTTGAGCAATCGCTACCTGTGGGTAACGCTGTTTGTTACGATTTCATTTGGTTGTATTGGCTGGTACGATGACTATCAGAAGCTGGTAAATAAAGACCCGCGAGGCATGGGCTCCAAACTTAAGTTTCTGTCTCAATCCGCTGCCGGATTTGTTGCCGCCTACTGGTTGTATGCGAGTTCTACATCACCGGCAGAGCTACAATTTATTGTTCCCCTGTTTAAAAACGTGGCCTTCAACCTGGGGTGGTTGTTTATCCCCCTGGCCTGGTTTGTGATTGTCGGAACCAGTAACGCGGTAAATCTGACCGACGGGCTGGACGGGCTGGCTATTTTGCCGGTGGTGATGGTGGCCGGTGGCCTGGGTGTTTTCAGCTATATGTCGGGTAACACCAATTTTTCAGAATACCTGAACGTCCCCTACCTTGTGGGCTCGGGTGAAATGATCATTTTTTGCGCAGCCCTGGTGGGGGCTGGCCTTGGATTCTTGTGGTTTAACGCGTATCCGGCGCAGGTGTTTATGGGTGATATAGGTGCCTTATCACTGGGTGCGGCGCTCGGTGTACTTGCGGTCATTGTGCGCCAGGAAATCGTACTTGTCATTATGGGGGGGTTGTTCGTTGTCGAGACCCTGTCGGTAATCATCCAGGTTGCGTCTTTTAAACTG
>Ga0164313_10001294_pt1 | contig 22051 bp, 19 predicted proteins | sample GuaBasSedimGuay4_FD_113735 | JGI IMG/M metagenome (GOLD analysis project Ga0164313, IMG submission 113735) | Subseafloor sediment microbial communities from Guaymas Basin, Gulf of California, Mexico - Guay4, Core 4569-4, 0-3 cm | ecosystem: Environmental > Aquatic > Marine > Hydrothermal vents... | reverse complement strand
TATCCTTATCCTTTGAGCCTGGTCTATTAGAGGGCTGCTGTGTCCCCTTGGAGATGGAGTCTCTCATGGTTGTGTCCGCCTCTATATTCTTGAACTTATAATAATCCATGATCCCCAGGTTCCCTGCCCTGAAAGCTTCAGCCATCGCAAGTGGAATCTCAACTTCAGCTTCGATTACCTTGGCCCGAGCTTCCTGTGCCTTGGCTTTCATCTCCTGCTCAGTAGCGACAGCCATAGCTCTTCGCTCTTCGGCTTTGGCCTGAGCAATGTTCTTATCTGCATTGGCCTGGTCCATTTGCAAGACTGCTCCAATGTTTTTCCCGATGTCAATATCTGCCACATCTATGGATAATATCTCAAATGCAGTTCCTGCATCCAATCCCTTATCCAACACCATTTTAGAGATATTATCCGGATTTTCAAGAACCTCCTTATGGGACTTTGATGAACCAATGGAAGACACAATTCCTTCACCAACCCTGGCCAGGACGGTCTCTTCTCCTGCACCACCCACCAGCTGCTTAATATTGGCCCTTACTGTGACTCGCGCTTTGGCAATCAACTGGATTCCATCCTTGGCTACAGCCGTTACAGGCGGCGTATTAATCACCTGTGGATTCACCGACATTTGCACAGCTTCAAGTACGTCACGACCTGCCAGATCAATGGCTGTGGCCATCTGGAAAGTCAAATCAATATTGGCTTTGCTGGCAGATACCAGCGAATGAATCACCTGCTCCACATGGCCTCCTGCCAGGAAGTGTGCCTCCAGTTCATCCCGCTTTATATAAGCAAGCCCTGCTTTGTACGCTTCGATCATGGATCTTACAATGACTGTTGGCGGGACTTTCCGCCACCGCATCAAAATCAGTTGTAAAAGAGACATTTTGACTCCCGACAACAATGAGGTAAACCACAATCCGATGGGGATGAAATACAAAATAATCCAGAGGCCAATTATACTGGCCACAACAATGACGATCCATGAGTAAGTAAATTCCATAGTATTCTATTTTTTTACTGGTTTTACACTGATTCTGGTCCCTTTAATAGAGACAATTTCTATTTTGGAATGCTCATCCACATACCCTTCTGTGGATTTGGCCTCCCTGACCAGGTCGTTAACAAGAATCTTTCCCATAGGGGCCAGCCGGGTAAGTGCAGTACCCAGGTCACCCTTTTTGACCTGATCTTCGGTTAAATCCTTATCTACAGTTCCTTTAATATCTGTCTTCAGCATCAACCTGTTCCATGTTCTGGCCCGGAGCGACATCGCAATCACGAAAACACTGAGCAAAATGGTTCCGATCAAAACCCATGCACCAACAGCCGATCCAAAATCATTAAATGCTTTGTATACGCCAAATACAGTAAGTACAAGCCCTCCAATCCCTGCGACTGTAACTCCGGGGACCAGCAGGAATTCAATCACAAACAGAAGAATTCCAAGAACAATAAGTATAATGATTACAGTCATATCCGGATTCTAATTATCCACAGATGCCTTCAGCCCTTTGGTTATAAGCTGAAAACGCAGCTCTTTCATTTCAGTAAAAGTACCTGTTCTGATTTCACATTTTCCTTTATAATGTGTAATAGTGGCACATTGCTCGGCCTGAGTCATTGAATGGTCACAAACCTCAACCAGAGTTTCCATCACATAATCAAAGGTATTGATTTTGTCGTTATGAAGAACAAGTTTTGCCTGGCTCTGGCTATTTGTTTGCTCAGAACCTATTTTTTGCGGCCTGCTTGTAAAGTTACTATCCATTATGCGATGATAACACTATCGATCAAATATATAAAAATTATCCTTTAATGAACGTCACTGGAGCTCTTTTGCTTTCTGAGTTGTTACAATATCTCCATTGTACCAGGCCACAATGAATGCATCCTCAAATCCCCGCGACTGTATCAGGGAAAGTGCAGAAGTGGCTTCCTCATATTTAGTAAACTTCCCTGCAAAATACTTCACCTTTCCATATTCATTCAAATGCATACCCGTTATGGGGCTTATGCCCTGAAAAGCATCGGGCTCCACCGCCGAACCAAAAGATCCAATCTGAATCCTGTAGAACACACCCGAAGGCAATGGTACATCCATTGGAATGGGATTGTTTGCACTATAGGGTGAATGATCCAGTATCTCAAATCCATTGGGAATTGGAGATTCCATTGGATGTGACTTTCCAGAAACAGTGTGAGGAACTGAATTGACTGCGGGCGGATCCAAATTGGACGGGAACGAATCTGTATCCTTATATTTGTATAGAGTCAGATCTCCTATCACCGTATCAACTTCAATTGCTTCCGGGATTTTCCCTGAAGAGATTTTATTCAGGACAGCTCGCTCCTCCTCCATTTTGGCATAGAGCTCATCTGCCTTCAACTCCTCATCACGCGCTTTCTTCTCCCAAAGCATGATCTGCTTTTGCCAGATCCAACGGTCATTTGGGTCGTCCGAATCCATTACCAGAAACCGTGCATTGGCAGCCAGGTCATTCAGGGAATCCGAATCCGCCTGGTGCCTTAGGGCCTGCACAAGTGAGTACTTGTATTCCGATATGATCTTCTCTTCCGACAGAACAGTCACCTCGGTTATGACCGGGGGAACATGCTCCTCTTCTGCTGACACCGATTCTGCTGCAGTTTCCATCTCCTTCACCTCTTCCATCTCAGCCAGGATATCTGCAGCTGCTCCTCCAAGGGTGGCAATCTCTTTTAGCATTTTATTATCATTGGGAGCCGTTTTCTTTCTAGGTTCAACAAGGTGCACCCTGTAAACTGTAACTGTACTGTCGGTACCCTCCCGGGTGGAGAAAAACATCACCATCCCCAGGTCTGAGCCTGGAAGCAGAAGGTACTCATCCATGGCAGAGTTCACCGGGAACCCGAGATTAACAGGCTCCGACCAATGATCTCGTTCACGATCATAATGTGTCCTGAAGAGATCAAATCCCCCCACTCCCAACCTTCCATTGGACGCAAAATAGAGATCGCTTTCGATGGGGTCATAATAGGGTAATACTTCATCTCCTTCGCTGTTCAGGGGTTTGACTTCTTCAGGATCTCCCCACGTTTTTCCTGAGCCTTTTTTCACTCTGAACAGCTGCGCCCCCTCTTTCTGATTCCTGCCATATCCTGAATAATATATATAATCGCCCCGAACAGCATTTCGTGGGACAAATACAAGGCTGGTTAGACCATTGAGGTCTTCATTGGCGTGAAAATAGGCTTCAGGCTTGCGCTGTAGCTGGCCCCCCTTCATTTTGATCTGAGAGTATTGCAAAGAATCAAAAAGATCAATGAAGGTAACGTTCATCACCTCATATGGATTATAAGAGGCTGTAATCTCTGAAGCACTACGGGTGGTTTCCATCAGGTGAGACACGTTGTATTTCTTTGATTCCTGCCGGCTGGCCTCCACCTCAAAATGCCCGTAGTATTTTCTTGCATCGGAGAAGTTGTAATCGCGATGATAAGCCTTTCCAAGGTAGTACTTCACATCCGCAGGTACACCCTGATTGGAAGCCCCATAGAGAAATTCAATGGCGTCATCCAGGTCTTCGTTCAGTTCGACAAGGCATATGCCCGCATGATAAGGATGTAAAGCATTGTCCGGTTCAGCATCCATCAGTTTCCTGAAGCCACGAAGAGCAGATCTGAGTTCACCCTTTTCAAGGTTGTTCATGGCTTCGGTTTGTAATTGCTGCAGGTTCAGCGCTACATCCTGACTGAAAAGAGGGGTTCCAGTGATCAGTATCAGGATTCCTGTAAGACAAAAAAAGGTTCTGATTGTTGGTGTAAACATAATGCGATCAAAGCTGTTTTATAAGTGATTTAGGTATGCTCTTATACTCAAAAATAATAATAATCCAAAGCAATCTGATCTGCCCAATTGTTAATAAACAGGGCTGTCCCAAGACTGCTCATTTAAGTCAAACTTTGTACATTTATAAAATTAAATTGCTATGCCGGAATTGAAAGAAGGAGACCTGGCACCCGCCATTAAGGCAGTGGACCAGAGTGGTGAAGTTATCACCCTTGAAGAATACAGAGGTAAGAAAATCGTACTATACTTTTATCCAAAGGACAACACTCCCGGTTGTACTGCTGAGGCATGTGACCTGAGGGACAACTATTCACAGTTTATTGAGAAGGGATTTGAGGTCATTGGAGTAAGTGCTGACAGTGAAAAATCTCATAAAAAATTTATATCCAAATACAACTTGCCTTTCAGGCTGATCTCTGACATGGATAAAAAAGTGTTACAGGATTATGGTGCTTGGGGTGAAAAAAAGTTGTATGGTAAAACTTACATGGGGGTTCTCCGAAAAACATACATTATCGATGAAAGTGGGTATGTTGAAAAGATTATTGAAAAAGTAAAAACAAAAGAACACAGCAGGCAGATATTTACTGAATTATCACATTAATCATTAAAGTAATATGAGTAAAGGAGATACCAATAGCAACAAACAGGAAAAATTGAAAGCTCTTCAACTTACACTGGACAAGATAGAAAAAGGGTATGGCAAGGGAACCATTATGAAAATGGGAGATGTTGCCATTGAGGATGTGCCCGTAATACCCTCAGGATCAATAGGACTTGATGTGGCATTGGGAGTGGGAGGTTACCCCAGAGGCAGGGTCATTGAAGTCTACGGGCCTGAGTCTTCAGGTAAAACCACCCTGGCTATCCACGCGATCGCCGAAGCCCAGAAAAGCGGAGGGATCGCAGCATTTATTGATGCTGAGCATGCTTTTGACCGGTTTTATGCCAAGAACCTGGGAGTGGATATTGAAAACCTATATGTTTCTCAGCCGGACAATGGTGAACAGGCGCTGGAAATTGCCGACCACCTCATCAGGTCAGGAGCCATTGATATAGTTGTCATTGACTCTGTAGCGGCACTTACACCCAGAGCTGAGATAGAAGGAGAAATGGGTGATTCCAAAATGGGATTGCAGGCAAGGTTGATGTCCCAGGCTCTCAGAAAGCTTACCGCTAATATTAACAGGACCAATACCACCTGCTTTTTCATCAATCAGCTTCGCGAAAAAATTGGTGTGATGTTTGGCAATCCTGAGACCACTACAGGTGGAAATGCCTTGAAGTTCTATGCATCGGTTCGCGTCGATATCAGAAGGATAGGTCAGATCAAGGATGGTGACGTAATTCAGGGTAACCGTACCCGGGTAAAAGTGGTAAAGAATAAACTGGCTCCACCTTTCCGTAAGACTGAGTTTGACATAATATATGGAGAAGGCATCTCCAAAGCAGGAGAGTTAATAGACCTTGGCGTGGAGATGGATATCATGAAAAAGAGTGGCTCATGGTTCAGTTATGGAGAAACAAGATTAGGACAGGGCAGGGATGCTGTTAAGAACCTGCTCAGGGATAATCCTGAGCTATCTGAAGAGATAGAATCCAAAATTAAAGCTGCCCTACTGGGAACTGAAAAATAGAATCCCTGCATATAATTCATTTTTTGTATCTTGGGGATGAACCTCCAAGATTGTAGCAAGCATGAATTTTTTGCTTCATTTCATATTTATTGCGGCGTTTCTTCTGATTTATATCATTGCGATTATTATTTTGAAACCATTTCGGATCCACCGAAAACGTCCCATGTCCACTATCTTTCTTAAAGCCAGTTACCTGATTTACCTGGCCTGCTTCCTACTCATGGCCTATTTGATCCTCTTCTTTTCAGCGACCACCGATCCATCAGAAGATGTGGACGAGGAGCGGATACTTAACCTGCTTACAGTATTCAGCGTGCTGGCATTTTTTATCCCTAATATTGGAATTATGATCCGAAGGAGAATATCCAACTGGCGTGTCACATACAATTATGTGGTAACAGCACTAAATATTCTGATTTCACTGGGACTGGTTTGGTTCATTCTCGATATGCCCTGGCAATTTAAATAACCTAAGTTCTGGGGGAGTGATATTGGTTGATGATTTCCATGGCTGCTACAATCTTATCCTCCATGGGAAGCTGACCCTCAATCCAGTGGATGGACGTACCCTTGCGCTCCATCCCTCTGAAATAAGTCATCTGGCGCTTGGCAAACTGGTGGATGGCCGTATTTAGTTTACTTAACATCTCATCATAAGTAAGCTCCTTAAGGATATATTTGCTGATCCATCGGTATTCAAGGCCATAGTACTCCATTTTCTCTGCCGAGACTCCCGCTTTCATCAGACTTTCCACTTCCTCAACCATTCCGTTTTCTAACCGGTTCATAAGGCGATCTGTAATCCTTTTTCTTCTGATGGTCCGTTCAAATCTGATTCCCAGTACTATGGAGTTCAGTTCCCTCTCTTTTTCATTACTGTCGATATGAGTGGCCTGGTACATACCTATCTCTATGGCACGAATCATGCGTTTTCGGTTCACAGTATCTGTCACATTGTGCAGTGGTCCGTACAACCTTAGTATTCCCTTCAACTCCTCATAACTCTTAGCCTCCAGCTCAGATCTTAGAACCTCATTTACAGGCACATTTATCATTTTATAATTTCGTAGAACCGAGTCTATGTAGAGTCCGGTTCCGCCACAGAGAATGGGGATCAGATCCCGGTCAGAAATATCTGTGAATGCCCCTGTAAAGTCGTGTTTAAAGAGGTATACATTGTACTCATAACCAGCTTCCATCAAATCAATCAGATGAACAGGAATTCGGGTATCCTCAACCATATAGTCTTTATAATCCTTCCCTGTCCCAATATCCATTCCACGATATACCTGCCTGGAATCGGCACTTATTATTTCACCACCCAAACGATGGGCCAGATTTGCAGCAAATGCTGTTTTCCCGGCTGCAGTATGTCCCAGGATCGTAATCAGGTCGAACCGGTTCTTCTTCATGAATCAAATATACCTTTAGATTTGAAATTATTAAACACAAGCTGTTTTTTATACCTTTGAACACGCATTAAAACATGTCTTACAAAATCAACATAAGGAATAAAAAGGCTTTCCATGATTATGAGATCCTGGAAAAATATGTGGCCGGACTTCAATTACTGGGAACGGAAATTAAATCCATTCGTTTGGGGAAGGTGAGCCTGGTGGAAGCATACTGCCTTTTTGAAGGTAAGGAACTCTATGTGAAGGGTATGCAGATCTCAGATTATGCCTGGGGAAGCTTTAACAAACATGAACCTGGCAGGGACCGTAAACTACTTATGACTCAACATGAGTTAAAAAAGCTTAAGCGCAAAACCCGTGAAAGTGGCCTTACCATTGCAGCTCTCCGAATTTTCATTTCCGGTTCGGGTTATGCCAAACTGGAAATTGGCCTTGCCAGGGGTAAGAAGGAGTATGATAAGAGAGAGACCATTAAGCGAAAAGATGCGCAGCGCCAGCTAGATAGACTTCATAAAATCAAATAGAACTACCCACTGAGTACTGAGTACTACTATTGGGAGAAGAAAAACTCATTTACCTCCCTTAATTCTTCCAGATTCAGGTCCAGTTGATAGTCGAAATACTGATCAATTGTCTTCAACAGCTCCTCAAAGGAGATGTATCCGTCCCCATTCGTATCCAGCGGTTTATAACGATCAGGAATCTCTGAAGCCGAGTCGAGCCTGTAATTATTCACGATAAGGGTCATATAGGCATCCACATCTTCGCGAGGCATGACATAATTTCTAAGCTGCATGGTGCTCAGGAATGCCTCCTCTGTGACAGTAACTCCCTCATCATCAACCCATGCTCCTAGATTAGTCTCCGGTTCCTGATCCATGTAATCAGCCACTCCATCCAGGTCACTGTCCATCGCACATCCCACGGAATCGACCTCAGCTACAGTGGGGGTTCCCGGGCAATGGTCAAACACATCCAAAACTAAATCACCATCCTCATCAGCAAAAAAGAGGGGATCAAAATCCACATCGGCGTAAAGCAGATCCACCTGTCGAATGGCAGGTCTGGAGAAAAGGTCGAAATGAACAGAAAGATGGGTAAAGAGGTAGCTGTCATACCCCTTTTTTCCCTGGATGCTGGTCCCTTCATAGGCCACATTGTCCATAAAATCGGTTAGTGTATGGTGATAGGATACTCCCAGGCTGAAAAATGCCCGTTCGTCAATCCTAAAATGGAATCCTGCTGAGGCCGGTATGGAGAGTGCCCATTGGCTGTAACCACCCAGGCCAAACTCTTCACTCTCCCTGAGCCGAAGGTCTTTTTCATATTCGAAATCCCTGTACAATAGGTTTGATGAACCCCCTGTCTCCTCCACATCCCTTATGGTGCCATCCGACCAGTAGTAGTAGTTCATTCCATTTGCATCCTTTAAGTCCCCTTTGGGACTGAAAATGACGGTTTCAAATCCCAGGGAAAGATAGGGCCTGACCAGCGACTGATCTGAGAACAGATGACCAAATCTGTACTCCACATTGAAACCTACAGCGGATAAGGAGGTTTTGAAATTCAGGTTTCGGCTAAGGTCCGAGTATGAATATGAGTTCGCGCTGAGCTGCCCCTGAAAATAATTAAAATTCGCCACAAAATTGTGTTTCTGATCCAGGAAGCTAGAGACACCGATCATCACACCCTGATCCCCTATGGAGGCTGTTTTTTGGCTGTTCTGTACATCTCCAAGAAAATTCAAAACTCCATAGGAAAGTGAAATCACCGGTTTGTAGACCGCATGTTCGATGGTGTCGAAGAGTTGTGGCAATGAATCCCTACCAGTCTCCTGACCACTTACAAGAGCTGGGACCAGAATGGCTACCAGTAAAAAAAATCTGTATGGTCGTGACCGATGCAAGGCTGCATTAAAAGTTTAAGGGTCTCATTTTGTTAAGGGGACGGGAACCCTTCTACCATCCCGGTATGCAACCACAAAGGCTCCTTCCACTGTTGCAAGTCTCTCCATGCTGTTCCTGTATCCATTGGCTTCGTTGTAAGACCTGAAGGAGCCAACTGTGTATTTATACATTCCACCTTGCTCTTCAACCATTACCTCGCGGTCAACTCCTTCATTCCTGAACTGGGTCTGTGCATCAAAAGCCGTCTCTACAGCAATGATCTGAACCCTGTAATAGAATCCCTGTTCAGCTACAAGCACCCTTGTGTTTAGGATATACGTATCAGGACCGGTTTGGGTTACAGGCTTGGATTCCACCACCGGCTCGGGAGCTTTCTGCTGAACCACTGTCTGGACAGTACGGCCTGCATCACTTGGAGCTTTACCTGTTTGCAGCAGGAAAGTCCTTTCATCCATATCCAGGTCATTAAAGTCAACATCAATCTCTTTTATTTGACTAATCTTACTCTCGTCGCCCATGGTATGGGTAAGAAGTCCTTTCAGAGTCATCTCTCCCTGTGGCTGGCTGTCTATGGGAACCAGTTTATAAGCTATCTCAAATACCGGATCCTCGGGAAGAGTCATCCAGATAAACTTTATGGTAGATGGGGCAAGTGTAGCAATGCCATTGTATGAGTTCACCTCTTCAAAAAGATATCCGGAGGGAATGGTTTCCTCTATTTTTAGATATTTACTTCCATGGGGAGTAGTTACAATAAGCTTAACCAAATATTCACCTGAGGCCTGAAGGATAGGTTGCTGTCTGACCGCCATAGCATATGGTTCTTGCGCTTTGGTTAACGGGGATATGGCTTTACCGCCCTTAAAGTTCTTAATATCTACTATCAAAGCCGGATCAAGAGTGGAGCTGGGTATGATTGAGATCTCATCAGATTGATCAAAATTCAGAAACTTCCTTTCATCTTCTACCACATAGGCAAAAACACCACCCAACACAAATGATCCTTTGAGTCTTTCATCCACTATGATTTTGTAGGAAACAGTCACCGCATCTCCTTCAGGCAGCTTAAGCCATATAATCCTGATTCGCTGGTTATCGAAACTGAAGTCTGCATTTGGTGAGCTCACATTGACGGCAGTTAATCCAAGCGGCAGGTCCTGTGAAAAGCGCGAATAATCTGTGAGTCCCCCCTTGGTGATGGTCACCGAAACGGTAAATTCCTCACCTGCATCTACCTGGTTTGGATGATCAATAGATATCTCCACATTTTGCCCATTAAGTGTAAACCCAACACAAAACGTAATCATTACAAGGCAACTAATAACATACTTCATCATTGAAACAGCTTAATAATTTAACACAAAATACAAAATTATTCTATACAAAAGCTCCTGAATTACTAACACTTGCACGGTCTGAAAGTTTAGAAATTCGGGCTTAACAAATACTTGGAGTAAAACTCATTAATCACCTCAACAGCCTCATCGGCCGTATCCACAATTTTAAACATGTCCATATCTTCAGGGCTGATGTTCTTTTGCTCCTGTTGAACCACCTCATTAATCCATTCCACAAGCCCTTTCCAAAAATCTCTGCCAACCAGAACAATTGGAAATCTGCCAATCTTTCCTGTCTGAATCAGAGTTGCAGATTCAAAAAATTCATCGAATGTCCCAAATCCTCCAGGCAATACAATAAATCCCTGGGAATACTTCTGAAACATCACCTTACGTACAAAGAAATGTTTGAAAGTGATCAGCTTATCTACATCAATGTAGGGATTTGAACTCTGTTCAAATGGCAATTGTATATTGAGTCCTGCGCTGATTCCGTCACCCCGCTGTGCTCCTTTATTGGCTGCCTCCATAATCCCCGGACCTCCCCCGGTAATCACACCATAGCCATTCTGCGTAAGCTTAAAAGCAATCTCCTCTGCCAGTTTGTAATATACATTATCGGGTTCGGTTCTGGCAGAACCAAAAACCGAAACACACGGACCGATAGAAGCCATCTTTTCGAAACCTTCCACAAATTCGGCCATCACCTTAAAAATCTGCCAGGAATCGGAAGCCTTTATCTCATTCCATGTTTTCTGCTTGAATGCCCTTTTTATCTTATCTTCACTTGCGCTCATATAATTCATTCTATTTTAACCTAATATAATCAATTTAGTCTAAAGAAAGTTCTGCCTTCAGGAATTTCCCTGTATAGCTATGGGCAGCACAGGCCACATCCTCCGGTGTACCTGTGGTCATAATCGAGCCACCTTTACTGCCTCCATCCTTACCCAGGTCAATGATGTGATCCGCTACCTTTATTACATCCAGGTTGTGTTCGATCATAATTACACTATTCCCACGGTTCACCAGCTTTGCAATAACATCCAGTAGAACCCTCACATCTTCAAAATGGAGTCCAGTGGTGGGTTCATCGAGAATGTAGAGTGTTTTGCCGGTATCCTTCTTGGCCAGTTCGGCAGATAGCTTCACACGTTGTGATTCGCCTCCTGACAGTGTGGTTGATGGTTGCCCAAGGCGTATGTACCCCAGTCCCACATCCTGGAGTGTTTTCAGTTTTCGGGATATGGACGGAACACTGGAAAAGAACTCCACAGCTTCGTTAATGGTCATCTTCAATACATCGTTGATATTGCTGCTCTTAAACGTGACTTCCAGTGTCTCCCGGTTATATCGCTTCCCGTTACAGGTTTTACACTTCACATAAACATCTGGCAGAAAATTCATTTCAATGGTTTGCAGACCTGCCCCTCCACAGCTCTCACATCTACCCCCTTTTACATTAAATGAAAACCGGCTTGCCTTGTATCCCCTGATCTTTGCATCGGGGGTTTGCTCAAATAACTTCCTGATATCACTGAACACTCCGGTATAGGTCACTGGATTGGACCTTGGTGTTCTCCCCAGCGGAGATTGGTCCACTTCAATCACCTTATCTATATGCTCGAGCCCCTCAACGGAGGCATAAGGAAGCGGAGATTTACCGGACCTGTATAGCCTCTGACTTAATATGGGATGAAGGGTTTCATTGATCAGACTCGACTTTCCGCTACCACTCACTCCTGTTATGCAGATAAACATTCCCAGGGGGAAAACCCCATCCACACCCTTCAGGTTATTTCCGGTAGCTCCCTTTAGCACGAGCTGCTTTCCATTCCCGGGCCTCCTCTTCTCCGGAGTCCTGATCTCCTTTGTCTGGTTCAGGTAGGCGGCTGTGAGTGAATTACCCTTTAATATCTGACCGGGCGAACCTTCTGCTACGAGATTTCCACCCAATCTGCCTGCACCTGGGCCCAGGTCAATGATGTGATCGGCCGAAAGGATCATATCCCTGTCGTGTTCAACCACAATAACCGTATTGCCCTGATCACGCAAACTCTGCAGGGAAGCAATCAATTTCCGGTTATCTCTCTGATGAAGACCAATACTGGGCTCATCCAGGATATAAAGTACATTCACCAGTCTTGAACCAATCTGCGTAGCCAGTCGGATGCGCTGACTTTCACCACCCGAAAGGGAACGGGCACTCCGTTCCAGTGAAAGGTAATTCAATCCCACATCAAGTAAGAACCCAAGCCTGTTTCTGATCTCCTTAAGAATATCCCGGGCAATGATGTTCTGTCTGTCGCTTAGTTTGGCCTCAATGTTTTTAAACCATTTTGCCAGCTGCCCCATATCCATTGCTGAAAGCTCTGCGATACTCTTCTGGTTGATACGGAAATAGAGCATTTCAGATTTAAGACGCTTTCCGTTACAGTGAGGGCAGGTTACCTTCCTGATAAACTGACGGGGGGGCTGTTTCCCATTGCGTCCGTTGGTATCTGATGAGTTGTTTTGGAGGTTATTGATGATCCCTTCGAAACTAAGCAGGTAATTAGAAGTGGAACCCAGGGGGGTGTTCTGAAGCTTCAGTGGCTCATCCGAACCAAACAGGATACAATGCATGCCTTGCTCCGGAATATCCTTTACCGGGGTGTCCATTGTAAAGCTATATCGTTTACAAATCGCCTCCAGCTGCCAGAATATCAGCGCATTACGGTAGATACCCACCGGCTGCAATGCACCTTTACGTATGCTTTTGGTATCGTCCGGAATGATCTTACTTACATCCACATCATTGATTGTACCCAGACCATTGCAATGAGGACAGGCCCCCTGGGGTGAGTTAAATGAAAAGCTGTGTGGAGCAGGTTCATTATAAGAAATCCCTGATGTAGGGCACATCAGTTGACTGGAGAAAAAGCGAGGTTCATTGCCATCCTTCTCCAGAATCATAGTCACTCCTTTCCCCTGCTTCATGGCAGTCGAGACCGATTTTTTCAGCCTCTCCCGGTCCTTTACCCTGGCCGATAACCGATCAATAACCACTTGAATATCATGATTCTTATACCGGTCGACACGCATTCCGGGCACCACCTCTTCAATTTCACCATCGATGCGAACATAGATATATCCATTGCGCCTGATTTGCTCGAAGAGCTCTCGGTAATGTCCTTTTCTTCCTCTCACCACAGGAGCCAATACATAAATTTTTTTCTCAGCAAAATTCTCCAGAATGATTTCCAGGATGTGGTCCTCGGTATATTTCACCATCTTCTCACCGGTCACATAGGAGTAGGCCTCAGATGCCCGGGCATATAAGAGCCTTAGGAAATCATAAATCTCTGTAATCGTACCCACTGTAGATCTGGGATTCTTGTTGGTGGATTTCTGCTCAATAGAAATAACAGGGCTTAATCCGGTGATCTTATCCACGTCGGGGCGCTCCATGTTTCCCAGGAATTGCCTGGCATATGCATTGAGGGTCTCAATGTATCTTCGCTGTCCCTCTGCATAGATGGTATCAAAAGCCAGGGATGATTTACCACTACCACTTAAACCGGTGATCACTGTGAGTTTGTTCCGCGGAATGGAAACATCAATGTTTTTCAGATTATGCTCACGGGCACCAAGGACCTCTATCTTTTGTTGTTCCTTTTTCACTTCTTATACCTAGCTAAGGTCTCATTTCATTTCCCATGCATCGGGCCGTCGATATCCCTCTTCGGGCAATAGGATCTCATACTTCTTTCGGCGCGAATTGGTCATCTTATTGTCTCTTAACCAGGGATTCAGATATTTCAATACTTTATAGTTGGTGTGATGGTCAGCTGCAAAATCAGCAAAATCAGCAACGGCACTATCCACCTCAACGGAATAGACCGGGATCTCAGGATAGAGATCATTCTCACTAAGATTGAATCCGTAAGCAGACGGATCTTCAAATATCATTTTAAATGCCACCACTCTGTAGAGATACCTTGCAGTCTCTTCATTTAACAGCAGATCATAATAATTCTCCTTCTTTTGACGATTAATCTGACGATCCACTCCCCTCCTTCCCACATTGTATGATGCTGCGGTCATGGTCCAGTTTCCATATTTTTTATACGAATCGATCAGGTATCTGCAGGCTACCTGCGTGGATTTACCCACATGGTATCGTTCATCCACCTCCGTATTTACTGTAAGACCGTAATCGAGCGCTGTTCCTTTAAGCAATTGCCAGAATCCCACTGCCTTGGCAGGGGAAACAGCCTGTGCCAGACCGCTTTCAGCCACTGCCAGGTATTTGAAGTCATCCGGAACCAGGTTTTTCTTAAGTATGGGTTCTATCTGTGGGAAATAGCGGTTGGCAAGCTTAATCAGTCTGATGGTTTGGGAATGGAAGTAAGCATTGGATAGCAATTCCCGATCCAGAGATTCCTTTACGTCAAACAGGTCGAGAGGCATTGGTTCACCGGCAAATGTGACCTCCTCAGGTATGACCACCCCTTGTACAGAATATAACTCTTTCTCAGTCTCACTCACGGGGTCATCTTTGCTTCCCGAGTAACCCGTTGTTGATACAAACACAGCCAGTCCGCTGACAACCACGAACACCACAAAAAAAAGGAATAGCTTTGCGCCTTTCCGGTTTTCTCCACTTTGCATAATCTCTCAGTTATTAAGAACCATCATCCGGTAAAAACACAAAATTAAGATTTGTTTCCAAACCTTTAATGGTTGAGAACAGGATAGTTGTTTAATTAACGTAATGGACCTTGAAAGGTTCTAAAAGGTATAGCTTATCCCCGTGTATATTCCCAGTGCGTAAGGTCTGGTGGTCGGAAGGGTTGCATCATTGACCGAGTTAAGGAAATATCGGAACCTGGGTTCCAATAGCAGGCTGAATCTTTCATGGAGGTGATAGATCATTCCGACACCCGCATTCCCGGAGTAGTTTACACTCCTGATGTTGGTCAGATAACCTATATCGGCTGTACCCGCGTCAGTCTCCATGGTTACATAATTATTCACCAGAAAATTGGTACTCATACCGCCCACCAGTTGTAACTCAAATTTTCTATCCACCACTGTATATCGCAAATTAAAAGGCAATTCAATATAGTCGAGGTGCTGCTCTATCCCCTGTTCGGCCACCTGGGCAAAGTTTAACACATCTGAATTTGAGATCGCATCAGCACCATATTCGGCATTCAGTTTATATCCATTTACGATTACCTGACCCGACTCTGTAACAATATTACCCACAGAATTAGTAATGGCTATTATCTCAGGCGAATTGGATACTTCACTCATGGGAGCAAAATCAAAGGAGTTTCTAAATCGCTGAATACCCGGTGCACCTATGGAGATGCCCATTTTATTAAAATGGATTCCTGTCTCAATGGCCAGTCTGGAATTGCCCCTGTAACTTACATTGATTCCGCCAGCGTAAGAGATCAGTCCGGATTCATATTCTGTACCTCCCGACATGGCTTCCAAATCGGCATCCCGATAACTATAAAGTGGGGACATCACGGCACCCAGCATCCACCTTGGGTCTCTCTTTTTTTCTGTTTCAAAATCGGGAAACTGATCGAGGGAAAGGTCCTCTCCAGCATCCAGTGCTAAAAAGAGTGCTGTATCTGCTTTTTCGACCTGGAAACTATCTTCCATGGGTACATCAAACTCTTGAAAGACCTCAAGTTCCTGATTTGCAAGCCTAACCTCGGCAACACCTGTTGTATCTTCATTATCCGGAAGAGGTTCCTCTACCAACATCTCCATGGCCTCAGTAACTTTATCCTCAAGATTCTCTCCCCGCTTTACATGGGTTATACCAGGTGTAGTATTACGTTCAACTTGAGGCTCAGGCACTGGCCGTTCAGTTGCCATTGATCCATCTTTGGATTCAAGTTGTTCTTTAACATCACTTAAGCGCACAGGGACATCCGCACCAAAGTAACTAATCCCCAGTGTAATAGCCAACGCTACAGAAGCAGCTATAGCAAGCACGATTATATAAAGTCCCCTTCTGTTCTTGCCATCCAGTGAGGCAGAAATAGAATTCCACACGCTCTCCGGTGGATCCACCTGGTACCCCCCAAGCTTCTCCTTTAGAAATCCTTTTCCGCTATTTAGCTGATCACTCATCTTATTATTGCTGATCCATAAATACTTTTAATCTTTTCCTGTAAAATGGCCCTTGCCCTTGAGAGATTTGATTTGGAAGTCCCCACTGTGATTCCCAGTGTCTCACTTATTTCCTTATGGTTGTATCCCTCGATTGCATAGAGGTTAAAGACCATGCGGTATTTTGGGGAGAGGGTCTGTATAAGTGCCACCAACTCTTCGCATGTAAGCTTATTAAACACTTCTTCTCCACTAACTTCCAGGTTACCATCTTTGGCATCATCAATCCTTTGCAGAAGCACCTGGCTTCTGTACTTTTCCAGAGCAGTGTTGATCATGATCCTTCGGATCCAACCTGGGAAAGCAGCAGGATTTTTAACCTGATCCAGTTTTCCAAATACTTTAATGAAACCCTCCTGGAGAATATCCTGTGCATCTTCCTCACCTGAGGCATACTGTAAGCATACTCCATACATGGCCGAAGCAAACCTCTTGTAAAGCTCTTCCTGGCTTTTAGGTTTCCCCCTTTTACACCCCTTAATTAATATATCCAGCTTTTCTGCCAATCCAGTTTTCCTCCAATGACAAATTTATGCAAATTAGCAGGATAATACATCTTTCGAATACAAACCTATGATGCAAGTAAGGACTCAACGGTTGCGTTAGAAGTATGATTCGTCGGGTTGGAAAACGCAACCAATGATCGGTTTCATACGTCTATCTAGTGACTAGACTATGTAATTGAAAATCTTAATTAATATGAAAACTCTTACCTATTTGAACATATTGATCTTGACCCTGGCAGGAATGGGAACAGGTTGCAGTCAGGATATTAATGATCCTGTTTTTGACTACAACCTCAAATCGGCCAAGGTAATAGAGACCAACAATGATTTTGGCTTTGAGTTATTAAACCGGGTGATTATTCAGGATGATTCGCCCAACTTGATGATCTCTCCTGCATCGGTGAGCATCGCACTGGGAATGGCTTACAATGGGGCTGAAACAACCACCAGGGATGCATTCGAACAGGTTTTGAATTACGAAGGGCTCTCACGTGAAGAGATCAACGAGATCACTAAAGAATTAATAAATGTTCTGGTTACAAATGTAACAGGCAACCTGCTTGAAATAGCCAACTCTATGTGGTACGATAAGGGATTTCCAGTGGAGCAGGATTTTATTGACCTGAACAGCAACTATTATGATGCAGAGGTGCGTGAGATTGATTTCCGCACAGCCAGCGCGGTAAATACCATCAACGATTGGGTAAGTGCCAACACCCATGGGAAAATCGATGGAATCATCGATGCCATAGATCCTGAAATGATGATGATCCTGATTAATGCCATCTATTTCAACTCTGATTGGGAGGTGGAGTTTGATCCGGAAAACACCCAAAAACGGCCCTTTTACAGGGAAGACAAAAGCCTCTATGGGCAGGTGGAGATGATGGAGATGGAAAACACCTTCAATGTAGCATTTACAGATGATTTTGAGGCTGTGGAGCTGCCTTATAAAAACAAAAAGTTCAGCATGTTCCTATTCCTCCCTTCTGAGGGATCAAATGTTGAAAAGCTTGCTGGAACGCTTGATGGTAAAACCTGGAATGCTTTTTTGGAGGAGTTTACCGAGCGCAAAAATTTCACCATTACCATGCCCAAATTCAAATTTGAGTATAAGCGATCCCTGGCCGAGGATTTGAAATCCATGGGACTGGAGGTTGCCTTTACAGACAGGGCTGACTTTTCAGGAATCAGTCCTGTGGACCTTCTCATATCCGATGTGATCCACAAAACCTATATTGATGTAAACGAGGAGGGTACCGAAGCAGCTGCAGTAACAGCCATTGAATTTGGAATAACATCCATAGGACCAGTAAACGGGATTCGCCTCGACCGTCCCTATCTCTTTGCCATCACCGAAAACAGCAGTAAATCAATCCTCTTCATAGGAATGGTTCAGGAACCTATATATGAATAACTTCCCCGTAAGCGGCGGCGGCGGCTTCCATCACTGCCTCCGACATTGTAGGATGGGGATGAACCGCTTTAATGATCTCTTCACCGGTGGTTTCCAGTTTTCTGGCTACCACCAGCTCTGCAATCATCTCTGTGACATTGGCCCCAATCAGGTGGGCTCCCAACAACTCACCATATTTTGCATCAAAGATCAGTTTTACAAATCCCTCCTTGGCTCCGGCGGCTGAAGCTTTGCCCGATGCGGTAAAGGGAAACTTCCCTACCTTCAATTCATAACCGGCTTCTTTGGCGGCCTTCTCTGTCATACCAACTGAGGCAACTTCAGGATTGGTATAGGTACATCCGGGTATGTTGCCGTAATCCACAGGTTGCGGATCATGACCAGCAATCTTTTCCACGCAGGTGATTCCTTCAGCCGAGGCTACATGGGCCAGAGCAGGTCCCCCTACGATGTCTCCAATGGCATACAGGCCCTTCACATTGGTACTGTAATAGGAATCCACTTTCACTTTACCCTTATCCATCTCCACGCTCAGCTCTTCAAGCCCTATACCCTCCACATTAGGTGCAATACCTACAGCAGAAAGTACAATTTCAGCTTCTACCTCAGAGATTCCTTTAGGGGTTTTTATGGAGACCTTACAAAGATCACCTGATGTATCCACCGACTCAACCGATGAGGAGGTCATCACCTTCATCTTCGATTTCTTGAAGGAGCGCTCCAGTTGCTTGGACACCTCTTCATCCTCAACAGGTACAACATTGGGAAGAAACTCCACAAGCATAACCTCCGTACCCATGGTATTATAGAAATTTGCGAACTCACTGCCTATGGCTCCCGACCCTACAACCACCATGGATTTAGGAAGCTTGGATAGCGTCATGGCCTGCCTGTAACCAATAATCTTCTTTCCATCCTGCTTCAGGTTGGGCAGCTCCTTTGAGCGCGCACCCGTCGCAAGAATAATATGGTCGGCTTTCACCTCAGTTGTTTTACCTTCTACATCGGTAACTACAACAACCCCAGGGGATTTGAGTTTCCCGGTACCATTTATCACTTCAATCTTGTTTTTCTTGAAAAGAAACTGGATCCCGTTACTCATCCCTTCCGCCACCTTCCGGCTTCTTCCAACTACTTTTTCAAAATCGGGTTTAACAGAACCATCAATTGTGATTCCATAGTCTGCGGCATGCAGAAAATATTCATAAACCTGTGCGCTTTTCAACAAAGATTTGGTAGGTATACATCCCCAGTTCAGACAGATTCCTCCAAGGGATTCACGCTCAACTACTGCAGTTTTCAATCCAAGTTGGGATGCACGGATGGCTGCTACGTATCCTCCCGGTCCGCTGCCAATTACTAATAGATCAAAGTTCATTCTGGTTGTGTTTAAGATTTTTCACGAATTTACGTGTTTATAACAATCAAAACGAATTAGAGTTTACACTTTTTTAGCAATAAAACTAGAATCATTTGAAATAGAGATCAAAAAAGGTGGGTGCAAAACGGGAGGCAAGGCCATTGGGAGAGTTCTGAAGAAATGCAATACCCACGTTTTCCTCAGCGCAAAAGGCTATCTCGGCCCTGTAACCGCGAATGTATCCGCCATGATAGACAATTTGTCGCCCCTGGTAGTTGTAGATTCGCCAGCCAAGGCTGTAATACCTTTCTCGAAATGGTTTCCAGTACCGGGTGTATCTCCATTTCAGAGGTGTATAGATCACCGGTGTTCTTAAGGATGTGAGAATTGTATCAGGCATCATTTCTGGATTTTGTCCCAGCAAAGCCAACAGCCACTGTTCCATATCTGAAATACTGGCATTGACCCCCGCTGCAGGCATCACATTATAGTAGCCTTCATGAGGATTTAAGGAAACATAACCAGCCCGTGTTTTTACGTGGGGGAATGCCAGATTTGGATCTTTATCCAGGTCAACCGGCCCGGCCGATGCATCCTTCATCCCAAGGGGTTTAAATATTTTTTCGTCCAATAAAACCTGGTAAGGCACACCGGTGGCCCTCCTGGCAATGGGATCCAGCATACTGAAAAGAACATTCTGATATCCATATAGCTCGCCGGGAGGAGCAGATACATCCACCTCATCAAGCCGGTCGATAATATCATTCAATTTCTGATCTGCTTCAACCAGGTTGTCATAGGCATAAGGTACAAGACCAGAGGTATGGCTCAGCAAATGCCTGATGGTCAGGTTAGCTGTACTGGTGGAATCTTTAAGAGCAAAACCCGGATAGTGATCAACAACTCTGTCGTCCAGTGAGAACGCTCCATCCAACTCGAGGAAACAGGCCAGGGCACCTGCAAAACCCTTGGACACTGAAGCCAGCCTGAAGAGCGTATGTCTGTTCACCTCCCGATCGGTTCCATATTCACGCTCTCCGAATGTCCCGGTATAGGCCACATCTCCATTATGAACAATGGTAAAGGCAGCACCAACAGTCTGACTGCTGTCCAGTTCCCTTTCCATAAATGAAATAAATTCCCTGAAAGCCGGGAGTTCCGGAAGTGGACGCTCCTCAGGGATAACAATAACTGGATCCGGCTCTTCATTTGCAGCGGCCATAAGGTTCTCTTTAGTAACAGGAGTTCTAGTTCCTTTAGTAAAAAGTATGGAACCTGTAGAAATTACAAGTACCAAAATGAAAAACAGGGAGAACCTCTGGCGACGTAGCTTATATTTCTTCAACTTCTCCTCCTCAATAAATTCCAGGGAACAAAATTATAACTATATCAATAATAATAGAGGAATATAATGGAAAAGTATTAACCATTACTACCTTTTGGTAGTATCAAACACCTTGGTGGCAGTAGCTATAACACTTGAGATATCTGCAAGGTTAGTGGGTATAATCATTGTGCTGGACTCTTTTGCCAACTTACCGAACTCCAACAGATACTGTTCAGCAATCCTCAGATTCACAGCATCTTTACCACCTTCCTCATTAATAGCAAGAGCAATGGCCCTGATTCCGTTGGCTGTGGCTGTGGCCACCTGCTCAATCTCTGAAGCACGACCAGCAGCTTCATTGATCCGCTTTTGCATTTCACCTTCCGACTCATTAATAGCTTCCTGTTTGGATCCTTCAGCAACGTTTATTTTAGCCTGCTTCTCACCTTCCGACTCAGCGATTACTGCACGCTTTTCTCGCTCTGCCCGCATCTGTTTCTTCATGGCATCTTTTATACTCTGGGGAGGTATAATATTTTTAACCTCATATCGGGTAACCTTAACCCCCCAAGAATCACTGGCTATATCCACGGCTGATACAATGCTGTTATTAATGGTTTCCCGCTCTTCAAAGGTCTTGTCAAGTTCAAGCTTACCGATAATACTCCGCATGGTGGTCTGGGCAATCTGGATGGAAGCAAACTGATAATGATCTATTCCATAGGATGCCTTCATGGGATCAATCACCTGCAGATAGAGGATCCCATCCACCTCTACTGATATATTGTCCCGGGTGATACAGATCTGTGAGGCCACATCAATGGCCTGCTCCTTCAGAGTATGCCTATACCTGACCCTGTCAATAAAGGGAACTATGACATTGAATCCGGCCATCAGGGTCCCACGGTATTTGCCCAGTCGTTCAACAATGTAGGCCCGCCTCTGTGGAACCACTTTTATGGAGGATAGAAGTAAGATCAGTGCCAGCAGGATTAAGCCGGCATATACAAGTGTTAGTGCATTTATGTCCATGATAAGGTTATTGGGTTACATACGGCTTCGCCGTGTTATTGGTTTGGGTTACATACGGCTTCGCCGTGTTATTGGTTTGGGTTACATACGGCTTCGCCGTGTTA
>Ga0164313_10001293_pt1 | contig 22054 bp, 22 predicted proteins | sample GuaBasSedimGuay4_FD_113735 | JGI IMG/M metagenome (GOLD analysis project Ga0164313, IMG submission 113735) | Subseafloor sediment microbial communities from Guaymas Basin, Gulf of California, Mexico - Guay4, Core 4569-4, 0-3 cm | ecosystem: Environmental > Aquatic > Marine > Hydrothermal vents... | reverse complement strand
GGATACGATATCTGCCTTTGTCATTTTTTCCTCCGTTTTGTTTTTGTGTGCACCGGTATACATGATTCCGGTTTGGTTAATTACTTTATTCTTTCTGCTTTTCCGCAGAACGGTTAAGATAGACAATATCAACTAGTTCGGCAAGGGGGGGAATGAAATCATACAATTATGTACTTATATTCATTTTATATCTTATTACTATTAATATACATCTAAACTATTTAGTTCTTAGTGAAAAGCACACAGCAAACTACTTCTAAAGTACTCTCCATCTTACGGGAGAAAAAGCGGAGAGCAAAACTCTCCGCCTTTCTGGTGGAGCTGACGGGAGTCGAACCCGTGACCCCCTGACTGCCAGTCAGGTGCTCATACCAACTGAGCTACAGCCCCTCTGAAGTAGGGGTACACTACGATAATGGCGGTAAAAGTCAATAGGGATTTATTCAATCCTCCGGTATATCCAGCCTCCAGAAAGTTCCTCCTGAAGGTATCCTTACGAATTTGGAAGATAATTCAAGAATAACGAGTTCTATCGTCATTGAAACCGTTCCATTGAAAAGATGCCCCCCTCTTGCAGACATATCCTCATCTGCAAGGCTCACATGAAGGTGAACGAATGGCTTACCTTCCTTTATGGATACATTACCCTGGAGTGAGAGTATTTCCGAAGATGGTTCTACCTTTTCAGTTATGTATTCCTTACCGTCATATCTTCCTATTTCAATGTTCTCGAGCATTCCTATACCTGCTACAATTGCAGCAGCCTGAACACTTTCCTTTTCGCACCAGTCAGCAAGTTTCTGAGGAAACTGCTCTCCTACATCAAACCTGATAACCGTTCTATCATTGTTCCTGTAAAGAACTTTCACTTCAGTTTCCTCCAGTCCAGCTTATTCTTCCAGTTTCTATGGATCCGTGTTCAGCCGGACAGCTTATTACATATCCACAATCTGATAATTCGAGAATATACTCCTCGCCGCTTTCCGGACAGATCAACGGTCTTGTTCTTCTCGCGAACTGATTCAGTTGTTCCATATCGGGTGACCATTCGCCATTAGCATCACAGTAACTCGCCTGGTCAGTGCATAGTGTGTTCATATTTGCTCTGCATTGTCTTCTCTTTGAGATATCGCTGATGCTCTCCGAATCGCCTCCACCGCATCCTGAGAAAATGATGATAGCCAGGGTACAAGCTGCGATCCTGCATACCATTGAGATTCTATTCATTGTTAATAACGATCATCTGCCTGGTTACAGGTTCTACCCCGGTTGCAATGAATCTCGCAAAATAGAGTCCGGCGGGTACACGTCTTCCCTCTTCATCCGTACAGTTCCAGACGAGTGTTCCAGTCTCTGAAGATCCGATTTCAACCGTTCTCACTACTCTTCCTGCGAAATCAAAGATTCTCAGTTCTGCAGAACCATCAGGATTACCCCAATAGAATGTGACTGTATTTATGGCTGGATTCGGATGAGGTTCGGATATAAAGGGAAGTCTCGCATGAGTATGAGGAGATGATATGCCCGTACCCGATACGGGTATATCTATAGTCTGAAGTACATGATTGCGGCTCCACACTGTTAATGCCGCTGTATCGAACTGATCGGTTGTAGTTATATCCATCTGAACCTGACCTGAGGCATCCGTGTAATCAATTTCGTACATTTCGGCGTTATCCCATTCACCCTGTATGAAACAGATCCTTGCATTCTCCAGGGGGCCTGAATTATCCTGCACCGAAACAGTTACACTGTTCAATCCAATTGAAAGGGTATCGGGCCCGCTGATCTGCAGAGGACCATCGGGAGCTTCAGACCACATAGGAAGCTCGGGATCACCGAACAGAGTAATAGATTTAGCTATCCAGTCGTAATGAGTATCAGTGGGTATCAGTGGTATGAACTCGTTCCATGCCATTGCATGGGCGACGCCAAGGTTGTAAAGGTCTTCAGTGAAAAAGTTTGCAAAGAATTCCTGATCAACCAATTCACTCCATTGATCACCAGGTTCAGAAGGCTCTCCCCAGCCGTACCTTGAATTCATCATACAGAAACCGCCTCCTCCGGGGGATCTGATCCAGGCTTCCGCAAGACAGGTGCCTGTATCAAACGAACCGGAAAGGCAGGCTATAGTATTCCAGATTGATACCCTTCCATGAGCTGATATGTTGGTAAGGCCCAGGAAATCACCACATCCAAGGCTTCCTGTACCGATCGATACGCTTCCCTCGCTGCCGTGTCCGGCATGATTTACAAGCTGCATGCCCATGTTCAGCATCTGCATAGTCGCAGTGTAGCTCTGAGAACCGTTGCTCTCGTAATGTTTTACTACAGGCTGCCAATCTGCTGGTGCGTAGAGAGTATCAACTTTTTCCTTACCGGCGCTTCCGGGACAGTAGGGGCTGCTCCAGAGGACACCTGTTGTGAACCCCATGGATGTGAACCATGGGTCAGTGTCCTTCCCATCACTCACGGAAGGCAGTTCAAAGGCGAGAACCTTATTTACGAAGACATCAGCCTGAGGAGCATTCTCTACAGAAGCCCTCCCTATGAAATAATCGGGATTGTAATCCATTACATCACCGCTGAGTTCTCCCCAGACACCGTTGTTGTTGGCATCCCATTGGTCGGAGCCTACCGTAGGATCGTTCATGTCCTGGAAGTAAATATCGGCTGCGGGGTCTCCTGTATAACCTTCAGCTGTTGCGTAGCAGTTCCTGTGCGGTACAAGCGGCGTATCTCCGCCCAGAAGAACGTAAGTCGGCGGATTGAGGCTGTATATATCCCTGAGGAAGAATCTGAGTTTCTGTGCAGCATCCACACCTGAGTAATTGGATTCTATGTATTCCATGGTAACTATTGCCGCAGGTATACCCTTCATGGTCTTGAACTGAGCAAGTGGTTCAAAAACTGAAACCAGTGAATCTCTTGTGATAATGAGGTATTCCCCCCATGGAAGATCATCCGCATCTGTAACCGGCATACTGTTGAGGCTAAGATCTTGGGGATTAAGGACCTGACTGCTGATAATGTCCTCGAGAACTCTGAGCCCTTCTCTCCCCCTGCCGCGAGGAACACACCCGCTATCTTCCGAATGGTAATGTATACGCATTGTAATAGAACCTGTGAGAACTGCTCTGCCAGTAGAGGGGTTCCATGCCATTGGAGATATTGTCATGCTCAGGATACTGTATCCCATCAGCTGACCCTGGGATACCATGGTAACGAGTGGATTTTCCGCAGGCTCACTGTAGGAAAGTGTATTCCTGGGGGTCGGTGAATAAAGTTCCGGACTTGAAATGGGGACTCCGTGCTGAACAGGTTTAAGATCGTACGAACCTGGCAGTACGGTTTCACTTCCCGATACGATGGTTATCGAATCCGCTTGTACGCCAAACGGGAGGAGCACTGAAACAGGGAATATCGGAAGTGCAGGATCACCTGGAACACCAGTATTTACTGCGCCGGGCAGAGAGAAATACTCACCTAAGGTGCTTTCCCTAACTTCCAGGCCTGTCGTGGGGATTTCCCAATTAATGAGCATCTCGCCTGCGGATGCTAAAGATACGAACATCAATAGAACTAATACGATTTCTTTTTTCATTTCTGTCCCTACTTAATCAGGTTTCCATTAAAGCGGTCATCCAGCCTTTGCCGTTAATCTCCTCAAGCATCACTTTCATCATGATCGTTATCGGTACTGCAAGTATCATACCCCACGCTCCCCACAGCCATGCCCATGCAATAACCGCCAGAAGGACGGTAACGGGGCCTATCGGCAGGGAGAACTGCATCAGTCTGGGTTCTATCGCATTTGATATTGTTATGTTTATGCTCATCACAACGATTATCACGGGCCATGCGTCGAGAAAGCTGCCGTGTTCAAAAACAGCCATCGTATAAAGAATTGCACCCAAACCAGCGATCAGTGAGCCGTAAATGGGGATGAAGTTCATTACGAAATATATTGATCCCCATATAAAAGCATCCTGTGGCTCCAGGAATATCATCAGCCCCAGACCAACAAAAACACCTGTAAGAGTACTTGTAATCAGCTTGGTCAGAATGAACTTTCGAGTATTCGATTCTATTTTTTCTGATATGTGCATTATCCTCTTGTAATTGGGTGCTGTCAGGTTTTTTTCCAGGTTATCTTCAAGCCTCCTTCTTCCGATCATGAGAAAGGTGGTGAGAAAGAGTATCATTATGAATGTGAATACACCTGAAATAATCGGTTTAGCAGCGTTGGGGACGATGCTCATAGCCGATTCCGCAAGGCCGTTTATGTAACTGGTTACACCGGCTGAGTCTCCGAAGATACCGCTGGAAACCATATAGCTCTTGATCGGTTCCACGATATTGCTCATGATCTCGCTGCTTTTTCCAAGAATAAGAGCGATCTGTCCTCTGATCAGTACGTATATTCCAAGTGAAAGGCTTACGAAAAGCAGTAATACGAGAATAACCGAGAATATGGTCGCTAACTTCGATTCTTCGCTTTTATGTTCCCTGCCGAATTTTCCTTTTATCCTGAACAGCATATTGTCAACAATGCTTGCGGTTCTTTTTGCCACCGGTTGAAGAAGCAGCATGATGAAGAAAGCAACTGTAAGCGGCACGAAGACTCCAGAAGCACTTTTAAGGATTGTCCCAGCTGCGACAATGCCCAGAAGCACAATAGCCATCTTGAAGATACGGCTTCCATAATTATCTGTCACTGGTAACCTCTCTTCCGCTTAACGTACCATACTCCTGCGGCCTTCGATCCTCAAGACAATTTATGTATTTTCTCATCTCTTCCGCATCAGTCAGATCGATCTTGAAATCAGTAATTCCCTGCATAACACTGTGCCCCTTGATCATTTTCCCCTCTGGATGAGCTACTCCGCCGGAACCGCCGAAAATGACACCTAAATGCTCTCCCCCCAGATTACATCCTACTGTGAATATCTGAGCTTCCGCAGCCCTGGCTCTCAGCAGTGACCTGAACAGCTCCATCCTTCCGCCAGGCCATTGAGCCGGTACGAAAATGATCTCGGCTCCAGCCAGTACCAGCCTCCTGCTCAGCTCTGGAAATCTCAGATCGTAGCAGACTATACCTGCGCCTGTTGTCCCCATGAATGGGAATGTACCAGCACATTTACCGGGGATAAATGCTCTATCTTCCCCCATCTGCTTGAAAATGTGAACTTTATCCGTCTGATACGCAAGCGTTCCTTCCGGTGAGTAGACAACCATTCTATTCACCACTCCGTCATCGGTTTTAACAGGAACGGTTCCGCCTATTATCCATAAGCTGTCCTCCCTGGCAGTTGAAGCTACCCGAAGATCACTCAGCTCTTCCACCGAAAGCGCAAGTGAATCGATGTCGTCAAGTACGAACCCGGTTGAGTACAGCTCTGGAAACACCGCCGCATCCGGGACAGGTGGTATAACAGCAGCCTCGGAGAACTTGTGCATATTTTCAGTTGGAGAACCCTCTATACCGAGCTCCACTAGCCTGATAATCATCGAATCTCCATATCGGGTTTCTTCAGTGAATTTGTAATATAGTATCAATATGAATCTCAGTATAATATATTGATTTGCGGCAATATTGAAACAACGTAATCTTTCTGGAGGGTAATCAGCTATGGCAACTCCCAAAATAAGCAGAAGAGGCGATCAGATTCAGGAATCACCTATTCGTAAACTGGCTCCCATGGCGCTTGATGCTGTTAAGAGGGGTATAAGTATTCACCATCTGAACATAGGGCAGCCTGATATTCCCACTCCAATTGAATTCTGGGATGCGGTTAAATGCAATATGAACACCGTGCTTGCATACGGACCAAGCATAGGCATCCCTGCTCTGAGGGAATCTATATGCGGTTACTATTCCAGATCAGGAATCTCCATTGAACCGGATCAGGTGATGATAACCACCGGAGGTTCAGAGGCGGTCATTTTCTCAATGATGGCAACCTGTGATCCTGGTGATGAGATTATCTGTTTTGAGCCTTTCTATGCAAATTACAACGGTTTTGCTACTCTTTCGGATGTGAAGCTCGTACCGATCACATCCTCAGCCGAAAACGGTTTCCATCTTCCTCCTTCGGAGGAGATAACTTCAAGAATTACGGATAGAACAAAGGCAATACTTATATGCAATCCAAACAATCCCACAGGCACGATACTCACTGATGGGGAAATAGCAGAACTTGCCGATATTGTATCCCGCTTTAACATCTATCTTCTTGCCGATGAAGTGTACAGGGATTTTGCCTTCGACGGAAGAGAACATTCTTCTATACTGGAATATCCGGATATCGCAGACAAAGCTGTGGTGATGGATTCGATCTCCAAGAGGTTCAGCTCATGCGGCGCTAGACTTGGCAATATTGTCACCCGCAACAAGTCACTTATGAGAACGTTCGTTAAATTCGGTCAGGCTAGACTCTGCCCTCCCACTCTTTCACAGTACGGTGCTACCGAGATGTACAGGTCCATGACGGATGAGTATTTCACTTCGATTGTATCCCAGTATCAGAATAGGCGTGACATACTCATGAATGAGCTGCACGGTCAGGAAGGGATATTCTTCCTGAAGCCTGAAGGTGCTTTCTATGCTACCATTAAGGTACCGGTTGAAAACACCGATCACTTCGCCGCCTGGATGCTTACGGATTTCTCCATTGACGGGTGGACTACAATGGTCGCCCCGGCTGAAGGATTCTATGCCACTCCTGGACTGGGTCTTGATGAGATACGGATTGCTTACGTCCTTGAGGAGGACCGGATGAGGTCAGCCCTCGAAATACTTAAGGCAGGTCTGCAGGAATACAGAGCCCTCTGATTCCCTGAAGTGTTGCAAGTGACGTCCGGCCCCTAGTATGAAACGGCATCCGGTGAAAGGCTATCGTCTTCACCTGATATTACGATAAAAACACCCGAAGGGACGCATACGGCAAGATCGCCCGGTTTATTAATCCAGCTCTGTCTGACGCAATCCTGACCCGGGCAGGGGGAACGTGCTATCCGGGCCATCCCGTTCTCGATGATTATTTCCATTTCACCCAGGTTTCCGGTGACGGTGAATGCTGAATCCACTTCCAGCTGATACCAGAGTGTACTTCCACCTGTATGGACCTCCAGCCGGCATTCGGATGTATTCTCCCCCCTTCCGGGGAAGCTCAGGACAAGAAGGAAAAGGATTGCCGGTATTGCAAGTCATTAAGGCGAAAATAGGGGTATTTCTTATCCGATTTCATGAACAATATTAAGTGTATTACCGCAGGAAGCGCATTTTCCGTTTATCATGCCTTCGGTACTGACTTTCCATTGTGACCGTTCAACACAGAGCGCGCCGCAGGAGGGGCAGAATGTATCGGATCTTTCAATTGAGACGTTTCCTATATATACGTGACTGAGTTTTTCGGAGAATACCTCTCTGGCATTCATCAGCGTCTCTATAAGCGTGGGCTGCTGTCTGAGTTTGTACCTCGGGAAGTACCTGGAAATGTGAAGAACTGTATCCGCCCCGCATTCCCCACAGATCCATTGCGCCATCTCCCTCCATTCCGCCGGATCGTCGTTCTCCTCCGGAATGACCAGGAATGTTATCTCGAGGTGGCATGATGAACCTGCAAGTGTTTTAATACTCTGAAGAACAGTCTCCCTGTTTCCACCGCAGTGCCTTTTGTAGAAATCATCCGACCATGATTTAAGGTCTACATTCCAGGCATCTGTGATCTCTATGAGCATGCCAAGGGGATCGAGGTTGATCTCTCCGTTTGAAACCATTACTACAGCTCCCCCTTTTTCACGTACGAGGGGTGCAGAATCTGCTATGTACTCGAACCAGATGGTTGGTTCTGTGTATGTATAAGCGATGCCTCTGCTGTTCCGGGCCATCGACATTTCAGCCAGATCACCCGGTGAGACATACCTTGTCGGAACACTGCTGTTCTGGGAGATCGACCAGTTCTGACAGAAATCGCAGCTGAGATTGCATCCTGCGGGGCCTGTGGAAAGAATGCTGGAACCCGGAAGAAAATGGTAAAGGGGTTTCTTCTCTATAGGATCAACCACCAGGGAGACGCATTCTCCGTAGCCTGGAAGATATGGTCTGCCCTGCTGCAGACCTCTGACTCTGCAGTACCCGAGAGACGATGAGTTGTTCTCAAAAGAGCAATTCTGCGGACAGAGAAGGCATTTCCAACCTTTTTCATCTTCTGCGAACCACTGGGGCTCCCTCATAAACTGCCCCTTCTCCATTCGGTTACCTCCCCGTTCTCATCTTCAATCACTACAATGATAAGACTGAAAAGAGAATCAGGTATATCGGCAGCGGTGTCAATGCCTCCAACTGAAACAGCTGTCGCAAGGGCATCACCAAACGCCGCATCAGCGCAAACAACCGTTACAGACGCTGTTCCTGATTCAGGATACCCAGTTCTGGGGTCCAGAATATGGCAGAAACGTGTCCCGTTACTGAAGAAGTAATTTTCGTAATCCCCCGAAGTCGCAACCGCCCCGTTTTCGATCTCTATCATCTCCATGATATCGTCACCCCTGGGATTCCTTACTGCAAGCCTCCAGAGCCTGGCAATTTCAGGGTCGCCTCCGCAGCGTATCTCGCCGCCAATCTCGACCAGGACAGCACTGGCTCCCATCTCGCGGGCAAGTGTGTAAATTCTGTCAGCGGTGTAGCCTTTCGCAATAGCCCCGAAATCAAGAAGAGTGCCGCTGCGGAGTAATAGAGTGTCTCCGGATATCCTGACATTCGAAAGGCCGGAGCGGGCAAGTGCAGCGTCTATATCTGTGCTGTCCGGAAGATGCGGGTCGGAGGGAAACCCCCATAAGTCCACCAGAACACCCATTGCCGGATCAAAGAGAGAATCGGTGATAGATGCGATGAAAAAAGAGTTTTCAAGGAGGTAAATAATATCTGAAGATAGTTCAGGTATCAGGGCGTATCCCCTCATGTTAAGGTCAGATAACTCCCCCGAACCAAAGACGCCAAGCTCGTTGTCAAGATGTCTTGCAAGTGAATCCATCGAAGAGAGAATCAAGCCGGCAGCTTCGGTTTCTGCTATTACAATGAAAGTTGCGAAGGTGCCAAGTACTGGAGTTCTGTTCTTCATCTCAAGCAGCTCGGTGGTGCCGAAAAGGAATACTCGTACAAGCAGCGCTGCTGCAAGACTTCCGATCAGGAGGATAAGAAGAATACCGGAATTCAGTTTTCTGCAGAAGAGATTCACCTTGCGGAAGGACCCTGCTCCTCGCTCATGATATCATGATGGTATCTGCAGTATTGCGATCCCGGTATCGATGGTCTGCCGCATTTTATGCACTTCAGTGTTTCTCCGGCCCTCCGTCTTTTCTCCTCATGCGTTGCGCCTACTCCGGTCAACAGCATTACCAGGAGAATAACACCCGATATCGGAGCAAGATAAACAGCTAAACTCGCTAGGTTCCAGGTAAGAGACGTTCCTTTTCCCAGAAGGAATCCCAGTGTCCAGACAAGTATGCTGGAAAACAGGAGAATTTTTAGAATATTTCTGAATCTTCTCATTTGACTGTCTCCTTCCTTTAGAACAGGTCAATAAAACTGATTAAGTGATTAACGCCCAGTACAGCGATGCCTGTCTCGTCTTCGCCGGTTGCTATAAGAGCGATTCCACCTGCCTCAACTATGATATTCAGCCATCCTATCCCTCTACCCGCCGATAGCTGTCCCCATCCGGGAAGAAGTAATGATTTCCATGGCTGAGTTGAGCGTTCAACGATTACTTCGGTATCAAGTGGTATGATATCACCTGAAATACTCCACTCCGGAACAAGGGGTCTTCTCATTTCTGTCGGGAAAACAGCGGTTCCCACTTCGAATTCTCTGAGTTCAGCATTTCGCCAGAAGAGCTCATGGCTGAGTGTTCCATTTAGCACACTGTCCATACTTGCTATACTGCATCTTATGCCGATCCAGCTCAGATCGCTTGTATCAACTACATCGAGAGCAAGATCTGTAATCCCCATTCCGGGAAACCGGTCCATGCAGTCAGATAAAACGGTGAATATGCGGTTTACCGTAAATACGGGTACCTGTGCCGTATATTCCACAAGCCCTGAGAAGCGCACAAAGTTCGGTGTAGAGGAGTCCGGATAGACTGCATGGGAGCCTTCCATCATCATTCCCGCTCTTGTTGTGAGCTCGAGCTGTGTATGCCCGGATTCAGGTACGCCTGAATTGATCTTTATCCTGATTATGCTGATGAACGGTTCGCCTCCAACCAGTTCCTGCACAACCGCGAATTCGAATGGTGTCTGAGCCGAAGCAAGAGATACAAGTATTATTATTGCAAGGATGAAACGCATTTATCCGATCTCCATTTCAATTATTGAGAAACACTCTTCTCCAGTTCCTGTCCGCCACTGAAGCAATATCATCACCGCTCCAGCCTCTTTTATCAAGAATTTCCAGTAGATCCGGCCAGCTGGTGCAGTCCTTCATACCCGTTGGCAGATCCCCAACGCCGTCGAAATCACTTCCAAAACCCGCGGAGCTTATACCTGTCAGTTCAACAAGATGTTCAAGATGGTCTGCAATAGTATCGAGTGAAGCGTTACTGCCCAGAAAATACGGTACGAAGGTTATTCCAACTACTCCTCCTGAAGCGGCAATCTCCTTTATGTCATCGTCGGGTAGATTCCTCTGGACATCATGAACAGCCCTGCAGTTGCAATGTGTAGCTACCGCACGAAGTCCCAGCGAGAGAAGATCCCTCCTTGAACGGTCACAGAGATGTGATACATCCAGAATAATACCTGATCTATCCATTTCAGCTGCAAACTGTTTTCCTTTTTCGGTAAGCCCTGTATCCGTCCCTATCCCCCCCCCGAGACTGTTCATCCCATTCCATGTGAGAGAAACAATCGAGAGCATTTCGATTATCTCATTCATCCGGGGCAGATCAACAAGCGGCTGACATCCCTCGAGCATCAGATGGAGCTCGATAGATGAATGGTGAACTATCTCTTTGTACATGGAGATACCTCTATCGAGGGCGGCATCAGGTTCCTTTTCAGCTTCCGCGCATATTGCTGTTACAAGGTGAGATACGGAACCACTCAGAGCTCTGGGCATATCCAGTTGTGTTCTGGAATTTCCTTCAAGATATTCCTGTGCGGAAGACAATCTCATCAAAGTGTCAGCGTGAGCATCGAACACAGAATATGTCATCAGTGACTGCTCTCCTCTGCAGAGTCAGAAGAGAAGAATATATTGGAGAAACCACTGACGAATGCATCAGCTTTAAACATCATGAATATGATCATAACAAGCAGGAATATGTACAGTATCAGGCGGCCCTTACCGGATTTACTTGAGTGTTTCTCCTGCCAGTGATCAATAATAGGCATTGATCTCAGCGCCTCATGGGTTTCTCTATACGGAACTCGCGGTGAAATGTGGGGAATCCTGGAAACTCAATTGAATCGGCATAGGTTACTATGTATGAATTACCCTCAAAACCATTTCCAGAGTATGTCTGTGATGCGGATACAGCTTCGGAACACTCTTCGGACCTGCGGTATTCCCCCCACTCCTTCAGGAATTCGACTTTGATGGTGGAGATGGATCCCATACCCTCCACCCTGCAGAAGATCTCCTCCAGTTCTGTACTCACCTTCGCAGGCGTAAGTGTAACTACACTGACATACTTTATCACAACGCTTACGATCAGTACAAGTACGACTAGAAGAAAAGCAAAAAGACCACTTCTACCTGAAATAATATCTGACATATCCACCTACCATCCTGAAAGGCATCTTCTGACAATATCTTCTGCGGATTCTTCAAGAAGCCTGTTGCGGGCTTCAATTTCTGATTCGGCATCCGGGTCGTAAACCAGCCATGTAGTCACGCTTTCTGAAGCGATGATATCCCTCTCCTGAAGAAGATCAGCAAATGAGATATCAACCCTTATCTCCAGTTTGTATTCCTCGACCACTTCTGCTGATGTATACGAATAAGGGGTTTTAGTGTATTGCGCAACTGTACCCTCGATCTCCGAATCCTGATTTTCAACTGCAATCGAGAGCCTTCCATCCCGAATTATCATTTCAATAACCCGTGATGTTAAATCCTGCTCGAGACCGTATTGAGTAACTCTGCTGCGAAAATGAATGATCTTGACAGACTGGATATGCTCCGGAAGGCTGCCGCGGAATCCGTAGCTGCAGGACAATCCAACTGCGAATACTATGAGCAGACCTGCTCTGATGCTCCTATACACCGGAATGACCGAACCCCCCTTCACCTCTGAGGGTTCCAGGTACGTTCTTCACTATCCTGAATCTCGGATATACTACAGGTGCTAAAACCGCCTGGGCTATCCTGTCACCACGGTGTATTGAGAAGGGCTTGTCACCCAGATTAGACAGAATAACCTTCACTTCTCCCCTGTAGTCCGAATCTATTGTCCCGGGGCTGTTCAATACAGTAATACCGTGCTTCAGAGCATTACCGCTTCTCGGTCGGATCTGCCATTCGTATCCGGGGGGTATGGATACCTTAAGCCCGGTTGGAATCAGCTCAGTGGTTCCCGGGAGCAGGATTAAATCCATTTCTATCGCAGCTGTAAGATCCACACCGCTTGAACCGGATGTGGCTCGCGATGGAATGGGAAGATCTGATGCGTGCTCAAGAATCTCAAGCAGTACATCAATCTCCATCTCTTCCCATCCCTCCAGGTGTTTATTTTTCCGGGTTCTGGTCGATGCCCTTCATCGTCAGATCGATCTTACCGTTACTCTTGATTTCAGTTACTTTAACCCGCACGTGCTGACCGCGCTTGAGGACATCTTCAACCTTTTCCACACGTTCCCGGCTTATCTGGCTTATATGTACAAGACCATCGGTTCCGGGCATTATTTCCACGAAGGCTCCGAAGTTCATGATATTCGCAACAACTCCGTCATATATCTGTCCGAGCTTAGGCTTTCCTGTTGAAAGTTCTATCATCTCAAGGGTTCTGTTCGCAGCTTCAGCGTCGTCTGACAGGACAACTACCGTACCGTCATCATCGATATTGATATCGGCGCCTGTTTCTTCGGTAATGGCTCTGATGTTCTTGCCTCCGGGGCCTATCAGTTTACCTATCATGTCCTTTTCTATCTGAACTGTATAAACTCTTGGCGCGAATTCACTGAGCTCCTCGCGGTTTGTGCTCATTACGGAATTCATCTCACCGAGTATGTATTCCCTGTTCTCTTTCGCTCTATTTATGGCTTCACTGAGAATATCAAGTGATATTCCTTCAACTTTAAGGTCCATCTGTATTGCTGTTATACCGTTGGCAGTTCCAGCAATTTTCAGGTCCATATCACCCAGATGGTCTTCTACTCCTGCAATATCCGACAGAATAACGTAATCCTTGCCATCGGTTACGAGCCCAAGAGCTATGCCTGCGACTGCGTCGGTTATGGGAACTCCAGCATCCATCAGGCTGAGTGAGGCACCGCATATTGTCGCCTGACTGGATGATCCGTTCGATTCGAGTATATCCGATACTACCCTTACCGTATAATTGAAATCAAGCTTATCATTCGGCATGACCTGTGAAAGGGCCATCTCGGCAAGATGTCCGTGACCGATCTCTCTTCGACCCGGCCCACGGTCAGGTCTGACCTCTCCGACACTGAAGGAGGGAAAATTGTAATGGAGCATAAAGTCCTTCGTATATTCGCCCATAAGGGCGTCTATTCTCTGCTCATCCCTGGCTCCTCCAAGTGTGACAGCTACGAGAGCCTGGGTTTCACCCCTTGTAAAAAGAGCTGAACCATGAGGCCTTGGTAATACACCAACTTCGCTGGTTATCTTTCTAACATCACCTTCTCCGCGTCCATCCGGACGCTGGTGATTAAGAAGTTTTTTCCGAGCGACAAGTTTTTCCGCTTCGTTGACTGCCTTGGAGATCATTTTCTTAAGTCTATCATCATCAAGATCAGGATATTTACCTGAGAGTTCTTCAAGGGCTTTTTCCTTCGCTATCCCTCCTGCATCTGAAAGGGCGTTCTTGATACCGTTACCGTAAACTTTTTCGAATTCAGGAATCGCTATTGTGTTTACCGCTTCAGCAAGACCATCCGGAACCTCAAAAGCCAACTCAACTGGACGTTTTTCCCTACCGACAGCCTCCTTCAGTTCAACCTGAAGCTCGTTAATTATGGCGGCTTCACCGGCAGCTAACCTTATAGCTTCCATTACTTCGGCTTCTGACAGCTGTGCGGTCGAACCCTCAAGCATGACCACATCAGTGCCCTTAACCGCAACTACCAAATCAAGATCGCTTTCGATCTGCTGGTCAAGGGTGGGATTGATTACGAACTCACCGTTCACCCTGCCTACTTTTACAGCGGATACCGGACCGTCCCATGGAATGTCCGAGATCATCAGAGCTGCAGATGCACCAAGCATTCCAAGCAGACTGGGATCGTTCTGACCGTCAGAACTGAGCACGAGGATATATACCTGGGTTTCCTCCATATAGTCCGAAGGAAAAAGAGGCCTCAGCGGTCTGTCAATAAGCCTTGCGGTAAGTGTTGCATTTTCCTGGGGTCTTCCTTCTCTCTTAAAAAACCCACCGGGTATCTTGCCTGCGGCATAAGTTCTTTCGCGGTATTCTATTGTCAGGGGAAAGAACGGTAGATCTCTTAATCCGCCTGAAGTTGCAGCAACAAGCACTGCTGAACCGCCATAAGTAACGTAAACTGAACCGTCGGCCTGTTTTGCCATTCGCCCGGTCTCAACTGTAAGTGTTCTGCCTGCTATTTCTCTTTCAACTATTTTTATCATTTTTCTATTTTCTTCCTTTTTAACTCCTCTGCCCGGACTCCCTGCCCGGACAGTTTACTACAAGCACCACTTCAATTGAAATCCTTGAATCCCATCAGTGTGCTTAATAAAGCCGAGATTCAACTATCTCCTGAGACCAAGGTCCTTAACTATCTTTCTGTAACGGTCTATATCCTTGTTGGTAAGATAATTAAGGAGTCTTCTCCTATGTCCAACAAGCATGAGAAGACCTCTATTGCAGTTATTGTCCTTCTTGTGGATTTTCCTGTGCTCGGTAAGGTTCCTTATCCTCTCAGTAAGGATAGCTATCTGTACTTCCGATCTTCCGGTATCATTTTCACTGTCTCCGAATTTCGCGATTAACTCTGCCTTTTTATCGGCTGTTATGCTCATCTTTCTAGATCCTCCATTCGTTTTCCTTCAAAACGTACTGCCTGACATTCTCCACATCAATGGCAATAAGTTCTTTAACCTCTTCAATGCTTACTGAAGACGCTACATCTCTCAATCTTTTTCTAAAACCAACGCTCACTGCACTTCCGTAGACATCCCCGACCCGGTGATCCAGCATGTACGCTTCAACAGGTTCTGCAGCGCATTCGGGAACGAACACGGCAGCATGTACTGGCTTGCTTCCGGAGCCGGTATGTACATAACCCGCATAACTGCCCGGTTTCGGAAGCAGTTTGCATCCGGGAACCCTGACATTCAATGTGGGAAATCCGATCTGTCTACCCTGACCCTTGCCCCTTGAGACCACTCCTGTAACCGAATATACCCTGCCAAGGAGTTCTTCGGCTTGCAGGAGCTCTCCTTTTTCCAGAAGGAGCCGGATCTTTTCACTTTTAACAGGTCCGCCTCCGCAATTCAGCGGAGGTACAATAATAGTATCAATCTCTCTTGAAGTACACCACTGATACAGGTATTCCACTGTACCTGACCTGTTTCTGCCGAAATGGAAATCGTATCCCACAACTATCCTGCTGAATTTCTCCGTTTCGAGAAGTTCAGAGAGAAATTCATCGGGTGATTTTTCAACCGTCTCCGCGTCGAAAGGAATGATCATTATCTTATTCATTCCAAGTTTCCCCAGAATCTCAGCCCTTTCGGATACTGTAGTGAGCCTTCTACTCCAGGATCTATCCGTAAAATACTGACGGGCCACAGGTTCAAAACAGACAAGGCATGCATCGCCATCGAAAGATCTGGCCTTTTCAATCACCTTCAGATGTCCCGTGTGTATACCGTCAAAGTTTCCCAGTGTGATTGTATCCATGATTCTCAGTTTCCGGCAAATACGCAGAGAGGTTTCAGGATACTCCCATCCCCATGGGCCACAGCGAGCAGATTATCATCCTTATCCACAAGGGCTATTGTACCGGTCTGCGAACCGCTCACGTTTCCTCCATTGGATACTACAGTCCTCTGCTCTTCGTCCAGCACTGCTTTGCTGTAATCCCGGAGAAGATCTGACATTGTCAGGAGAGATCCTGAGTTTCGAGTCTCCTTTGAAGCTTCTGAAATATCGAACATCCCTATAGATGTTCTTCTTATATCGAAAGCCGCACCTCCTGTGCCCAGTTCATTCCCTATATCGCGCGCAAGGGCTCTGACGTAAGTTCCAGAGCTCACGGTTACCGAGAGAAGGATATCAGATCCAGTGAATTCCTCGAGTTTCCAGTTCCCGGTATGCACCTCTCTTACAGGGGTGGATGGTTTCAATCCTTTTCGTGCCAGTGAATATGCACGTTCACCATCAACCTTGACTGCAGAGTACTCCGGTACTTTCTGGCTGATCGTACCTGTATAGTTTGAAATGACCTTAAGAATATCCTCCCTGGCGATGGCCGGAACGGATCTTGTTTCCAGAACTGAACCGCCCGTATCATCCGTATCCGTTCTTATTCCCAGTCTAATTCCGAAACTGTATGTTTTTCCCGAAGATATAATAAACCTGGATAGTCTGGTTGCTCTTCCCATAAGAATAATAAGAAGGCCTGTTGCATCGGGATCCAGGGTTCCAGCGTGTCCGTATTTCCTGTAACCCCATTGTTTTGCAACTCTCGATGCTGCTTTGCGCGAGTAAATGCCGGCTGATTTATCAAGAAGATATGCCGCACCTGTCATGCGGGGGACTGTCAATCGTTACTCAGCTCCCTCATAATATTCAGAATCCTGTCACCTTTTTCACCGGATTCATCTTTCACCAGTGAGATAGCTGGAACCGTACGCATCTTTATTTTGGATGCCAGCTGAGATCTGAGGTAACCCCTGGCTGATTTCATCGCTTCGTAAGCATCCTGTCTCTCTGTTTCGGTTCCTGCAGCCTCATAGAACAGGGTTGCATGCGAACCGTCACGGGAGAGCTTAACCCTGGTTATGCTGACGTTACGAAGCCTTTCATCAGATACACTCCTGGACAACGTTTCTCCAACAATTTGCCGTATATCTACTTCCAGCCTGGCTCTTCTTCTGTCGTCCATAAGGTATTCCTCCGCGAAGCCGTCAGAGTTCTCTGGCAACGGAGATGATCTCGAAGCTCTCAATCACATCTCCAAGTTTAATATCGTTGTAGCCCGAAAGGCCTATACCGCATTCAAATCCGGATTTGACTTCTTTCCTGTCTTCCTTGAAACGCTTCAGGGAGCTTACGGTGCCCGACCATAAATCAACACCGTTCCGTACAAGCCGGATCTGGGCATTTCTCCTTATCAGACCGCTGATCACATAAGATCCCGCAATTGTCCCAATCTTCGGAACCCTGAATAGCTCTCTTACCTCAGCTGAGCCAAGGAACTCTTCCTTCTCTTCAGGTTTCAAAAGCCCTGACAGTGCCTTGTTGATGGTATCTTCAACCTGGTGGATAACACTGAAGATAGCGATTTCCACGTCCCTGGCTGATGCCTCTTCCCGGGCTCTGACATCAGGACGAACCCTGAAACCGATGATGATGGCATTTGAAGCAGCAGCTAGATTGACATCGTTGCTTGAAATACCTCCGGCACCGCTTCTGATAATGTTGACGGATACTTCTTCGTTACCCAGCTTTGAAAGCGCATCAACAATGGCTTCCGCAGTACCCTGAACATCGGCTTTAACGATGAGATTCATGGTACCCTCGTTCTCAGCAGTTTTCTGCCAGAAATCCTCGAGAGATACCATACTGCCCGCATGAAGTTCTCTTTCCCTCTGGACGATCTGGCGTCTTCTGCTGATTCGTTTTGCCTCATGTTCGGAACTTACAGCCACTATCGGTTCACCAGCATCAGGAACACTGTTACAACCGAGTACCTGTACCGGGATTCCGGGGCCTGCTTCCTTGATCTCGTTGTCGTTTTCATCGTACATCGCCCGAACTCTTCCACGGCATCTTCCTGCCACGAAATCGTCCTCGACCCTCAATGTCCCATCCTGGATGATAACGTTGACAACCGTTCCGCGCCGAGGGTCAACTTCACCCTCGAGAACAGTCCCTCTGGCAGGTCTGTCAGGATATGCTGTTAGTTCTAGCATCTCAGCCTGCATCAACAGCTTATCCATAAGATCCTCGACGTTTTCACCCGTTATGGACGAAACCTCAGAACAAAGTATTTCCCCTCCCCATTCTTCAATCAGAACATTGTGGGATGCCAGGTCCTTTTTTATGAAATCAGGATTGGCAGTGGGAAGATCGATCTTGGTAATCGCAACAACTATTGGAACTTTTGCAGCCCTGGCATGGTCAATAGCTTCCTGCGTCTGTGGCATGACCCTGCTGTCAGCTGCGATGACAAGGATAACAATATCTGTAACCCTGGCTCCCCTTGTCCTCATCGCTGTGAAAGCCTCATGACCTGGTGTGTCAATGAAGGTTATTTTCTTTCCATCTGCGAGTTTTGATATGTAGGCACCAATATGCTGAGTAATCCCGCCTGATTCTGTAGCTATGATGTTAGTTTTTCTTATTCTGTCCAGAAGAGCCGTTTTACCGTGATCAACATGCCCCATCACTGTGATTATCGGGAATCTTGTTGATTCGGAACCGCCAATACTGACTCGCCTGTTTTCGAGTTCCCTCGCTCCGTAACTTTCAACCACCTCAACTTCGAAATTGAATTCATGCGCCAGAAGCGATACAGTTTCAACATCAAGCCTCTGGTTCGCTGTAGCCATGACGCCCATCTCCATGAACTTGCCAATAATCCTGCTGAGAGATATTTCCATCAGTTCTGATAGCTCCGAAGGGCTTGTATAGTCCGTAATACGGATGATCAAGGAATCGCCGTCTCTTACGATCTCCTGAAGCTTCTCAACTTTTTCCTCCCTGTATTTCTTCCGTTTCTTCTGTCTTGATTTTCCAGCTCCGGAATCAATCCTCGCCAGTGTATCCTTGACAGTTTTTACCGCTTCGGCTGTTATTATCGGCTTTGGACGTCTTTTTTTCTTTTTCCTTTTCTTTCTAACCGTTTTTGTCCTTGCAGCTTCTTTTTCCCGGTCAAACCTGTTCCTTACTTTCAGTTCATCTTCCGAAGTAAGTGAGCTCATGTGACTTTTTACAGATATTGTCATCTCTTGAAGAACCTTAAGCAGTGCCTCACTTGAGAGATTCAGCTCCTTGGCTAGTTCGTATACCCTCAACTTCTTCACTTTGATTTTCTCAGCCAAGGAAATCACCCTCTTCCGTCATTAATCTATTTCTTCTATTCATAATACTCTGAACTGTTAACAAATTCAACCAGGAGGAAAGCTTTACTCCACCGGGATTTCAGTAATGCTGTCCGCGTCTGCATCATTTTCCAGTGCAGCCTCCTGCGCTTCCTTTTTCTTCAGTTCAACAGTTTTCGTTCTACTTTTTATCAGCTCTTTGGCTTCCTTCAGAAGACTTTTCAGTTTTACAGCGCCCACACCCTGAACCTCAAGTATCTCTTCCGCGGGAGAATCCAAAATCGAATCCGCAGAATCAAACCCTGCACGAGTCAGCCTCTCAGCCAGTTTTTCGTTCACGCATTTGAACTCGTGGATATCTACTCTGAGCATATCCTCCCACTGTTTTCTGCTCTCCCAGAGTGATCTTTCCTCAACTTCAATTCTGCATCCAACCAGCTTGCCTGCCAGCCTTACATTATGACCGCCCTTGCCCTTTGCTCTTCCTATCTCATCGTCAGGAACTGTAGCGGTCATCAGTGTCTCTTCTTCTTCAGTTTCGGGGTTTATCCGTTTCTCCATCACAACCCTGAGGACTGTTGCAGGGAGAAGAGCGCTGGTCACGAGCAGTTGTCTGTCTATAGTCCAGGGGATAATATCAATTCTCTCCCCGTTAAGCTCCCGCATAACTGACTGCACCCGCATACCCTTCATTCCGACAAAGGTGCCAACAGCATCAACTCTGATGTCGTTGCTTGCTACTGCAATCTTGGTTCTTACACCTGCTTCACGGGCAATGGCCATTATCTGAACCACTCCCTCATCAATTTCGGGAGCTTCCCTTTCAAAAAGTCTTTTTACAAGAATCGGAGTTGCCCTTGAGAGAACCAGTTGAGGTTCAGTACTTTCAGGACTGAGAACTTCCACTAGCACAGGGAGTACACTATCTCCGTGCTCGAATCTCTCACCCCTGGCCCTCTCTTCAGGCGGGATCAAAGCCTCTATCTGTCCAGCTATACGAACGTTAACCCTGTTTCTATAAACCTGCTGAACTACACATCTCGGAATAAGCTGACCGATCCTGCCTGCGTACTCCTCGTAAACCTTTTCCCTCTCGGCTGATCGCTCAAGAGTGTGGAATTCTCTTCTGAACATATTTATTGCCGAACGACCGAAATCATCGAAATTAACAGGTACTCCCACTTCATCATCGTAATCTGCTTCAGGGTTGTATTTTCTGGCTTTTTTTCTTGTGATCTGAAGATGATCCATTTCCGGTTCTATTTCCTTGACTACTTTCATAAGAGCAAGTATTTGCACATCATCTGTCTTCTGATCCCATGTTACTTTAACATTCTGCGGCGTACCGTATTCGTTCTCGGTTGCTTCCTGCAGTCCTCTTTTAAGCCACTCAAGCAGAAGTTCCTGGTTAGCGCCTTTGCTTTCTCTGATCACCGCAGCCAGGGCTTCTATTCTTTTATAATTATCCGACACTTTTATCTCCTCGCATAACTGAAAACAGCTTGCATCAATCCAGTACTTCCACAGATCCCAGGATCTCGTCAGTAGTTATTGTCCTGCCATTTCTGAACTTAAGGCATCCATCACTGTACTCCTCAAGCCAGTCGACAAAACTGTCATTCTCCATCTGAACGGATAAATATCTTCCGACTGATCTTATCCAGTCGACCTCTGTGCTGAGAAGGCGCCCTATTCCCGGGGAACTGACTTCCAGCCTGTAGTTTGTCAGCAGCATCTTTCCGTCAATGATATCCCTTATTTCACTTGCAAGCTCGGTGCATTGAGAAATGTTAATCCGTTCGGGTCTGTCGACCAGGAGCCTTATCATGTGACTCCTGCCGATATTTTTCACGGACAGGTCAACCAGCAGGATTCCGGCTCTGTCGACAATACTTTCTATCACTTCAAAAAGATCAGAAGTGTCCATTTATCCTTCATTCAACAATAAAAAATAAAGGCGGATAAATACCGCCTTATGAATCATACGATCCGTAAGCGCAACCATTAAGTGAAATCTAGTTCTTTCCAGTGTTTATGGCAAGTCAGGCCGCGTTATCCTGCCCATTATTAAGTCGTTTCTGAGGGCTTCAGTGTAGTAAGAGAATTCACCACTGATGCACAGTATCGAATGGTCAGCAAGATCGTTGAGCATTGACGCTATCTGATACTGCGTCTCGCTCTCACCCAGTATAGGAACCAGTTTTTCGCGGGCATCAGCGATAAGTGAAACTGTCTGTGCCCCCTGAACAGTGCTGTAGTGCGGTACTCCATTGTAGGATGAGCAGAACAGAACGTAGAGCCACTGTAGTTCAAACAAAACCAGCTCCGCGTTAAGTGAATCCTGTTCTTCGAGTGCAAGAATTTCAGAATATGAGTTGTGAAACAGTGATGCTTCGCGCATAAGGGGTGCTCCAGTAAGATCATCCCTTATCCTCATGAAGCAGTACAGTGGTCCGCCGATACGTTCCCATAGTATTTCCAGGTCATTTCTGATGTCAGTGGATGCTTCCCGCAGAGAGGGCGAGGATTCGATGAAGATGATCATCTCGAATATACGCCTGTCGAATCTGAGTG
>Ga0164313_10001292_pt1 | contig 22057 bp, 20 predicted proteins | sample GuaBasSedimGuay4_FD_113735 | JGI IMG/M metagenome (GOLD analysis project Ga0164313, IMG submission 113735) | Subseafloor sediment microbial communities from Guaymas Basin, Gulf of California, Mexico - Guay4, Core 4569-4, 0-3 cm | ecosystem: Environmental > Aquatic > Marine > Hydrothermal vents... | reverse complement strand
CATGAGTTGCCAGTTTTCTCTGTTGTAAAGCATGCTGAGCGGACCACGGCCCAGGTTGTAAACGAGCGCATCATAGACATACATCGTGTTCCATTGTTTTGGCAATGAACACCATGCGGACGACCCACTCCCGGTCGCGACGCGTTCTGTCTCATCGTAGGATTTTGCCGGCAAAAACTGTACTGCACCGTCCTTGCCATCAACTTCCCGGGCAACTGTCACTGGTATCATTTCCATTTGCAGCAGCCGGTCAAGCCGATATGCGGCGAGCTCAGGCACGAAATCCCCGCGACGTGAATTTTTTCTGAACACGGCCGAAATACTGATGTCATTGAGCTGCAAATTCAGGATCGTTCGACCCTGATTATCTTTCGTTGACGACAGGATTTCACCCTTCGCCAATAGCTCAGCGATGTCCTCTGCACTCACGGCATCGGACCGGGCACCAACGCGGCGCGGATGCTGCACCGGTGATTTCTCCTGCGCGCTTGCCTCGTTGACCACGGTAACGTTATCACCTTCAATAATCAGTGCATTTCCGGAACCACGGTAGGCTGCTTTCAGCATGCCTGTGTCGATTTCGATTACGCGGCCACCGTGGCGCTGCAACACTTGTCGGGTAACGGTGGGCGTGTGCCCGATGACCACCCGTTTTGCACCAATAGCCTGCAATGCGGCGCTTATGATATCCCCTTCAATCAGGGTGCTGCAGCCTACGCTGCCGCGATACCACAAGGGGCTGCCCCCACCATGAATGCTGCCACCATTGAGCTTAATAACTGTTTTGAGTGCGGCCTGTAACTCTGCGGACAACGTCTTATTGGCCGAGATTTTCGTCGCAGCCGCCGCATGTTTGTAAAAATTAAGCGCGGGATCAATGAGGCCTGCTTCGTGGAGCACATCCAGTTGCCTGACATAGTCCGTAACCTGCAGCTGCAGCGCTTTGTTCAAATCGACCAGGCCAAGCTCGGCAACCAGCGGCGACAAGCCGCCATGGACATAGGCAGTTTCGTTAATGACCACCATTAGCGACTTTTGCATCAACCACTGGCCGTACTTTCCATTACTGCTAAATGCCTTGCGATGAGCAAAGAATCCCGGTGGCCGATCCTCATCAAATTCCTGCCGCAACAGCATCTCGTCCGGCTTTTTTTCCAGTAGATTTGCCTGGCTCTGGCGATCTGCCAGGTATATCTGCAACCAGCGCTCGCGTTCTTCACTCGATTCCTCTGCGGCAAATGCTGCGTACTCGCCGCGCGCGACATAGCGAAGATCGCCGACAAGATTCATAACTTCGTGGTTGCCCAGCGTCAGGTGCACCATGCCGCCGCTCTCTGGCGCCTGCAACTCAAGCTGCATTACGAGATCCATCACCTTGCGCGATTCCGCACCGCGGTCAAGCAGATCACCCGTAATGACAAGATGTGTTGCCCCGCCTGACCAGTTCTGATCCGCGTCGATGACAGCAGCATTCTGAAATGTCCTGACCATCGCATCGTATGCCCCATGCGGGTCACTGATGGCAACGACTCGATCAACATCAGTCCAGACAAGTTGCCCTGCAAATACAGATGTGGGCGCGATCAGGGCAACCAGCAGTGATGCCCAGATGCGCATTCGAAGCGCTCCGTTCAGTCGATAGCTGGTATACCAGGTTGTTTTCATTCCGGACTCCGTGTCCTTATTACTGACCATGACGATTGTAGTTGAGCGGCACAAGAAAATCGCATGCTAATATTCAAAATATAATATCGTCAGATAGCAGCAAGAGGGGGCTCTTTGAAAATTCCACACCTGCATGTTTGGACCCGGATAGCCCTCACGATGTTCCTTTGCTCGCCATCTTTTGTCGCTGCGCAGAATGACGAAACTGGCGCAGATACTGGGGCCAACCCATTATTCTCCAGCCACAGCGTGCTCAATGTTCTTATCGAGGCACCGATTACGCAGCTGATGCAGGAAAGGTCCGACAAAAGGTATCTCAACGGCAAGCTCCGCTACACAGATACTGCCGGCGTCGCGCACACTTTAGATCTCAAGTTACGGACTCGCGGCAAATACCGGAACCAGAAAAAAACCTGTTCATTCGCGCCAATAAGACTGAATTTTCGCAAGAAACAGGTTGCCGGGACTGAATTTGCCGGACAGGACAAGTTAAAGCTCGTTACTCATTGTAAAATCGGCAGCGACCGTTACGAACAATTGGTGTTGAAAGAATACCTGGCCTATCAAAGCCTGGAGATACTGACCGAGAAGAGCTTCCGCACTCGCCTGCTGCGGGTGACTTATTTGAATAGCCAGAACAGCGAAGATTCAGTAACCCGTTTTGCGTTCGTCATCGAAGACAAGAGCGATATCGGAGATCGCATAGGTCTCTCCCCCGAGAATATACCCAAGATTAACTACGCAGATCTCGACCGCCGGCAGGCGAACCTGGTGTCTGTATTTCAATACATGATTGGTAATACAGATTACTCCATGATCAGGGGAGCCCTGAACGACGATTGTTGCCACAACATAGAGTTGCTTGCCAACGACGATGGGTTGTATACGCCAATTCCTTACGACTTTGATTTCGCCGGGGTGGTAAATGCGCCGTACGCCGAACCGAATCCGAAGCTGAAGATTAGCAGTGTTCGCGTTCACTACTACCGCGGCCGCTGCACTAACAATGAATTACTGGAAGAAACGGTCGCCTATATTCACGAACACGAGGCAGAGATTCACGCTCTGGTCGACAATCTGGATGGCCTGGAAGAAAACTACAGGAAAGATTTTAACGATTACCTGAACGTCTATTTTGATCGTGTATCAACGCCAAAAAAACTCGAGCGACATTTTTCTAAAAAATGCTCTTAGGCAAGGGCGTTACCTGACCCTGTTGTAACCATTCCGAGATAATTTGTGCCGTGCGTGGATGGGCCAGATAACCAATTGAGCTGTGCGGATTCGATTTGCCATAGCGGACGGCGAGGTTATAAACACGATAGTCCCGGATGAAGCTGACCTGTTTTTGCCGCAGCATTGGTTTGAAGTCATCGGCCAGCGTGTTGTCATGACTTAAGTAGTCATCTTCTGCTGATACGTTGTGCCAGGATACGACGACAGACGGATATCGATCTACGCCTTTTTTCTTTGCACCAAGCAGCCGGCGACGGACCATTGAATCACCAAGCGGCGCACCAAGCGTCAACCAGACATCGATTTTTTGACCCCGGTATTTTTCAGCGTATTGAGCGTCATGTGAAAGTTGCCAAAGCACATCATATGCGACTATGCAGCCCGTACCATGGCTTAGCAGCATAATCTGGCTGCCATCATCCAGCGCATCGCAAATCGACGACCGCACCCGCTCCCGCAACCTTTCGGCGAAGTCACTTTTGGCATTCCAGTACTCACTCAGATCGGCGCCTACTTTTCGCATCAGCAGCGACGACAGGCCTATCCCACCCGCCAGTGGCGCCACGGTATCGGCAAAAAACTCGGATAGAGCAGATTTTCCAGGCAGTCGGTCGTAGCGAGTTACATTAAAGTTTTTCTTTTTCTCAAGTGCACGAATCTTGATCAACGCATTGCGCCGGTCACCAATGTCGAGCGTCTCGTCATACCGAAGGCCTTTGCCGGCGAGAAACTCATTTGAAATATCGCCGTAGTAGGCGAGGCGTTTGTCGAGCGCGTTGAACTGATCAGCCATCTCCGCGCAATCCCGTTCAATTCCCATCGTCAGCGCGGAAATACTAAGGTCACCAAAATCGTTTGCGCCCGGTTTAAAGTCGCGTCCGTGCACGAATAACAAAACTCGTTTTGAATTACCGCTGTTATTCATAATGTTAGTCAGTTCTTAATGATGCCGAATGGTGTCACTCGATAGACAGCAAGCCTTGCCTTGCCATCGCCCCCCTCGTCAGCAATTAGCAGGCGGCCATCGCTCGTGATCTCGATGCCTTCCGCCTGCCGGTGCCGTTTCTTCTTTGGTAGAATTATAGCGTCTATTAGCTCACCTTCGCTGGAAAGCTGAAAAAGCGCTCGCTGCCGCGCTGCAACCATGATGCGGCGGCGCGATTTCGGTTCGACCGCAATGGCAGATGGATTCACATGTTTACTGCCAATTTTCCCCCTAATAGCCACTGCCGGCACCGCAACATCACGAACAATGCTGACCCTGTTCCCGGTAACCGACAATTCGAATATTTTCAAATCGTCGCCTTTCGACTTTGTTTCTTTGCACGCCAGTAGCAGCAGGCCGTTTTCGCGATCCTGTGCAAGACCCTCAAACTCACAATATTTACCAAGGCCGGTATCAATTTGCTGGTATTGCACATGATCCCCGTTGGCGCCCTCAGCCGCTTTAAACAACTGACCTTTGCTGGTCATTAGCCAGACATAATCATCAAGGACTGCAATACCTTCAAAATCCCCGCGCAATACTGGCTCGCCGAACGCGAAAGACTTAACCAGGCGGCCATTCTCGTAGTCAATTTCGTAGACGGTGGCTTCTTCGTCAGCCACCCCGAGCAGTCTTTCATCGCTGGTCAGAGCGAGTCCGGACAGTTCTCGCAATTTTGCGGGTAGCTTCCATTGCCGGAACGATTCATCCGCTTTCGTCTCGTTTGCAGATATATCTGCCGGATTTGGATTACAGGCAACCAGGAATATGGCCAGGATCGCAGCTTTACCAGGATATGCCATCATTTTGGCAGTCATTCGAAAACCGCATCGCCGAATGACAATATTGGAAAAGCCATGACCGGCCTTTTCGGCATACTTCTAGTAGTCATCCTCGGAGCGATCGCGCCTGGTGAGCATAGAAAAGAATGGCCCAGACAATACCTTGCCATACTGCAATTTCCAGATGATCAGAGTGGAATAAACGAATGCCATGGATATGACCATGGCCACACCAAGCGCGCCAATGCCCGCTCCAAGGCCAATGCTGATTGACACGAATATGTACATTGCATGTGATGGTTGATCCAGTGTAAATCGAAAACGAACTGCGGCAACCACTCCCGCCAAAGCGAAAGCCAGCGGCAGACTATTTAATACAATGGTGGCTATACCGGTAACGACGATAGGCATAACGATGATCGTTTGTGCGAATGACTGATCGACGTCCTTGTTACGACTGGTAATGAAATAAGCCCACGAAATCGGAATGATCAGAATTGCGGCACCCAAACTTGCGAATGCGAGTCGAACAGGGCCATTTGGCGCAAGTGCTGCCAATTCAATGTCGGAATAGATTATCTCGAAATCGTTGCCACGCCCCCCGGCAAGGTCGCCAAGGCCGCCTACCGGGAAGAATTCGCGAACTACCGGTACTTTGACCAGCAGTAACGTCATGACGCCGGCCCAGAAAACGTAATACAACGTGATCAGGGTAACCGGAATCAGAAAGTTTGCGGCTCGTCTCATAACATCATCAGGGCTAAATTCTCAATGGCGGTGTAAACCATACCGCCACCCCGGGCAGAGCGCCACAATCGGGACGAAATAGTTGGCTGCCTCGAGTGGAATCGCGCTTCAGGTAACAATAATGAAAAGCTTCTGCACAATTTTGGTGTACGCTATGCCGCGTTTCTTTCCAGGACAGAAAATACATGACTGACTCAACCCGGCTGCTAGGCATCAGTAACGCAATCGTCGACGTGCTGGCGCACATTGACGACGACTTTCTCGACAAGATCGGCGCACCGTCTGGATCGATGACGCTGATTGATGAAAATCGCGCCCATGAAATCTACGCCATGATGGGTCCGGCGACGGAAATGTCAGGTGGCTCGGTGGCGAATACAGTTGCCGGATTTGCCAATTTGGGCGGATCTGCCGCTTACATCGGGCGGGTCAAAGCCGATCAGCTCGGCGAGATCTTCGTGCATGACATGCGTTCACTCGGCGTCGATATACGGCTCCAGCCAGCAGCCGATGGCGCTCCGACCGCACGTTGCCATGTGCTGATAAGTCCAGACGGGCAACGCACGATGCAGACTTATCTTGGCGCCTGCACCGAATTGGGTGAAGCCGACGTAACGGAAACTACGGTTGGCAAGCCCGGCGTTATCCTCCTGGAAGGCTACGTTTGGGATATCGCTGAGGGTCCCGCGCTCGCCGCATCTGCGATAAAAATCGCGAAAGCCAACGGCAGTTCCGTGGCTTTATCACTCTCGGATTCATTCTGCGTAGAACGTCATCGTGATGCGTTCCATGCTGCCGTCCGCAATGGTGTAGACATTGTGGTTGCGGACGAAGACGAAGTGAACGCACTTCTGCAAACAGAATCGTTCGAGGACACGACCAGGAAACTTGCAGATTACGACAACCTGTTCGCAATGACGCGTTCCGAGAAAGGATCGGTGATCATGCATAAGGGTGAGACGGTTATTCAGCCGGCGACGCCCGTGGAGACCATCGTCGATACCACCGGTGCCGGCGACGCCTACACAGCAGGATTTCTGTATGGATTGACTTCAGATAAGTCATTGCAGGAATGCGCGAAACTAGGTACCTACTGTGCAACCAACGTTATCCAGCAGGTTGGTGGACGTATTGAGAGCGGGTTACTGGAAGGCTATACGGCTTAGCACCAACGTCATTGCGAGCTTGACGGGCGTGGCAAGCTCTTGAATTTATGGGGCAGCCTTCTTTTTACAGTGCAACAACCTGTTGGAGATTGCCGCGTCGCTTCGCTCCTCGCAATGACTTCTGTCTTTTTTAGGTGGGGTCTGGGCTGGCGGTGGGCGATAGTATCGACGTCATTGCGAGCCCGAAGGGCGTGGCAACCTCTCGACGCTGTCGCGCGGCTTCGTTCTGTACTGTTACAACCTGTTAGAGGTTGGCATGGACACTAGCTCCCTATCGGATGCCACGTCGTCTTCGTTTCCTGAGTATCTTTAATCAGATAGGGGTTCTGCGCTGCCTCTTTCGACCAGTCAGTATCCGACCGCTGTATGACCCGCTTGATGTTATCTGCCGCCTGATACTGCACATCTTTCGCAACCTGCGCATCATCGTCACAAACGATGATCGCATTCACGTCCATATGCGTGGCAAATTGCCCGGTCAATTCCTCGCGGTAGCCAGTAAGAATGTTGACTACGCCAGCAGGTACATCCGATGCGTGCAGTACTTCAGCAAAGCTCACCGCACACAAGGGCATCTTCGTAGATGCCAGTACGACACAGGTATTGCCGCCGACGATTACCGGCGCAATGTTCGAGACCAGTCCCAGCAGGCCACTGTCGTCCGGTGACAGTACCGACACCACGCCGGTAGGCTCAAGAACCGAAAAATTAAAGTGCGAAGAGCTGACCGGATTAACTGCACTGAATACCTGCTGGTATTTATCCGACCAGCCCGCGTAGTAAATCAGGCGGTCGATCGCTGCATCGACTTCTTTTTGCGCGCGCCGTTTCGATTGCCCCTGCAGATGTAACTCTGCTACAAACTGTTCTTTCCTGCCTTCCAGCATCTCGGCGATTCGATACAGAATTTGTCCGCGCAGATAGGCACTTGCTGCAGACCAGCCTGGAAAAGCTTTTCTGGCAGCCACGACTGCATTGCGAAAATCCTTGCGACTGCCACGACAAATATTCGCCAGAACATTGCCGTCCTTGTCTTCAAGGGTGAAGAAACGTCCGGACTCGGTGCGCGGAAACTTGCCATCGATATAAATCTTGTAGGTTTTAGCGACTGGCACGCGTGCTGTTGATCCTGTCATGGTCATTCCTCCAGCCTCAGATAGGCGCCCAGGCCGTGCAAGCCGCCTTCCCTGCCCACACCGCTTTCTTTGTATCCTCCAAAGGGTGACGTCGGATCAAATTTGTTGAATGTGTTGGCCCAGATAACGCCGGCGCGCAGCCCCTGCGTCATCTTGAAAATCTTCGCCCCTTTGTCGGTCCAGACACCACCGGACAAACCGTAAGGCGTGTTATTCGCCTTCGTCAGGCCCTCCTCCAGCGTGCGGAAGGTCTGGATTGCGAGTACCGGACCGAAAATTTCCTCCTGCACGATACGATTTGATTGCGACACGCCAGTGAAAATCGTCGGCCGACACCAGTAACCGCGCTCAGGTACGGCGCAACTGCTTTGATGCATCTCTGCGCCCTCTTCCTGGCCCAGTCGCAAATAGGACTCAATTGTTTCCAGTTGTGCTGCCGAGTTGATTGCGCCGATATCGGTATTCTTGTCGAGTGGATCGCCAATGATCAACGTTTCCATACGATCTTTCAGTTTTCGTACAACTTCGTCTGCAACGGACTCCTGCACGATAAGGCGTGAGCCGGCACAACAGACATGCCCCTGGTTGAAAAATATACCGTTAACGATCCCTTCGACTGCCTGATCGATCGCTGCGTCGGCGAAAATAATATTGGCAGCTTTGCCACCCAGTTCGAGCGTGTATTTCTTGCCGGTGCCGGCGATGGAACGCTGGATCAAACGTCCGACCTCGGTTGAACCGGTAAACGCTATCTTGTCGACGTCCTCGTGATTGACGATCGCAGCACCTGTCTCACCTGCGCCGGTGACGATATTCACGACGCCGGGCGGCAAGCCGGCGTCACGAATTACTTCTGCAAGTTTCAGTGCAGTCAGCGGCGTCGTTTCCGCCGGTTTCAGTACAACTGTATTGCCACAGGCCAACGCTGGCGCGATTTTCCAGGCGGCCATTAACAACGGGAAATTCCATGGGATAATCTGGCCTGCGACGCCCAGGGGTTCTGGCTTGCGCCCAGGAAACGCATACTCGAGCTTGTCTGCCCATCCTGCGTAGTAAAAAAAGTGCGCGGCCGCCAACGGCACGTCTATATCGCGTGACTCGCGGATCGGTTTGCCACCATCGAGCGACTCAATCACGGAAAATTCACGTGCCCGTTCCTGCAGGATGCGAGCGATTCGATAGATGTATTTAGCGCGATCCGCGGCCTTCATCTTCGACCAGGCGCCGTTATATGCCTTGCGTGCGGCTTTGACAGCGCGATCGACATCAGCGCTCGATGCCAGCGCAACGCTACTCAGTGTTTCTTCCGTGGCCGGGTTGATGGACTCGAAATAACGGCCCTCTTCCGGCGCAACGAATTCGCCACCGATAAACAACTCATACTGATCGTCGATTTTCACGTGATCGGTACTTTCCGGCGCCGGCGCATATTGCCAGCCGTCGTTAAAGGCAAGCTTGTTTGGATCTGTACTCACGTTCCGACCTTCCTAATCTTTTGAGAAATAGTCAGGCGACTGATAAATACCCGTCGCCTGTTTTTGCAACTGCATTAACACGTCATTAGCCAGCGAACTGGCGCCAAAGCGATACCACTCCGGGGTCATCCACGCGTTGCCCAGCGTTTCGCGCAACATGACCAGGTAATGCACCGCCAGTTTCGCGGTTGAAATTCCGCCGGCTGGTTTCATGCCAATCATGCGCCCTGTTTCGTAATAAAAATCACGAATTGCCTGCAGCATGACCAACGTCACCGGCAGCGTCGCCGCAGGTTGTATTTTTCCGGTCGACGTCTTGATGAAATCAGCGCCTGCATGCATCGCAAGGACGCTCGCCCTGCGGACCCTGTCCAGGGTGCCCAGTTCACCGGTTTCGAGAATAACCTTCAAATGTGCCGCGCCGCAGGCTTCCTTGATTGCAGCGATCTCGTCAAACACAAAAGCATACTCGCCCTGCAAGAAAGCGCCGCGCGAAATCACCATATCAATTTCATCCGCACCATCTTCAACGGCGATACGCGTTTCTTCCAGCTTGATCTGGCGTGGCGCCATGCCGCTTGGAAAAGCGGTTGCAACCGACGCAACTTTTATGTCGTGCGTACCCAAAGCTTTTTTTGCTACTCCAACCATCGTTGGATAAACGCAAACTGCAGCCACATGCGGTAAATCAGGCATGGCATCGTGCAAGTGGATGGCTTTCTGGCAAAGCTGCTGCACTTTCCCCGGCGTATCCATACCTTCCAGCGTGGTCAGGTCGATCATGCTCAGGATCATCTTCAGCGCTTCGATCTTCGATTCTTTCTTGATACTGCGGGTCTGGAATCTCGCGGCACGCTCTTTCACGCCCACCTCATCCACCAGCGCCACCCGACCAAGGTCGGGCAGTTGTCTTGTTGACGGGACTGCTGCGAGCGTCATGACTGTTCGCTCATCCGCGCTGTCTCCAGCGCAACCAGGATCATTTCATCAAAGGTGGTCTGGCGTTCATCGGACGACAGCGCTTCGCCGGTACGGATGTCGTCGCTGACTGTACAGATGGCAAGCGCCTCCACGCGGTGCTCCGCAGCGATGGGATATATGCCGGCCGCCTCCATCTCAACACCGAGCACGTCATAGCGAGCCATGGTGTCGAACAGGTCGGTGTCCGGCGTGTAAAAAAGATCCGCCGAAAAAATATTACCAACGTGATAGCTGACTTTGTTTTCTTCAGCTGCTTTCACCGCGTTTTGCACCAGCGAAAAACTTGCCAGCGCCGCCAGATCGTAACCGCCAAAACGAGTTCGATTGACGCTGGAATCCGTTGATGCTCCCGATGCGATCAACACATCGCGAAGTTTTACTTTGGGATGGGTTGTGCCGCAGCTGCCAACGCGAATTACGCGCTTGACGTCGTATTCGGTTATCAGCTCAGTGCAGTAAATCGATACAGACGGAATTCCCATGCCGTGCGCCATCACTGATATGGGCATGCCTTTGTACTCGCCGGTGAAACCCCACATGTTGCGCACGTCGGTTACACGCCGGGCCTTTTCAAAGTAGGTATCTGCGATGTACTGGGCGCGCAGCGGATCGCCGGGCATAAGTACGGTCCCGGCGAAGTCGCCGGGCGCTGCGTTCATGTGTTTGGTTGCCATAGACTCTTTTCGTTATTTTGTGGGGTCTGACCCCATATTTGATCCTGATATTACCATCTCGAAACCGCTGACATCCCGCCATCTACCAGTAAATCGGTGCCACTGATCCAGCGAGCCGCAGGACTGAGCAGGAACAGGACGGCGTCAGCGACATCACTGACATCGCCCATTCGCCCAAGCGGCGCCTTTTCCCGCCAGCGCGCAACCCCATCCGGCCAGGACTGTTCAATGCCGGGCCGCTCGATAAGGCCGGGGGACACTGCGTTGCAGCGTATGCCGTCATGGCCGTATTCGAGCGCACAGGCCCGCGTCAGCATCAGGAGTCCGGCCTTGCTGGTCGCGTAGTGGCTGTGCCCGCCGGACGGGTCCGACCCCTCGATGGATGCAATGTTGACGATGGCTCCGGCTACTCCACGGTCGCGCATGCGGCGCGCTGCAGCCTGAATCACGAAAAATGCGCTATCCAGGTTAGCCGACATCACATCCCGCCATTGTTCCGCAGAAATATCGGCAAACTCTGTAACAGGTTGAATTGCGGCATTGTTGACAACCAGGTCGACAACGTCGCCGGCGCTGTCGAGCTGCGTAAAAAAATCGTTTACCGCCGGGGCGGATCCGAGGTCCGCCTGTACTGCCACCGCAGTTCCGCCAGCTGTTTTTATAGTAGCCACAGTCTGTGCAGCACCATCCGCGTCTCGCAGGAAATGCACGACGACTTCGGCGCCGGCTTCAGCAAGTCGCAGCGCAATGCCGCGACCGATATTGCCGCTCGCGCCGGTCACCAGCGCTCTGCGCCCGAACAGGTTCAGCAAATCAGGGGCTGGCGGCGTTGCGTGATCAGGTTTCATATCCGTCCTTATCAGTGGTCAACATGACCGGGTGAGTATATTGTCGCCGGAGACAGAATATACGGAAACCGGCATGGGCGACTCCAGCGACAGTTCAGCGACAGCAGACGAGTTTTGGACGCGGGAGCGATGTTTTATCCGTGAAATTGTGAATACGCAGGATATCCAGGATTTCTCGCTGGCAGAAACCAGGGTTCAGCCCGGAGTAACTACGGAGTTGCACAAACTCAGCGTCAACGAGTGGTACATCATCCTTGCTGGCGAAGGGCAGATGGAGGTTGGCGGGATGCCGGCACGTGCGGTTGTACCGGGCGACGTTGTCACCATACCGGCGGAAACATCGCAGCGCATCCATAACAATGGCGAAGTGGATCTGCTGTTCCAATGTGTTTGCCTGCCGCGATTTACGCCGGACTGCTATGTCTCGTTAGAAAACGAATAGCTTTTGCGACCAGATTTGGACTTATTGATGAGTGCAGCTATAACAAGAAGAACTTTCTCCCGCGGCGCGCTGGCCTTCGCTGCCACCACGATGGCCGCCAGCAATTTTCCGCACATTGCAAACGCCGCCGCGGGCTCAACGCCAGTTATCCTGGCGACGGATATCGGTGATGACATTGACGATACATGGGCGCTGCTCATGTTGCTGCGGATGCCTGAGCTCGACCTGAAACTCGCAGTAAGCGATTTCGGTAACGCCGTTTATCGATGTCGTTTGCTGGCGAAACTACTGGAAGTGACGGGACGAACTGACGTACCTGTCGGCCTTGGCCTCGACCCCAAAGATGAACCCGGCCGGCAAAGCGGCTGGCTTGGCGACTACCAACTGGATGATTATCCCGGCATGGTCCACGAGGACGGTGTGCAGGCGATGATCGATATCATCCTGAAATCGCCGCAACTCGTGACGGTCCTCGGCATCGGGCCTGTACCCACCATCGCCGAGGCCCTGCGGCGCGAACCACGAATTGCCAGCAATGCGCGCTTCGTAGGCATGCAGGGATCGGTTTTTATCGGCTATAACGGCGCAGCCGAGCCCGCCGCCGAATGGAACGTTAGAGTCGATCCGCAATCGTTGCAGGAAGTCTTTGCAGCGCCGTGGGATTGCACCATTACGCCACTGGATACGTGCGGCCTGGTGCGGCTGCAGGGCGACAACTTCAAACAACTTTACGAGAGTAACGACCCCGGGCTGGTTGCGTTAATGGAAAACTACAGGACATGGTTGCCACACGCACCGTATATCGATCCGGACACTGATCCCAGCAGCATCAGCACAACGCTTTTTGACGCGGTAGCCGTCTACCTGGCTGCCGAACAGGATCTTGTTGAAATGCAGGATATACCGTTGCGTGTTACAGACGACGGTTATACCGTCGTCGACGAAGTCGACGGTCGCATCGTGCACTGTGCCATTGCGTGGAAGGATCTGGCGGCGTTTGAAAAGAAGCTGGTTAGAACACTTAAGGGATAGATCATGAGTCTTGTAATGAAATCATTTGCAACATCAGCAATTTTGCTTTTACTCTCCGCTACCTCGTGGCCGCAGCATGCACTGGTTTTGCAATCAGACTTTGGTAACAAGGACGCAGCAGTGCCATCAATGAAGGGTGTGGCCGTTGGCGTATCCGCCGACATCGACATTTATGACCTGACCCACGAAATTCCCGTTTTTAATATCTGGGAAGCCTCATTACGCCTTGTGCAGACAGCGCCCTACTGGCCGCCGGGCACAGTATTCGTATCCGTAGTTGACCCCGGCGTTGGTACGGAAAGACTGTCGGTCGTTCTCAAGACAGACACCGGCCACTACTTCGTTTCACCTGATAACGGCAGCCTGACCGCCGTTGCAGAAGAAATGGGCATTGCGTCGGTCCGTGAAATTGACGAAGCCGTGAACCGCCTGAAAAATTCGGAGATGTCCTACACTTTCCATGGCAGGGATGTTTATGCCTACACCGGTGCGCGGTTGGCGGCCGGCGTCATTACCTTTGAGCAGGTTGGCCGGGAGTTGCCGGCAAAGGTGCTTTCAATCCCGTATCAGAAAGCAAGCTTCGACAAAAGAACTGTGTCCGGCAATATACCGGTTCTCGATATTCAGTACGGCAACATATGGACCAACATCGACAGAGCAGTATTTCAGCGTCTCGGGGCGAAACCGGGTGATGACATCGATGTGAGAATTACGCAAGGCGACAAGCTGATATTGCAGGAGACGATGCCCTACTTCAGATCCTTCGGCGCCGTCGCGACCGGCGAAACGCTGTTATACCTGAACAGCCTGAACGACGTGTCGCTCGCAATAAACCAGGGCAGTTTTGCCGACCATTACGGTATTCAATCGGGTGCAGACTGGAACATTTTTCTGACCCGCAGTCAGAGTCGCTGACTCAGGAACTCAACCGTAGTCTGGACAGCATCCTCAGATAACGAAAAATCATCGCTATACAATCCCAGTCCGTGGTCTGCGCCCTTAACGATATGGCGCACAACTTCCGGGCTGTTAGTTGCGGCTGCAATAACGGACTCGGAGACGCGTGGGCGTACAACGTCGTCAAGGTCACCGTACAGAACGAGTAACGGCACCTTGATATTTTCCACCCCATCAAGCGGGTGACTTTCTTCCATGTCTGTGAAAAATTTCAGCCCGAGTTGCTGCTCCTGCCCCCAGCGTGTTGTGAAAATAGCAAACCCCTCCCTGGCAGCGCTCGTCTTCATGGCATTCCAGGCCTCCGGACCACCGACAAAACTGATCATATTATCCGCTCCGTCTCGAGCCTCCGGGGTCCAGGTGGCGACTGCCTTGTATGTCCCCGCAGACGATGCATGCAGCAAAGCCAGGCGGCCGCCCATGCTGTAACCAAGCAAACCGATCCTGCGTTTGTCGACCTGCGGCCTGCCCAGGGCATACTCACGCGACGCCTGAATATCCAGCAGCATGTTGCTGAGATTGTTATTCGCGAAAGACTCCGTGCTGTCGCCACAGCCTGGAAAGTCCATCCTGATCGAAGCGATGCCTTTTGCTGCCAATCCCTCTGCAACGCGAGTGTATCCACCTGCCTCGTTTCTCGTGCCGCCGTGACCATGCAGCATGACAACCAGAGGAAAAGACTCCCCCTCCTCTACGAGCGGATGCACGTAAGTTACCGGAACGTCGACGCCGCGCGATGAGACTGTCGTATCGATGGACTGAAATTCGTAAGCGGTATTGTGCTGCGCATTGCAGGCACACAAAACGAGCAACGAAACGGCAATTAACAGGCTTCGGGAGTTTGATCGATGCATCACTTGCATTGTGTTCTCTTGTCGCGCGGCGAAAGCAAGTATTGTAATTAGAATAGCTTCCTCCTGCCTGATCTTTTTGGCACGCCGGAGTCGCAAGCGCCCGAAACAATCCGCAGCATATGAAAGGCACAGATGCGGGCTTGCCGGCAGTTGCGCTAAGATGAACCGGATGCGCGGAATAAGAACGAAAGGGGAATAATAGCTATGCGCCGTCAAATCATACACTGCGCGATAGTCCTGGCGATCGCCGGATCAATATTGGTGCCGCCGGCTGTTGCCGAGGAGACGCGAGAGCCGATCAAGGTTGTCATAGCCGCAATGTATGAGCTTGGCGAAGCCAGCGGCGATGCACCGGGAGAACTACAGTTTTGGGTGGAGCGTTTACCGCTCGAAAGAACCATGCCGTTCCCGCTCGGCGAAAGTGAGCTTTACCTCAATGATGAGGGCGTCATGGCCGTGCTTCTGGGTGGTGGCATTCCGAATGCCACAGCTACCATCATGGCGCTCGGCGCCGACCCGCGATTTGATCTGTCAAAAGCATACTGGCTGATTGCCGGCGTCGCAGGCGGTGATCCTGCGGATATGTCGCTGGGTTCGGCCGCGTGGGCCAGGCATGTAGTCGATGGTGACCTGGCGTACGAGATTGACGCTCGCGAAATACCGGATGACTGGCCATATGGATTCTTTCCCCTGGGATCGAACAGGCCCGCCGAACGACCCGAAGATATTTCCAACGGCTGGACCCTCGCTACGATTTCTTTCAGCCTTAACACGCAACTTGTGGACTGGGCTTTTTCGATTACCCGCGATCTCGTACTCGGGGACGCACCGGGCATTGCTGAATACCGCAAACTATTTGACGGTTATCCCCAGGCGCAGAAAGCGCCTTTTGTCACTGTTGGCGACACGTTGAGCTCCAGTACCTACTGGCACGGCAGGTTACTCAATCAATGGGCCAATGACTGGATGCGCCTGTACGCCGGAGAAAACGCGAACTTCATGACGTCCAATATGGAGGACAGCGGCACAATGACAGCGCTAAACAGGCTGGCGCGCACCGGGATCGTCGATATCGATCGCGTACTCGTATTGCGTACTGCCAGCAACCTGACGATGCCGCCACCCGGAAAAACCGCGGTCTGGAGCAAGACGCTGCCTTACCCGGACAGGGGGCGTCCGGCACTGGAATCAGCATTTCTGGTCGGTAATACTGTGGTGCAGGCCTTGCTCGCTGACTGGCCGCGTTATGAAAACCAGTTGCCTGAAGCGAAACCAAACAAGAATGCCGAATAAACGGCAGCCGTGAGCGGACAATCTGCTTGAGTAGTCTCCAATGAAGTCACTGGAAACATTTTTCGAACTGAAAAAACATGGCTCAACTGTGCGCGTTGAGTCATTAGGTGGCCTGACGACTTTTCTTGCGATGGCCTACATCACCGTCGTGAATCCCTCGATTCTGTCGCAGGCCGGTATGGATTTCGGCGCCGTATTTGTTGCCACCTGTATCGCCGCTGCGTTCGGTTCGATTGTGATGGGCTTGCACGCGAATTACCCGATCGCACAGGCACCGGGCATGGGACAAAACGCGTTTTTTACTTTCGGCGTTGTCCTCGGGATGGGTCATGCATGGCAAACCGCGCTTGGTGCGGTGTTTGTTTCCGGTGTGATATTTGTGGCACTAAGCGTTTTGCCGGTTCGTGAATGGCTGGTTAATGCGATACCACGCAACCTGAAACTGGGTATGGCAGCCGGCATCGGTTTGTTCCTGGGTTTCATTGCGTTGAAAAACGCGGGTATCGTCGTCGATCATCCGGCAACGCTTGTCGCCCTGGGTGATCTTTCCAGTTTCGCACCGATTGCCTGCATCCTCGGTTTCGTGACGATCACCGCATTGTCGGCCAGAAAAGTCACCGGCGCGGTCATCATTGGCATCCTGTTCGCGACTGTATTGGGCTGGACATTCGGCGGTACCGAATTCAAAGGCATCGTTGCAATGCCGCCTTCACTGGCTCCGGTATTTCTGCAACTTGATATTGCCGGAGCCTTGCAGCTATCCATGGTGACGCCAATCTTGTCGATGTTGATCGTCGATATTTTCGATACGGCGGGCACGCTGGTCGGCGTCGCAACACGGGCCAACCTGCTCGGTGACGATGGTAAGTTGCCACGGCTACGACGGGCGCTGCTCTCGGATTCCAGCGCAACCGTGGTCGGCGCACTGGCGGGCACATCATCAACAACGAGCTATATTGAAAGTGCAGCGGGCGTAGAGGCAGGTGGCCGAACCGGTCTCACCGCTGTGGTTTGCGGCCTGCTGTTCCTGGCATGCCTGTTTTTCGCGCCGCTGGCGCAAAGTGTGCCAGCGTTCGCAACGGCCTCCGCGTTACTGTTCGTTGCGTGCCTGATGGCACGCAGTCTTGCTGATCTTGACTGGCACGACATCACGGAGAGCGCACCAGCCGTGGTTGCGGCTATCGCCATGCCATTATCGTTTTCGATTGCTGAAGGTATAGGGCTGGGATTCATCAGTTACGTGCTGATCAAAATCGTCAGCGGCAGGGCGCAGGACTGCAGCATTGCGTCGTACGTGATCGCGCTGATCTTCGGTCTCAAATACGCCTTTTTGTAGGGTTCTACTGGGCTGTGGTCCCGTTAACTCCTGGTCAGCGTCAGCTTAATACCGCCTTCGGAAATCGCGGCAAGATGCCGCTCCCACGAGAACAGCGCAGACCTCGTGGGAGCGGCATCTTGCCGCGATTAGGTCATGACCGCTTCGTGAATGCCCGCCGTTTTTCTTCGAAGTTTTCCATTTGTTTTTTAGCCAGCGCCATCTCGTCGTCTGACAAGATATTCGGCGACCCGGCAGACAGCGCTTTCAGGTACACCTTCGAACACCATTCAAGTGTCACGCAACGGCCAAGCGCCTTGTCGATTGTGTCCGCTGTTGTCAGTGACCCGTGATTTTTCATGATGACTGCCGAGCGACCCAGCAACGCCTGCGAGGTAACTTCAGCCAACTCGTCTGTGCCGAAGGTTCGATACGGTGCAACCGGTACCGCACCACCAAGGTCCACCATCTGGTAGTGAATTGTCGGCAACAAATCGAGAACCGTTGATATAGCGGTTGCATAAATCGAGTGCGCGTGGACGATTGCGCCAACCTCCTGATTCGACGCATAGACTGACATGTGCAGCGGCGTTTCAGACGATGGCAACATCTCGCCATCTATGACGTTACCTTTTAAATCGACGACGGCGATGTCGCGCGGCGTGAGCGACTTATAATCCCGCCCGCTTGGCGTAATAACTACATGTTCACCAACGCGGATACTCACATTGCCGGACGTATTGACAATAAGACCGGTCGTCAAAAGGCCGAGTGCCGTCTCTGCAACTTCGGCACGTTGTTTTTCGTAAAGCACGCTCTACTCCTCTGCGGAAAAACTGACCAGTGCATTCAATGCCAGGTTAATCGCATTAACGATGCCGCGATCACGCGCACTGGCATCCGGAACGGTGTTGCCCTGCGCAACATTCGTGACCCAGCCATCGATACTGAAAATACAGGCCGTTGGAACAGACAATAACGTACCCAGCGTTAACACCGTGGCCGCCTCCATTTCGAAAGCGAGGACGTTTGCTTCTGCATAGCGCTCGACCTCTGCAGCAAGCGCCGGGCCTTTGAATACATCGGAGGTGTGTACTATCCCCAGATGCGCTTTAACGTCGTCAGCTTTTGCTGCACGGCTGAGTTCGGCGGTCAATCCAAAATGTGCAGTTGCCGGAAAAATGGCCGGAACAAATTTATGGCTGGTCCCCTCGTCGCGCACCGCACTCGTACCGATGACGAGATCGCCCGGCACGACATCGGCTGAAACGGACCCGGCGGTTCCCACCCTGATGGCCGCTTTGACGCCAAGCGGTTTCAGGTCCTGCACAACCATTGCAGCGCCCGGGCTGCCGAGACCGGTGGAGATCACCGAAACCGGGAGCCCCTTGAAGGTTCCCGTATAAGAATGAAATTCCCGATTTGCCATGACCAGGCGACCATCGTCGAACCACTCTTCTGCAATCCGCGCAGCACGCGCCGGATCGCCTGGCAACAGCACATAGGGCGCAATCTCCCCGGGCAGGCAGCGTGTTGCGCGAAACTGTGCTCGCTCCGGCAGGTTGGCGTCCGGCAAATCCTTATTGAGAAAATTCCAGGGTGACATTCAGAGTACCTTTTAGTTAAACGACCGCATCAGTAACAAAAGGTGACGCGTCGACGTAAGAAGCAATTTCAGGCGCAAGGAACGCGCCACGATCAGTAATGATTTTCGCTACGAGATCTGGCGGTGTAATGTCGAACGCAGGATAAAGTCCGTCGACACCCAAAGGAGCACTGCGTGTTCCGCCAAAACTGACAACCTCCTCGCCGTTACGAAATTCTACCTCGACGCTGGACTCATTGGCACTTTCGACATCAGGGCCACTCTGGCGTAACACGTAATATGGCAGTTCGTTGGCCTGCGCGGCCAACGCATACTGGTACGTCCCAACCTTGTTGCAGACGGTGCCGTCCATGCAAACCCGATCTGCCGCGGTGACAAAGGCATCAATTTCGCCGCGGCGCATTAAAAAGCCACCCATGCCATCCGTAATCACGTTCACGTCAAAGCCAACCTGCAGCGCGCACAATGATGTCAGCCGGGCTCCCTGTAAATATGGCCGGGTCTCACTCGCGATCACGCGCAGTGTTTTGCCGGTCCTCTTTGCCTCAACCAGCATGTAGGCGTACGAGCGATCCGGGAAACAGTGGGTCAGGATCGTCGCATGGTCCGGCAGAAGTTCGCATGCGATGCGTCCGGTTTCATATCCCTGGCGGGCAAGTGCCGCCGCGCCGCGGTCAACCGTGGCCAGTATCGCCTGGGTCGGCGACTGGCTGGAGGCTAGCGCTGCTCCGGCTGCTTCCATGCATGCGGCCATCATCCGCTGTAGCGCCAGGCCAGTGGGCCGGGTTTTTTTCAATCGTTCGCTGGCTGCATGTAATCGCGTACGGCAATCTGATCCCGTTTCATCCGCGGCGGCGAGTGCGAGACCATATCCTGCAGCAATGGACAATGAAAATGCGCCCTGAATAACCATGTCTTCAATACAGATCGCCACCTCTTCAACACTATTGCAATCAACGTATCGCTCATCGTGCGGTAAAGCGCGACGATCGAGAATTCGCACAACGCCGTCACACCAGTCAGCCATACCCTGGCGCCGGATTAACAACGGCAGGTCTTTTTCGACAAAAACTCCTTCGAGACCAAGGCGATCGTTTTCGCTCATGTGGTTGATAAGCTCCGGGCGATATAACAAGGTGCGATACTATTGCACCGTTCAGACAGAGTCATCAAAAGCATGCCAATTGACACAACACAAGACGCAAAAAAACTGCTTGGCTTCTGGGACCTGCTAAGTATATCCCTGGGACAAATTGTCGGCGCCGGGGTAGTCGTCCTGACCGGCATCGGCATCGGTATTACAGGTTACGGTACGCCGTGGGCATTCCTGCTGGCGCTCGGAATTGTGTTTCTTCCTTCTCTAAGCATCGCCGCACTGGGCGCCGCCATTCCCTCCACCGGTGGTACCTACACTTACGTTCGCGATTTGCTCGGTCATAAAACCGCGTTTCTCTACCTGGGTCTGCTGGTCGCAGGACAACTGGTGCTGGCAACCTATGCCATCGGTTTTGCGAGTTATGCGGATGCCCTGGCGCCCGGCATGAGCCTGGGCCTCATATCTGCGGGCGTGATGACGCTCTGCTACGCCGCAAATCTCCTTGGATTGAGAACTGCCGCACGCCTGCAATCGGTGATGGTGGTTGTTCTTTTTGTCTCGCTTCTCTTGTTCATCGGCTTCGGCTATTCCCATGTCCAGGATTTCTCAAACTACACCAGCATTGAACGGGTCATGCCTGAGGGGATTGGGGCATTTATCGCTGCTGCCTACATTCTTCGCTACAGCATGATCGGCAGCGAGTTCATCTCGGAACTTGGCGGCGAGACCAGGGATCCTGGGCGTAATATTCCCAGGGTGATGGTGACATCGCTGGTGCTCGTGACTCTCCTGTATATGACAATCGCTGTCATCGCCACCGGCGTGTTGCCGCTGGAACTGGTCGCGGGAGAAACGCTGGCCTTTGTTGCCAGGGAAATCTTCCCGCCCGGGCTCTACGTCTTCTTTGTTGTTGGTGGCGTGATGATTGCGTTGGTGACGACACTGAACTCAATTTTCGCCTGGTGTACAAAAGGCTTGTTCATGGCCACACAGGATGGATGGCTGCCGCATTCAGTCGCTGTCAGGAACAGGTTTGGTACACCTTTCATCCTGCTAACGCTTTTCTACATTGTTGGCATGATGCCTATTGTCACCGGCATGACCCTGCAATACGTAACCATCCTCGGCAACGCCGTTGGCATCATATTCGGCATCATCCCAGTGCTGGCCTTGTACAACCTTTATGACAGGAATCCCGAGGCCTATCGACGCGCAACATTCAAACTGCCAAAAATCGCATTGAAAATTGTGCCTGTTGTCGCGCTGGCGGTTTACTCTTTCGGCATTTACCTGAGCCTGGATTTTATCGGTGTAACCGGCTTCGTCACGCTGCTGGTCTATGCGGCGATATTACTGGCCTATGCGTTCTGGCGTGAGCCACACGTCATCGTTGTCACAAACTCAGCGCCACAGGCCGATCTGTCCGGGTAGCCCGAGTATTTCATGAGTGGACGGAGTTGTCGGTTTCTGTGCCGCGTGCAGCGCGTTCGATCGTGCGAGAGACGTAGCAGGGACTACGTATTGAGCAGGATCGGGCGCGATGTGCCGGCACAGGAAGCGACAGCCCGGCAGGCGTTAACTGTAACGTTTCGACAATCGCCAAAGGTTACTCAACCACGTAAGTATTAGACTATTTTAGTTATTGAGAGCCGTCACTCGTGAATTACTCGGGCTAACTGGACTGACCCGCAAGCGTACGCGCGGCCAGGAGTGTCTCTTCAACAACACGGCGCTGCGGATTGCTGCCGCCAAGCAATACGCTGCCTG
>Ga0164313_10001291_pt1 | contig 22059 bp, 19 predicted proteins | sample GuaBasSedimGuay4_FD_113735 | JGI IMG/M metagenome (GOLD analysis project Ga0164313, IMG submission 113735) | Subseafloor sediment microbial communities from Guaymas Basin, Gulf of California, Mexico - Guay4, Core 4569-4, 0-3 cm | ecosystem: Environmental > Aquatic > Marine > Hydrothermal vents... | reverse complement strand
TATATCTGAAGATGTTTTAAAAGATGGTAGAAAACAATATGAAAATGGATTGCCTGAGGATGGCGGTACTGCGAATACAATTCCAACCGTTTATGGGAAAGTTCCAATTAACCAATCTTTAGTATATACATTTGACACTCAGGGTCAAGAACGTATCAATCAGGATATTGGTTACGATGGGATTAATGATGCTAGTGAAGGAATTTTATTTCCTGCTTTTGCTGGTCTTGAAGACCCTGCAAGAGATAATTATCAATATTTTTTACAAGCTGAAGGGAATATTATACAACGCTATAGAAGTTATAATGGATCTGAAGGGAACTCTCCAGAAGTTATATCAAATAATGACAGAGGATCTGCTGCAGAACCCGATATAGAAGATATTAATCAAGATAACACCATGAATACGGTTGATAGTTATTTTGAATATAATGTGAACATTTTTCCTGGAATGGACATTAATAATAATAATTACATTACCGATACAAAGGAAATTAATGTAACCCTACAAAACAATGAAGAGATTCCAGTACGTTGGTTGCAATTTAAAATCCCAATTAGCGAGCCAGATAGAGCTGTTAATGGAGCATCCGATTTTAGATCCATTCGTTTTATGAGGATGTTTATGACTCAATTCTCAGAAAACACTGTATTGCGTTTTGGAACACTTGACCTTGTCCGTGGAGATTATAGAAGATTTGAAAAATCACTAGACATCACTGGAGAAGATCCAGGACTTGATGATACTCTTTTTGAAAATCTTACCGTGAGTATTGAAGAAAATGAAAATAGACAGCCAATTCCATATGTATTGCCTCCAGGCGTTATTCGTGAAGAGTTAAATAACAATAACAATATTATTCGTCAAAACGAACAATCATTAGCTCTAAGAGTTTGCGATCTGGAATCTGAAGACGGTAGAGCAGTATATAAAAACTTTAATATTGATATGCGTCAATATAAAAATCTGGAAATGTTTATTCATGCTGAATCCTTTGCAGATGAAACAGCATTATCTGATGGTGATATGGTCGCATTTATTCGATTGGGGAATGACTTGACACAAAATTATTATGAAATTCAACTTCCTCTTAATACAACGTCATTCGGATCTTCATCTCCTGAAGATATTTGGCCTATAGCAAACAGATTAAATTTACCTTTAGAACTATTACAGAAAGTAAAATCTATTGCTTTAACAGACCCTGATAATGACCCTAGCCAAATTGTTTTCTTTAATCAATCGGACCCACTTTTGGGTGGGGATTTTTCAGGACCCGAAAATGAATTGAGAATTGGAATCCTTGGAAATCCGAGTTTTGGAAATGTTAGGACCATAATGATTGGACTAAAAAATGCATCTACTAATAAAATATGTGGAGAAGCATGGTTTAATGAACTTCGAATTACAGAGCTGGAAAATCAAGGTGGCTGGGCTGCTATTGCTAGTATGGATGTCAATTTTGCCGATTTTGCAGACCTTAGTGCTGTAGGGAGCAAAAGTACAGTTGGCTTTGGATCAATTGAACAAGGCCCTAATCAACGAAGTCTGGAAGACGTTCAACTTTATAATGTTGTTACTAACTTTAATTTAGGACAATTATTACCAATAAATTGGGGAGTTCAACTTCCATTTAATTTTGGACATTCGGAAGAGTTAATCACTCCAAAATACGATGCAGAATTTCAAGATATTGAATTGGATAAGCGATTAGACGCAATAGAAGACGCAGAGAGACGAGAAGAGGTTAAAACGCAATCTGAAGATTATACCAGAAGAAAAAGTATAAACTTTATAGGTGTAAGGAAAGATCGTACCGGTAACGGAAAAGCAAAAATATACGATGTAGAAAACTTTACTTTTTCGTATTCATACAATCAGGTTGATCACCGTGATTTTGAAATTGAAGAATCTCTGGATCAGAACGTGAGACTGGGAGGAACCTACAATTATAATTTCCAACCCAAACCAGTGGAGCCGTTTAAGAAAAATGACTCCATATTTAGAAGTAAATACTGGAAACTATTAAAAGATTTCAACTTCAATTATTTACCTACAAATATTTCAATAGGATCGAATTATGTAAGGCAATATAATGAACAAAAATTTAGAGAATTGAATTTGCCCGAAGGAAGTATTGGAGTGCCAACTCTTTACCAACGTAATTTCTTGTTCGATTGGCAATATACTATAAACTACAATTTAACGAAGTCATTGCGTTTTAATTTTACCTCTACAAACAATCGTATTGTAAAAAATTATATCGACCCTAACGGAGTAACTGATGATTCAATTGGGGTATGGGACGGTTTCTTTGAAGTTGGAGACCCTAATCAACATTTTCAATCATTACAATTAAATTGGGACATTCCTTTTAACAAAGTCCCATTTTTAAAATTTATTAGAGCGACATATTCTTATACCGGTGATTATCAGTGGCAAAAATCTAGTGACTTATTTACTGAAATCCCAATTATATCGGATAATGGAACTGTAGAAGTATATAATTTAGGGAATTCAATTCAAAATGCAAATACACATAGGATCAATTCTAGTTTGGATATGAAAGCCTTTTATAGAATTTTGGGGATTACTAAACTAAATACTCAAAAAAGAAAGACTACTAATAAAGATTCAAAAAGTGGAGCTGATGCTAAATCTGGAGGGCCACCAGATAAAGAAGAAACATTAGATGAAAAAGGGGCGCGATTAATTGCAGAAGCTAGAAATGATAAAAAAGAAGGAAAAACATCAGTTGGTGGAAAAAGAAATGATAGAGCTGGTGGAAATAGTGGAAGTACACCAGATTCATCTACCTCTATAAGTGGAGGAGCTGTAGCTGCGAATATCTTCATAGATATAGTTACTATGGTTAAAAAGATTCAATTGAATTACCAAGAAAATAACGGTATTTTCTTACCAGGTTATACGCCATCAGTCGGATTTGCAGGATCTTTTAAACCTACTACAGGTTTTACTTTTGGAAGTCAGGCAGATGTTAGAGAATTAGCTGCACGTAAAGGATGGTTAACTTTGTATCCAGAATTTAATGAACAATATTCTGAAGTAGAATCTAAACAATTCGATTACCAAGCTAATATTGAATTGATCCCAGGTTTAAAAATAGATGTTAACGGAAGTAGAATTTATTCAGAGAATTATTCCGAAAACTATATTGTAGAAAATGACCTTTATAGATCATTAACACCAAACGCATTTGGTAACTTCAACATTTCGACGGCTATCATTAAAACTGCTTTTTCATCCAGTAGTGAAACCAGTTCAGCAACATTTGATGATTTTAGAGATAATAGAATAATTATTGCAAATAGGTTAGCCGAAAGCTATTATGGCACCTCTAATTTCCCAGTTGATGAGGATACAGGTTTCCCTGTAGGATTTGGGAATACACATCAAGATGTTCTATTACCATCTTTCCTTTCAGCATATAAAGGAAGTGATCCTTCTAAAGAAAAAACAGAAGCTTTTAGAGATTTCCCGATACCAAACTGGGATCTTAAATACACAGGGTTTATGAAATTGGATTGGTTTAAAGCAAAGTTTAGAAGATTCTCCGTTCAACACGGTTATCGATCTGACTATACTATAAATCAATTTCAAACAAATTTAGATTATGATTATAATAACCCCGATGATGTAGATCAATCAGGTAATTTTAAGACAGAACTTCTTTTGTCTAATGTAAACCTTACAGAGCAATTTTCACCTTTAGTTAGAATTGATTTTGAAATGAAAAACTCAGTTAAAATTCTTCTGGAATTAAGAAAAGACAGAATGCTTTCCTTGAGTTTTGCTAATAATTTATTAACTGAAATAAAGGGAGATGAGATTATTATTGGAGCAGGATATAGAATAAAAGACCTTAGAATTGGAACTAATTTTGGAGGGAAAAAGAAAATATTAAAAAGCGATTTAAACTTTAAAGTGGACTTGTCCCGAAGAGATAATATAACGATTATTCGTTATTTGAATATAGAGAACAGTCAGACTACGGCTGGACAAACAATATATGGAGTTCAGTTTTCGGCTGATTATGCCTTGAGTAAAAACCTTACAGCATTATTTTATTACGATCATACATTTTCGGAATATGCTATTTCAACAGCATTCCCGCAAACAACAATTAGATCAGGATTTACCCTAAGATATAATTTTGGAAATTAATTAAATAACAATTTTTATTAGATATATTATGAATGTACCTTCAAATTTGAAATATACAAAAGATCATGAATGGATTAGTATAGATGGTGATATAGCAACTGTAGGAATTACAGATTTCGCCCAAGGTGAATTAGGCGATATCGTTTATGTTGAAGTTGAAACAGTAGATGAAACATTAGATAAAGAAGAAATATTTGGTACTGTTGAAGCAGTAAAAACCGTTTCAGATATGTTACTTCCGCTTTCAGGTGAAATAATAGACTTTAATGAAAGCCTAGAGACAGAGCCAGAAAAAGTTAATTCAGATCCTTTTGGAGAAGGATGGATGATTAAAATAAAATTCAATAAACCCGAAGAATTAGATCAATTACTCGATGACAAAGCTTATAAAGCACTTATCGGGACCTAATTCTATTTTGTTTTTTGGGCTAGTATACACGATACTAATTTCTGTAGCACTATTATCCCCTACGGTAAGTTATTTGCCTAAAATAGACCTTATAATTCCTTTAGATAAACTAATTCATGTATCGATTTACTTGATCTTAGTTTTTATATGGTTATTGTATTTTTTCAAACGCCAGGGCTTTATAATTTTGAACTCATTGGTTAAGGTCTCGATAGCTTGTTTTATTTATGGCATACTAATTGAAGGATCACAATACCTATTTGTTACATCTAGACAAGCAGATTTATTAGATATTTTAGCAAATAGTATTGGATTAATTCTTGGTGCTTCCATATTTTGGAAAGTTAAAACAAGAATAAAATCTTGAAATGTTTTATTTACTGAAGATTTTCTATATTTTAGCAACAATATAAATACACTTTTATGAAACTTAAAAAGAATCCACAATCAGACATGAGCCGTAGAAGTATGATATTTTTCCAATTGGGAATGGTATTAATGCTTTTTATAACTTGGAGAGCCATTGAAAATAAGACTTATGAAAAATCTGATATATCTCAGGACATGTTAGAAGTAAGTGATGATCTTGAAGAAGATATCCCAATCACCGAACAATTAACACCTCCACCACCACCTCCGCCACCGCCACCAGCTCCTGAAGTTATTGAGGTAATTGAGGATGAAGCGGAAATTGAAGAAACTGTAATTGAATCTGCTGAAGTCGATGTGGAAGAGGAAATTGTAGAGATAGAAGAAATTGAAGAGGATGTTGAAGAAGAAATAGCTGATGTACCTTTTGCAGTTATTGAAAATGTACCAATCTATCCAGGTTGCGAAAAGAAAAAATCGAATGCCGAAAAGAAAAAATGCATGTCTGAAAAAGTTCAGAAGTTTGTAGTTAAAAAATTTAATACAGAACTCGCAGGAGAACTAGGACTGGAAGGAAGGCAACGTATAAATGTTCAGTTTAAAATTGATAGAAGTGGTAATGTGGTTAATGTACGTGCTCGTGCTCCACATCCTAAATTAGAAAAGGAAGCTATTAAGGTAGTAAGTTCACTTCCTAAAATGATTCCAGGAAAACAAAGAGGAAAAGCTGTAGGTGTATTATATTCACTCCCCATTTTATTTCAAGTGGAGAATTAATATTCTTTAAAAATAAAAACAAATCCCGCATCTAATTTAGGTGCGGGATTTTTTTATTGTATCCTTGATTAATTTATAATTGGGGTGCTTTTAAAAAATAAAGATGGGGTCAAATTTTATTCTAGGCATTGTAAAATTGCGTATCTTTCCAAAAACAATAATGCCAAAATGCAATGAAGAAATTTGCCTCGTTTTTTATTTTTTTAGTTGCGACATCATCCTTTTCACAAATAACAACTGCAAGTTTTGAAAAATATCCCGTTTTTGAAGAATGTGCTAATTCTTCAATAGATTCTCTGGAGAATTGCTTCAATTATACATTACAACAATTTATCTATAAAAATTTCAAGACCCCTGAAATTGTTTATTCAGAAAACTACAAAGGCAAGACAGAAGTTCTTTTCGAAGTAAATAAAAAAGGAGATTTCAAGGTTTTATATGTTGATGCTATTTATAACGAGCTAAAAGAGGAGGCAAAACGTGTGTTTAATCTGTTGCCAAAAATCACTCCAGCTACCTATAATGGAAACCCTGCCTATGTGCAATTTTCCTTGCCATTTAGAATCCCCATTGAAGAACCCATGAAAGCGGCGCCCAAAATTGAGGAAGAGCAGGAGATTGATCCTAGTAATGAATTAGGAGCTATTAAAACGCAACAATACACCAATGAAGAATATCGGAGTAATATCAATATTCCCTTATCAACACAAAACTATAGCAGGTTTGATGCAGCATTAAACAAAGTGGGAGCTAACAGTCATACCGCTCAAAAGCCATTTATATATAGTGAAGTGAATAAGTATTATGATTTTGAATTGGAGAATCAGAAACTTTTAAAAAACAAATCTTCATGGGGAGGCAGGAAATTATGGAATGAACATTTTGTGTCCTTAAAAGGAGAGGATTATTGGTTCACATTAGATCCTGGAGTCGATTTACAAGTAGGAAAAGATTTTGATGAGGATATAGACACCTATAATAACACACGTCTTGTATATCTTCAAGGAGGCCTAGGAAAAAAGTTAAGTTTCTTTTCTGTTTTATATGAAAGTCAGGGTCGATTTGCAGGTTATTATAATAGATATGCTGAGGCAATTAAACCTTCAGGAGGAAATCCAGCAATAATTCCTGGGCGAGGAATTGCGAAACCTCACAAAACAGATTCCTACGATTACCCAGTGGCAACTGGATATGTTTCATATTCACCTTCAAAATTCTTTAACTTTCAATTGGGTCACGGTAAAAATTTTATTGGAGATGGACACCGTTCCTTATTCCTAAGTGATAACGCAAGTCCTAATGCATTTTTTAAGATAAACACAAGCTTTTGGAAAATAAAATACACCAATACGTGGATGTCATTAAAGGACGTACGGCCAGAAATGACCAGTGAAAAAGGAGCGTATAAAAAGAAATTTATCGCGAGCCACTATTTAAGTTATAATGTGACCAACCGATTAAATATTGGTTTATTTGAATCAGTTATTTGGGAAGCTGATGAAGGAAACGGATTTGAATTAAATTACTTAAACCCAATTATTTTTTACCATACTATTGAGTTCACAACAGGATCGCGAGTTGGTAATGTTCTAATTGGATTGAGTGCCAAATATAAGTTTACTGATCGCATCAATGCATACGGTCAATTTATAATTGATGAATTTTCTTCTGGGGATGTTTTTAGTGGTGATGGCAGTTGGAAAAATAAAACAGGGTATCAAATAGGCTTAAAATATTATGATGCTTTTGGTTTAAAAGATTTATTTCTGCAAACTGAATATAATCGAGTGCGACCTTATACCTATTCTCACAATACTGTAGTGTTAAATTATGGTCACAATAACCAGTCTATTGCTCATGCATTTGGAGCAAGTTTTTCAGAATTTATAGGAATAGCACACTATTCCTATAATCGAATTTTTGCAGATGCAAAGGTTATTATTGCTAAGCGTGGTTTTGATTTTAACACACCTGAGGATTCTTATTTTTACGGAGCTAATATTTATGGCAATGAGGATGATAGGCCTACTGATACAGGAAATGAAGTTGCTCAAGGAAACACAACAGATTTTTTCCACACCGAATTACAAGTTGGTTATTTGATCAATCCTGCAACCAATTTAAAAATCTATGGCAGTGTTATTTTCAGAAGTTTTAAACCTGAAGTTAATACCGATGTAATTTTTGAAAACCAAACCACATGGGTGAATCTTGGTGTTCGAACAGATTTATTTAATTGGCATTTCGATTTTTAAAACGCAAGCTTTAGGCATTTTGATTTTCTTGTTTTAATGTAAAATTCGAGGGTTTTTTTTACTGCAAAATAATAGCGACAAACAAAAAACAGCTGAATGATGTTGTTTTTACTATTTCTTTTAATTACTTTTATAATTCTTGTATGACTAACCAAATACAATAGATGTGTTTATATTTTCAATAGCAAATTATAATTTGAATTATATACGTATGTCTGTATACCAAGTTCATTCACAAGAAAAATAGGGGCAAATGACAATTACAGCTTTCTAAATTAAGTGTGTAATGGTCAATAAATTTTTATTATGAAAGGACGTATTTTAACAATTTTATTGTTGACAGTTGGGTTACTTACCGCACAATCAGATCAAGAACTCGCTGATATTTATTTTAAAAAATCAAAAAACAGCTTTGAAAAATCAGAATTAGAATCATCTCTGAAATACTTTGACAAAGCTGAAAAATTATTCGACAGCATTTCAGAGCCTAGGCTTGCAAGATTAGGGACATTAATTCATAATGAATTAGCTAATTATGAGAAGGCTAAAAGTTATGCAAAACACTATTTTTCGATATCTAAAAACAAAAATTCTAGTGAATACCAAGAATTATTAGGATTGTATGTTGATATTCAAGAGAAAATTGAAGATGAAAAGATAGCTGAACTTGAAAGGATGATCAGAGAAAAGAAGACTAGAGAAGAAAATAAAATTCGGAAAAGAGATTCTTTGAAAGCTATTTGGATCACAAATTCCAAACGATTGTCTTTAGAAGTGGATAGAATTTATGAGTTGAATGAATACAGTGTAGTTCTTTTTAAAAAAGATGGGAATTTTGGAGTTTTAGATGATAAAGGAAATATTTTGGTAAAAGCAGAAGAGTATTTATTTGCTAAAGAATATGACGCCTATATTTTATTGTTAAACAGTATCGCAGAACCCACTAAAATATATTGTTATAACTCAAAAACAAAAGAAGGTTTTTCTTTGCCGAATATTTCAGTTTTTAACCCAACTTCCACACATTATGGGCATATCATGATGCCAAGGGCAAATGGAATATTTGTTTCTTATCCAAATAATTCATTAGAGGTCTTGAAGTTTGATTTAAGTAGCCGAAAATTTATTAAAATAGGGAATAAAGAAGAATACCTGAAAAAACTAAAAAAAGAAAAAGTAATTAAAAGTTATAAAAAAGATAATGAAATAAAAATAGGTAAGTTATGGTATAAGTTTGGGGGACATCTTGGGGGTGGAATTCATCCTGTATATAATATAGATAAAAGCATTTATGGATATTTGTGTTCAATAGATGGAACCTTACTATCTTTTAAAGATTATAACTATATCGGATCTTATTTTAATAAAAAAGCGGAGGTTTTAAATGGTAATGAATCGTATTGGATCAATCATAATGGAACCAAAGTAAAAGCCCCAAAAGATGAATCTGGCAAATATTCAGGAAATTCTAAAATAATAAGATTAGAGAATAAAAAATATCAATTTCACCACAATGATAATGGAATAGAATCAATTATTCTTGGAAATAAAGCTATTGAAACACTATCAGATTTCTTAACTAATCATATGGACTAAATTTATTTATTGAAGCGCTATTAGTCTGCAAATATTTATAGATAGGAGTGGAGTCTTATCCCTTAATTTTTTTATTCCCTTTTTTCTCAAGTTCTCTTTGTTGCTCTTCTAGTCGTTCTTCCATACTTCTGGTGTCAACAGAACTTCTTTCTTTTTCAACGTCTTTAAAGATAATTCGCACCATTTTTTCTGAATCAATAAATCCATCACCATAACCTTTAGCATCGTATTTTTCTGTGAGATTTTTCATAGCAAGAACCTCTTCTAATGTTTTTCCATCTATATATAATAATTTAATGCGATTCTGTAAATAGGTGATCAACATCTTAGCCAGTTTCACATCTGTAGCAGTAGCAATATCCCCGTGCCCTGGAATTATTTTTGTTTTTTCATCAGATATCATTAAAATCTGATCTAAAGCATCCAAAGACCCTTGTACACTTCCTCCAGATTCAAGATCGATAAAAGGATATTTCCCATTAAAAAATGTATCTCCAGCATGAATTACATTATTCTTGGTAAAATAAACTATTACATCGCCATCTGTATGGGCATTATGAACATGAAAAATCATTATTTCCTCATTGTTGAAATAAAAATTGATATTTTCAGAAAAAGTAATGACAGGTAACATTTCAGAACCCACTTTATCAGTGCTGGATTTTCTTTGCTCATTCAACCTTTTACGAGTATTATCATGAGAAAAGATAGTAGCTCCTTCATTGGCAAGTAGCGTATTTCCACCTGTATGATCGGGATGATGGTGCGTATTCACCAAATATTTAATGGGTTTCTTACTTATTTTTTTAATGTTCTTTAATAATTCTGGAACATCCTCTTCAAATTGATCATCAATTATAAATACGCCATCATTTCCAAAGCTTAATCCAATATTGCCACCTTTCCCCTGAACCATATAAATATCATTTTTAACTTTAACAGGAACTGAAGTGTTAGTGATCTCAGTTTCTGTTTGTTTAGAGTCTTTTTTTGTTTGACTTGCCTTAACTGTTTGAGTTGACATTTTCTCTTTTTCTTTTAATTCTTTTTCTGTCTGAGCCGTTATGACAAAACTCATAAATAATAAAGCAACTGTATATAAAATTGTATTTCGCATGATTTTTTTTATTAAGGGCTAAAATTAGTAAAAATGCTTAAATAATAAAACAAGAATATATTATTTATATTGTAAAGAAAAAAGAGGTACTGTATATTTGCAGCGCTAAAAAAAGGAGTGTCAAGAAACCAACCACATAGAATAAAGAATACCTTCTTAAATAATTTCGCTGAAATAACTAAAATAAGGCTATCAATTAGTGTCTTGTTTTCGTCAATTGCGGGATATTTATTAGGAGCTGAATCTGTAGATACCGTTACATTATTACTATTAAGTGTCGGGGGTTATTGTATGGTTGGAGCGTCCAATGTTTATAATCAAATTATAGAAAAAGATTTGGATGCCTTAATGAAACGCACAGAAAACAGACCAATTCCTTCTGGAAGGATGAGTGTTAGCCATGCATTTACTATTGGAGTAGTATTAACAATAATTGGAATTATAACCTTATATATAATAAATCCAATTACTGCTATGTTTGGTGCAATTTCTATTTTTATGTATGTAAGTTTATATACTCCACTTAAAACAAGAACTCCCCTCTCTGTATTTGTAGGGGCTTTTCCCGGGGCAATCCCTTTTATGTTAGGTTGGGTAGCCGCAACAAACGATTTTGGAATTGAGCCAGGAACCTTGTTTATGATTCAGTTTTTTTGGCAATTCCCTCATTTTTGGGCTATTGGCTGGTTTTTATTTGAGGATTATGAAAAAGCAGGATTCTTTATGTTACCAACAGGGAAACGCGATAATGGAACTGCAATCCAAGCAGTTTTGTATACTATTTGGACAATATTAGCCTCCTTGATTCCAGTACTAGGGATAACTGGGCGATTATATTTAACACCAATATCCGGAGTTTTAATGGGCCTTTTAGGTTTAGGCTTTTTATATTTCGCCATTCGATTTTACAAGATTAAAACAAATAAAGTAGCGAAGCAGTTTATGCTTGCTAGTGTAAGTTATATTACCTTGCTACAGATAATATATGTGTTAGATAAATTTTTAAGATGATGGATAAAACTAAAAAAGAAATAACAATGGAGCCTGATAAGGCAAGACAAGATCGAGCTAGAAAAATGATGCTTTGGTTTGGAATGATAAGTTTGGGAATGAGTTTTGCCGGACTTACCAGTGCCTATGTGGTTAGTAAAGAACGCCCAGATTGGCTTACTGATTTTCAAATTCCACAAGCTTTTTACATTAGTTTAATAGTGATAATCTTAAGTAGTATCACTTTTCATATTGCAAAAAAGAAAATTGTAAATAATGAAAATAAAGCAGGAATGAGCTTATTAATATTAACTTTTCTGCTAGGTGTTGCTTTTGCTGTTCTTCAGTTTTTAGGCTTTTCTCAAATTATTGCGAATGGCTATTTTTTTACAGGAAGTGAAAGTACGATCACTACATCCTTTATTTATTTAGTTGTTCTATTGCATTTAACGCATATTTTTGCTGCTTTAATTTCAGTTTTGGTCGTAATTTATAATCATTATAAACAAAAATATACTTCAGGAAACACTGTTGGATTAGAGATAGCGGCAACTTTTTGGCATTTTGTGGACATTTTATGGATTTACCTCTTTTTATTTTTCTATTTTGTCAGATAAAAAATATATGTATTTTTGAACCTACTAAAAAATAATTTCTTTTTATGGAAGCAACTGTTGTAAAAACAGGTACCGATCAAAAAACCTGGGATGGAGGAAACAAACCATTAAATGCCAGTTATGGCAAAATGATGATGTGGTTTTTTATCGTTTCTGATGCACTAACATTTTCAGGATTTCTTGCCTCTTACGGATTTTCACGATATAAGTTTATAGACTCTTGGCCAATTGCCGATGAGGTTTTTACTCACTTTCCATTTTTACATGGTGTTGAAGCACCAATGTATTATGTGGCGTTTATGACCTTTATTCTTATTTTCTCATCTGTTACGATGGTATTAGCTGTTGATGCTGGTCATCATATGAAAAAAAATAAAGTGATATTTTATCTATTCCTAACAATTATTGGAGGGGCTATATTCGTAGGCTCACAAGCTTGGGAATGGGGAACTTTCATCAAGGGTAGTTATGGAGCTGTTGAAACCAAAGGAGGGAAAATACTTCAATTTTTAAATACAGAAGGCGATCGTGTTGCCATAGGAGATTTTGCAATAAGCATTCCAACAGAGAGGGTGCAACAAAATAGCAATGATGGAATTTGGTTTCAGTCTGAATCTGCAGCAACAAGTGTTTCATTAGATGAAGTAACAGCTGGATTTTTAGCAAATGAATCCTTATTAATAAGAACCCAATATCTCGATGAGAATGGAGAACGTACTATACTGTCACGTGAAGAATCTGTTGCAAAACTTCAAGCAGATGGAATAGGTATAGTAGAAGGGGCTAATTTAAAACACAATGAATATGGAACACCTTTATTCGCAGACTTCTTCTTTTTTATAACTGGATTTCATGGATTCCACGTATTTTCTGGTGTGATGATTAACCTTATTATATTCTTCAATGTAATTTTGGGCACCTATGAGCGTAGAGGACATTATGAAATGGTTGAAAAAGTAGGGTTATATTGGCACTTTGTAGATTTAGTTTGGGTATTTGTATTTACTTTCTTTTACCTTGTTTAAGCAAAATAATAATTAAGAAATGGCACAAGAACATAATTTAGCAATTTTTAGAGGACAGTTAAAGTTTAAGTCTAACGTATCAAAGATTTGGGGTGTATTTCTACTACTTTCAATCGTTACTACTGTTGAGGTTGCATTGGGTATCACAAAACCTGACTTTTTAACAAGCAATACCTTTATGGCATTAAAATATCTAAACTGGATATTTATTATTTTAACCTTGGTTAAAGCCTACTATATTACTTGGGATTTTATGCATATGCGTGATGAGAAAAGTTTCTTGCGCCGCATAGTTGTTTGGACTTTGGTGTTTTATATCGCTTATCTTATTTATATAATATTGGTGGAAGGCAATTATATTTTTGATGTGTATAAGGAAGGATTTGTAAAATTCGATTTTTAAAAAAGAAGTGTCTTAAAATATTTTAAGCTCTTACTGTTCTCAGTGAGAGCTTTTTTATTATAAAATAAATATGTAAAAGGGCTTACTTCTTCATATTCCTCTTATTTTTGCAAGGTGAATAAAACAGATAAAATAAAAAAGTTTCTCATTCTTGGAGTATTGTTCTTACTTCCATTAACAGCCTATATCTTTTTTGCTTCAGGGGTAAATAATTTTGTCAAATTACCTGTATTAACGCAATCTGTTTTAGAGATCGATCAATTTAAATCTCAAGAGAATAAAGATGTTGTTTTAAAAAACCGTATTTCTGTGTTGGGGTTTTTCGGAAAGGATGTAAAAGCAAATCACGGCAATGCTTTTAATTTAGCTCATAAAATTTATAAGAAGAATTATCAATTTAAAGATTTTCAGTTTGTGATACTTATGCCAGATGGAACTCAAGATGAAGTGAATCATTTAAAATCAAGACTAGCAGAAATAGAAAATCCCGAAAATTGGAATTTTGTTTTTGGATCTACTAAAGAAATAGAAAAAGTATTCAACTCTCTACAAACAACATACTCTTTAGATGATAATGCTGCATCTCCATACGTTTTTATTATTGATAAAGATCAAAATCTTCGCGGAAGAAATGATGATGATAAAGAAAAGCTTTACGGTTTCGATGCCAGAGATTATTCGATAATTAATAATAAAATGAGCGATGATATTAGGGTGCTACTTGCCGAATACAGATTGGCATTAAAAAAATATAATTCAAACTAAAAAAATAAAGACATTGAAAAACAAGTCTTATATAGGAATTACTTTTATTATTTTAATTTTTGGAATTTGGGCAATACCTAAAATTGCAGATTATTTTTTAGAACCCGAACTGGTTTTTGTTGGTGGAGAACATAAAAAAGAAGTTCCAGATTTCAGTTTTACCAATCAAGACGGGAAAATTATTACTAATGAAAGCTATAAAGGGAAAGTATATATTATCGAATTTTTCTTCACTACCTGCCCATCTATTTGTCCAATAATGAATAGAAATATGGTGAAGATACAAGATGAATATTTTGGAAATCCAAACCTAGCTATAGCATCTTTCAGTATAGATCCTGCCCATGACAGCCCCTCTGTATTAAAAGAATATGCAATGAAATATGCAATTACCAACCCCAATTGGCATTTGCTTACCGGAGATAAAGAAATGATCTACAAATTAGCAAATGAAGGCTTTAATTTATATGTAGCTGAAGATTCTGAAGCTGAAGGAGGCTTTGAGCATTCCGGATTTTTTGCTTTGATAGATCAGGATGGATTTATTCGTTCCCGAAAAGATGAAAATGGAAATCCGATTATCTATTATAGCGGATTGGAAGATGAAGGTATTCAGATGCTAAAAGAAGACATTAAAAAATTATTATAGTATGTCTAGTGAGTATTCAGAAAATACTAAAAAATACAACAAATGGATATGGATCCTATCCATTATAATTCCCCTTGTGGTCACGGCTCTTTTTGCAGTTAAAATTCCCGGAGTAGAGCGTTTGGGATTCCTGCCGCCTATTTATGCAACGATAAATGGATTAACAGCCCTGCTCTTAATAACTGCGGTAATTCAGATAAAAAAAGGAAATAAAAAAAAACATGAGCAATTAATGAAAACAGCTATTGCGTTTTCTGTCTTGTTTTTAATATTGTATATAATTTATCATATGACTTCAGACTCCACAAAATTTGGAGGAGAAGGAACAGTTAAATACATATACTATTTTGTGTTATTGACCCATATTGTATTGTCGGTCGTGGTCATCCCATTTGTGTTGATCACATTTGTTAGAGGCCTTACGGGACAATTTGAAAAACACAAAAAGATTGCAAAATTCACATTCCCATTATGGTTATATGTAGCGATAAGTGGGGTGGTGGTTTATATAATGATTTCACCATATTATTAATTTAACTTATTAAATTCTCCCCTTCAGGGGAGATGCCAAAGGCAGAGGGGTTTTATGAAACAAAAAACAATACTAATACTAATAATTATTTTTCTAGTAGCTTCACTCCCAGCAGAAGCACAGTGTGCTATGTGTCGTGCTGTTTTAGAAAGTGATGAAAGTGGGCAGGCTGCTAAAGGGATTAATAATGGTATTATGTACTTAATGATTTTCCCTTATCTTCTAATTGCTGGTGTAGGATATGCGATTTACCGAAGCCGTAAAGCAGTAAAAGAAAAATAATCTTTCGATTTTTTGTAACAATGAATTTCTAAAAGGGTCTTATCTAAAACCATTATCAATAACTCTTAACACCATTTTCACATATTACTAGAATATATTCCAGTAATTTGTATTGTTAATACTATACCATGATTGAAATAAAAGACCTACATAAATCGTATCAGATGGGAGCAAATTCGCTTCACGTTCTAAAAGGGATTAACTTTGAAGTATCCGATGGAGAAATGATCGCAATTATGGGTTCTTCAGGGTCTGGAAAATCAACCTTATTAAATATTCTGGGAATTCTTGATGAAGCAGAAAAAGGAACTTATCATCTTGATGGTAAATTGATTAAAAATTTAAATGAAAAGGTTGCTGCTCAATATCGCAATAAGTTTCTCGGATTTGTATTTCAGTCCTTCAATTTAATAAATTATAAGAATGCTTTAGAAAATGTAGCATTGCCTTTATACTATCAAGGGGAGAAGCGAAATATCAGAATGGAGAAGGCGATGCATTATCTTGAAAAAGTTGGATTGGCAGATTGGGCAGAACATTTGCCCAATGAACTCTCTGGAGGTCAGAAACAACGAGTAGCAATAGCTAGAGCTTTGGCAAGTGATCCAAAAGTATTATTGGCTGATGAGCCTACAGGAGCTTTAGATAGCACCACATCGTATGAAGTTATAGAGTTAATTCAACAAATAAATGATGAGGGCAAAACAATATTAATAGTCACTCATGAGGATGATATTGCCCATATGTGTAAGCGTATTGTTAATTTAAGAGATGGAATAATTATTGATGATTCTCAAGTTCAGCAAATACGAGCAAAAAAAATAGAGCATGCTTAGTCTAGAACGTTGGCAGGAAATATTTGAAACCATTCGCAAAAATAAATTGCGAACTTTTTTAACGGGCTTATCGGTAGCTTCGGGGATATTCATTTTAGTCATTTTATTAGCAATTGGCCAAGGAATGCAAAATGGTATCGCATCTGAATTCGAGCAAGATGCAACTAATAGGATTTCAGTTTGGACTGGAGTTACTTCAGAAAGTTTTAAAGGCCTAAATCCAGGAAGAAGAATTCAATTAGATAATACAGATTACGATTTGGCTGAAGCAAAGAATATAGATGATTTAGAATATAAATCGGGAGTTTATAGTAGATGGGGACAGTTAACATCCTATAAAGCAGAAAATGGTAGTTACCGTGTAGAAGGCGTTAGAAGTGATTATCAATTTTTGGAAAATGCTACCCTTACTACAGGTAGATATATTAATCAGAATGACTTAGATTCTTACGAGAAGGTAGCTATAATTGGCCATAGAGTCTATTTAGATTTATTTAAAAAGAAGAATGCTATAGGAGAATATATTGAAGTTTCGGGTGTTAAATTTAAAGTTGTTGGGATTTATACTGACCCTGGAGGTGAGCGAGAAGAGAATAGAATATTTATCCCCTTAACAACTTCTCAGCGAGTATTTAATGCAGGAGATAACTTACGCTCCATGGCTTTTACTTTAGAAAAACAAGATAAATTTGAAGATGCTTTAGCTGCTTCAGAAGCATTTACAGCACAATTAGAAGCCGATTTAAAAGCAAGGCACATTATATCTCCAACAGACGAAAGAGCAGTTAGAATTAATAACTCATTAGAAAATGCAAAACGTTTTTTTGATCTTATGAACATGATAAAGTGGTTTTTCTGGGGAGTGGGGATCTGTACAATTATTGCTGGTGTTGTGGGTGTGAGTAATATTATGCTTATCATCGTTAAAGAAAGAACAAAAGAAATTGGAATCAGAAAAGCAATAGGAGCACAACCCTATTCAATAATTATGATGATCTTACATGAGTCCATATTTGTGACCGCAATAGCGGGATTTTTAGGTCTTTTTTTCAGTTTATTTGTGTTAGAAATGGTGGGTCCACTAATTGAAACCGATTATATTAAAAATCCATCGGTAGATTTTGGTGTTGCATTCACCACGGTATTAATTTTAGTTTTTGCAGGAGCTGTAGCTGGATTTTTTCCAGCTTATAGAGCATCGAGTATTAAACCTATAGAAGCTTTACGAGATGAGTAAATTATTTAGTAGAGATAGCTGGTCAGAAATTTTAGAAGCCCTTAGTTCCAATTGGTTTAGGACCATATTGACTTCTTTTGGAGTTCTCTGGGGAATATTTATTCTCGTAATTCTACTTGCCGCTGGCAAAGGACTTGAAAATGGGGTAAAGCAAGGGTTTGATGGAATGGCTACAAACTCTATGTTTATGTGGTCCATGACCGCATCTAAACCCTATAAAGGACTTCCAAAGGGTAGAAGGTATAGATTTAAGGTGCAGGATGTTGAGGCTATTAAACAGCATGTTCCCAATCTTCGCTATGTATCACCAAGAAATAATTTAGGGGGGTACAGGGGTTCTAATAATGTAGTAAGAGGTTTAAACACAGGTGCTTTTAGTGTATATGGAGACTATCCAGAGTTTATTGAACAACAACCAATGGATATTACATTGGGGAGGTTTATTAATTATTCCGACATTAATAATAAAAGAAAAGTAGCTGTAATTGGAGGTAGTGTTCATAAAGATTTATATGAAGCCGATGAAGAAGTGATTGGTAGCTATATCAAAATAAGTGGGGTCAGTTTTATGGTTATAGGAATCTATAAAAAGAAAGGAAATAACGGGAATGAAGAAGAAGCTCAAAAAGAGATATTTATTCCATTTACTTCATTTTCACAAGCATTTAATAGAGGAGATCGAGTGGGCTGGATGGCGATTACTGCAGAAGACGGGCATTCTATTACTGAACTCAAAGATCAAATTTTCGATATTATAAAAACCAGACATACCATTCACCCAGAAGATGATAGAGCTGTAGGTCATTTTGATCTTTATAAAGAATACAGTAAAATTAACGGACTCTTTACTGCGCTAAATTTTGTAGCCTATTTCGTTGGAGTTTTGGTATTGCTTTCTGGAATAATTGGAATCAGTAATATTATGCTAATTGTAGTGAAAGAGCGAACAAAAGAAATTGGAATTAGAAGAGCTATAGGGGCTACCCCTTGGAGTATCAGATCACAGATTTTGTTGGAATCTATTTTTTTAACAATCATTTCTGGAATGGCAGGAATAGCTTTAGCCTCTGGGGTTTTAGCAATAGTAAATAATGTTTTGGATGGGATGGATACTTCAGATATGATGTTTTTAAATCCATCTGTAAATATTGGAGTAGTATTGATAGCACTTACGATATTGATAATATCTGGATTATTAGCAGGATTAATTCCAGCACAAACAGCTATTAAAGTTAAACCTGTTGACGCATTACGAACCGAATAAAAATAATAATAAAAAAGACACCCGAATAAACGGGCATAAAAGAGAATGAAGAAAAGAGCAACCATCGGAACCCTAATTACTATAGTAGTGTTATTTTCAGCAGGAATGTATTGGTTTTATAGTAAAAATCAAGAGGATCCTATTGTATTTACAACTGAAAAACCAGCAACTGAAACAATTATTAAAAAAACAGTGGCAACAGGCAGTATTGTTCCGAAAGAAGAAGTACTTATCAAACCAAATATTTCAGGGATAATAGATGTAATATATGTTGAAGCTGGTGAATTTGTTCAAGCAGGAGATTTAATCGCTAAAGTAAAAGTGATTCCTAATGTATCTTCATTGAACAGCGCCAAGAATAATATAAACAGTGTGCGAACTCAAGTTGAAACTGCTCGCTTAGCGTTTGAAAATCAAGAGAGTATTTATAAAAGACAAAAAGAACTTTTTGAGAAGGGAGTGATTTCTGCAAATGATTTTGATACTGCACAATTGTCCTTTGATCAAGCGAAACAACGATTTAAACAAGAGGAAATTACATTAGTAAACGCACAGCAAAATTATGATATTATTAAAACAGGAACTACAAAAGGTATCGGAATTGCTGCTAATACCGAGATAAGAGCTACAGTTTCCGGAATGATCCTAGACGTTCCTGTTAAAACTGGAAACCAAGTGATTGAAGCTAATAATTTTAACGAAGGGACAACAATAGCAACTTTAGCCAATGTTGATAATATGATCTTTGAAGGAAAAGTTGATGAAAGTGAAGTTGGAAAAATTAAAGAGAACCTTCCATTAGAAATAACAGTTGGGGCTATTGAAAATAAAAAATTTGATGCAATCCTAGATTATATTGCCCCTAGAGGTGTAGAAGAAAATGGAGCGATACAGTTCGAAATAAAAGGAACTTTAAGGAATAATGATTCCACTTTTATTCGCGCAGGACTTAGTGCAAATGCATCTATTATACTTGCAAGAGCAGATAGCGTAATGGCTCTTAAGGAAGCTTTGATACAATATGACCCCAAAACAAAAGAGCCATTCGTAGAGATTGAGATAGGAGATCAAAAGTTTGAAAAAAAAGAGGTTGAATTAGGAATTAGTGATGGGATTAATGTAGAAATTTTAGGAGGTATTTCAAAAGATGATAACATTAAAGTTTGGAATCAACTAAAAGCTGCTGCTAATTTTAATAGAGGCCGATAATCCAAATATATTCATCAAACCTTGTAACAATTTTAACATTTAAAAGACAAATCCAACAACTACTATTATTATGAAGAAGTTTATAATTGTATTATTTTTATTACCGATCACTCTCGGAGTGAATCTTCAAATACATGCTCAAAACAAAAAATGGACATTACAAGAATGTGTTGTTTACGCTTTGGAGAACAATATCACTGTAAAACAATCTGAATTAGACATTGAATCATCCGATATCTCTAAAAGTGATGCAGTGGGGAATTTTCTACCCTCATTAAATGGATCTGCTGGGAATAGCTGGAATACTGGTTTAACTCAGGATGTTACTACGGGTGTTTTACGTAGTATTACCTCAAGAAGTTCATCCTATAGTGTAACGGCAGGTGTTACTGTCTTTAGTGGATTGCGTAATCACAGGGAAATGCAAAAAGCTAAAATGCTTCAACTTTCTTCACAATACAATTTAAGTAAAATAAGAGATGATATTGCTCTTTTTGTAGCAAACGGTTATTTACAGGTATTGTTGAACAAGGCTAATCTTGAAGTTGCATTAAGTCAGAATGAAGTAACCCTAGATCAAATAAGCCGTACTCAAAAATTAGTGGATGCAGGGGTGTTGCCAGAAGGTGATCTGCTTGAAATTAGAGCTGTAAATGCAAACGAGAAACAAGCAATTGTAATTTCTCAAAGTAATGTTAGGATTTCATTGATAAGTCTTGCACAACTATTATTAATTCATGATTATGAGAATTTCGATATTGCTGATGAAGAATTTAATGTAATACTTTCTGAAATTACTAATAAGAATGTTGATGAGGTAATTAATGCTGCCAAGGAGAATAGGTTTGAAGTGAAAATAGCAGAGCAAAATTTAGGAATGGCTAAAAAAGACCTTGAAATATCTAAAAGTTTTAATTGGCCAACAGTGAATGCTTTTTTTAATTATAATACACGAGAAACTGATATTCCTAGAATAAGTCAATTTACAGATCCAGACAATCCAACAATTACTACTCAAATTGGAGTTGTTGAAACAACGGGGGATGCTGTTATTTCTGAAATTCCAAATACAAGTCTAATTAGCGTACCAGCATTAGCTTATGGAGATCAACTTTCAAATAACGACGGTATTTCTTATGGTTTGAATCTTAACGTTCCTGTATTTAATGGTTTTTCAACCAGAAATAATGTAAAAAGAAATATTATTAATGTAAAGCGTACAGAATTTCAACTGGAACAAGCTAAATTAGATTTGGAATCTAATGTTTATCAGGCTTATGTAGATGCAGAAGGATCTCAGAAAGCTTATGATGCAGCCATAGTTGCTTTAGAATCTCAAGAATTAGCCTATGAATATGCTACAACAAGATATGACGTAGGCTTAACGAATGCATTTGATTTTAGTCAGTCAAAACTTAGATACGATCAAGCACTTATAGAATTGAATCGATCAAAATATGAATATATTTTTAAATTAAAAGTATTGGAATTATTTTTTGGAATCCCAGCTACGGAGCTTAAATTTTAATAAATAATAATAC
>Ga0164313_10001290_pt1 | contig 22068 bp, 20 predicted proteins | sample GuaBasSedimGuay4_FD_113735 | JGI IMG/M metagenome (GOLD analysis project Ga0164313, IMG submission 113735) | Subseafloor sediment microbial communities from Guaymas Basin, Gulf of California, Mexico - Guay4, Core 4569-4, 0-3 cm | ecosystem: Environmental > Aquatic > Marine > Hydrothermal vents... | reverse complement strand
TGAATAGAGAGGTTAAGGGTTAAGGGTCAAAGTGAAGACAAAAAAATAATAATTGAATTTCGAATATCGATTAACGAATGATGAATTAAAAAATCAAAAATCGTTAATCAGTGTTCGATGTTCGGCCTTCGGATAACCTCTAAGTCAGGCTCCTGTGAATATATGCGAAACACAATATTAGTATTTATTATTCCCTTTTGCCTTTATATTCAGTATACAGCTCACTGTATCTCATAGGGATCAGCATCAAGGTAGGCAGGGAATTTTTGCCGAAAATCAAGGAGTGGTTGTTTATCAATTTCAACAATATGGGTATTAGCCTCTTCCCCGGAATTCATGACGACAGCTCCTTTATAATCGATCAACTGAGAATGCCCATTGTAAGAAATTTCTTCCCCATCGGTACCGATTCTGTTTACTCCAGCTACAAAGGCCTGGTTTTCCAATGCTCTGGCCTGAAGTAGTGTATTCCACACCGTCACTCTGGGCGCAGGCCAATTAGCCAAATAAATGAGCAAATCGTATTCGGGTTCACCGGTATCAGGCATCAAGCGGTTTCTGCTCCAAACAGGAAATCGTAAATCATAGCATATAAGTGGGCAGATACGCCACCCTTTCCAGGTTCGAATCAGCTTTTTGCTACCCTGGGAATAAGTCTTATGTTCATCCCCCATCCGAAAAAGGTGCCGCTTATTATAATGGTAAAAATCCCCACTGGGCTCAACCCATAACAGGCGGTTGAAATACTGTCCACGATCTTGTACAATTACGGAGCCAAGTATCAGGGCTTCACTCTTTTGCGACCAGGTTCGCATCCATTGCAGGGCAGGGCCATTTGTATGCTGAGATGCTTTGGAAACATTCATGGTGAACCCGGAATCAAACATTTCAGGAAGCAAAATAATATCTGCAGATCGCCCAACCTCCTCTATTTGTTTTTCAAAATACCTCAGATTGGCATTACGGTCTTCCCAGACAATTGGGCCCTGTACGATAGCTATTTTCAATTTCAAGGCATGAAAAATTACTGAGTGAAAAATTACTTCTTTGCCGGAAAGATCATCCGGTAATCCACTTTTACCTTTCCTTTACTTATACTTGTCAATTTACTCTTTAAAACTCTTTTTTTGAATGCCGAAAAATGATCAGAAAATACTATGCCATTGATATGATCATATTCATGTTGAATGATCCGCGCCTTAATACCTTCGTATTTTTCTTCATGTTCAATCCAATTCTCATCAAAATAACGAATCAGTATTTTTCCATGGCGTACTACATTTTCCCTTATATGAGGCAAACTCAAACAACCCTCCTCAAATGGCTCTTCATCCCCATATTCTTCCAGGATCTGCGGATTAATAAATACTTTTTTAAAGTCCTGCACTTCCTCATCCTCCATAGGTGATGCATCGGCAACAAACATCCGGATTGATTTTCCTATCTGAGGTGCAGCGAGGCCAATACCCTGGGCGTAGTGCATAGTTTCGAACATGTCATCCACGAGTTCTTGAATATCTATTGATTCAGGAGCTATCTCCTTTGCAACTTTCTTCAAAACCGGATGACCATATGCAACAATTGGGTATATCATATTTCACCTATTATGGAATAGTTCACTAGTAAAATCACTATTTGCATTGATAAAACCTGATATACCTGCAAATAGTTCGAACAAACCAGTATTTTTTATCTATGTCTATAAAAAAAATCCCAGGAGACCCGGGATTTCGAAAATATATTTTTTTTTAAATATTAACTATTCATAGAAACAAGAAATTCCTCATTGCTCCTGGTACCTTTCATTCTACTCAATAATAATTCCATCGATTCTGAGGAATTCATATCTGACATGAACTTCCGAAGTATCCATACACGTTGCAAGGTTTCCTGGTCGAGCAATAGCTCTTCTCTTCTTGTACCGGACGCCGGCACATCGATGGCCGGATAAACTCTCTTGTTGGAAAGTTTCCTGTCAAGTACGAGTTCCATATTTCCGGTACCTTTAAACTCTTCAAAGATCACTTCATCCATTTTTGAACCTGTATCAATCAAGGCAGTTGCAATAATAGTGAGTGATCCACCATTTTCAACGTTACGTGCAGCGCCAAAGAATCGTTTTGGTTTGTGTAAGGCATTTGCATCTACACCTCCTGAAAGGATCTTACCAGAAGATGGTACTACTGTATTATGTGCCCGGGCCAACCTTGTAATAGAATCGAGTAGGATAACCACATCATGACCACATTCCACCATACGTTTTGCCTTTTCGAGTACGATATTGGCTACTTTAACATGACGTTCGGCCTGCTCATCAAACGTAGATGAAACGACTTCTGCTTTTACGCTTCTGGCCATTTCGGTTACCTCTTCAGGACGTTCATCGATGAGGAGAATCATCAGATAAATCTCAGGATGATTTTGTGCAATGGCGTTTGCAATATTTTGAAGCAACACCGTTTTACCTGTTTTTGGCTGTGCCACGATCATACCACGCTGGCCCTTACCAATGGGTGAGAACAAATCAATAATCCTTGTAGAATAATTGCTGGGATTTGCACTCAAATTAAGCTTTTCAGTCGGAAACAATGGCGTAAGATATTCAAAAGCAACACGATCGCGTATTTCTTCAGTGGTTTTTCCATTCACTAAGCCCACACGAAGTAAAGCAAAATACTTCTCACCTTCTTTAGGTGGACGTATTTGTCCTTTAACAATATCACCTGTCTTCAGGCCAAAAAGCTTGATTTGTGAAGGTGATACATAAATATCATCGGGACTAGCGAGATAATTATAATCTGATGACCGAAGAAATCCATAACCGTCTTGCATGATTTCCAGTACGCCCTCATTTTCGATGGCGCCATCAAATTCTTTTACACTCAATTTTTTTACTTTGGGTCGATCCGGTTGATCATCCCTTTGTTTCTTTTCATGAGGTTTCTTTGCAGATGCATCAGAAGATTCTGTATGTTCGGATTTATCAACTGATTCCTCATATTTCTCATCGACAGGAGGTATATCCTCTCTTTTACTCTTTTTTACATTCTCTCGCTTCAAAATGAAACCCTTAGTATCACCTTCAGCTTTTTTATGAGCAGGCTTATCAGTGGGTTTAGTTTCCTTTTTTCTCTTATCCTGAGATTTTGGTTTAGATTCTCTTTTCTTTGGAGAATGCTTTTCTGGCTTTACCTCTGGCTTTACCTCTGGCTTTACCTCTGGCTTTACCTCTGGCTTTGGCTTTGGCATTGGCTTTGGCGTTGGACTTTTCTCCGGGTTTGATGCCTGAAAATCAAGAATCTTATAAATAAGTTCTTTTTTAGGCAATTTTTTGTAATTCGATAAACCCAGTTTTTCGGCAATTTCTTTCAGCTCTGAAAGAAGTTGCACATTTAATTCTTGAATTGTATACATTTAAATAATAAACTAAATGGGTATGTTACCCTATAACTATTTGATTTTCAAATAAAATGGATTGTATAATTTAGATCCAAAAGATTTTTGTTACTCTGAAAAATAATATTGATTTGGATATAATAATGCGGCAAAGGCCGTATAAGAAGTTTTCTGAATGCAATATTATACTAATATTAAGTACAAACCAAGAAAATGAATTATTTTAATCCTTTTATTATTCCATCGAATGGAAGTAAATTTGCACAAAAACAGAAAATATGCTATTAGTATCAGAAATAATTAACAATAAAGAGGCCGTCATTAAAGGTTTAGAAAAGAAAAACGTAAAGAATGCAGAGGCCGCAGTTGATTCCATCAATAAACTCAATGACCGTCGTAAATCCTTACAACTGGAACTTGATGACACCTTAAACAAATCTAAAAATATCGCTAAGAAGATAGGCTTGTTCATAAGAGAAAACAGAAAAGAAGAAGCTGAGCAAGCAAAGGCAGAAACGGGCAGTCTAAAACAACACAGTAAAACTCTCCAGGAAAGTTTGAAAGAAGCCGAACAGAAATTAAAAGAAGAATTGTTTAACCTTCCAAACACAGCAAATGAAAAAGTACCGGCAGGGAATACTCCTGATGATAATGTGGTATCTATTCAAGCCGGAGACATCCCTGAGCTTGACAAAAATGCTCTCCCTCACTGGGATCTGATAAAAAAATATGACATAATTGATTTTGATCTGGGCAATAAGATCACAGGTGCCGGATTCCCGGTTTATAAGGGAAAAGGCGCGCGATTACAGCGAGCCTTGATCAACTTTTTTCTCGATGAAGCCCTAAAGGCAGGTTATAAGGAAATTCAACCACCTGTTGTTATCAATTCTGATTCCGGTTATGGCACAGGACAACTACCAGATAAAGAAGGTCAGATGTATGGCATTACAGACAGCGATCTGTATTTAATCCCCACAGCCGAAGTTCCTGTAACCAATTTATATCGTGACATGATCTTAAGAGAAAAGGATCTTCCAATAAAAAATGTAGCATATTCTACCTGTTTCAGGAGAGAGGCCGGATCGTGGGGCTCTCATGTGAGGGGTTTAAACCGTTTGCATCAATTTGATAAAGTGGAATTGGTACAGATCTGCGAACCGGATGAGTCTTATGATGTACTTGACTCGATGTGTCAATATGTTCAGAAATTGCTCACCAAACTCGAACTCCCATACCGCAAGCTTATATTATGTGGAGGCGATCTTGGTTTTACCTCTGCCATGACCTACGATTGGGAAGTTTATTCCGCAGGTCAGAAAAAATGGCTGGAGGTAAGTTCAGTCAGCAATTTTGAAACATACCAGGCTAGCCGGCTCAAACTCAGGTATAAAGATGCAAACAAAAAGACACAGTTGCTTCATACTCTCAATGGCAGTGCATTGGCCTTACCGAGGATAGTAGCTGCCATCCTCGAAAACAATCAAACCACAGAGGGCATTCGCATACCGGAAGTATTAGTGCCATACACAGGATTCAGTATTATAAACTAAGACCAGAAATTATCATACAAGAAAACATAGCATTACAAGCCTTACTGGCATTTGTACCAATACTGGTTTCAGGGATCTTACTAATAGGTTTTCGTTGGTCGGCAAAAAAAACGATGCCGATAGTCTATATAATTGCTACGTTTATAGCATTTTTTGCATGGCAAATGTCATTCACCAGAATAATGGCATCTACAATACAAGGGTTAGTTTACACTGCCTCAATATTATGGATCATATTTGGGGCAATTTTACTATTAAACACCTTAAAAAATTCCGGGGCGTTAACTGCCATACGAAGCGGGTTTACTAACATAAGCACCGACAGGCGAGTGCAAATAATTATTATTGCCTGGTTGTTTGGATCATTTATAGAAGGAGCATCGGGTTTTGGTACACCTGCAGCCATTTGCGCCCCATTATTAGTGGGTTTAGGTTTCCCTGCGATGGCAGCCGTTACTATCGGTATGATGATACAAAGTACACCAGTTTCTTTTGGAGCAGTAGGAACACCTATTATTATAGGAATAGAGGGTGGGTTAAACCATCAGGAAATTGGTTCTGACCTAATAGATCTGGGGAGTAGCTGGGATCAGTTTTTGGCTTTAATTACTTCTGAAGTAGCTATTACACACGCTATTGCCGGGACGTTAATTCCATTGTTTATGTGTGCAATAACAACTCGTTTTTTTGGTAAAAATCATTCATGGAAAGAAGGTTTTTCTATATTTCCTTTTGCTATTTTGGGAGGTTTGGCATTTACTATTCCTTATGCGCTAACCGGAATTTTCTTAGGACCTGAATTCCCTTCAATAATAGGAGCTTTAATAGGATTACCCATAGTTGTATTAGCAGCAAAAAATAAATTTTTAACACCAAAAACACCCTGGGATTTTGCTCCGCCATCGGAATGGCCATCGGAATGGATGGGTAAGCTAAAGGTTAAAATAGAAAAAATATCAGATGCCATGCCAACTAATAATATGTCCCTAACAAAAGCCTGGGTGCCATATATATTAGTAGCAATAATTTTGGTGTTGAGCAGAATTAATTCATTAGGTATTAATACGCTACTTAAAAAAGTGACAATTCCTTTTAATGATATACTGGGAGAAGGAATTAAAACTGATTTCGCGCCTTTATATTTACCCGGAGGAATTATGATCTTTGTAGTACTGATTACTTATTTTCTGCATAATATGAAAATAAAGCAATTAACAAGTGCTGTTTCAGAATCCAGTAAAACATTGATCAATGCAGGTTTTGTATTGGTATTTGCTGTGCCTATGGTAAGAGTTTTAATTAATTCAGGAGTCAATGATCTGGAGTTAGTAAGCATGCCTGTAGCTATGGCAGAATTTGCAGCAAATTCAGTAGGAAAAATTTATCCTCTATTTGCACCAACTATTGGGGCTTTAGGAGCATTTATAGCAGGAAGCAATACTGTTAGCAATATGATGTTGAGTGAGTTTCAATTTGCAACTGCAACAAGCTTATTAATCCCGGGTTCTATATTAATTGCATTACAAGCAGTGGGAGCAGCAGCTGGCAATATGATAGCAATACATAATGTAGTAGCAGCATCTGCGACAGTAGATATGTTAGGAAGGGAAGGAAGCGTTTTAAGAAAGACAATTCTACCAACACTCTATTATGTATTATTGGCCGGTATAATCGGTTTGATTATGATTTATGTATTGGGAATTACAGATCCACTTCATCAAGAATTAATTAGGGTCGGCCCATAATATTCGTTATCCTAATTCCACCAAAAGGCCAATATTACATTGCCCTGTTAAATTGTATTTTATGATCCTTAACCGTAATAGAAACTGTTCTGCAATTGCTCGGGTAAGAAATCGAGAAAGCACCATCTTCCGGCAATAAACCCTGAGCATCCCGGTTTTCATACAATCCCTCACATTCTATTCCTCCTTGTGGAGAATACCTGACTACTTTAAGCAGTGTTCCTTCAGATTTAAATTCAAACCACGAACCTGCGCCTTCACCACTCAACCATTGAGAATTTTCCGGAATGTCCGGATGCCTTTCTGGTTGTGATAGTGTAGATCTTAATGCTTGTTTGTCCAATTTACTGATGGGGCAAAAGGGTTCGCCTTTGAGTAATTTCGGCAAAATAAGGCAATTATCCAGTGAGTTAACATTACTGATCGGGGTTGGTGTGAATGGTACAAAATATTTTAAACTGATCCTGTATTTCAATCCGGGATATCCTGCCATAATAGAGGTAGATACAAACCTCGAGCAGTTACTTCCCTTATAAAGAAAAGGGCCATAAGGAATTGGACTGGTTTCCTGCATTTGACGCGCCTTTGCAAATGCTTTTTGAAAATTTACCTGACAATAGGAGGCATGCAATTTGCCTTCACCATGACACGCAGGATTGGTTTGCAGTTCTCTGAGTATATCACGGAAATTTTCAAGTTTTTGCCCATCTTTGGTTAACCGGGGAATAGTTTTTATTTCAAGTTCATGGTCTGTTTCGGCACTTCGTACCCTCCCATGTTTATAGGGTGCATGATACCGGCCAAAATCGAAATAATGGGCTTTTTGGTTTTCACTGTCAATCAATACCAGAGCAGCATGACCTACTTTGTAATAATTATTTTGATTCACACCTAACCAATATGTAAGCGGGTCGTACCATGCCCCGGGTTGTTTACAGTAGGTTTGTGGCCAGGCTACTGCAATAGCAAATCCTGTATGTGAGAATAAATCCATTTTTTAAGTGATATGTTAGTCACTATGCACCAGAAATATTTCTGAAACGGATCGTTGAAAAAGCCACTCCAAAATATTCTTCAGTTAAATGTTTTAGCCCCAAAGCGATCAACCCGGCTTTTATAATGGCCTGGTGATGGATACTATGTTCAATACAGTAGGCCAGCTCTCTGCCAACCGAACTGATAATCAGATTTTGAATTGCACCAGATACACTATAATCGGCTTCGAATTTTACTTGCGTATTCTCTTCAAGCGTGTCTATTCCCGATAACAAACGCTCTATGGTTTTAATGGCAAATTCAGCGTCGGATTCAATACGGACATCCCTGTCGCGCTTATCATAACTAATGGTGCCTGAAAATGAACCTGAGACCAACAACAGGTAAAATTCCAGAATATGCCTGATGTGTTGTCCTATAGTTGCCCCGGATAGGACATCTGGACTTACGGTATATTGTTCCTTGCTTAAATTCCGGAGCAAATCTTTTAATTGCATTAAATTCTCTTTTGCTACTTCTTTCATTGTTGCATTATTCTTTTATCAAAAATTGGGTATATGTATGTTTTCAATTTTTCAAAATCATTTTTAATACGGAACACCTTTTTCTCTTTGATTTTTAAATGCCTCAGCATACCAGCTGAACTCATCCAAAAACCTTGATGCAGAAGGTCCAATAAATTCGTTTTTAGGCGTTAAATCTTCATCGAACAAGTTACCTATTAATGGAAATGGTAACATGGAAGAAATAGCCGGCATTCCCAATTCTCCTAATATAACCCGAAGATGCACCGCTGCCCGCACTCCGCCAAAAGAACCGGCTGAATAAGAAGCAATGGCCGATGGTTTGAAGTAATACTCTCCCTGAAAATGGTCTAACAAGTTTTTCAACGCCGGAGGAATGCTATGATTGTACTCACCTGTTACAATTAAAAAACCATCTGATCCGTTTAATAATTCAGCCAGTTTTTCCATTGGCTCTGGCGCAGTACCCGGAGCATATTCTTTATACATTTTATCCAGTAGCGGTAGTTCATACTCCAATGGATCTATCAAATGCACATTTATTTTTCTTTCTTTGAGCATCTTTTCAAGAAATTTCGCGACTTTAATACCCTGTCGGTCGCTACGTACTGAACCATAAATTATACTGATTGTTAATTCCATAATTTTACTTTTTTAGAAGGGCCATAAACAAATTTGTGGCTGCAATCACTTATTGTTGTGTATTGTATTCACCAACAACAGTAATTTCAATAGTTTTCGATATTTTCTTTGAAACCATCTCCCCTTCATCAAAAGCAATTCCAAAGTCAGCCAGTGTAATATTGAGCGTTGAATTTACGGATAAGGCGTTTCCTTTAACTTCAATTGTACCAGGCTCTTTTATCGGTTTGGTAATATCCCTAATTGTCAAGGTGCCCTCAATTTCGGCTTTATATACGCCATCTTTTTCAAAATCTATTTCATCAAGATTTGTAATAGTACCTTTAAACTTTGATTTAGGATATATATTGGTTTCCAGAAAATGCTCGTTATTAAAATGTTTCTGCATAAGTGCTTTTTCAAATTCAAAACTTTGCATAGGTACTGAAAAGACAACCACTCCTGTTGAGGGTGTAATTGTACTAACTGAGGCATAGTTGTTGGCCTCTATGTCTTCAACCGGAGTAGTCGAAAAGAATTTGATATGAGTTTTGGAGCTAATGTATTTCTCAGGTACCTGCCCTATTGCGTTAACTGTTAGAAAAATAGCAATGACTGTTACAATTAATTTAATCTTTTTCATAATATTTATTTTTTTTAATTATTATTTATTTTCGTTCTATTAGTCGCACAACAATACTATCCTGACAATTCTTTTTAAAAAATCCGGGAGGGGTGTGTAAATATTTTATTTCAGAAGAAAAAAATTGATAATAATATTCTCGTTTTCCCAAAATTGAGAGATTCAGAGCATGTGAGAAGTGCTAAAGCAGACTTCCCTTTTCAACATATGGGTAAATTTCGTCATACCTTAATACCGCATTCATACTAACCCGGCTATTAATATGAGTACGATTTAAATCAACACAGGATTTAATTCCGGCAGCAGAAATTAACTCACTAAAACTATGTAATGTGGCTTGATGGAAATTAGCAACTCTTCGGGCTTTATCATCCACATCTAAACCTTTCATTAACGATTTATTTTGTGTGGCTACCCCAACCGGACAGGTATTGATATTACATTGCAATGCCTGAATACACCCTACAGCCATCATCATTGCCCTGGCACTGTTTATCATATCAGCACCTAAGGCAATCATTCTGGCCATATGAAATCCAGTCGTAACTTTTCCTGAGGCTATTAATTTGATATCCTTTTTTAAGTCAAAACCTATGAGGGTATCGTAAACAAAAGCCAGAGAATCTCTTAAGGGCATGCCCAATGAATTAGAAAATTCGACCGGGGCTGCTCCTGTACCGCCTTCACCACCATCAACGGTAATAAAATCGGGCTTTATTCCTGTTGCGATCATAGCTTTGCATAAATCTATGAATTCATGTTTTTTGCCAACGCACAACTTAAAACCAATAGGCTTACCCCCGGATTTTTCTCTAAGCAGTTTTATAAAATTCATCAACTCTGTTGCAGAAGAAAAAGCGGAATGCGATGGGGGAGAAATCACATCAGTATGAGCCGGCACATCTCTAATGGCTGCAATTTCTTCTGTATTTTTACTTGCCGGCAATATACCTCCATGGCCAGGTTTTGCTCCCTGGGATATTTTAATTTCAATCATTTTGACAATATCCATAGTTGCCTTGCCGGCAAAAGTATCTGGACAAAAATTCCCATCCTTTGTTCTACAACCAAAATAACCTGTTCCAATTTGCCAAATTAAGTCTCCACCATGCTCTAAATGGTAAGGGCTAATACCTCCTTCGCCGGTATTGTGTGCAAAGCCATCGGTTATAGCACCCTTATTCAATGCTAAAATGGCATTTTTGCTTAATGAACCGAAGCTCATTGCTGATATATTTAACAAACTTGCTAAATAAGGTTTCTTGCAATCGGAGCCACCCACTGTAATTCTTGGATGAGGATTAATAGTGTTATGCTCATTAGCATACATTGAATGATCGAGCCATTCATAACCCACCCTATATACATCCATTTGTGTACCAAAGGGAATTGTATCATTAGTTTTTTTTGCGCGCTGATACACCAAAGTTCTAAACATTCTGTTGATAGGCCTTCCCTCTGTATCGGTCTCAACAAAATACTGCATTATTTCAGGGCGCACTTTCTCCAATAAATATCTTCCGTGGCCTATTATTGGAAAATTCTTTTTTATAGCGTGCTTTGTTTGCATAATATCTGAAACCCCAAGTAAAATTAGTGGCCCAAAAATTAATAAACTCCATAAAATCGGACTCCATAACAGGGATATTAAACCTATCACTAATAATATCGCTATGGAGAAAATAATAAATATTGCTCTTACTTTCATCATGTACTTTTTCAGTTTCTCTCAGTTACCTCTTTCATATTTTCTGATAATTAATTGATTTGCTTTTTCGTATGAAAAATATTTCATCATCCAATTAAAGCCAACTTTATATTTATTTTTGAAACCGGTAATAGAAATCAAATGAATAAACGACCATAAAAGCCAACCAAGATGTCCATTTAGAAAAGTTATTTTTAAATCTGCCACAGCGTCCTTTTTCCCAATTGTGGCCATAGATCCCTTGTCTAAATAGTCGAAAGGTTTTTTGAAATTTCCATTATTGGTTTTTGATATAATATTTTTGGCAAGCGTTTGTGCCTGCTGAATGGCTACCTGAGCAACCATTGGATATCCCTTAGGATGTGCATCAGTGATTAAGGCTGCAACGTCCCCAATTGCAAAAACATTTTCTAAACCAACAATCTGATTGTATCCATTCACTCTAAATCGATTTCCCGTAACTAAAGCTTTTTCATCAATACCATTTATTATATTCCCCTTGACTCCTGCAGCCCAAACCAGAGTGTTTGAGTGCAAAGTTTTTTCACCATTTTCGGTTACAATTAATATTTTTTCGCCATCGTAATCCTTTACAATACTATTAAGTAGTACTTCAACTCCAAGTTTTTCCAATACTTTTAAAGCATGTTTTGATGCCTTTTCTGACATTGCAGGCAGTATTCTATCTGCTGATTGAATTAAGTATATTTTCATCGCCTCACTTTCAATCTCAGGATAATCGTTACTAAGCAAATATTTTTTAAATTCGGCAATAGCTCCTGCCATTTCAACTCCAGCGGGTCCTCCTCCTACAATTACAAATTTTGTCAGAGATTCTTTTTTTTCGACATTACATCCTTCAACCGCTTTTTCTAAATTTTGCAACATCCAACTCCTAATATTGATAGCATCGTTTATACTTTTTAATCCGATGCTGTATTTTTCAATATTTTTTGAGCCATAAAAATTGGTTGAACTACCTGTAGCAATTACTAAATAATCATAATTTATATAACCAATATCGGTTTGAACACAACTATTCTTAGTGTCTATATGTTCCACCTTAGTCATTCTGTAAATCAGATTATTTCTTGATTTGAATAGTTTTCTTATGGGTGAAACCACAGAATCAGGCTCCAATCCACTGATAGCTACTTGATATAAAAGGGGCTGAAATTGATGATAATTATTTTGGTCTATTAATATTACCTGAACAGGTTTGCCCTTTAGCTTTTTTATAAAATTTACACCGGCAAAACCGGCTCCTATTACAACAATTTTAGGATAATCATTTTCAGGAACACAAAGTTGTTTGTCTCTTACTTTACTATCATCTATATCTATCATATTGTTGAAGCTCATTTTTTATTTATCATGCTTATTATAGGGTTAAAATTGCTCATTTTCAAAGAGCATTTCCTTCTGCAAAACCACTATTTTTTCCTTTTTCATTATCGCATTAATTCCTTATCGCATTATCGCATTAATCTAACATCCATTAAAATCGTGGTAGCACCAATATTACAATACACTACTTTTAATAACCATTAGTTTTTCTCTTGTCATTTCGTGCATTGAGTATTGGATCCCTCCCATTCCAATTCCTGAAGAATCTCTACCACCAAAAGGCATCCAGTCTACCCGAAATGCGGTGTGATCATTAACCATCACGGCTGTTGCATTTAGCTTTTTTACACATTCTAAAGCAATATCTAAATCTTTTGTAAAAACGGCTGCCTGGAAACTTACCTCTAAACTATTTGCTATTTCAATAGCCTTTTCCCTGTTTATAAAGGAATAAACACAAACAACTGGTCCGAATATTTCCAGTGTAGATACCTTAGCATCCAAAGGAGGATTTAATAAAATGGTTGGCTCATAGCAGCTATCAGAAATTCGTTTACCTCCGCATAATAATTTTGCTCCTGCTGCTATGGCTTCATCAACCCATTCCTCAACTCTATCTACTTCTCTGGGTAAGATAAGTGGACCTACTTCTGTTTTTTTATCCAATTGATTCCCTACTACTAATTTACTTGCTCCATCGGCAAGTTGCTGAGCCAAATCATCGAAAATATCTTTATGTACAAAAACTCTTTGAACAGAAACACATACCTGACCTGCATGATAAAAACCTCCTTTTAACAAAGACGGGATCATTTCTTCAAAATCGGCATCTTTTTCAACAATTACAGGAGCTGCACCACCATGCTCTAAGGCACAGCGTGTTCCTGGAGATAATTTTGACCGCAAATACCATCCTATTTTTGCAGAACCAATAAAAGAGAAATAGTTTACTCTTTGGTCAGTAACCAATTGTTCAGCTGCCTCATTTTCACAAACTACTGCCTGACACCAGCCATCGGGCAGACCTGCTTCAGCTAATATATCAACAAAAGCTAAACAGGATAATGGTGTGGTTAAAGCGGGTTTAATTATTACAGGACACCCTGCTGCTATTGCTGTTACCGATTGATGTATAATTAAATTTAACGGATGGTTGAATGCACTAATTGAGGAAACAACTCCAATAGGTTCTCTTGTTGTAAAAGCTATTCTGTTTTCAGAGGCTAAGGTTAATTCCATAGGAATTTGCTCACCCTTTAATTGACTAATATGCCCGGCGGCTATCTTAACTCCGTTAATTGCTCGTAACACTTCAACTTTAGAATCGACATAAGGTTTTCCACCCTCTTGCGCTGCTGTAAGCGTTAGCTCTTCTACTTTGGTTTTCATTATTTCAGCAGTACGCTCCAATATTGCAATGCGCTCGTGCGCTGGGATCCATTTTGATCTATCCTGAAATAAATCATAAGCCCTTGTGAGCGCCTTTTCGACTTCTGCTTTATTCACTAAAGGAATTTCTTTAATAAGACTCTGATCATAAGGTGATAGTACTTTTAACATAGTTTCTTGCATTAGTTTATAGACAGGCCCAAATTTTTCTAACTTTTTATTATCTCATTGTCGCATTCTATTCTATCACCCCTTCGGGGTTAGAGATTAATTTTGCTATCAATTTTCTACAATAGTATCATCCCTTCGGGATTTTAATTTTTTCATTATCACATTGCCTCATTATCGCATTACCTCATTATTCTATAAAATACACGTCTTTTCTTTTAACAAGACATTTAAAATAGAGTGATTCAATGAATAATCTACAGCTAAATCGATTACATGAACACCATCGGTATTCAAACAATTCGATAATACTTCTTTAAAACTTTTTTCGCATGTCGGTCTATGTCCAATGGCGCTATAACTTTCTGCATATTTCACAAAATCAGGGTTTTTATAATCCAGGCCGAAATTATCAAATCCCATTCCTTCCTGCTTCCATTTTATCATACCATAGGAACTATCATTAAGTATTATAACAACCATATTCAACCCTAATCTTACAGCAGTTTCCAATTCTTGCGAATTCATCATAAACCCACCATCACCGCATACCGAGATTACTTTCTTGTCAGGATTGATCAGTTTTGCGCACATAGCAGATGGCAAACCCGCCCCCATAGTAGCGAGAGCATTGTCCAGCAACAATGTATTAGGCTGATAACACTTATAATTTCTTGCAAACCAAATTTTATATACTCCGTTATCCAGGGTTACAATACCATCATCAGGCAATTCTTCCCGAATAACATGCACCAGGTGTTGTGGCAATACAGGAAAGCGCTCATCTTCAGAGTACTTGCATAAATGACTATCTACTTCTTCTTTAATTCTGTCATAATAAGATAAGTCCCAATTATTTGTATCTGTAATATGCGATGCTATTTCTTTTATAGAGGTAGCTATATCACCAATCACATTTAATTGGGGAAAATAAACTTCATCTATCTGAGCTGGGAAAAAATTAACATGAATGACTTTTGTCCCCCCTTCTTGCATAAAAAATGGTGGTTTTTCAATCACATCGTGCCCTATGTTTATAATTAAATCGGCTCTATTAATGGCACAGTGTAAAAAATCGTGATCTGATAATGCGGCTGTTCCTAAAAATTTTGGGTGCCGTTCATCTACCACACCTTTTCCCATTTGTGTGTCAAAAAACGGGATACCCGTCTGCTCTATAAATTGGTTTAATGCATGGCTTGTTCTTTTTCTGTTTGCTCCTGCTCCAATTAATAATAAAGGCATTTTTGCATTTTTGATCATCTTTGCAGCATCCTGAATGGCCTGCTCATCCGCATCAGGTCTTCTATGTCCTACAACTTCAAATATTCTATCAGTACACTCTTCAGTAGCAATATCTTCGGGTAATTCCAGATGTACAGCACCCGGCCTCTCTTCCATAGCTAAACGGAATGACTCCCGCACCATTGCCGGAATATTGTTTCCATTAACAATTTGACGGGCATACTTAGTAATGGGCCGAAACAAGTCCACTATATCTACTATTTGAAATCGACCTTGTTTTGATTTTTTAATTGGCTTTTGACCAGTAATCATCATCATGGGCATAGCTCCCAGTTGAGCATAAGCGGCAGGAGTAGTAAAATTGGTTGCCCCCGGTCCTAATGTAGCCAAGCAAACCCCTGGTTTGCCGGTTAAACGACCATAAGTTGCCGCCATAAAACCCGCACCCTGTTCATGGCGGTTTAACACCAGTTTAATTTTGGAATCTTTTAGAGAATCCAGAAAATCAAGATTCTCTTCTCCCGGTATTCCGAAAATATATTCTACACCTTCGTTTTCAAGTGCTTTTATAAATAGAGTTGATGCTTTCATAGTTAGGATTGATATTCAGGTAAGTGATTAAGAATTTCATTTTTTGATCAGGGTATAATAGTTTCAGCAAATTTTGTATTGGATTGAGTATCAATACCAAAAAGCTTTACATAAGTTATAGAGGGCACCCAAAAACTTCCTCCGTCAATCTGCACAAAAATCCTGGTCACTTCTATCTCTTTATTTTTTAATGTTGTAAATACTTTATACCGGTTACCGGCCGTTTTCTTCAGTATAAATGTTCGCTTTGCATACGACACAAACTTAAAGTTCCATTCATTAATATTTTGGGATCCCGGGTCCAAAATTTTAATGCCATAGGCAAATTTTTTCTGAATCCAGGTTAATGATTCAACTTTGTTATTTTTGGTTTTCTTAATCCAATAAATATTCAATGGATCTGAATTTACAGGTTTACCGTTTTTGTCGAAATTTATATCGTAAATAATCTCGTTGGCATCCCGGCTCCTTCCAATCTTAAACAAATGGTCTCCTCTATTTGTTTCAGCCTCTCCTGAATATTTAAAACCAAAAGAGGTGAAAATTGCTAATATCAGTAAACCGGTAATGCTAATTAGTGATTTCATTCTGATGCTTTCATTAGGGTCTGTTCATAATGTCCGATTTCTTTGTTACGCTCGTCTTTAAAACAGTCATTTACAAAGGTAAATTCCTGATTTTAAAGACTTCACAAGCCTTGAACTCTAACATTTTGATCCGGCCCCTGACTTTATTGACAGACTCAAATTAAAATAGAATCGATTGTTATTCATTATCTCATTGTATCATTATCTCACATTCTACATTACTATATCACTTTTTTCCAGAATCACATTTTCATATAATTCAAGATCTTCATCGTATGAAGCCCCGGAACGGATAACTCCCTTAACGGTGATGCTTTGCCCAACTTCAACACCACTGAGATGGCTGTTGGTTTCAATGGTAAACGTAGCGCTTACCCCGGCCTTGTCATGCACACCTTTAAGTAACACAACCTTTTGGCCATTAAAATCTTCGAAAATTTTGCTAACCTCTCCGGAAATTTCCAATATTTTAGAATCGCCATCTGCCGCCAGGTATTTTTGGTTAGCAGCGCCTTTGTCGGTAAGGTATTCCGATACAATTTGTGTGCTGCTCAGGGAATAATCCAACCTGGCTGATTGAATATCTCTATGGGGCATATTAAACATGTACAGACCTATACCACCACCGATCAGCAAACCAATAACTCCTATAACTGCTATGATTCTTATCACTTTTTTCCTTTTCATATCATTTTTGTTTTAAAATTTAAACTATCAGTCGGTATTTATATTAAACCTGACAAAAGGGTCTTAATATTTTGAGATTTTACTTTCCTTCAAAAGCAGAAATGAGTTCTCCCCTGCTAATTGATCCGTTATGGTCAAATATTTTTTCACCATTTTTGTACAATGCCAGGTAAGGCACACTGCTCATTTGCAATTTCTTTACCAGCTTTTTACTGGCATCGGCATTTATTTTTACAATAGCTATTTTATCCCTATAATCAGCTTTTAGACTATCTATCATGGGCATCATTTGCCGGCATGGAGCACACCAGGGAGCGTAAAAATCAATAAACACAGGTTTGCCGGATTGTATGAGTGCATAAAACTCATCGGGTTCCATTTTGTTCTTCACATCGGGCCTTGCATCGGGCTCAATCACAACAGGTAGATTGTTCAGGTTCCATTCCATTATACCTCGTTCGAGGTTATAAACCTCCCTATATCCGTTATCTGCTAGTATTTTCGCTGCCCTATAGCTACGGTAACCGGTATTGCAATAGAGATAAACCGGTTGGTCTTTAGGCAACAACAGTAGTTTTTTTCTAAAATCGAAGGCATAGTAATTCAGTTGCCCGGCGCCTTTGATATGGCCATTGGCAAATTCTGAGGGAGTACGCACATCGATCAAGGAGCCGGTTTTACTCTCAAACAGGTTATTGAACTCTATTGAATTAAGGTTGCCGAAATTTGAGTCTTGCGCACAGGCCGACATAAAAATTACAACCAAAATGGGTATTAGAAAATATCTGTTCATGTTTCCAGCACTTTTATTTTGTACAGATAGTCGGGGGAAATGGAGAAACCTGACAGAATTAGAGAAAGTTCTTTGATGAAGGCAGCAGATGGACAAATTTTCAGTGGCAGTCTTCCTTATCGCATTATCGCATTACCTACCTGCCTACGCTTTGGCCGTTGCTTTGGCAGTCAGGTCGCATTAATCTACTCATGGAAGCGCCTATGAATTAATAACGCATCGCAACAACCCGCTATCCCTGAAGCCACCCGGTTGCTCAATATCAAAACGGGCATAAACTTCAGCCGGCAAACCCAGATCAGCAATAAATATATTCGTATCGCTTAACAAAGGGATTAATTCGGTTTTCATAGCAGCAAGAGTAAGAATTGTATCAGGCTTAAAAATAGTTTCACCGGTTACGCTATTGAATCCAGTAGGCAGGTCGAGCGATATTTTATGACAGTTTAGTTTATTCGAATTGTCTATCGATTCCTGTAAATATACAGATAAAGGCAAGCGTTGCGAAAAACCCAGGTAGGCATCCACGAAAATATCGGGGTGATTTGTGTCCTTCAGTTCTGCCCCAAAAGCTAATGCTCTTTCCAATTGTTTCTGAGGCAAGGGGTGTAATTTATTGTCAGGAATATTGAGAAATACCTTGTAACCCCATGCAGTCAAACGTCTGGCAGCAACCAGACCACCACCACCATTGTTACCTGTACCAATGCCAAAAAGAATATTAACCGGGAAGGGGTTCAATAAAGATATCAGTCTAGCGAGTTGTAAGCCCGCATTCTCCATCATCAGTTCTATGGGAATGTTGTATTCGTCAACAGACAAATAATCCATTTCTCTGAATTTGTCAATCGTAAGGTGATTGTTAATATTAATTTCGGGAATATTCACTATGCCACTTTCATGAAAGGCTAATTCATTGTCTGAATCAGCTGTTGAAAATACTTCTATAGGTTTCCAACGGGTCTTCTTTTTACATTGCGGGCATTCATTGACCAGCTGGCCTAAATGAACATGGAAATTTGTTTTGTTACAACTTTTACATTTCAGAATAGCATCAATATGCGATAACTTGCCCGGTTTTATGTTGCTGTTACTTAGAACTGATGAGTAGATAGTAACACAAAAAGGCACAAGAAAAGTGAGTAAAATCTGGCCAATATTTACATCATGTAACGAGAATGAGATGATCAAACCCGGATTATTGATCAAGTTCAGGATAATTCCAACAAATATGGCTACCCATATTGCTCTGCGAAAGGTGTTTTTTTCAAGTGCAAGCCTTAAATAGTAGCCAAACAAATTTCCCGATTTCATATACAAACTTCCCTATTCTGTGTTTTCAAGTTTTTGCACAATCAGTTCTTTCAATTGCTCAATATCGGTTTCAGGAAATTCCATTTTTTTGCTCGCGGCAATTCCCTTATCAATAAAAATACTTTGCTTTTCGTAGTTAGAACAAGCATCACACATCATTTTGTGGGCCTTTAACTGCATTTTTTCTGTCCAGGATAATTGGAAATTCAGTTTTTTCTCAATCAGTTCAGTTGCTTTCAGGCACGAAAGAAAGAGTATATGCATTAATTTTTTCATGCAATTATTATTTTTTCAACCAGTTGTTTTCAATACAATCTCTTAGTTGCAGTTTAGCCCTGTGGACTATCTGCCATAAATTAGTAGCGGCAATTCCCAGTTCCTGACAAATTTCTTTCCCATTTTTTTCAGTCAGGTATTTTAATTTCACCGCGGTATTCCATTTCTCAGGAAGTGCCTCAAGGCATTTTTTCAAAACATCTTGAAAATCAGCATCATCCAGCAAGTGTTGTTCCTCTTCTTGCCAGTTTTGAGGTCGTTTATCCAAATGCCAACTTCCATCTCCATCAAAAAAACTAGAAAATACATTGCTATCCATGCTAACAGGCTGTTTTACCCTGTTCCGGTAAACATCAATTACTTTGTAGTTAAGTATGGAAAATAACCATGTTTTAGGAGAGCTCTCACCTTTGAAAGTTTCAATTTTTTCTGCGGCAACTAAAAAGGTATCCTGAACAAGATCTTTGGCCAGTTCAGCATCAGATACTTTATAGAACGCCCATGAATACAATTCATTGGTGTAGGTTTCAACCCATTCGGTGAGGTTTATTGTTTTGCTTAAACTCATCATATTTTGGGTATTCGCAATTTTAGTTATTTATCTTGTATTCAAAAATAGAAAAACCCTTATGTTATTAATAATAAATGAGCTGTTATTTTATGCTTCGCTATCAGACTTCATAAATGTGGTAATTGCATAAACAATTTAGATTCATTGTTGTTATTATATTTCTAACTACTAACATTTTTAAAACTCATTTTTATGAAAACAAAAAGGAATCAAAATCCAAAAGATGCACATGTGTATTTAATTGGTAGCGGCATTGCTTCTCTTGCAAGTGCTGTTTATTTAGAAAAAGATGCCGGCGTTCCCGGTGAGAACATCCACATTTTAGAAAAAGACCATATTCTTGGTGGTGCTCTCGATGGTATAGGAGATAAAGAAAAAGGATTTGTAGTACGCGGTGGAAGAATGCACGAGATGCACTACGAGTGTTATTGGGAGTTGCTTTCTCTTATTCCTTCATTAGAGGATCCAAATGTTTCCGTACGAGACGAATCATATGATTTTAATGACCGATTTGTTTCTAATGGGCAAGCCCGTTTATTAAAAGAAGGGAAAATACTTGATGTTTCATCTTATGGCCTTTCATTAAAACAGCAGGCAGATTTTCTAAAACTCACCTATGTTTCTGAAAAATCACTTGGCAATGACCGTATAGAAGATTGGTTTGACCAAAGTTTTTTCGACACTAACTTTTGGCATATATGGACTTCTATGTTTGCCTTCCAAAAATGGAGTAGCCTTGCGGAAATGAGAAGGTATATGAAGCGCTTTATTCATCTTGTTGATGGCCTGTATAAATTGGGCGGAGTAATGCGTACTAAGTACAATCAATACGACTCCGTGGTCAGACCAATGAGAAGATACCTTGAAGAAAAAGGTGTCAGATTTGAAATGGGTAAAGAAATTATAGACATTGATTTCAATTTATCGGCAGACAAGAAAACTGCAACTGTCTTACATTTAAAAGATAAAAATGAGATAGTACTTGGTGAGAATGATTATGTATTTTTTACCAATGGTTCATTAACTGAAAGTACAGACAACGGAACCTGGAACACACCAGCCAAATTGAAAGGTGTTGAAGAATCCGGTTCCTGGAAATTGTGGAAAAAGATTGCTGCAAAAGACAAGTCTTTTGGAAACCCAAATCCATTTTGTGACAATATAGATTTGCAAAAATGGTATTCATTTACAGCCACTATGAAAGACACTACTTTCCTCGATTATATGGAAAACTTCTCCGGCAATGTAGATGGGACAGGTGGTTTAGTGACACTAACCGATTCAAATTGGTTTATGTCTATCGTAATAGCACGTCAGCCTCATTTTCCTAATCAACCTGATGATGTTAAAATTTTCTGGGGATACGGACTATATCCGGACAGAAAAGGAAATTACATCAACAAGACAATGGCTGAATGTACAGGTGCTGAAATGTTGGAAGAACTGTATTACCATTTGAAAATACAAGATTTGATGAAGCCTGTTACCGAAGCAGGAAAAGTAAATTGTATTCCAGTGGCTATGCCATTTGTGGATAGTTTGTTTATGCCTCGCGAAATTGGTGACAGACCGGATGTTATTGTAAAAGGCGCTACAAACTTTGCGTTTTTAGGTCAGTTTGCTGAAGCCCCCAAAGATTGTGTATTTACAGTTGAATACTCTGTTAGAACTGCGCAAATGGCAGTTTATGGTTTATTCGAAACTGATAAGGAGGTACATCCAATGTACGATTCTGCACATAATCCAAAGTACTTAATAGGTGCATTGAAAGCGATTAGCAGATAATAACGAACTGTAAATATATTGGGATATAGGCTCAGTTGAGACAAAAAGAAGCGGTGATTATTATATAATCACTGCTTTTTTTAGTCCTGTTTCTCTTCAGCATATCTTTTTTTGTATTCCTTCCATATA